>Ga0073936_10008464_pt1 | contig 13038 bp, 13 predicted proteins | sample AliMusrvi5mmetaG_FD_87041 | JGI IMG/M metagenome (GOLD analysis project Ga0073936, IMG submission 87041) | Freshwater lake bacterial and archeal communities from Alinen Mustajarvi, Finland, to study Microbial Dark Matter (Phase II) - Alinen... | ecosystem: Environmental > Aquatic > Freshwater >... | reverse complement strand
GGCCGGGGCCGTGGCCGTCTGGGCGCATCCCACGAGCTGGTGGCGGCACGATGGGGCGTTCGTCACGAACATCGCCGCCGAAATGATGACCCATCTGCACGCGGACGGTTTCCTGGACGGCATGGTCATGCAGGGCTATGACGCGTGCCACCGGGCTTACCAGGCGCTTTGGTTCGACTTGCTGGATCGCGGCGCGTGCGTGCCGGGATTCGCCGAGCTGGATGCCTGCTTCGATCAGGTGCCGATCGCCGCGAAAGGGTGTTTCTTGAACCAGGTGCCCTGCCGCCACAAGTCGCCGACCGTGGAGTCTCTCGCGCGTGAAGTGCGGGCCGGGCGCCACTTCGTCAGCAGCGGTCCCCATCTCGTGATGCAGGTCGACGGCCAGCCCATGGGCGCGCACGTGCCCAGCGGAGCAGGGCAGGGGCACCGGGTGGTCGTGCAGGTCTGGCCGGCGCCGGGTGAGTCGGCGTTGGCGCGAGTGGAACTGGTCGGGCCGGGCGGCGACGTGCTGGCCTCGGCGACTGACTTCACTGGAGGTGAACTTCGTTTCGACGTTGAGGGTTCGGCGGCCGGCGGCTATCTGCTGGCCCGCGCCTTCGGCGCGCATGACTCGTCGTCCGAGCCCCGCCAGCAGAAAATTCGGCACTGCGCTCTGACCAATCCTGTGTATCTCGACACGGCGGCGCCGCCGCATGTCACGCCGGTCGAGACGCGCCTGACCGTCACGGTCGACCCAACCGGTCCCGCCTGGCGGGTCCCGTTCCGCGTCGTCACCGCAGCCGGGGAACCGCTCGAGACCGGCGTCCTGAGCGACAGACGCCTGGATCTGTGCGTGCCGGCCTATGCACGGTTGGAGCTTAATCCGCCGGGCGGCGAGATTCGCGACTTTCCCCTTGCCATGGCCAATGCGGCGGTGCGCGCGCACATCGATTATCTGGCGGACGGTCGTTTTCTGGAAGACCGCCCCGAGTGCGCGTGCGGCGAGGTACCGGTGGAGGCCTTCCGCTTCCAGGCCGTGCGGGACGCTTTAGCGTCGATGACCTTGAAGTTGTAGGTCCTTTCTGCAAGAGTCGCGCCTCGTTCGCGGTCTGAATGCGCCTTGATTCCCGGCTCGTGACCGTTACCATGTGGTCCATTGGTGCAGGCAGTCAATCATTGGGAGCTGCAATGAATAGAGACAAAATGAGACAGGTGGCGTGGATCGGCGACGAATGGGTCAAGGGTCCGATTCGTGGTGTGGTGCTTTCGTTCCACGGGCTGGGCGCGCCCGGGGTCAAGACCCAGCCCTCGACTGAGGAACTTGGCTGGGCACAGGCGGGCGGTTTGGTTGTGTTTCCCTATTACGGCCCCTGGTCGTGGATGAACCGCCAGGCCCGCTCGCTGGTGGATGAGACCGTCGACGCCGTGTATGCGACCTTCAAGCTGAGCAAGCGGATCCCGCTGATTTCCACGGGCGGCAGCATGGGCGGCTGCAGCGCGCTCCTCTATACGCGTTATGCCAAACGGCCCGTGTCCGCGTGCTTCGCCAACTTTCCGGTGTGCGACACCGCGTTCCATTTCTCGGAGCGGCCGGATCTGCCGCGCACCTTCCACTCGGCGTTCGTCGGCTACAAGGGCACCTTGAAGACATTGCTCGCCGAGCACTCGCCGTTGGCTCAGGTGCCGGCAATGCCCGATATTCCTTACCTGGTCGTTCATGGTGACAAGGACACTTCCGTGGGCAAGGCGCGCCACTCCGACCGCTTTGTCGCCGCGATGCGCCGACGCAAGTTGAACGTCGAGTACATCGAAGTGCCGGGCATGGGGCATGGCGGGCCCGTGCCGGTCGACGTGATCCGGCGCGAAGTCGATTTCGTCGCCGGGGCGCTCGCGCCGGTGCGAGTCTGATCTGGAGTGTAGCGCAGGAGGAGCAGAAAGATCCATGCAGCCGGAACGTCTGGCAACCGTGATCGCCGCCGCGCAGACTCAAGGTCTACTTGGCGCCGATGGGCCGTCTGCGGTCTTCTACGATCTGGAGGCGTTCCGGCACATGATTGGGCGCATTCGCGCCGTCTTCCCGGCTTCGGCGCTGCACACCATTGCGGTAAAGGCGAATCCGCTTGCCGGCCTGCTGCGCGAGGCCCTGCGGGCCGGAATGGGCGCCGAATGCGCGTCGCGGCCCGAGTTGGAGCACGCGCTGCGGCTCGGGTTCCCGGCGGATACCATCGTGTTCGACTCGTCCGTGAAGACGCTGGACGATCTCCGGTTCGCGGTCGAGCGTGGAATCTACGTCAATGTGGACAATCTGCAGGAGCTGGACCGGCTGGCCACGCTGGTTCGGACGATGGGCCGACCGGTCCGGGCCGGTATCCGCGTCAACCCCCAGACGGGCGCCGGGGCCTACGAGGGTACGAGCACGGCCACGGCGATGTCGAAATTCGGCGTGCCGTTGCAGGAAGAACGCGCCCGCCTTTTGGCCGCGTACAAGGAATACCCGTGGCTCGTGGGCCTGCACGTTCATACAGGCTCGCAAGTCTGCCCGCTCGATCTTGTCGTGCGTGGTGTTGTGGAACTCGCGGGCCTGGCGCGAGGGATCGAACGTCACGCGGGGCGCACGCTGGAGGTTATGGATATTGGCGGCGGGCTTCCCGTGGATCTGGCCTCCGACGCGCCGGACGTGCGGCTGGACGACTATGCGGCGCGGCTTTTCAAGGAAGTGCCGGACCTGGGGCGTTATCGCCTCGTGACCGAGTTTGGCCGGGCGGTGAGTGCCAAGGCCGGCTGGGCCGCGAGCCGGGTCGAATACACGAAGCAGTCGGGTGGGCGGCACATTGCGGTCATTCATCTGGGCGCCGATCTTCTGGTGCGCACGGCGTATGTGCCCGAGGTCTGGGCGCACCGGGTAACGGTGCATGAGGCTGATGGCGCGCCAAGACGCGGGCCGGCCGTCTGCCAGGATATCGCGGGGCCCCTCTGCTTTTCGGGCGATCTGGTCGCCCGGGCGCGCGACCTCCCGCTCGCCGAACCGGGCGATCTCGTTGTCATCCATGACGTTGGCGCCTACACCTTCTCGATGTGGTCGCGCTACAACAGCCGTCAGACGCCGCCCGTCTATGCGTACGAAACGGCCGGAGGCGGCGTGACCTTCCGGGTGATCAAACCGGCCGAGACGGTGGACGACGTGCTGCGCTTCTGGGGTCCATAATCTCAGGCAAGGGCCGTCCTTCGCGAACCACAAATGCGGCCCTGCGCGAGGCCGCGCTGCGATGTAAATGCGTCGCAAAGTTCAGCGGAACCATGTAAGGGAGGCTCTTGAATGAATAGGTCCATGTCGTTACGGTTCGTCGTTTATTGCTGTCTATTTGCTGTCACTTATTTTTGCGTGGCAACCTGTTCTGTTCGGGCTGGCGGCCAGGAAGCCAATGCCACCCTGACGGTTTTTGCCGCTGCCAGCGCGACCGACGTTCTGACGGCGCTGGCGAAGCAGTACGAAGCAAAGCACCCGGTTAAGGTCCGCCTGAGCTTCGCATCGTCCTCGGTTCTGGCGCGGCAGATCGAGCAGGATGCGCCTTGCGACATCTTTTTGTCGGCCGACCAGAAGTGGATGGATTACGTGGCGGAGAAGCACAGAATTCGCGCCGAGAGCCGAAAGGACATCGTGGGGAACCGACTGGTCCTGGTGACGCCTGCCAACAAGCCGTTGACGATCAAACTAGAGAAGGGGGCTGACCTCGCCGGCGCGTTCACGGGGCGGCTGGCGATCGGCGATCCTGACCACGTACCGGCCGGAACCTATGCCAAGGAAGCGCTGCAAAACCTGGGCTCGTGGGCCGCGTTGAAGGATCGGTTGGCGCCGACCGAGAATGTCCGAGCTGCCTTGAAACTCGTTGAACTGGGCGAGGTGGATGCCGGCATCGTTTATTTGTCCGATGCCAAGTCCTCCGCCAAAGTCGCCGTGGCCGGGCAGTTTCCCGCGAACTCACACCATGCCATTCGGTATCCGGCGGCGCTGTGCGTCACGGCCGGCGCCGGGGCAGGCGCATTTCTGGAATACCTGGCCGGCAAGGAGGCCGCTCCGGTCTGGGCGGCCGCCGGGTTTGTGTCGGTTGACCGATAGGGTTCCGTATGTTTTGGTTGTCTCCCGAAGAGTGGGTCGTGCTCGGGCTTTCCGCGCGCGTGGCGGTTTGCTGCGCGGCGGCTGTGGCCATTCCGGGCATCGCCTGCGGCTGGCTGCTGGCGCGGGCCCGCTTTCCCGGCAAGTCGTTGGTTGATGCCATCCTGCACGCGCCGCTGGTCATGCCGCCGGTAGTCACCGGCTATCTGCTGCTCATGCTGCTCGGGCGCCGGGGGATTCTGGGCGGATTCCTGTACAAACACTTCGGCGTCAGCATGGCCTTCACGTGGAAGGCGGCGGTCATTGCCTCGGCCGTGATGGCCTTCCCACTCATGGTGCGGGCGGTGCGCATCGCGATCGAAATGGCGGATCCAAAACTGGAAGCAGCGGCGCGTTGTTTGGGCGCCAGTCCGCTGCGGACGTTCATGACGATCACGCTTCCGCTGGCCCGGCCGGGGATCGTTACCGGGCTCGTGCTCGCCTTTGCCCGCAGTCTCGGCGAGTTCGGCGCCACGATCGTCTTTGCCGGGAATATCCAGGGCGAAACGCGCACGCTGCCGCTCGCGGTCTACAGTTTCATGCAGATTCCGGGAGGGGACGCCGCCGCCCTGCGCCTCGTCCTGGTCTCGATTCTGCTGTCGCTCGGGGCCTTGGTGTTTTCGGAGATCATGAGCCATCGGTATCGCCAATTCGAGAGGGTGGTTGAATAGTGCTGCAACTCACGGCAGAACTTACGCGCGGCGCTTTTCACCTTCAGGTGGATTGCCGGCTGTCCGATCCGGTGACGGGCATCATCGGTGGGTCCGGCTCGGGCAAGACGACGCTGCTCCATTTGGTTGCCGGGCTGGTGCGGCCGGATGTCGGGCGCATCGCGATCGACGACGACGTGCTGTTCGACTCCGCCTTGCACATCGCGGTTCCGCCCCACCGGCGCCGCCTCGGGCTGGTTTTTCAGGATTGCCGGCTATTCCCGCATCTGTCCGTGACCGAGAATCTCTCCTACGGAGAGCGACTGCTTCCGCCCGGGGAACGACGCTTCAACACAAAGGCTATTGTCGAACTGCTCGAACTCGGCACGCTGCTCCAGCATCGGCCCGGACAGCTTTCGGGCGGGCAGGCCCAACGCGTCGCGGTGGGCCGGGCGCTGTTGGCCTCGCCCCGCATGCTCCTGCTCGACGAACCGCTGGCCTCGCTCGACTGGCGACTCAAACAGCAGATCATGCCGTTCCTCCGGCGCGTTCGTGACGTGACGCGCATTCCGATGCTCTACGTGAGCCATGACTCGAAGGAGATCCTCGACTTGACCGACCGCGTCGTCGTGCTGGAAGGTGGGACTGTGGTGGGCGCCGGCCCCGTCATGGATATTATCCAGAACCCGCGGGTGCTGCGTCAACTGCGGTTGCAGGGGTTGGTCAATGTTCTGCCGTTAACCGTTCTGTCCCATGACCGTCCCGGCGGGTTGACGCGCCTGCAGTTGCGGCCCCCTGCGCCTGACGTTCACGGCGTGCCGGCTGAAGTCTGCGGCCCGATTCTCGATGCGCCTGAGGGACGGGAGATCCACGCCATGCTGCGGCCCGAGGATATTGCCCTGGCCGGGACGAGCGTCGCGGGCGTTTCCATCCGGAATCAGGTGCCGGGCCGGGTGGTAAGGGTGGTCCGGGCTCCCGACCGGGACACGTGCGTGGTGGATATCGGCGTTCCTCTTGTGGTGGAAACCTCCCCGAACGGGGCCATGGCCCTTGGATTGGCTGTGGGCAGCCCGGTGTGGTGTCTGTTCAAGTCCGGCGCGCTCCAGTATCTGGACGCCGCGCCGTTCGCCTGATGACCATGACGCCGGGCGACGGACCCAAGCCCGGGAAAAAGGTATGCCTGAACTTCTACGTGACCGCGGCAATCCGGGACGCTAGACTTTGGCCATTCTGGAAGGACGGTGTGGCATGGCGAAAATACTGATCGTTGACGACGAGAAGAGCTTGCGTGTCACGTTGCAGGGGTTCCTTGTGGCGGATGGCCATAACGTGGACGTCGCGTCGGAAGCGCTCGAGGCCCAGCGGCGACTCATGGCGGGGAATTACGACGTCGTCGTGACGGACCTCGTCATGCCGGGGCTCTCTGGCGGGGATCTGTTGAAAGCAATCCGTGCCTCGGCCCCGAATGCGCAGATCATCGTGATGACCGGCGTACCGACCGTGGACACCGCGGCCGAGGCCGTGCGGGCGGGCGCCTCGGACTACCTGACCAAACCGGTTCCCAAGGCGGCCATCCTGCGCTCTGTCGCGACGGCCGCCCGGATCGGGGCAGTGGACGAGGAGCGGCGGCGCGAGCAGGAGGCCAAGGAGCGGTCTCAGCAGGAGTTGCGGTCGACCGTGTGGCGGTTGAGCGCGGCCAATGAGAAGCTCCGTCAGGCGGCCGCCTTCCGTGAGGATGTCGAACAGATCGCGCGTCATGATCTCAAGTCGCCCCTGAGCGTCATCCTGGGCGTCCCTGCCCTCATCAAAACGGCGGGCAGTGCATTGAGCGAGGAGCAACTCTCGTTGCTGCGGTTGATCGAGAATGCGGGACAACGGCTCCTGGATATGATCAATCTCTCCCTGGACCTGTTCAGCATGGAGCAGGGGATGTACACCCTCCGTCCCGAGTCTGTTGACCTGCTGCGCGTGGCGCAGGAGGTCATCAGCCACAACGGCCCGCTCATGCGTGCCAAGAAGCTTAGCGCCGTGATTCAAATCGAGGGCCGTCCCGCCACCGCCACCGACGCGTTTGTAGTGCCCGGCGAAAAGTTGCTGTGTTACTCCATGCTCGGGAACCTTTTTAAGAACGCTCTTGAGGCTTCGCCTGCCGGCGAGCCCGTTAACATCCGGTTCACACGGGGCGGTGGGATGAGCGTGAGCATCCATAATCGCGGCGCCGTGCCGGAAAGCGTGAAGGATCGTTTCTTTGAGAAGTTCTCGACGGCGGGCAAGGAACACGGTACGGGATTGGGCACCTATTCGGCCAAGATGATCGCCGTCATCCACGGCGCCCAGATCGAAGTCGATACGTCGGCCCCCGATTTCACAACCGTCACCGTGTGTTTTCCGGGAGCCCCTGCTCCGGCGGTTTCGCCCGCTGTGCCGTGAAGTCGAACATTATACGAAAGACGGGGGGCGGATCTGCCCCACGTGCGACAGCCTATGGCGCTGGTTTGTGCGAAATGCGGAACGAAGCAGACGCATGACGTGGGAACGATCTTCATCGCCGAGGAAGCCAAAGGGGACGATCGGTTCCAGTTCACCAACTACTTCCGTTGCCTGCAGTGCGACAGTCCCGGTCCTTTCGAGATCGCCGACTACCTGAAACTGATGGCGGAACTCCTGGCCGGCAAAACGCGGAAGAACCCAAAGATGTATCTGGGCCGGGCCGAGTTGTTCGACGGCTCGGCGTACCAGACCCCGGCCATGGGCGAGGTGCATTTGAAGGAGTTGATCGCCAAGGACCCGGCCAACGCCTTCCTGCACGTGCGTCTGGGCAACCTTCTGCGGGCCTCCGGGCGTGAGGGCGCCGCGGAGGAATGGTACAGGAGGGCCATGGGGCTCGATCCGCAGGAATTGGAAGCGCTCGGTTCCTCGAACGAGTTGGCGCTTAAACGCGACGATTACGGCACGGTCTTGCGTCAGGCCCGGACGATTCTGGAGGCCATCGGAGCAGGGCGGCGCGCCGGGACCGACGAATTGACGCACGCGCTTCTGACCGCCACCCTCTATAGGATGAACGAACGGGCCGACCAATTTCGATTCGCTTGGAACGGGCAATCCGACGAATTCCGCGAGTCGCCAATCGGTCGCATTTTGCATGAGTTCATGGACATGGGCGCCGATCTTGACGAAGAAGTAGGGTCGTTTGTGGACGCCGCGTTGGGTGAGGAAGATGACGACGATCCTGTCGCGGACGAATTCGAAGCCGATGAGGAGCCCGACGGAGACCCCGGGCCGTCGCAGAGGCGAGGGACCCGGACCGGGCCTCCGAAAGTGCGGTCTGGCGAGCTGGAGCCGTCATTGGCTGCTGTGGTCGCCGACAAGGGCCTGGTTTGGGATCAGTTGAGCGTTGTCTTTCCCGTACGAGGGGCCTCGACAGCGGCGAGCGACGCGCGATACTCGATCAGGCTGACGGACGACAAGCACGAGGGAACATGGACTGTGCCGTCGCTGCGGGCGTTGTTCCGGGGGGATCGGCAACCGCCGCCGGAAAAGGAACTGGAACACTATCCCGAGGAGTCCGTGGATTTGTTCTACGGCGTCGAGTCGCATGTCGAACTGTACGTCGACACTGGCCTGGAGCCGACCGACGAGGAATTCATCGAGATTTACTCGACGATGCGCCGAAGGCCCGACGGGAAGAGTTTGGGTCCGCTTCACGATGCCGTCTGGCAAGCCGCGTGCCTGGCGCTAGCCCTGAGAAAGGTTAGCGAGGCGGAATTCAACGCAATGTTCGGCCAGTTGACCCGTTCCGTCCGGCATTTCCGTATAGGCCATCCCTCGCGCAACTATATCGAGTATCTGCGGTCGACCTTCGGGTGACGGGGTTTGATCCGAGAATTTCCGTGTGGTAGTCGCAAAAGTGCCACGCGACCCGGTGTACGGCAGTAAGGCGTTTGGCCTTGTTTCGTGACATGCTCATCGTAGAGTTGCCCTTGTTTTGAAACAGACCGAATTGGGCAGGTTCGGGTGCGAATCAGTTCGATTCTCTTGGACAGGTGCTGTTCGCCTGCTTGAGCGGCAGTTCGAGAATTCGACTTCTCTTTCGGCAAGGAACGTCGTAGCCTTTCGGGCAGATGAAACTCGAGTGGGATGAGGAGAAGAACAAGGAGAACGCACGAAAGCATGGAGTCCGTTTTGAGGACGCCTGCTATGTCTTCGCCGACGTCTGTGGATTGAGCAAATTCGACGAAGAGCATTCCGAGATCGAGGACCGTTGGATTCTCCTGGCTTGTTCTCCATTGACGGGCAAGATTCTCGTCGTCATCCACACGTATCGTGAGCACCAAGGGATTGAGCACGTTCGAATCATATCGGCCCGACCGGCCACCCGGCAGGAACGGGCTGTCTACCTGAAGCGAGCAAAACGATGAAAAAGGAATACGATTTCACAAACGCAGAACAAGGTAAGTTCTGCCGTCCCCTCGATCAACTGGAGATCCCGGTGTATCTGGAGCGTGATGTTCGCAAGTCCCTGCTGGCCACGGCCGCCAAGGCCAAGAAGAGCGTAGGTGTCTTGGTCAACGATCTCCTCCGCAATGATCTGGCCATCGCCCGATCGTTGCAGTGAAATATGGTGCGGCGGGGATTGACGATGGATCAGATACAGGAATAGGCAGAAATCGGACAAGCGCAGCGTGCTAAGTAGATTTGAATGTGGTCTTGGCTACCGATTCTGTTCAGAACCAATCCAAGCGGTTTTCGAGGTGATTGCGGAAGCGTAGCGACGATCACGAGAAACGGAGATCACGGCATCATGTTCACATGGAAACCGATCTACCGGGAAGTCGCCCAGGCACTGATGGCCTATAGGGACAGGCAGGCGGACTTGCTGGCCATCGTGAAGGAAATGCAGCAGGCCGACCTCCGCGTGATCGCGATGAAGGACCGTGATGCCTCCGGAACCGAAATCAAACTGGCGGAGATCGACCCGTTCACGTTCTTTACGAACTTCAACCGGGGCACGACAGAAGACAGACAGCGGAAGATGGTCGGAACTCTGAAAGAGAAGTTCGGCCTGACTTCGCCCGTCCCCGACGATTTCCACGGCATTCCCGTTGCCAATCTGCAGAAAGCTTGGTTCTTTCCTTACGCCGGTGTCCGAGATGCAGGCGATGACCGTCTATGCAGAGTTGCTGCGGCAGCGAGAAGAACTTCCCGATTCTCCGGCCATCATGATCCTGTACCCCTTTGTAGGCACCGGTCGGTTTGAGTCGGCCCAAGCCACAACCTGGAATGGTTCGCGCTTCCACCTGACGCCTGTGCGTGTATCCCGTTTTGACGTACTTGCGGACGCACTGCCAAGCAAAGAGCACGATGACGCGTGGATCGTTCTATGAAGTACCAACACGGGTAGCGGCCCAATGGGCGAGTCGTCAGTCGTCTTAGTCTGGTATCCACACCCGATGTGCCGCCGCTGAGTTGTGGTCGAATGTGGCTGGGGGCGGGCGGAAGATCCTCTGGCAGCGGCGATCGAGGCGCGAGGACTGGTGCTTGAGAAGTCCCGGGCGATTCTGACGGAAGAGCGAGAATGACTCGATACTGCGTGACCCCGGCAACTCGGGACGCTAGACTCCGGCCATAGATGAAAGCCGAAAAGGGGAAACGGTTTGTTCTGGTCACGGCGGATGTGGAGGCCGTGCTGAACCGGTTGCGTGGCGAGACCGAGTCGCCGCGGCAGGATTTCGTCGAATTGGCCCGGGCCTTGGAGGCGGAGATCTTGTCATTCTCGGATGTCCCGCGCGGGTCGGCTTTCACGCGATTTCTCGCGAAATACGCCGGCAAAGCCCTAGCCTTGGCGTGGCTGGCGTATTGGGAAAAAGGGTCGTTCTATTTTGTCGCCGCCGAGAACACCGCGATCCCGCTGGCGATGCTGCTGAAGTTTCGTCGCGGCGTGACCCTGGCCATGATCGGCCATCGCATTACCACACCGCAGAAGAGCCGGGTCCTGCGCCTCGGGCGACTCTTCAACCAGATCGGCGTCATGCTCTGCTACAGCCGCCAACAGGAACGCTTTGCGCAGGAACAACTCGGCGTGTCCGCGAACCAGATCCGCCGGATCGCCTTCCAGGTGGACGAGAAGTTCTTCACGCCCGGAGAATCGGTTGGCCCCGGCCGCGGTGTGGTGAGCGTGGGCCGCGAGCTGCGCGATTACCCCACGCTGTTTCAGGCTTTGGACGGCACGGATGTCCCGGTAACGGTCGTGGCATCCAGTCCCTGGTCCAAGCGTGAGGACCAGACGTCGGGCCGGCGGGTTCCGGCCAACGTGACGCTGCGCAAGGGACTGTCGAGCGTGGAACTGCGTGACCTCTACCGCGGCGCGGCGGTCGTCGTGGTGCCGTTGATGAACGTGGACTGGCCCGCGGGCGTGACGTCGCTTTTCGAAGCGCAGGCTTGCGGTCGGCCCGTGGTGATTTCGGCTTCGGCAGGCATTCTGGATTCCATCGACCCCGGTGCCGCGGTCACGGTGCCGTGCGGCGATGCTCAAGCCTTGCGCGAGGCCGTACAGCGTCTCATCGCCAATCCGGCCGAAGCAGCGACCGTCGCGCGTGTCGGCCGCGACTCGGCGCTACGGGAGCGCACGCTCGACCAATTTGTCTCCCGCATCCGCGAGGCATGCACGGCGGCCGAAGAACGGAGCGCACCATGAGCCTTGGCTACAAGATCGACAGCGCCTGGCACGTCCTGCTGGGACGGTGGTACCTGCGGGGCTGCACGCGGGTAGGGCATTTGCCGCGCGTGTACGGCCGGCCGCGGATCACCAACCTCGGCGAGATCACGATCGGTGACAAGTTCCGATTCTTCAGCAATACGGTCACTTGCGAGGACGTCACGTACCCCGGCGCGCGGCTGGCTATCGGCAGCGGCGTGTTCATCAACTACGGTGCCAGTCTGTCCGCGCACAAACTCGTGCAGATCGGCGACAACTGCCAACTCGGTTCGTACGCGTGTTTAATGGATAACGATTATCACAGCGTTGAGGACCGCGAGAAGCCGAGCGAAACCAAGCCGATCGTTTTGGGTCGCAACGTGTGGCTCGGGGTACGGGTCATCGTGCTCAAGGGTGTGACGATCGGCGATAACGCCGTGATCGGCGCCGGCAGCGTGGTGACGCGGGACATTCCGGCGAACTGCATGGCGGCCGGCGTCCCGGCCAAGGTCATCCGAACATTCGAGGTCAAGGCATGAACCTGTGGCTCCACCTGTTGAATTGGGTTCTGGTATTGGCGGCGCTGCCGGCCGTGGTGATGGCGTCGTATCTGCTCGTACTCACGGTTGCCGCATTCGGACACGCCGGACGGCGGCAGATCACGGGTCGGTTTACCGGCCGCCGCCAGGCGACGTCCCGGTTCCTGATCATCATCCCCGCCCACAACGAGGAATTGCTGTTGGGCGGCGTGGTGGACCAACTGCGAGCCCAATCGTATCCGGCGGAAAAGTTCACCATCGTGGTGATCGCGGACAACTGCGAGGACCATACGGCCGAGGTGGCGCGCTCCCGCGGCGCGATTGTTCTGGAGCGGACGGACCCCGTGCATCGCGGCAAGGGGCAGGCTCTGAATTGGGCCATGCGCGAGCGTCTGACCGGGTTGGGCGTGCCCTACGATGCGGCGGTCATCCTGGACGCGGATTCCACGGTGAACGATGATTTCCTCTGGTTTATGGACGCGGAGCTCGTGCAGGGGCGCGAGGCGTTGCAAGGGTACTACGGCGTTCAGAATCCGCTGGAGAACTGGCGCACGTCACTGCTCACGGCCTCGCTGGCTGCCTTCCATTTCCTGAGGCCTTTGGGCCGCGATCGGTTGGGACTGCCGTGCGGACTCAAGGGCAACGGCATGTGTTTCGCGCGGCGTCTGATCGAGGCCTACGCGTACCCGGCTTTTTCCGTCGTCGAGGACGTCGAGCTGGCGTTGTTTTATTTGCGGAACGGGATCCGCGTGAAATTCGTGCCCGGTGCGCACGTGTTCGGGCAGATGGCGGTCTCCGGGCGGGCGGCCGGCACGCAGCGGGCTCGGTGGGAAGGCGGGCGCATCGCGTTGATCCGTACGCAGGCCTGGCCATTGTTGAAAGAAGGGCTGCACCTCGGTGACGGCGCGCGGTTGGATGGCGCCATGGACCTGTTCATTCCGCCTCTGACGCTGCTGGTGGCTTGCACGACGCTGCCGGCACTGGTCGTGGCCGTCCTGTGGGTGATTGTCCCCCACGGGGCAT
>Ga0073936_10008459_pt1 | contig 13044 bp, 7 predicted proteins | sample AliMusrvi5mmetaG_FD_87041 | JGI IMG/M metagenome (GOLD analysis project Ga0073936, IMG submission 87041) | Freshwater lake bacterial and archeal communities from Alinen Mustajarvi, Finland, to study Microbial Dark Matter (Phase II) - Alinen... | ecosystem: Environmental > Aquatic > Freshwater >... | reverse complement strand
ACTGGATCCTCGTCGCCCGCGATGGATCCAACCCGACAACATGGGATGCCAACATGATCACATCGTCATCAAACGCCACCTCGGTCGTCGGGCGCTACGCCTACGCGATCTACGACGAAGGCGGCTTGCTCGATGTCAATGTGGCCGGCTATCCCCAGAACACTCCCACCACGCAGATCGCCATAAAAAGAGTGCTTGCCTACGCCGACCTCACACAACTTGGAACCAACGCGCTTGGCGGCAACGCCACGCTCACCCAAGCACAAGTCAATAACCTGATTGGCTGGCGCAACTATGCCTCCGCCCAGCCGACACGCGTTTCGGGCAACTACACGTTTCCCACCTCGGCCACGAATTTCTGCAACTCTGTCAACAGCAACTCCACAGGCTTTCTCACCGTCGGCAACGCTGCCCTCAATGGCGGCGAGTCGGATCGCATGTTCTCCAGCCGCCAGCAACTCATCCAATTTTTCACGCAAAAACTCGGCGGCGGCACAATCACAGCCAATCTCCAAAATGCCCTCCAATATTTCGGCACATTCAGTCGCAGTCTGAACCAGCCCTCGTTCGCTCCGGATCCCGCCCGCCCGAGAATTGCCTCCCCGGGCAGTCATTTGACAGGAAACGCCTCGGCAAGCTGGGATCTCACAACTTATCAGGGCGGAAACGATGTCGGCCCGATCCCTCCCGCGACGACCGGGGGAGACGACACGGTCAACCCGGCATTTCTTGCGATCCGCGCCACCTCGGGATTTACGCGCAACGACGGCACGACAGCCGTGTTGGGCGAGCCGCTCGTCAAAAAACGTTTCGACCTGCGGCGGCTTGCCTGGCTCACCTATGCGGGGCCGAGTGCGGGGCGCACCACTTCCGATCCCGACATCCAGCAGGTCATCACCACCAGTCCCGACCTGGGCATCGACGCTGGCTTTCTCGCCCAAGGCACGGCTGCAAACATCCTCAAGTATTTCGGCCTGACGTGGAATTCCGGATCTTGGACTTACAGCCATGGCGCCCCGGACGGGCGTATCGGCACACTGGCGGACGTGCAGGCACTGAACCGGGAACCCGATTTTTTCGAACTGCTCAAGGCGGCCATCAATGCGGGTTCACTCGGCAAAGCCGCCGCGAGCGGGGTCAACAACGATGACGGTGGCTATTACCATCACCAGTTGGACATCTCGGTCGATTATCATATCATCCAAATCGGAGCCAACATTATCGACCAATCCGACGCCGATGGCTATCCCACTCGGATTTCGTTCAACTCAAAGTGGTTTCGCGGGGTCGAGAACCTGCCTGGCCTCTACCGCACCACCGTCTCCTGGGCCTACCAAACCGCTCCCGATCCGAGCTTTTCCACGGCTTATATTCCGGGTGCGGGGAACCAAACCGATACCGATGCTCTCATCAAGAAAGCGGGTGCCATCACGGCCTTCCTGATTCCCAATATCTGGAACATTCACGATCAGAACGATATCACGATCCGCGGTGCCAATCTTGCGCTGGGCACTCCCCGACCGGGTTCGGGAGGGAGTTCGGAACTCATGTTCTGTGCCATAACGAACATTCCAACCGGCCTCCCCGCGAACTCTTGGTCGATAACCCCGCAACCCCGCAGTGCCATCCAAATCTCTTTTCCCCTCACCGGAAACAACTCCCTGGACTACAACTACGCACGATTGACTGCGGGATTGCCCTATAGTGCTTGGAGCGCAAACAATACCGCCCTGACATTTTCCGACAACGCCGGGGCATTATTTCGCGAGCCGACCATGCTTTGGAAGGCCGGACAGCCGGCTGGCAGCAGTCTCACCTCCAGCGGAAACGCTGTGACCGACCTCAACGACGGCACCTCGCATGTCGGCTTCCCTCTTCCCTCCGCGCCGGTGATATGGTCGGCTTCCTACAACGGGACATGGTATATCTGTAAAACGACTGAGATGATGACTTGGCAAAGCAGCCCGGCGGGTAGCTTCTATAACACGAACGGGCTGATGACGTTTCAAGGCCAATACAAGGACTTCTGGGGAAATTGGCAGGTCTATGATGAAAAATGCTGGGACAGGCAGTATTATTTGGGACCCGGCGTTTGGATCGATTCGGCCGCCCCCCTCTCGATAAACCCGGCTCAAAATGGAGAATTTATTTACACTAATGTCGGCTCCACAAATCAAAACGACGGTCTTGCCAATCGCAACATGGAGGTCGTTGGGTGGGATCCGCGATCGGCAAGTTGGAGCATGAACCAAGGGGAGGCCCCGAATCTGGGCGTCTTCGCCGACCATGTCAACACTTCCCCGGGCACCCCGGATGCTTGCGCGAACGCCTGCGTCTCCGTCTCGTCCCGCCCCGCAGCCGCCTACAGCGGCATCACACATAATGGTGGCTTCATGCCCGCCTCCAGAGTCGGCAATAATGCCCAAAATATCATGTTTTATTCCACGGCGAGTTATACCGGCGGCGCCAGCAACTTTGGCAATTCGGGGATGTGGACGCAAAACAGCCCCTGGGCGCTCGCGCAGAGCCCCAATCAGCAGTTCAATGCCGATGCCGATGGGGTGGTGCGCCGGGCGATGGGTGCCTACGTGCCGCTAAGTGCGACGGGGAGCACGGCCTCCATGATCGGCTTGTCACAGGCGACCGCCACCACGTTTTCCGGCGGCAATGGCACCGCCATTGCCACCCAGAGCCAAAGCCGTCCGATCATCCTCAACCGGCCCTTCAAAACGGTGGATGAACTGGGGTATGTCTTCAAGGGCAGGCCCTACAAAAACCTCGACTTCTTCACGCCCGAGAGCGGCGACACCGCGCTGCTGGATGTCTTTTGCGTCAACGATAACAGCAACCCGGACGGACTTGTCGCCGGAAAAGTCAACCTGAACACCCGGCAAAAACCCGTGCTCCAAGCCATTCTCTCCGGGGCGAATTACGACATGCTCACCGCGAACACCACATTGTCTTCCAACGAAACCCTGAATGTCGCCAAAGCCCTTGTCGCCCGAACCACCGGCACAAATTCTTGGCAGGGGCCGCTTGCCAACGTGGGCGAACTCGTCGGGCGCTTTGTCGGAAACAATGTTTTAGGGGTTCAGACATCCATAACCGGCGCAAACTCGCAAACCAATGGTTTAACGGGCAAAAACTATTACGCCACCATGCTTGGCGTCCCGGCAAGCATGTGGGCATCCCTCACGGTTTCCATCACCTACTCCGGGCTGAGTGCCGACTTGGATTCCACGGTTTTCAGTTCCCATACGACATATGCCCCGTATATCCAACGGCTGCGCCAATCGGCGATCCGTCCGCTGGCCGCCTGCGGGCAAACCCGCGTTTGGAACCTCATGATCGACCTGGTCGCGCAGACCGGACGCTTTCCACAGTCGGCAACCTCGTTGCAAAATTTTATGGTCGAGGGCGAGAAGCGGTATTGGCTGCACGTCGCCATCGACCGGCTCACCGGCCAGGTCATCGACCGCCAACTGGAAGTTGTCACCGAATAAATCTCAAGCCCTATGCAACGATTTTCAGAGAAAAAAGCGAGCAGCCAAAGGGAGTCCACATCTGCTGTGGCATGGGCATCCTGCCCATGCGTTACAAGCCAGCAAGACATGGGCAGGATGCCCATGCCACGGAGTGTTTTCAATAAAGCGAATCGCTTTGTGATTGCCCCTGCGGTTGCGGGCCTCATCGTCGCTTTCGCTCCCCTACAGGCCCAGCAACCCGCGCCCTCCACCACCACGCCGACGGAGACGATTCCACCCGGTCCCCTGATGAAGAGCGCACCCTCAAATTCGCGGTGGATTGTCGAATTCCAATATGCCGACGAGAATCCGAAATCCAAGAAACCGCCACAGCTGAACCCCGAAACCAGGCTGATGCGCGTTAAAAAAATAACAACAACCCGAACCCTCCCGGTGAGCTACGAGGAGAAAATTGATGAGGCGGGGAACAAAACCGAGAGGTGGTTTTCCGACAATCAGCAATATATCCGGAAGTCGGGAACCCCGGATTTCTACACCGCAGGAAACAAAGATATCTTCAACACGAACTACGAATATCACAGCCCAACGGGCTTCCAGGGCTTCGAGTGGATCTCGAAGAAGAATTTTTCCGGGATTCAGAAGGTGCTTGATCGGGATTGCCTTATTTTCCGGGATCGGCAAATGGGCGAAGCTCTGTCCGATCCGAACGAGGTCGCCTTCATGAAGGAGATGGCCCTCGTGAAGGAGATGCAAAAAGAGCCGGGGGCAACAAAGCAGGAAGGGGAACCCCCTGCGACCAGTGCCGAATCTCCCGTGGGCAACGTCGGAATCACGGCGTGCATCGACTTGGAAACCCGTCTTCCGACGGCTCTCCAAATCGGAGGAGAAACCCGCATCTTCACCTTCCTTGATCCGCCAACAACCCCCGTAACTCTCCCCCCGGAACTCGCAAAACAACTGGAACAGCGCCAAAAACTTTGGAACGCTTTCGCCCGCCCGGCCCCTCGTCCCTACTAAAACCTTCCCTGGGAGAAGGCGGGCGTCCACCCAATATGATTTCCATCCCTCAATAACCCTTGAACAGAAATCCCGCGATGACTTGCCACGAAGGAAAGCGGAAAGCTGAAGGCGGAAAGCGGAAAGCCGGGAACCTGACCGGAGCGACGTGGGGCGGGCGTCCCGCCTGCCCGGGGATAGCAGGCGGGACGCCTGCTCCACTTTCCTGCCGTGCCGATTCGGTAGGGGCGCATCGCCGAGGTGCCCCATTATTTAGCACCGCCAGGCGCGTTCAAACCACCAATAAGTCGGCCGCCTCGGCGAGGCCCTACCGGGCGATTCTTTCCTACCCCGAGTCAAAGCCACCCCGCATGAAAATCCCCATAAATCCCTGTGCGCCGATCACTCATTATTGCGATGGCAACTTTCGGAGATCTTTCCCATGAAAATCCGCACCGCCCGCCGGATCTCGCAGGTTTTCTTTTTCTCGCTGTTCGTGTTTTTTGTTGTTGTGACCGATCTGCGGTATCTGGGCGGGTATCCAGTCTCGCTTTTTTTGGAACTCGATCCGCTGGTCGCTTTTGCCACCGCGATCACGACGCACACGATCTACAAAGGCCTTCTCTGGAGCCTGCTTCTGATTATCCCGACCGTGTTGCTCGGACGCGTCTTTTGCAACTGGATCTGTCCCTACGGGATTCTGCATCAGGTTATCGGGTGGGTTTTCGGCAATGGGCGCGCCGCAGACCAAGTGCGGATCGAGTCGAACCGCTACCGGGGTTTCTCCCAGATCAAATATATCCTCCTCATCGCGATGATCGCGGCGGCATTCTTCGGAACGCTGCAAATCGGGCTTCTCGACCCGATCTGCCTGTTCCACCGGACGATGAGCACCGCCATTCTCCCGGCGATCAATCTTGCCGCACCGGCGGGCCTCTCCGTCCGCCAAGCCTTCCACGAGGGAGCCTGGGTGATCGGGTTCCTGCTTTTCCTGCTCGTGGGAATGAACGTTATTATTCCGCGATTTTTCTGTCGCGTCCTTTGTCCGCTGGGCGCCTTTCTGGGAACGCTGGCTTCGGCCGCGCTCTGGCGGATCGAACGCAATCCCACAAAATGCGTGGACTGCGACCTGTGCCTGAAAAATTGCGAAGGCGCGTGCGACCCCCACACCCAGCTCCGCAAGAGCGAGTGCTTTGTCTGTTTCAACTGCATCGAGGATTGCCCGGAAGACGCGCTCTCCTTTCAATTCCTGCCGCCGCTTCCGCATGAGATCACCCTGCCCGCCGTGCCCGCCCGCCGTGCGTTTCTCGGTCTCCTCCTTGGCGGGGCCTTTTTCGGATTCGGGCGCTCGTCCGGCGACTCCGATCGCAATTACAGCAAGAAGGTGATCCGACCGCCGGGATCGGTCGGGGAGAAGGACTTTCTCGACCGCTGCATCAAGTGCGACCAGTGTATCCGCGTCTGCCCGACCAACGTCCTCCAACCCGCAATTTTTGCGGCGGGCATCGAGGGGATCTGGACGCCGATCCTGAACATGAAGATCGGCTCCTGCGAACTCAACTGCACGCTCTGCGGCCAGGTCTGCCCGACCGGCGCGATCCAGCGGATCACGATCGAGGAAAAAACCGGCACCGGAAAGTTTGCCGCGCGCGGCCCCGTGCGCATCGGCACCGCGTTCTATGACCGCGGACGCTGCCTCCCCTGGAGCATGGAAACCCCGTGCGTTGTCTGCGAGGAAGTCTGCCCGGTTTCCCCCAAAGCCATCTTCTCCCGCGAAGTCACCATCACCAAACGCGACGGTTCCCCGGTCAAATTGCGCCAGCCGTATGTGGATCCCGCGCTCTGCATCGGTTGCGGGATCTGCGAGCGGGAGTGTCCGGTTACCGACGAAGCCGCGATCCGCGTCACCGCGATCGGCGAAACCCGCTCGCGCGACCGCCGCCTCCTGCTCGATGGCGGACGTTCCTGACCAATCCCATGCCCACGAAACCCCAGCCCGCCACACGCATCCGCACCTGCCGCGCCTGCGGCACCAAACACGAATATCCGCTCAAAGGCAAAGCCTCGACCCGTCACCACTGCGCGGAATGCGTTGGCATTCCCCCGCCCCTGCGAAAAGTCAGCGAGCGCCTCCTCCTCCGCATCCAAAAACTCGAACACGAAATCGCTCGCAGGAAGACGCACGACCCGCATCCCTGCCGGGAGGAAAGCTGAAAACGTTTTTGAAACACGGAGTTCCCGGAGCACGGGAGAAACAAAAAATCAAGCCGCCTCATACCAAACACACACCGGGATGGGTAAAACAAGTCGGGCACCTCGGCGATGCGCCCCTGCCACCTGATCGGTAGGGATGGCCGCCGTCCGTGAATTCCACCCGTTTCGGTGTCAAAATGGTATCATTCACGGGGCGGTCTCCGTTCCGGCCGGACGAAACGAAACGCCGATCCGGCGTTTGTTGAGGCGTCCGGTTTTGATGTGCGGCTCGTCGCCCTGCGAGCGGCTTCGGGCAAGAAGGTTTGCAAGGATCGCCTCGGCGGCGAACACGGCGAGCGCGAGCAGAAGCAGAGCCGGCCAAAGCGGGACGACGCCACGGCTTTTGGCCATCCAGAGCCTGAGTTCGTCCGGCCCGGCCAGCGTCTCGGCGGAAACAATTTTTTTCAGGGCCGCCGGCCCGATCGCGCGGAGGTTGGATTCCCGCCTGTCGGCATTCACGGCAAAAACCTGCGCCGCGATTTCCGTCGGGGTGTTGACCTTGTAGAACCCGGCGGTTGCGGCACAGTCGGAGAGGACGGATTTTTCGCCGGCCGGAAGAATCGAATCCGAGCCGTCCGGCGCCTTGAGTGTGAGCGGCTGGTCGGTGGGAAGATTCGGAGTCATCGGCAACGATTCGCCGACCAGGCGGGCGGCATTCCCGCCGGATTGTTCGGCGGAGAGGCGCGCCATTTGCCGGATCAGTGGAAGGAAGGCCGGAGACAAAGGAAAATCGCCCCACGCCCGGTCGGCGGAGGCGTTGACAATGAAGACGCGGCCGGGCCCGTGCCGCGCAAAGATGACAAACGGCGTTCCGTTGGAAAAAGTGAGAAGCGCTTTTGCCTCGCTGTTCAGTTTCCACCGGACAAGTTTTTTCTGCGGGAGCGCGGGGAACGGCGTTCCTTTGTCCCACGCATTCGCAAACAACGGATGGCCGGGATCGGAGATCAGCGTGGCGAGGCGTCCGGGCGGAAGTTCCCGGACGTCCAGCGGTTTGGCGGGAAGAAAATCCATGCGGGACAAGCTGGCGGGGGTTGTCAAATCCCCCGGGAAAAACGCGACGGTTCCGCCGCTTTGAAGGTAGCGTTCCAGGCGCACGAGGGCGCGGTCGCCAAGGCTTGAGACGTCGGCGAGAAACACGGCCGAAAATCCTTCCAGGCCGGTTTCCTCAAGCTGCGCGGCGGAAATCGTTTGCGGCGGAACCGCGTGCGCGACTCCGGCGACCAGCGCCATTTTCAAGAAATACCCCGGGCGCAGCCGCTCGTCACGCGCCTGCTGGCCTTCGACGACGAGCACACGCGGAACCCGCGCAACCGGGAGGGCAAAATAAAACCGGTCGTCCACGGGCAGATTGTCGCCCTCGATGCTGGCAACCCCTTCGGCCCAACGTGCGGCACCGTCCGGCATCGGGGCCTCGAACGGAATTTCCACCGAACCTCCGGGCGCGACGTCGAGGGGCTTCTGGATCACCCGCTCGCCACCGAAACGGATTTCCAAAACATCCTGAAGCGGACGACTGGAAAAATTCTCCACGAGCGCAATGCCGGAAACCGGTGTGCCCGCCGAGGCGAACGGAGACACAATTTTCACATTTGCCACGGCCGCGTTGGGGACGTCGAGATTGTCCGGGCGGACGATCACCGGGTGCAGGCCGGATTGATCCCACGCGTCGTCAAAAACGGCCTTCCCATCGAACCGCCAGGCGGTCTCCTGGCTGTCGGTGAAAAAGTAAAGTTCCCGCAGGCCGTGGGTTCCGCGCGCGACGATTTTCAGCGCGGCACGGAAGGCCGGGGGGAAGTCCGAGCGCGACTCCCTGGGGTTGATGCTTTCGACCATCTGTCGGGCGACGCGGTGGTCGAGCGTGGGTTCGGCCACGAGCAATTGCGGAGGGCCGCCGACGGCCATCACCGCGACATCGTCGCCCGGCTTCAAATCGTCAATGACCGCCAGCGCCTGTTTTTTGGCCGCCTCCAGACGGGTGGTGCCGTTGACCCGGCACGACATGCTCATCGAGTTGTCGATCGCGAGGACAACGGTTCGCGGCACATCGCCGCCGAGAATCTTCGCGGCTTTGGTGGAAAGGACAGGGCGCGCGGCGGCCAGCGCCAGGAGGGCAAGGAGCAGGCACCTGAGAAAAAGGAGAAGGACATTTTCAATCCGCGAACTGCGGCTCGTTTTTGCGGCCGCGAGCTTCAAAAACCTGAGCGTGCTGAAGCGGATCTGTACCACGCGGCGGCGCCGCCAGAGATGGATGATGACCGGGACGGCCAGCGCGCCCAGACCGTAAAGCATTCCCGAGGAGAGAAACCCCATCAGATCGACATCCTCCGGCGCTCGGTGAGATACTGCGCGATGAAATCCTCGAAACTTTCCCCGGTCGAAACCAGCCGGTAATCGACATTCATGACCGCGCATTTTTCGCGGCACTCGTCGATCGCGCTTTGCAGCCCGCGCTTGTAGGCGATGCGGGCGAGTGCGGGATCGATCTCAAGCCTTTCGCCGGTTTCCATATCGATGAACTCGGCGACGCGGTCGATCGCGAGATCGAGTTCGCACGGATCAAGAACCTGCAGGAGGATGACGTCGTGCATCTTTTTCCGGAAATGCGCGATCGCGCGGAAGATCGCGTCGGAATTGTCAAAAAGATCGGAAAGAAGCACGATCAGTCCGCGGCGCGAGATCATTTCGGCAAGCGCATGGAGCGCGCGCCCGGTATCTGTCTGCTTTTGCGGCTGATGCGCGGCCAGCAGTTCGATAAAATGGCGCAGGTGCCGCGAGCCGCTCCGGGCCGGAACGTGGGCGCGGATTTCCTCATCAAAAATCGTGAGCCCGAGGGCGTCCTGCTGGCGACTGACGATATAGCCGAGGGCGGCGGCGAGTCGGCAGGCGTATTGGTATTTTGACACGCGCCCCCCGGATCCGTAGGCCATCGAGCCGGATCCGTCGAGGACGACATGCGTGCGGAGGCTGGTTTCCTCCTCGAAACGTTTGATGTGGTAGCGTTCGGTGCGTCCGAAGACCTTCCAGTCAAGGTGGCGCAGGTTGTCTCCCTTGACGTATTGGCGGTGGTCGGCGAATTCCACGCTGGCCCCTTTGAGCGGGCTGGCGTGCATGCCGGCCCGGAAGCCTTCGACGACGTAGCGGGAGCGCAGGGCAAGCGTCTCGAGCTTGCGCATCGCTTCGGGCGTGAGAAGGTCGGTGATGCCCGCCATGAGTCAGGATGCCGGCGCGGAGGCGCAGGGCTTCCGCCTGGAGAAACGCCCGCTGTGCCGTCGTTTTTTTTGAAGCGGGAGCCCCCGGCACCCCGCCCTCCCCTTCACGGCGAACGAATCGCCCCGCCGGGAAAATTCGTCCCCGCGGGTGGGCCGGACATCAATGGGTGACCGCATAATACAGCACGTTGAGACCGAGGGCGGTGGCATCGGCGGCCTCGTAACCCTGTGCGTAGGGTGCGATGGCGCGTTCCCATCCCGCGCTCAAATCGTGCGGGCTGTAAATGACGGCGAGCGAACCGTTGAGGTCGATGCCATAGAGTTCCGGCGCCATTTCGATCCGGTTGTTCGAGCGGGCGGCCAATGCGGCGCGGGCCTTGACCTCCCCCAATTTTCCTGGCTGCTGAAAAATCGCATGATTGGCCGGCAGCGCCGCAAGATTGCGATCCGGGAACACCCTGGCCATTTCCGCGCGGAAGGCGGAGTCGAAGGATTGACGGCCTTCGGCGGCCTCGGCAAAAAGGACGCCGCCATTTTTCAGGAACTGCCGGAGGTTGGCCCGCTGCTTTTCGGTGAACGTGAAATCCGTGGTGCCGGTGAGAAAAAGGAACGGCATCTCAAAAATCGCCGCATCGTCAAGGCTCACATCGCGCAGATCGAAGGAAACGGGCGTACCGGTCGCGACATGAAACTGGTTGAGCAACATCGGAAAAGCCGCCGTGCGCGTCTTCCACGGGCCGTCGTGCATCACCTGCCCGACACGAAATTTGCCGGCGGATTTTTTATCCGCGTTGACCAGTTCCACGCTCTTGCCGACGCTGCGCCCCGCGTCGCGCATGGCCGTCACGTAGCTGACGATATTCGCGCCGAGCCTGCGGGCATCCGCATCGGCGTAGCCCCAGCTCTCGTGCTGGTTGGCCTCCCATCCGAGGGAAAAGTCCCAGCGGGAAACAAAGATCGCAGTCCGATTGTCGATATCCACGCCTTCAAGCCACGGGTGGGGATCCGTCGCGAGCCCGTCCTTCACGAGGCGGTCGCGGAACGAGACCTTGTCAATTTCGTAAAAGGAGTGGAACACCGGATGATCCATGCGGAGACGATAAAGCGATTGCTCCGGCAGGATGGAGCGGGCCGCCTGCAACGCGGATTGGTAGGCATCCGGGTGCCCGACAAGGGAATTGAAAACAATCGTCCCGCCGTTGGCGACATATTCTCTGAGCAGGGTGATTTCCTTGCGCGTGAGATCAAAGGATTTATACCCCGACCGGTAGAGAATCGGGTTCTGGGCGGGATCCGCGGAGATGCCGGCGAAGGGTTTGATGTTCGAGCTGAAGTGGACATTCATCTGCTGGCTGATCCATTCCAGGAGGGACTTGACATCGTTGGGCGTCCGCGTCCAGTCCCCGGCATCGGCCGAACGGATCTTGGTGAGGAGGACGGGCGGCTGCGGCGGATTCTTTTTCTCCTGCCGTTTCATCGGCACGACCGGATAGGGCAGGGGAGGCATGCCTTCGGAAGAGGAAACCTGCGCGGGTTTCGGCTTCGGTTGTTCCAGTGGCGGAGGCAGCGGGGGCGTCGGGGCCGCGAGGGCTTGTGCGAGAGGCAGCACAAACGCGGCCAATGCCGGGAGCCATGATCTTTCGCGGAATGAGGGACGAATCACCATGATGCCCGCACCCTAAGTCAGGCTCAACCGGTCGGCAAGGGAGATTACGTCCTCGCGCGTCGCGTCAGGAAAGAAACGATCCGGGCTGGCGTTTCTCCCTCCCCGGAAACGCCGACCTTGGACAACGCTCCCGCTCTGGAAACCGCTGCCGCGTCCGCACGCGACGTTTTAAATGATCGTTTTTGAGTCTGGCATCAGTCCAAAGCGCTTCCGTCTTGTGCGAGTTTTATTGATCTGGTGTTGCAGGGGGTGCAGAATCGCCCCATGAAACGCCAACGGCAGGTTGTGCACTTCGGTGCGGCATTTGCAGGACATATACCGCACGCGGCAATTTACCTGCAAATGCCGCGCGCGGCTCAATAATACTGTTCGGAAAAAAGCATTTCCAGAAACTATGACTAACGAAAAAACGCCGTGTCCCAAGTGCAATGGTGAGATGGTTCTAGGTTTTGTCCCGGATTATTCCCATGCCTTAATTTTTGTCGGTAGTTGGCATGAAGGGCAACCAAAGAAGTCGTTCTGGACTAGAACTAAAGCGCCGCAGCGAGCTGAAGGTTTACCAATCGGATCATTCCGCTGTAGGAATTGCGGTTTTTTAGAGTTTTATGCTGATGCAAAATTCGCAGCCCAGTAACGGAGCAGAGCCGAGCATTTAAGCTGATGAATATCTCTGAGCCAGAAAAAGAAATACTATACCGCCGAACAAATCGGGCAAGCCAACAGCCTCCCCGGCCCTGTCTTTTTTCGATGGGCCGATCACGTTCACCGCTCAGTCACGCATCCTGCTTAGGCAGGCTGAGCGCCTTCGCTGCTTCGGCTTGCATATTCGGTTTCCGTCTGGGAGGCTGTGGCTTCCCTCAGCGTTGGGCAACAAAAAAAAGAACTATCTCTAAAATCATGGTCGAAGTTCAATTTCACGGTTTCACATTTGAAAAATGGGTCAGAGATACATTCTTTGATGGATACGAGGGCAACTACATGCAGAAGTGGGACATCCCTCCCGATAAAAACTCACAATTATGCATTCCTTCCGGGTATCGAAATATTCCAGTATCGGTAAAGACTGCAAAATATGGTTCGCCGATCGGACTTGGAGATGTTCGACGTCAAAGAAGCATCGATATGCCATTCGTGATTATTGTGGGTTTTTGGAAGCAGAGAACGCCATTCGAAAAGTGGTTTGAGGAAATTGGAGTAGCACTGTTTACCGTCCCTGTATGGAGCGGCTTGTGGGGAGCATTGACCATTGAGGAGATTTCCGAAATCGATTCACGAATCAAGGATTTGACTCTGCCGTATGCAATAGCACGGCAAGGGGGAATTTTTTATTCCGTTAAATTGTTAAAACTCTGCAGGGCTGGCTGACGGGGAATTGGTCGGAGATTTCTGGCTGGCTGGCAAGTCTTTTCTTTTCTTTTTTGCCTCTGCGGGGCGT
>Ga0073936_10008457_pt1 | contig 13046 bp, 10 predicted proteins | sample AliMusrvi5mmetaG_FD_87041 | JGI IMG/M metagenome (GOLD analysis project Ga0073936, IMG submission 87041) | Freshwater lake bacterial and archeal communities from Alinen Mustajarvi, Finland, to study Microbial Dark Matter (Phase II) - Alinen... | ecosystem: Environmental > Aquatic > Freshwater >... | reverse complement strand
TGATCTCATGAACAGTCACCGCAACCATCAAGACCTACACAGCGGAGATCGTAGTCAGCGTCGCTACCAAGAAGCAGGTGGGGTGGTAGCTACCCAAATCGGACGGCGGCGGCGTGCTGCAGGATCTGGGTTCGCATATCGTGGATGTAATGAATCACCTGATTGGCCCCATCGACAGCGTGCTGACGCAGACGCACATCCTGTATCCCCAACGTCCGAACCCGCGCGGAGAGCTGGAAACCGTCGAAGCGGACGACATCATGCTGATGATCGCGCGGCTGCAAAACGGCGCCATCGGCACCATCGAAGCCTCGAAGATCGCCACCGGCGCGGAAGATGAACTGAGCTTCGAGATTCACGGCGACCAGGGCGCACTGCGCTTCCATTGCATGCGCGCCGATTACCTGGAAGCCTACGACCTGCGCGCTCCCGAGTCACCGCTGGGCGGCACGCGCGGCTGGAACAAGATCGCCTGCGTGCAGCGCTTCGACAAACCCGGCGGCTTCCCCGGCCCGAAATTCAGCATCGGCTGGATTCGCGCCCACCTGCACAGCCATTTCAACTTCCTGCAAGCCATCGCCAATCACACGCAACCCAGCCCGTCGCTCTACGAAGGCATTCACCTGCAGCGCATGCTCGCCGCCGCCGAACGGTCGGCGCAGGCGGGAGCGTGGGAGAAGATGCCGTAAGGTTCACCGTAGTTCTGATTATTGTGCGTTCTTTATGGTAGGGTTCTCCCCAGCCGCTCGTTCGGCTGCGGTTTCGTGCTGCCGGAAAGGCGTGGCGGCTGGAAATCGAGCGAGAACGCCGCGCCGAGGGCAAAAAAGTGCGCGGAGCGGGCAAACTGGTGTGGTCGCCTGCACTCTCACACCGACAAATGGGTGCAAAAAAGACACAATGACACAAGCCAAACGCTGTTCACCCCCTCTGGGATAACCCAAAGGGGGTGAATGCAGAACAAACATCCCAGGTCGAACGGCAACGCGGTTCGACTACTTTTTGAAGGTCACCTTGACTTTGTGATTGGCGGTCACTGCTGGAAGCGTGTAAGTGTTTCCACCCTTTTGCTTCGTTTTGCCATCAAGTTCCCAAACATCAACCTTGTATTTTTTTGCCGGATGCGCGGTAAAGGTTGGGCGGTCTCCCGAATTGACCTTTTGTTTGTCAGATGGAGAGATTGATCCATGTGAGCCAGCAGAGGGCGTTATTGTGAAGGTTTGTGTTGGACTCCCCTTTCGTACCGGAAATACATAACCCAAAAAAGTGTATATTGTATCCTTACCACGCTGTAGTGGATAGCTTAGGGAAGCAGACGTCACTTTTCTGAAGTTAACAGTTTTCCCTCCCCCGATTGGAGTACCCCAATTCATTTCATCAATGTTAATCCCGTTTGAAGAAACACCTCTAACAATTGCGACATGCCCGAAACCACCACCATCCCAAACAGCAATAGCATTGACCGATGCATCCCTACAGTTTGTTGAGGTTTTCCAACCCGCCGCGTCAGCATGAGATACCCAGGTATTTGCGTTTCCGCTCCAGTTGCATCCGGGTGAAGGAGCAATTTTGTTAAACTCAGAAGCAGCATACCAAGTGCACCATCCGAAATCGAAAGATCGAGTCATCAGAGAGGCAGCTTTGGGGACACCGGTGGAATCATTCTCCGCCTGCGTGACTGTTGCAGAGGATTTCTCATCGTCGTTCGTTGGAACAGTTGCAGTATCAGCCGCAGGTGTTTCAGCATTTTCTGCGGGCTTGCTGGTGGATAAACCAGCCTGTGGAGCGGGCACGCTTCTGTTCGCCACAGAAGACGACGAACCGAGGTTGCTGCTGCAACCCACAACCGCCAGCAGCAAGCTGATGGCCAGACACAGCAGGATTAGTCCTCCGGCAAGACGCGACTTAGCACTCATAGCCTACCTCCTTTTTTTCGTTTCCAACTGAGTGCTTAATTATAGGAACCGCCTGCAAGTTCTGTCAAGCAGTGCCTGCACTCAATATCTCAGACCCCCACCAGGATTTTTTTAGCAATGACGCGCGGCAGTTGGGCGAAAAGCACGCTCCCACCAAGCACATATCATCACCGTGGAGCCCTCGCGAGGGCCTGACGCCCACCCTGGCAACCAGGGTGGGCGTTTTTGCGTTCCGAAAGGAGAACGAAAACATGCGCATCCCGAACGTCAAGGTCTGCCTCGTGCGGGAGTCTTCCACCGCCGCCGTTGCGCGGCACGTGCAATCGCCCGCCGACGCCGCCGAAGTGCTGCGCGCCCACATCGGCGACAGCGACCGCGAGGTGTTCGCCGCCCTGCTGCTGGACACGCGCAACCGCGTGGTCGGCATCCACACCATCAGCATCGGCAGCGTGAACGCCAGCATCGTGCACCCGCGCGAGGTGTTCAAGGCCGCCTTCCTGGCGAACGCCGCCGCCGTGCTGGTGGGGCACAACCACCCGTCCGGCGAAGAGACCCCCTCGCAGGAGGACGTCGCCATCACGCACCGCCTGCGGCAGGCGGGTGAAATCCTGGGCGTGCCCGTGCTCGACCACCTGGTGCTGGGGGCGGCCACGTTCCACAGTATGAAAGAGCGTGGCCTGTTTTGATCGCACGCGCTTTCTCGCCTTTCCGCTTTCGGGGTTGACGGGGCGGGCGCGTGAAGCCAAGACCCGTCAACATTCTTGCATCCCCACCGCCGCCCCGCCCGCGCCGTTTCGGTGGGGAACTGCACCGTTTTCCCTTGCGCGGCCCCGTTGGCCGTGCCGCCGTTGCCGAGAAAGGAAGCAACATGATCGAGTTCGACACAGACGACGTCCTCCTCGACCGCAGGACGCGCGGCCTGCCCGACGCGGTGTGGGAGGCCGCGCGCGACATCTGCGAAGAAAATGTGCACGAGAACCTCGTCAGGTTCACCGTGCCGGAGCGCGCTGAGGATTTCGGCGGCGCGCATCAGCACCACGCCGGGCGTTGGCTCAGCGTGGAGCGCCGCCTGCTGCCGTGCGGCCCGCGCGTGTGGGTCGTCACGCTGTCCGTCGGCAATTTCGCCACGGACGTGTTGCTGCTGCCCGACCCGGCGGATTGGCTGCCCGCCGCGTTGCGCAATGCTCTCACCGCGAAAGCGCGGGGGAAAGAGGTTGACGATGATTGAGTTCACACACGACAGACCACTCGAAGACAGGCAGACAGCCGGGCTCCCCCCCCGGCTGTCGTCTTTGGTGGCCAATTGCGAGCAGGTCGCACGCGAGTGCGTGGAGGCTGTCGAAGACGGCTACTTCGACTGCTTGCGCTTCGCCGTCATCATCGGCACCAGCGAACTGGCCCCCGGCGGCCCGCTTGCCGTGTTCCTGGGCATCACCGGTGACCCGCTGCCGGAAGTGCTGTTCCGTCTGGAGGGCTGCCACCGCCTGCCCGGCGAATCGGCAATCATGCTGTTGCTGTCGATCAGCGACACCGGGGGCGACTACGTGGTGATTCCTGACGAAAGCCTGACGCCCGATTGGGCGCGGGCGATGGACGATTTGTGGCGCGCGGAAGAAAGCGCGCCCGCATGGGAGGGGATATGTTCATCATCGTGACCATCGCGGACGTGCGCTGCCTGCGGGAGGCGCGCGCCGTGCCCGTTAGCCTGCTGGACGAGATCGAGGCCAACTTGCGCGGCCTGCACGCGCAATTCGGCGGCGGGGTGGAACTTGAGGATTTCTGCACCGCCGACTTCGCCCCATCCCTAATCGCCCAACCCGGCGATGGCCCCGGCGCGTTCGCCGCTTTGGGCGTGCCGGAGGGCGTGGAGGCCCGCCCGGAGTGGGTGGGCAAGGCGGATTTCGGCGGGGAGGTGCATTACCAGGTCATCGTGTTGCGCGGAGACAGCAAGGCGGTGAGCTTGTTCCTGCCTGCCGCAACGCTGGACGGCGCGCGGCGGACGCGGCTGGACACCGAGGCAGGGGAAGAATAGCCGGGCGGTGACGCCGGGCGCGGAACCGGCGGGCGGCCTGGGAAAGGAGGTGAGACGTTGGATAAGATCATCAAGATCGTCGCCATCGCGGCGGCTGAGATCATCATCATCCTCGTCGCCAAAGGCGGCGAGTGATCGGACGGCGGGCGCGCGGCCTCCAGCGCGCCCGCGACCTTCTGCGTTTCGGCAGAGAGGAAGCCACCATTCGCAAACGCGCGCGCGCCGGGCGGGAAAGCGAAGTCACCCCCCGCACGCCACGGCGGCAACAACCCCATTCGCACAAGATGTTGACAGCCGACCGGACGATTTGCTACAATTGCAGGGCGAGGGAGAAAAAAGAACCTCCACTGACGCTGCCGTGTTCTGCGGCAAGCGAAACCGCATATTGCGCATGATGTTTTCGTCATTGCTGTGGTTGCCACTCTGAAGTGGCAACGGGGTTGCGTGCACTTTTGTGCAGGCAACCACCACCCGTTTCCTGGGTGCAACGCGGCAATGGCTTTTTTTTGACCGCCGCTTGTCCCCTGGGAAGGGCAAGCGGCGGTCTTTGTCTTTGGTCCGACCCGAAGGGACAGAGACCGCCGCCCCCGGCGGCGCGGGGAAACGCCGGGGGCATTTCGCAGCGAGCGCCGAACCGGCGTTCGCGTCGGGCGGAACTATCTCGAAAGGAGAGGACAGCAATGGACGAAGACACGATGTACGAAGAATGCCTGGACGAAGCAGAGGAAGCAGACCAGGCGGATGAAGAGCAGGCGGAGTGCACACCGCAGGGCTTCTTCATCGACGAAGACAACTACCTGTGGGTGGGCGGCGATGAGCCGGAGAAGGTCGGCAAGGCGATCATCATGAGCCACGTGGAGAGCAACATCGACACCGGCGATGTCACCGCCCACATCGGCTTTGAGTACCGGGGTGAAATCCGCGAACTCGACGTGCCCAGGGAGAGGCTGGCGAGTAAGTTCCTGCCGGAACTGGTCGGCAAGGGCGCGGATTGCCGGGCCGATGTCGCCAAGATCTACGAGGAGAACCTGTTCAAGCAGGAAGAGACGGTGAAACTCATCAACGTCCACTCGAAGGTCGGCTGGAGGAAAGTCGGCGGCAAGACGGCATTCCTGCACGCCAGGGGGATCGGCATCAAGTCCCGCTACGTCGGCGGGCAGTTCGACCTGGGGCCGTCCGGCACACTGGAGGAGTGGAAGCAGGTCATCGACGAGCACGTGATCGGCAGGCCCTGGCTGGAACTCATGCTCGCCGCCGGGCTCTCTTCCGCCGTGGTGGGAATGCTGGCGCTCAGGACGAGCGTCAATTCGCTGCTCTTCCACATCTTCAACAGGACGACCACCGGGAAGACGACAGCGATTCGGGTCGGCCTCAGCCCCTGGGGCAACCCGGACAGCACGAGCAACGGGCTGTTGAGGACGTGGAACGGCACCGACGCCGGCATCGCGGCGCACTTCCGCGACAACTTCGGCATCGCCATCGGGCTGGACGAAGCGTCCGTTCGCGGGGAAAAGCAGAGGCAGTCGGCGTCGCTGGTGTACCAACTCGCGATGGGCCGCGACCGCGACCGCCTGACCGGGGGCTCGAAACGGGCCGAAACCGCCGAATGGGCCACCACCATGATCTCCAACGCCGAGCACTCCATTCTGGATTTCTGCGGAAAGAACGGCGGCATCCGCGCCCGCATGTTCGAGATCGGCGGCATCCAGTGGACAGACGGGCCGGAACACGCCGAGGCGCTCACCGAGGGCCTGCTGGAACACTACGGCGTTGCCGGGCCGGAATTCGCCCGGTACCTGCTGGATGTGGGGGAAGAGGCCGTTGAGGAACTCTGGAAAAATCAGCGCGAAGTGATGATGGCGAAGTTGACCGCGCAGGACAAACTCTCTGCCCGCGTCGTCGGAAAGCTGGCGATCATCGCCATTACCGGGGCCTTCGCCAACGCGGCTCTTGACCTGAGCCTGGACTTGGAAAGGCTGGAGGACACGCTGCTGCTGGTGGAAACCATGTCCCAGCGCGAACGGGCGGAATGGGCTCGCGCCTACGACGACCTGAAGCAGATCGTCACCACCAACAACGCGAGGTTCATCAACGAAACCTTCGACCGAGACAAAAACGCGAAAATCCCCTCGACTTTGTGGGGCAAGTTCCCGCGCGGCAAAGGCGGCACCGAAGTGAATTTCATCGCGAACCCCTTCAAAGAGGCGATGAAGATGAAGGGGTACTTGAACCTTGACCCGATCTTCGATGATTGGAAGAGGCTCGGTATCCTCCAACACACCGAGAAAGACCGCTTTTCCACCAACCGCAAGATCGCGGGCGTGGACAACGAGGTGTTCGTGATCAGGTTGGATTTTGCGGATGGCAGCGAGGAAACCGATGACGCGGGGGAAGAGGCTCCGAAGCCGAAGGTGAAAGTCGGCAGCAAGAGGCCCGTGGTGAGGAATCGCCAGGCGGCCACCGAGGAGGACGAGGAAATGTAGCCGGTTGCGCGGCAGGCAGCCCGCAGGTGGCACGGAGCGCCCAGGGTAGCGCCTGGGCACAGCCGCGCGCACCCCGCGCCACCTGCGGGCGACTGGTCATGCAAGCGGACGCGCTTGGCGGCGGCCTAGCCCGCACGCGCGCGCGACAGACGCACGGGAAGAGCCACGTGCGGGAGACCAGGCGGTTGGAAGCGGAAGGTGAAAATCGTTTTTAGGGTGTTTCTGCGTTCCGTGCGTCGGTCTTTCGCTTGCGGGGTTGCCGGGGAAGCGGTGCGAAGCCAAGATTGGTCAACATTTTCGCATCCCCGCGCCCGTCCCGCGCCGCCCCGGCGGCAGGGCTGGCGGCTAAGCCCGGTGGTTCTGCGTTCCGCGCGTCGATCTTTCGCTTGCGGGGTTGCCGGGGAAGTGGTGCGAAGCCAAGAGTGGTCAACGTTTCCGCATCCCCGCGCCCGTCCCGCGCCGCCCCGGCGGCAGGGCTGGCGGCGAAAGCCCGATGGTTCGGAGGGACTGTGGGGGTCGATTTGCCATTGTAGGCACCCAGGAGCCGCTGTGAGGCAAACAAAGGGGGGATCGCGCGCGCGTGTATACACGTAGGTTGCAAACTCCTGTTTTCTCCTGCTCGCTGCTTCTGCGGGGGTGCGAGAAACCGACCTGCGGCACGGGGCGATGGCGGGGACGGTGGAAACGCCGGGGGGCATGGCATGCGGCAACAGCCCCGCCTACCCCACCCTGGCAGGCCGGAAAAAACTGGAACGAAGGAAGGGGTCAGACACATATCATGGCAGTGAACGACAATCAGCCGGATGCTTGCGGCGTAGCCAAGCACCTTGACGCCGCCGTTGACCTGCTCGCGGGGCTCGTGCTGGACGCATTCCTGCGCGACCCGGCGGGTCTGTGCGAGCGTGCCGCCCGGCGCGTCATCGCAGAGCTTGAGGCTTTGCAGGATGCCGAAGCGGACGCTTATGAGCAGGATGATGGGGCAATGGAACTCTTGGCCGGACGCTTGGGCATCGGGCCTAGCAATATGGTGTCGCTGGCATGCCAGCGGAAAGGGAGCACGACATGACGATCAAGCGGCAGATGCCGCAGGAAGGAACGGCGGCCTTCTATGGGAGGGTCAGCACGGAAGAGCAGACAGACAACTTCAGCCTGGACGGGCAACTCGACGAGGTGCAAGCCTTCTGCAAAAAGAAAGAGTGGAAACTCGTCGCACAGTACTCAGACCCCGGCCTGAGCGGGAGATCGTTCGCGAAGCGGCCCGGCCTGCAGAGAATGCTCGCGGATGCGAAGGATGGGAAGTTCCAGCACTTGATCACCTGGAAAATCAGCCGCCTTGGCCGGAATAGGGAAGAAGCACTGGATTTTGTCAGCGAACTGAGCAAGGCCGGGGTCAAGTATCACTCCGTCTCGGAGCCGGACTTCGAGGCTGCGGGAATCTTTGGCGGCGTGATCTTCGACCTTCTCGCCACGCTCGCGCACGCGGAAAGCGATGGCATCTCGGACAATGTGAAGCTGGGGATGCGCAGATGCGCAAGCCAGGGGCGTTGGGTTGGTGGGGCCTTGCTCGGATACGACTTCGCCAACGCCGGGCTTTCCAGAGAGGACAGAAAGCAACTGCGTCACCACGGGGACAGGCCGGAAAGGGCCATTGTCGTCGTGCCGAAGGAAGCGGATGTCGTTCGCGAGATTTTCCGCCGCTTCGCCGAAGGGCACGGACTGCGGAAGATCGCCAATTGGCTCAACAGGCAGGGGCACAGGACAAAGAGGGGCAAGACCTTCGGGCCGGTCGCAGTGGCGGACATCCTCGACAACGCCGCCTACATCGGCAAGATCACTTTCACGCGGCGCGAAAAGGACGGCAGTGAGCGGGTCGAGGTTTTCGACGGCACGCACGATCCCATCATCGACCAGGACACATGGGAGACAGTTCGCCTGCTACGTGAGGTGAAGAAAGCAAATCCTGCGCGGGCCTTCGAGCGGGGCTTTCCGCTGACCGGTCTCCTGCGCTGCCCCACCTGTGGGTACGCCATGACCATGCACCGCTCGCAATACACGCGCAAGGACGGCACGAAGAGCGTTCGCGAATACTATGTCTGCGGGATGGCGAAGAACAAAGGCGCATCGGTCTGCCGTGCCAATGGATTGCTGGCGGATAGGGCTGAGCGCGCCGTGTTTTTGCGTCTGCGAAAGGCTGCCACGCACCCCACGTTGCTGCGTGAGGTGGTTCGGCGGGTCAACGCCCGCCTGAATGCGGATGTGCTCCCCCTGCAGCGGCGGCTGGCGGAAATCGCGAAGGAGCGCCAGAAAATGGAGGCCAGCCAGCAGCGGTACTACTTGGCCTTCGAGAGTGAAAAGGTGGGGGTTGATGAACTAAAGGATCGCCTGGACAACATCAGGGGGAGGCTTCGCGCCTTGGCCGAAGAAGAGAGCGAAGTCGATGGTAGGCTTGTTGGGCGGCGGATGGTGGGCACCGTGCCGTTCGAGGTGGTGAAACTCATTCTCGATAACTTCGTGGCGGAATTGGAGAATGCGGACGCTGGCCGCCAGCGCGCCTTGCTGGAGGCGCTGGTGGAGAGGATCACCTTCGGCGAAGACAAGAAGCTCTCCACCATCACCCTGCACTTTCATGATGACGTGGCGCGGGCGCTGGGCCTGCCCACACCAACCGGGCTGCCGGGGGCCGTCACCCTGTCAGTGTGACGTCTGGCAGACTCGGCAACACCAAAAAGTGGCCTGTGGCAGGGGTTTTAGCCTCGAAAACGAGCACGAAACCCCCGCCACCTGAGATCAAACCGTAGCCGTCAGCGGTGGTAGGGCTCTCCCAAACCATACCGTCGAATGCTGTTTCTGGCAGCCGGAACCATCGCGACCCGACCGCTGGGAATCGCGTGAAAACGCCGCGCCGTAGCACAGAATGCCACGGCAACCACGAACGAGTTACGGCGCGGCGCGAAGGCAATACCGACGGCAACCGGTGCGTTCAGTGCGCCTGCCAAGCCGTCAACAACTTGTCCATCGACGGGAGGGGTTGGCCATCGAGCGCCACAAAGACCACAGATTTGCCCTCACTTTGCCCGACCGTCGTTTTCATCGGTTGACCATTCAGCCGCACCGTGACGCCGGCGGGAAATCCGCTCAAGACCGCTATCGTGGCGCGGTCGGGTCCGGGCACCGCCCCATCGATCTCCACCCGATTCTCGCGCAAGAAAGCGGTGATGCGCGTGATGCCCACCTTGCCAAGGGGGACGACGCGGGCGCCGCCGGGAAGGGTGAGCGATATTGTCGTCAGATCGGGGAAGGGATTCCAGGCTTCATAGATGCCATGCGCCGGGTCGGTGAGCAACGAGCCCATGCGTCCCGCCTCCCCGGCAAATATAGCCCCATTCTTCTCGAAGTGTCCGCTGCTGCCCATCGCGGACAGGTTGCATTCCCGTTCGATGCCGGGTGCCGGATATAGCCACTGGCCATTGACCGTGCGGCGGGGGAACAGGTTGGTGGTCGGCTGGTTCACCGTGGCGGAAGGGACAAAGTCGCAGGCCAGGGTCTCCCCATCGAGCGCCCAGCCCAGCGTCAGCTTGCGCGCGGGTGCGTCCCAGGCGCAGTCGATCTTACCGGTTGCCAGGTGGGCATCGAAGACGGCGGCGTCCTTGAATTCGCTGGTATCCGCGGCCTGGATACAGTAGCCGCCCCAGGCATTATCCACCCGATCGCTGCTCCATTGGTCTTTCGGGAATGGCACACCCCGGTAATTATAGGCGTTGATGCGCAGTGTTTCGGTCATCTTCCCCCCGCCTTGCATCTCGGTGGGCTGGCCATCGGCGACGATCTCCACCTCGGCATCGCGACCCAGATCGGTACCCGGCAGCGGCATGATGCCCAGCAGCGCCACACCGTCGCGGATGACGATGCGCTGCCCGGCTTTCACCTGCACCGGCACGGTGACCGGCTTGCCGTCCACCAGGATTTCCAGCGCGGGCGCCTTCACGGCCAGCAGGCCAAGGGTAGTCTGGATGCTGGTGATGCTCTCCGGCGCCACACGGTCGGGATATGGCAGGCCTTTGCCCGGCGAGGTCAGCACGATCAGGCGGTTGCGGTGCTGCACGGTGCAGGTCGGACCACCCTGCATGCCGACGATGCCGTTGGGATTACGCTGTTTTCCCCCGTGCCAAATGGAATCGAGCAGTTCCGTGCGGTTAACACCCATCCGTCCGATCAACACGCCGAGTTGGTCGGCGTGTTCCACCGGAGCATCCGTGCGGCGCCAGTTGACCAGGAAAGGTACGGTCTCCCCCTGGCTGATGTCGAGACTGGCCACACCATAGTGCCGGGCCTGGAAGCTGCGTTTCCACAGCGGCGTCTGGCTGTAGCCACCCCACTGTTTGTAGGTAGCGGTCATCTGGTAGGGAATCGGCTTGGCGGCGAAGGCGGGGCCGTACCAGGCCGGTGCCCAGGGGCCGTCGAGGGTGAGCGTGCCGACCAGGCCGGGCGGAAAATCGTGACCGATCACCGGCACACTGTCGCCAACGCCGGCGCTGCCGAAATCGGTCAAGGCGCCGTCGGGCAGCAGCGTGTGCATTACGTGGCTCAAGCCGTCCTGGAGCGCCAGCGTATACGCGATGCCGGTGCGGCCGGAGCTGGAGGTGAAGCGCTTGAGGCGCGGATGCATACAACTCGCTATCTCCCCGACCGATTTGGCCATAATGGCCTGCCCCATCAAGCGATCCTCAATCGACGGCCCAAAGTCGGCAAAGACCTTCTGCGAAGCCAGCGAGATCGTGAAATAATAGTGGTCGATCGATTCCTGCGTTGAGCCGTCATACCAGCACCAGGTTTTAAGCGGCCAATCGGCCAGTCCATGCCGGCCTTCGTCGATGGCGCGCGGGCTAGCGAGCAGCGCGCCGCCCAGCAGCGTGCCGGCGCTGGCCCAGTGGTTGAAGTTCATCGTGCCCATGGCGCGGCAGTAGGTGCGATAGACGGAGAAATTGCCGCGCCAGTCATGCGTCTGCGCGTAATAGGCGTCGGCCGCCTGCTTGCCGATATAGCCCTGGGCAAATTGGTAGTGCTGCCCGGCATAGTCGAAGCCGGTACTGAGATCGCGGTCCGGCTCCAGCCACGCCCACCAGTAGAGGCGCAAGTGCTCGAGCGCCGGCGCCGGCAGGGCATCGCGATAGCGCATGGGGATGGCGCCCAACTCGGCGGCATCGAAGCCGCCCCAGCGCCGCGGCGCGTTCGCCAGCAAGGCGTCGAACCAGCGGCCATACGCCTCCGTACTGGCCGGGAAACCGTGCGCCGCGTTTCGTTCCAGCGTCCAGAGCTGCTGCGTGCGACCCCACGCGGCGTCATCCATCCAGGCCGGTTTCTGGTGGCTGTAATGCGCAATCCATCCTTCGATCTCGGTCGGCGTCGGGAAGACCGCGGTCGGCCGGCCACCTTTACCACCCGCCAGCGAGGGCGCCAGCGCGCGTATGTCGACAGCCGGTGGGAGCGCCGGCGCCTTCGCGCCGGGGGTGTCCTTCAGGTAGAGCACCAGTCGGGGTGCGCCCAACAGCAGCGCGCGCGGGCCGGTGGCCGTGCCCCACTCATAGCCGCCGCCCCAGAAATCGGCATCATAGACTTCCCACTTCCGCACCAGGAAGCCGCAGTCCGTCAACCGCCGCAGCCGGGCGCCCAGATCGGCGCCGAAGTCCAGGTCGGCGAGGCTGGCGGTGATATCCATGTGCCCCTCGGGGGTGTTCTTATCCAGCAGCGTGGGACCGAAGGCCGCCGCCACGCGGTCCGTGCCTGCCGCTTTCGCGCCGAAGCCGGCCCAATAGCCGGCGCCGTTGATATAGGCGTTGTAGGTTGGGCCGAGTTCGCGATCGGCGATCCAGGGGTGTTTCAACGCCCAGGCCACCGCGTGCCAATGTGGCTCTTTCCTGGCCCACTGCTGACCCAGGAAGCTCAACCCCCCCGGATCGGCATACTCGGGGGTGGGGAAGATTTCCGTTCCCCGGTAGGGGAGTATCAGTTCGGCGCGCACGATGGTTTTCCCCGCCCCCAACGCCGTGGCGATGCGCTCGGCGGCGCCGGGGAAGCGCACCAACAGCGAGCGGTGCACGGCGTCGCAGGCGAGAGCGCCGGGCTTGATCGGGTCGTGCCAATCTGCCACCAGGCCGCCGCCGAATCCTGCCGACTCGTCGTGGCGTATCTTCGTGGCGCCGTCGGCGGCCAGCGGGACAGGCCGATTCCAATCCGCGCGGAAGCCGCTGATACCCGCGCAATCGGCGCCGTCAATCACCAGCGCTTCCGTTCCCGCGGGCGCGGCCGTCGTCATCGGAGCGGGGACGGGCACGTCGGGCACAAACGGCGGCCACCAGCCGGTTTTCGCATCCATGGCGCTCACGAGGGTAGTGACGCCTAACAGCAAGGCCAGACAGTAGAACCAACGAGACATAAAACGCTCCTTTGCTCGCACAGACCCAGCACCAGTGGGTCATTTGTCATGAATATCCGCTAATGCCCGAAGGGCAGCGCTATATCAGCCCAGGGTGAAACCCTTACTCTTATACACATCTTGCCGTCCCTTTTGTCAATAGGTATTGCAGGCGAATCGCCTCTTGTATTCGGAGCCACCCCCGC
>Ga0073936_10008452_pt1 | contig 13052 bp, 4 predicted proteins | sample AliMusrvi5mmetaG_FD_87041 | JGI IMG/M metagenome (GOLD analysis project Ga0073936, IMG submission 87041) | Freshwater lake bacterial and archeal communities from Alinen Mustajarvi, Finland, to study Microbial Dark Matter (Phase II) - Alinen... | ecosystem: Environmental > Aquatic > Freshwater >... | reverse complement strand
GATGATCACGATGAGCTCGGGCATCTCCCGGCACGAAGCCAACGCCTCGGCATAGCGCCACGCGCCGAAATAAAGCACCAGGATATGCCAAAGGTAGATTTCCAGCGTGTAACGGCCGAGGTAGCTGAGCACCGTGGCGCGCGGTGACCAACCCAGGGTGACCCCGGCGGACAAGCCGACGACGATGCTCAGGTCGTAGATCATCATCTCTGGGCGGACGTACGCGAAATCCAGCCGGTTGAATTCGAAATGGGCTCCCATGGCCGCTCGGTCCATGAGGTGCACCCCGTTCCACGCCATGGCTCCTGCCGCCGCCAGCAGGGCGATGCCGCACGCGGCTTTCACCGTGCGGGCCGAAATCAGACTGGTCAGGCTGCGGAAGTGGAGCCCGGTGAAGAAATAGAATACCCAGAAGAGAACATTGGGCCGGCCCCAGCTGTAATAATCCAAGGCGCCTCGATTGCACAGCACACCGATCGTGAGGTGCACAGCCAGCAGCAGCCCGGTTAGGCCGAGGGCGACATGTTCGACCCTGAGGATGGGGATAAGCCGATTGAGCCAGTGAGGCAGCGCCTTCAGGGCCGGTTGTAGGATATAAAGCTGCAGAATGAGCGGGATGAAGTAGAGGGTGGGCTCGATGCCGTAGAGGCACAGGCGCTGCAGCAGCCAGGCGTAGCGGGACCGATAATCCGGCAAGCCCAACCACTCGGCGTGGTGATTCAGCAGGAAAAAAGCGGCAAAACTCGCGATGAGGTAGGGGAATGCGATCCGCCAGAACCGCCCGCGGTAGTAATCGGCCAGCGACACCTGGGACCGTGAGGAGCCTGCCAGCAATCCGGAGAGGAAGACAAACATCGGCACGGCAAAGCTGAACACTTGGTTCAGGGCGAGGCCCAGATGAAAGGACGAACTCCACGCAAAGCCATCGGTGGTCACGAAGCTGCCGGCGAAATGGACGCAGACCACCCCGAAGATGCTCCAGCCGCGGAGCGTATCAATGTACGCATTGCGGACCGCACCGGTCGATCCGCGCCCGTCCTGTGATGGCTGCACGGCGCTCATGGGTTTCTGATGCCTTCCACCCGCAGGCTCCGGAACACGTAATAGTAGGGCGCAGAGTCGGGCAGGGTATCGAGGCGGCGCCTAATATTCAGCGTGCGGGTCTCGTGCCGCCCAAACATTTCCCAGTGATCCTTGGCCCCTTTCTCCAGCGGGGTTTTTTCGGCGACGAGCGAAGCCTTCACGTCTGGATAGCGCTCGAGGTAGTCCAGCCAGTCTGGCTCAGATCCGACGATCACATTCCTGAATTCCAGGATATTTTTCCCCGGCTGGGGCGTGAGGGTGATGTTTTCGTTGAGCCAGGAAGTGCGTCCCTCGAGATGATAGTTCTTTATGACTTGGCCGTTCAGCACCAAGTCCACCGAGGCACTGTCCCTCACGTGCAGTCTGAGGCCAAAGGTGAGTTGCAGTCGTCCGACATGGCTATTGGCCGGTATTTCCAGCCGGACCACGGGGGCTTTGGCCCACCGAATCACCGGCAGGTCCCATTGCGGGTAGGGTCCCTCGGCGGCGGCAAGACCCGTAGTGACAATCTGGGTCTTGGGTTCTCCCGGGACCAAGTTCTCCGCGAAGACCGACACGGGATCCTGCGGGGCCGGTTCCTCGGGAGGGAGATCCCGGAAAAGATAAGGAATATCGATGGCCCCAACCTCCTTCCCGCTAGACTGGTCTTGGGCCCTGACCGTGAATCTCTGAAAGGGACGGATCACCGACGCCTTGGCTTCACCCGTGGAGCTGAAGGTGGCCAGTGTTTCGGAGGTGTTGTCGGTGTAATCCACGCCCACCCGCAAGCGGACTTGGTCCGGCACGTTGAGCCCTGCGACCTTGATGCGGAGGTCCTTGTAGCGGTTGGGATCGCGTGGCCCGTAGTAAAGGCTGACGAGGACATGCCGATCCGCCTCATTGGACATGACCTGATCCGGGTGTGGCACGAGCCCGTAGTAGTCCAGCGCGGGCTGACCGACGCCGATGGTGCCGAGGAATTCAACCCCGGCCGTCCGTTTGGTGGGGATGGCAACTGTGGTAAATGACGAGAGCTGTTCGATGTTGCTGTAGGCGACCTTCCGGGGGAAGGCCCATTCAGAGAATACATTGTACGCGGAGGCATCCACCTTGGCGAAGGCGGTGAATCGTTGATTCCGTCCTAGGGTCATAAGGAGGAAAATGCGCTCGTTGCCGTCAGTGGAGTCTATGTTGATGCGGGGTTGACCGCTCAGACGCTGCACCATGGTTGGAGGCAAGGAGGGAAGGGCCTGCGGCGGAGGCTGTCCGGCCCAGAGTGGCGCATAGGGACGGCTCGTGTTTTGGAACAGGTAGACGCCGGCCATCCAGAGGGCGCTGAGGACCAAGGCGGAGAGCACATAGCGTGTGCCACGCCTAAACGGGGCGCTGGCCCAACCCGCTTCCACCACCGGTGCGAGGCAAGGGCTCATCACGAGAATCGCAGGCACAAAGTATCGCTGATTGTAGAGCGACCACTTGTTCAGGAAGAAATAGGTCACGAACCAGCCAAGGCCCAGGGCGGCCAGCCATAGCAGGGGCGCCGAGGTTTTACGTGGGCGAGCGAGGCAGAAGACCGCGCTCAGCAGGATGCAAGGCCCGGCAAATCCGTACCATACATGGTCCTCGTTCAGGTCGGGAGGAAAGAGGTAGAGCGGGGAGAAGGCATAGGCCGGGTTCCAATGGGGAAAGAAGGTCTGCTGGCCCCACGCGTTCAGCTGACCAGTGAACGTCATGTCAAAAGTGAATCGATGCAAAGGCTCGATGAACAACTGCAGCAGGTACGCTTCGGAGGTCTGGGCGACGCACCCCAGGGAGAATGGTCGGTTCAGCGTGAAGTCGTAGGTCTTGTTAAGCCACTCACCTTTCTCGACAAAGTTGATGATCGCAAAAGGCGCGCAAAATGCGCCCGCGATCAGAGCCGGAATCAGCCAAGCGCGCGCGCCGGCGAAAAACTCCGCGAGTAGCCCTTTCCTCCAATGCTGATATGCCAGCAATGCTAGGATCAACCCGCCAACCGGGCCGAAGAACACGATGGTCAACTTGGCGCCGGCGGTCAACCCGGCGGCCAGTCCGGCCAGCAACGCGTCGCGTGCCTGGCGCGACGCACGCCAGCGCAGCGCAAACACCAAGGCGCACAGAAGCCCCGCCCCGGTGGGCAGGTCATTCGTGGTGGCCGTAGCCTGCGCGAGCACCTGCGTGGAGGTGAGCGCCAGCCAGCAGGCGATCAGCGAGGCCGACGCGGCACATCCGGCCAGACGGCAAAGGCGATAGACGGCCAGGCCGGCGGTCAGCCAGGCAGTGAGGTTGATGAAATTGAGGCACTGCAACGGCGGGCTGTAGATCTCACAATAGAGCTGGAGCAGGTTGAAATTGAACGGAAAGTAGATCTGCCGGGGATTGCCCGTGTCAAAGTGCCCCAGCGTGTTCTGCCCGAGATAAAACATCCCCCGCGGCAGGTGGTACGTAAGGGAGTCGTAATTGTTGGGGACGTACGTGCTGCCGATTCGCAGGCTCGCGTAGGTGATGGGAAGCAGGGTCAGGAAAAATAACGCGAGCATCCAAGGCAGTGGCGCGGCGTCGGCCGTAGGGTCTGTACGGGCCTCGGTCTCTGGTTGTACGACTCGCAGCAGCAGCCATGTGGCGAGGGCAAGGATCAGTGATGTCCGGAAGAACCAGGCGTTTTCGCCGAGACGGTGCAGGCTCGCCAGCAACAGGCTGGTGACCACGACATTGGCCCAGCCCAGCAGCAGGGTGGCCAGAATCCGGTCCATCGTGGAACGGACCAGTCGGTGTGTCGCGCCCAAGGACGCCCCGAGGAGGATGACCGTGTGTGCGAGGAAGAGAGCCATGCTAAAGAGTGACGTAGAGAGCGCAGCAGCCGGCGCAACCCATGAACCGGCCGTGCCCGGCCTTTTCCCAGTCCTGGGCCGCCCGCTTCACCCCGATGCTATCCGTGTCATTGTCGTGATTCAGGAAGTCATGGACCAGGATCGGCGTGCCCGGCTTTAGATAGGAGCTGAGGGTCTTTAGGTCGGCGGCGACGCCATCGAACGTGTGATCGCCGTCCAGAAATACCATGGTGGGCGTGATCGACCAGCGTTTCACGAACGCCTGCAGGTTTCCGTGGAAGAGATGGCAGTAATGCCCCAGCATTTCCCCGGCGAGGATTTGGCGAGTGCGCGTGATGGCGTCGTCGACAATATCAATGCCATAAAACTTCGGCGCCTGCGTGCGCGCCGGGTTGGCCAGCGCCCCCCGTAACTCGACGGTGGCGGACCGACCGCCGAAAGTGCCGATCTCCAGAATCACATCACCGGCATGGTACGCCATCTCGTAGAGTTTAAAGGAATCCCCCGGGGTTTGCCAACCGGGCAAGGCAGCGGTCGTCTCGAATATCTTCGCATGTTCCTCGTTGATGAACGGGCCTTCTGCTGGCCAGGAGGGGCGGTGGGTGGTGGTGGAGGGAATGTCTATTCTCTCATCCAAAGCATAGGCGAGGGCGGGGGGATTGAATCCCGTGCCGGCCTGGCGTTGACCGTTGAAGAATACATGCCACCGGTGCTCATGGGCCCAATTGGAGAACCGGGCGACCGCATATTGCCTGGCCCATGGGCCGGCCACCGCGAAGAAGCGAGGGTCGGACAACGCCGCCCGGATGGCCGCGATGGCTTCCGCTGCGTCGCCGTTGCGGACGAGCTTCCCGGTGATCTCGTTGCGAACAATCTCCTCCACGCCTCCGGCCTGGAAGGCGATGACGGCGACGCCGCAGAGTTGCGCCTCCATGATGGTCTGGCCGAACGCCTCTTCCGTGGCGGTGCCAAGGAAGAGGTCGGCGGCTTGGTAGATCAACGCGAGTTTGTCGGCGGCAAGGTGGTACCCCATGCCGATCATGCCGGGTATCTCCTGCGCATTGTGGCCGAAGGCGGCGAAGGTTACCTCATCCCTGAGGGCCGCGACGATGTCGCGGAGGTGCTGCCCGCCTTTGCGGTTTTCACGGAAATTCACCGCCGCGCAGAGCACAATCGGTTTGCCCTCCGGCAAACCGAGCAGCTTGCGAGCCGCGTGTTTGTCTCCAGGTTTAAAGATAAACTCATCGGCCCCCAGATGAATTGTCTCCACCGCGCGGCTGGCCGGCAACGCGGTCTTGAACATCTGCTTGCTCCAGTCGCTGTTGGCGACGATTTCGATGCCGTCAGGTCCGCCAAAGATCTCGCGGCGAATCTGCCAAGCCCCGGCGATCAGCGAGGGATCGAGGGCAGGATACTCCGTGGCAGTGGGACAAGTCTCGTTGCAGCCGGTCAAGTACAGCTGGCAGTTGCCGGGATACGCGCAGCGCCCCGTGAAGAGATAAGCATCATGGAGGAATGCGATGACCCGGCAGCCGATGTCGCGCAGTGCGGTCAGGAGCCGGAAGGGCCAGCGCGCCGCATGAAGGTTGCCCACGATGACGACGGTGGGGTCGAATCGGGCCACTTCCATGAGGATGCCGGCGATGACGGCGTCGTCGGACAGCGATTTGCCTCCCTCGAGATGATTGACCTCACGGACGCCAAGCCACAGGTCGGGTTCGATCCGGCGTGTGGCAACATGTCCCAGTTCGATGCCGCCGGGCGACCAGGCCAGCACGCCGGTCTCGATGCCCAGGGCGATCATGCCTTCGACCTGTCTAGCCTGCGCCACACCTGCCCCATACTGAAAGCTGACATCGTTGAGAAAGAGCACGCGACGGGGCAGGTCGGCGGTGAGTAGCCTGGAGTTCAACGGTTTCATCAGTCAGTGCTCAGGCGGTCTTCTTGAAGAGGAAAACTCCGGTGATCGTGGGCCCGACATGGGAGCGATAGCAGTCGTCGAGGAACTTCATCTGCGACTTCATGTGCCGGCGGATCAACTTCAGCAGCGGCGCATCGAACAGCATGCAGTACTGCAGGTAATTCAGGAAAAAGACACTGAATGTCTCGAACTCGGGCAGGAGGGGCGGCGCGTAGTCGCTGAATGTGGCATTGGGCAGGAACTTCAAGCGCAGGCCATACTGGGCGCCTAGATCTCCCAGTTCGGTCGGACTGAAGAGGTGCTTGTCCTCGGCGGTCGCTTTGTCGATGTCGCGACGGCAATAAAATTTCACGGTGTCCGCGAAATCTTTCAGTTGTTTCTTCCACTCTGGACGGAGGTCAACTCCGGCGGCCTGCAGCGTGGGGGCGATGCTCTGAGCGACCGCCGCCATCAGGATGTAGCCGCTTTCCACCGGCTCCGCTCCCATCGCGAGCGAACCGCCGGGGCGCAGCGTGCGGGCGCAGGCGGCGATGAACTCCTCCACTTTCAGGATGTGGTGAAGGGTGGAGCGCATAGCGATCAGCGAGAACATGTCCGGGGGCAGTTGGCTAAGGTCGTCTGCATTCAGCACGGCGTAATGCAGGCGGGTCGAGGGATCGCCGCCGCCCTCGAACAGTCGTTGCGTCAGGCGCAGGAAGGTTCCGGAGGGATCAGTGATGAGAAAATCCGGCCCTGGATAATTTTGTGCCAGTCCGTAAGTGAGGCGGCCAGTGCCGCAGCCGATTTCCAGGGCCGGACCCTGAGTGTCAACGCCATGGATTTGAAGCAGCGAGCAAAGACCCTGCCCTTCCTCGGGTTCGGCCGCATTGACCCCGTACTGGGCATCGTAGCCGTCCTCCGCGTGGGCGTATGGGCGCTCGGGCGAAAGCTGCAGCCAGCCCTTCGACTTCGGGAGGGATGCAACCCAAGACTCAAAATTTTCTGGCACGGATGACTTCATGGTCAGGAGGCTGGAGTATACGGTCGCCCGGTCCGGTATGCCTCGTTAACCGCCTGCAGTTCGGGGAGGTAAGGCGGATTTTCCCCGGCGGTTTTCTGGTTCTGGTGCTGGCGGAAGATCGTGGTGATCTCCGGAATGGCGAAACCCTGTGCCCCGGCCTGTGCCATGCGCACCCAAAGATCGTAGTCCATGCTATAGTAGAGGTCCTCGCGGACCATCCCGCCGGCGCGGTCGAAGATGTCACGGGTGAAGAAGACCTCGGGTTGGTGAAAAAACATCCCCTTCAGCCAGGCCCCGTCGAGATCGAGCAGTTGATCCAGCCTGAGTGCCGCGATGCGGCCCAAGGGCAGGCTGGAGCGGTGGACATGGCTGGGCAGGGCTTCCCGGTCAACCACCCGAGCGCATCGGCCGACGATCAGGTCGGTTTTGTGCAGCAGGAAATTCTGCGCCACGGTGTAGAGGCTGCCCGGGGCCAGGCGGTCATCGCTGTTCAGCCAAGTTAGGATGCCGCCGGTTGCGCGTTGAAAGCCTTTGTTCAGGGCGTGGGACTGCCCATGGTCTTTTTCGCTGACCCACCAGGCCAGACGATCGGCGTATTTCTTGATAATCTCCACGGACCCGTCCGTGGAGTCACCATCAATGACAATATACTCCAGGTTGGGGTAATGCTGGTCCAGCACTGAGCGAAGGGTCTCCTCCAGATATGCGCCTTGGTTGTAGCTGACGGTGACTACGGAAATTTTGGGCCAAGGCGCATCCTGCGCGGGTCGATCGGGATAGAGATCCTGCGGGCGGAGATTGGGCCAGTGGATGGAGAGAGCGTTGCTCGGCATGCGTGGCCCGATCCATGAATCGGGTGGCCTAAGGCACAGCAGCACGTGGTTTGGCAGCGTGATGCGCGCGCGATCCTCCGGGAGCCACTCGGCCGAAGTGTCAAACCCACTAATGAGGAGCTTGTGATGGGGCTGCAGCCGGCCCATGAGGTGCGGACGTGCGCTGTCGGCGTCGATGCAGTCAAAGGCCACGCAATCGAACTCCGCCAAGCCCGAGCAATAGCCCGGCGTGCCTGCGCTCCTGCGCTCGCGCAGTCCGAAGAGCTGGTAATGCTCCCAGCCACTGCGGATCTCGCCCTTGGCAATGGCGCTGGCCACGTCGGGATTCGCCAGCGCATACGCCTGCTCGTTGAAGAGATTGTCCGTCAGGCTGAGCCATTCCCAGAGCGACTCGGTCCAGAAATGGATGAAACTCGGCCGGAGCTCCGCCAGTTCCGCCGGGCTGGAGAAGACCTCCACCTGGATGCCCATGGCCCCGAACCAGAGCAGCAACGGGAGCAACCGGGGATGATACTTGACCACTGCGACCTTGCGCAGGTGCTGCGCATAAGGGGCCAGGGCCTCCCAGATTTTCTCCTGGTCCGCCGGCTGGTTCGTCAGGTGCCTCGCATGGGCCTCGGCCAGGGTCGCCTGCAGCTGGCCGTTCAGGCTGGCAATGACCGCATCCCTTTCCGCGCCGGCCTTGGCGTGCGCCTGGATCTCCGACTCCAGTGACTTCATGTACGCCAGATTCCGCTCATGGTCCGAATACGCCGTCTTCAGCTTGTCCTGGTAGAAGGAAATGGACTTGAGCCGTTCTGCGCTGTCGGACTCCACTTCCTGCAGATAGCTGACGACCTTCTTCAAGTCGGCCTTGAGCTGGTCAATCTGCGTCTGCCGGTCCTTTTCGACCTCGCGCAGATAATCGACGGTGCGTTTCGTGGCCACTCGGGCCTCCTTCGCCGCCACCCGATACTGCTCGATCGAGCGAAGCGCGCCGGCGCGGTTCAGCTCTATCGCCTGGAGGGCGGCTAGACGGTTGGTTTCAATGGCCTGCAGGCGTGCGGCGCGATCCAGCTCGGACGCTCGCAGGGTGTCGAGAAGGTCGGCCAAGGCGAGGCCGCTGCGCGAATCATCTGCCCGGGCCGGTGGAACCACCTCCGCCGCTTCCGCGGCGGCCGGATCGCCGGAATGCAGTTGCCGCAGGTAGGGCAGGTACACATGCCGGCGCAGGCCGGGGGTGAGGGTGGCGTCGTATTTGAAGAGCCCCGGGTTGTAGAGCCCGCGCCCGAGGTGGGTCAGCGCATGGAAGTGATAAAAGATCAGCGGTCGACGATTGATCAGCACGCCCTCGGCGCCGGCCGTGACCTTGCAGTGCTTGATGTTCCAGGGCGCGGCATTGATCCCGGGATGGGAGAGGCTGACTACGCCGGGAAATTGCGCGGCCCAGGCGTCGAGGTACTTCTGGTCCGCGTAGCGGCTCTCCTCCAGGCGATTGAAGCACCATTCGGCGCACTTCTCGGCCCAATCGGCCACGCAGGCCTCCCCCGCGGCGTCGCGGCGCATTGAAACCCAGCCGACGTTGTACTTTCCATAGCGCTCCAGGTGGGCGAGTGAGGAGGGGAAGCGGTGCGGCGTGATGGCGATCGAGCCGGTCCCGATCTCGTCATACACGGGTTGCGGAGAGCTGAAGAAATACAGGTCGGCGTCCAGGTACGTCAGGAGTTCACTCTCTGGCAGCCGCGGCAGCAGGTGCCGCATCAGCCACGCGGTGCAGGTGAAATAGAACTCCAGTTTCGACCGGTCACCGCGCGCGGTGACGAGGGCGGGGAAATACCGGATCAGCTCCGCCACGGGCAGCAGCCGAATGCGGGGCAGCGCACTTTTCCGCAGCGCCATTTCGACCTCCTCGTCCATGCAGAGCACCGTGAGCTCGAAATCACCCGCATGGGTGCACAGCGATTGGTAGAGCGCGAGACCGCGAGTCAGGTAATTTTCGTCAAAATAGGTGCAGAAATAGCGCATGAAGGGCACGGAGGCGCAGTCAGGAGGTTAATCGTGACGGTGATGTTGCCTCTGCAAATGGCGTGGAAATCATGTCAAAAAGAAGGAGTTGAGCAGGACAGGCCAGCTGAAAAACGCCCTTGTCGCGAGACCGCTGCTACACGGGCGTTCCAGGCGCCGTTTTCTTCAGGATGAAAACCCCGGTGATTTCCGGCCCGGGGTGGCTGCGGTGGCATTCGTCAATGAACCGGAGCTGGTCCTTCAGGTGCGTGCGGATCTGCTCCATGAACTCCGCGTCGAAGTTCATGCAGACCTGCAGGTAGATCAGGAAGAAATTGCTGAAGCTGTGGAAGCTCTGGACGTACGGCGGCGCGAAGTCGCGGAACGACGAGGTGGGATAGAACTTCAGCTGCAGGCCATTCGCCCCGCCGAGCTCGGCCAGCTGGTGCGGACTGAAGAAATGCTTGTCCTCGGCGTACGTCTTCTTGAGGTCGCGCAGGCAGCAGAACTTCACCGTGTTCGTGAAGTCCTCGAGGCGCTCGGTCCAGTGCGGGCGCATCTCGATCCCGGCCGCCTTGAGCGTCGCTGGGATGGACTGCGCCACGGCCGCCATCAGCAGGTAACCGCTCTCGCAGGGCTCCGCGCCCATCATCAGCGCCCCGCCCGGGCGGAGGATGCGGCCGCAGGCGGCGATGAAGCCCGGGACGTCGAGAATGTGGTGCAGCGTGGACCGCAGGGAGATGACCGAGAACATGCCCTCCGGCAGGTCCCCAATGTCATCCGCGTTCAACACCGCGTAATGGCGCCGGGTGGTGGTCGCACCCTGGGCCTCAAGCTGGTTCTGCGTCAGGCGCAGGAAGGCGGGCGAGGGGTCCGTGACCAGGAAATCCGGGCCCGGATAATGCAGCGACACGCCGTAGGTGAGGTAGCCCGTGCCGCAGCCGATCTCCAGCGCGGGTCCCGCGGTGTCAATCTGGTGGGTCTTGAGCAGTGCGCACAGACCCTCGCCCTCGCGCGGGTCGGGGGCCGACAGGCGGTACTGGGTGTTGTAGTCCTCCTCCGTGTGCATGTACGGGCGGGCGGGCGACAGCTGCAGCCATCCGCGCCACTTCGGGAGGCGGTAAATCCAGGCGGTGAAGGACTCGGTGGCGGCGCTCATGCGGGACGAAGGGGCGGGGGGGCAGGGCTTGGGCTGGTGGGACGCGCTCACCGCGCGGAGTTCGGCGACACGCTCGGCGTCGGCTGGGTCGCCGGGGATCTCGCGCGAGAGCGCCAGGATCTCAGGCAGCGCAAAGTGGCGCGCGCCGGCCTTCGCCATGCGTACCCACAGGTCGTAGTCGGTGCTGAAGCGGAGGTCCTCGCGCAGATGTCCGCCGGCGCGCTCGAAGATGTCGCGGGTGAAGAAAACCTCGGGCTGCCGGAAGAACGGCCGCTGCAGCCAGCCCCGGTCGAGGTCGAGCAGCTCGCCGAGCCAGAGCGGCTGGATCCGGTCCAGCGGCAGGTGGTTGCGGTGCAACTGGTGCGGACGCGGCTCACCGTCCCGATCGCGGGCGCACCGGCCGGACATCAGGTCGGCGGTGTGCAGCAGGAAGTTCTGTCCCACGGTGAACAGGCTGCCCGGAGCCAGGCGGTCGCCGCAGTCCAGCCAGGTCAGGATGCGGCCGCTGGCCAGGGCCAGGCCCTCGTTGAGCGCGCGGGCGTGGTGGTCCGCCTGCGTCCCGACCCGCCACACGAGGCGGTCGGCGTAGCGCTTGATGATGTCCGCCGAGCCGTCGGTCGAGCCACCGTCGATCACGATGTACTCGAGGTTGGGATAGCACTGGTCCAGCACGGAGCGGAGGGTTTCCTCGAGGTGCGCCGCCTGGTTGTGGCTGGCCGTCACCACCGTGATCCGCGGCCAGTCCGCGCGCTGCGCCGGCTTTTCCGGGAAGAGTTCCTCCGTGGTCACCGGCGGCAGCGCGGACGCCAGGGTGCCGGCCGGCTGGCGGGGTCCGATCCAGAAGGCCGGCGGATGTTCGCAGTGCAGGGTATGGCCCAGGAGATAGCTGCGGCCCTCGCCCGCCGGGAACCAGTCGGTCGGCGGGGTGAAGCCGCTGATGAACAGCTGCTGGTATGGCTGCATGCGCCCGGCGAGGAAGGGTGCGATCAGGCCGGCGTCCGAGCCGTCGAAGGCCACGGCGTCGAACTCCGCCAAACCCGAGCAGTAAGCCGGCGATCCCAAGCTGCGGCCCTCGCGCTGGCCGAACCGCAGGAAATGGTCCCAGCCGCTCGTGAGCGCGCCCTGCGCGATCGCTGCCTGGACGTCGGGATGCTCCGCCCGGTAGGCCCGCTCGCTGAACAGGCTGTCGAGCTGGCCCAGCCATTCCAGCATGGGTTCCGCATGGAACCGCACGGCTCCGTGGCTCAGCAGCAGCAGGTCGGGCGGGCACCCGAACACGTCCACCGTGGCCCCGAAGAAAGGAAACCAGAGGATCTCGGAGAGCAGGCGCGGATGAAACTTGGCGACGAGCAGCCGGCGAACCCGGCGGCCGTAGGGCTCCAGCACCGTCCGCACCTCCTCCTGCTCGGCTTGCGCGGCGGTGATCGCCCGCCGCTCGAGTTCGCCCGAGAGGCTCGCGATCTGCGCGTCCTTGCCGGCGCGCTCGGCCGCCGTCTCCGCTAGGAGCTTCTTGATGTACTCCACATTTCCCTCGAGGTCGAAGTAGGCCTGCTTGAGGTCCTGCTCCACCTTGAGCAGCCGGAGCCGCTGGGTGAAGCGGTCGTCCTCGACCTCCTTCAGGCGCAGGAGCGTGAGCGCCAGCGTGTCGCGGCTCTCCGCGAGCGACTGCCGGGCGGCGACCTCGGTCTTCGCGCGGGCGAGTTGGTGGTCTGCGGATTCGCGCCGCGCCGCGCGCAGCTGCTCGACGAGGAAGGGGAGTGCGACCCCGGCACGGGGATCATCGGCAAGGGCCGGCGGCACGATGTCGGGGACGCCATCGGGTGAGGGACCCGCGAGCACCCGCAGGTAGGGCCGGTAGAGGTGTTCCCGCAGCGCCTCCGACGGCGCGACGTCGTATTGATGCAGGCCGGGATCGTACAGCTGCCCGACGAGGTGGTGCAGGCCGTGAAAGTGGAAGCAGACCAGCGGCTGCCCGCCGATGAGCGGGCCTCCCGGCGAAGCGGTGACGGCGGCGCCCGCGAGACTCCACGGGGCGGCGTTCACCCCGGGATGGCTCAGCACGACCGTGCCGGGGAACTGCGCGGGCCAGGCATCGAGGTACTTCTGCTCGGCGTGGCGGCGCGGCTCCACGAGGGTGAAGCACCAGGCGGCGCACTGGTCGGCCCAGTCGGCGGCGCAGGCCAGGCCCGTGGCGTCGTGGCGCAGGGTGACCCAGCCGGCGTTGAATTTTCCCCGGCGCTCCAGG
>Ga0073936_10008449_pt1 | contig 13056 bp, 11 predicted proteins | sample AliMusrvi5mmetaG_FD_87041 | JGI IMG/M metagenome (GOLD analysis project Ga0073936, IMG submission 87041) | Freshwater lake bacterial and archeal communities from Alinen Mustajarvi, Finland, to study Microbial Dark Matter (Phase II) - Alinen... | ecosystem: Environmental > Aquatic > Freshwater >... | reverse complement strand
CCACCGCACAAGGCCCGCAACAATCGCCGGACGGCCGATTCTCCCTCACCCACAATCCCGAACTCCACGCCGGAGAGTTCATAGATCCGCTCTGGAAAAATGGAAAATCCGCTGCCGCCCAAAATCAGCGGCGCCACCGACACCGCCCGCAGCCGCGTCACACAGGCTAACAAATCCTCGGTGAATGATCGCGGGTTGTGCGATTGCGCGTTGTCGATGTTGCGCATGGAGATGCCGATGAAATCCGGCCGGAACCGCAGCACCGCCTCCTCCAGGGATTCCCCGGGAGGCACCACATCCCAGATCTCCGTCGCGTGCCCGTCCTGCCGCAGCGCCCCCTCAACATACGCCAGGCCTATCGGATAGACAGGGTACGGTTGCTCGTAGGTGTTGAAATTCACCAACAAGACACGGGCGGGTGATGGCGGGTCGGGTTTCACAGGGTGGCTGGCAGTTGTGGTTTCACCGACCCGTTGCCGATGCCGAGCGCGCCCACCGCGGCCCACACCAATGACAGCGAAAATCCGGTTAGGGACAAGGCCACCGCGGCCGCGGGGGCCACGCCATACCAATTGCCGAGCAGGACCCGGAACGCCTGCTCGCGCACCCCGAGCCCGGCAATGGTCACCGGCAAGGACGCCACTCCGTCGGCGATGGCGACGACCCCGGCAAACCCCGCCACCGGCACCACCACCCCAAACGCTCGCGCGGCACAATAGAACACCCCGCAAAAGGTCAACCATACCGGCACCGAGCGCCACGCCGCAGTCAGCAAGCCACACCAGGTGGCCCGCGCCGTTAGTATTCGCATGGCTTCAAGGTGCAGCCGTTTGAACTTCCTGGCCAGCAGCACGGCTGCCACCGCCACGGCCGCCGCCACCCCTAACACGAGCCACACCGCGGCCACATTGATCTGCGGCATGGTGCCATGCGCCACCAGCGCGGCCACGACCATGCCCCCCACACAGGGCAGCGCGCTGACGTGATCCAATGCCAATGACGACAGAATGCCGCCGTGACGGCCTGGCAGATGCCTGCCGGCCAACACCACCCGCGCCAGATCCGCACCCACCGAGCCGAACGAAACATATCCGGCTGTCGTTGCCGCCAAGGTGATTTGAAACAGTCGCAGCAGCCCGATTTCCATGCCGAGCGCCCGCAGGCACGCCTGCCACCGCCAGGCTCCCAGCGCCAGTGACAATCCCGCACACAGCAATCCGCCCAGCAGCCAGATGAGGTCCAGGTGGCGCATCTCCTCCCCTAACCGACCCAGCTCCGGACGGGTCAGGATCCATCCTAACAAACCCGCGCTCACCAACCAGCGTAGCGTCCATGTCAGCCGGTTTCTTGTGGTCATTTGCGGCAGCCTCGCGGCATGGGATTCATCACCGGCCACTCATTCGAGCGCCCGCACCGCGTCGCCGATGCTTCTGACGTTCTTGAGCAACTCTTTGGCGGCGTCGCCTTCCACGACCTTCAAACCGAATTCCTTTTCCAACGCAATGACCAATTGCAGCACATCGACCGAGTCGAGCCCCAGCCCATCGGGGCCGAAAATCGGTGCCTCATCGCTGATTTCATCAGGCTGGACCTGAAGCATCAACTCTTCGACCATCACTTTCTTGATGCGGGCATGCAAATCGTCGCTCATGGAATACGCGTCTTTGGGATTATCCACCGGTGGCCACGAGGCTGGATTCTCCCACGCGTCAACGCAAGCACTTTATCCGGTCAAAGAATCCAGCCTGCCACGAGCCCGGATCGGGCAGTCCCGGGGCCACCGGTTCACTCATGGGCGGGTGCTGGCACCACCGCGCGGTCCGCGGCACTCATTCGCCTGGGTTCCTTGAACTCCATCAGTTGGGTGCCGCCATCGCCCTGGGCCACCACCAATTGCACCAGGCGTTGCTCCGCGGTGTTGATTTTGAGTTCGATCTGTTTCAAATCCCTGCGCTCCCGCTGCGAGCGCGGTTGGAGGATCACGCCCGCCATGGGAGCCTTGGCTGGCGCCGCGGTGATCACGAACTCCCTGACCAGGGTTGCCTCGGTCAGATTCTTGCCGCCCAGGAAATCCATCCACAGGCGCACCCCGCGTTGGTTCGGGTCGAGCTTGTGCCATTTGTTCTCGGCGGCTTCCCAAGTGTCCAGCGTCACGCCGTCGAAGCGCAGCACCGCGCTGGGCGGCCGGCCGGTTTCCCAGAGGAAGCGCCCGTCGGCATAATTCCAGAACCGTCCCGAGGATTTCACCGGTGCCTTGAGCGCGGGCAGGGTCTTAGTGATGTCAAACTCCACCCGCACATCCCCCGCCCGCTTTTGGGCCGCCAGCCAACTGCGGAAAAATCCCGGCAGCCCCGCGTCCACCGCGTCCGCCACCGCGCCGGTGAGTCCACCCGCCAACAGGGCCAGGGTTAGAAAGATGTGTTTCCTCATGTACGTGCCCGGTGGTAATCCGTACCGCCGATTTTGGCAAGACCTATTAGAAAATCGCAAGGCCACCTTTCGCTAGAGGACATTTTTCGGTGGTCCCGCATTCCGCCACAGATTTCGGCAAGCCAAGTGTCAGATGGTGGCAGAAATCCGTATGGGATTGAACGATATTCCGTCGCGAACATCTCGTTCATCATTTGTGGTCGATGTTGCGTGCGCCGCTCTTGTTGAGGTAAATCGTCACGCTACCGCACACGCCGTTATCATCGCCGTCACCAAATGGCTCCAGTTCCATGAGGCCGTATGTGCCATCCGCCTTGCGAATCGCATATTTTCTTTCCACACGAGATTGCCAGTTCTTTGCATCTCGCGGGTAGTCAAACTTGGTTCCGGGCTGGTAGCCATCGGTTGGAGCAACCTTCGCTGTTTCGTCAGAAAGGAGGGCCATGCCGAAACCGGTGGCAATCACATCCACCGACCAATCAAATGACTGCAATGTGTCGGCCGGGTTCATACCGTTCCGTTTGGGGGTAAGAACCAGACTGCCAAGCGCCGGGCCGCAATTGACCGTGACCTGACCGGCATTCCACACGAAACTGAGATTCTTGCCGTAAACCTTGACCGCCAATGGAAGATCGTCCCGGATAAGCGTGAATTCAACAGGCTTGGCGGGATCAGGATGATGGCGGGCCGCCGATCCGGGCTCATATCTGAAACTCCCGTTCCGAAACCCTGGCTCGCGGAAGCCCGCCTTAGACATGATGCCTATGCCCAAGTAGCAGCCCCTCTTCCCGCGCACGGAGAAGCAACCGGCATGATCGGTCGCAGTGGATCCCTTGGAGACATCGGATGGTCCCCACGGAACCGGAATGGCAGGAATGGAGTCGATCTCGTAAGGAACCATGACACCTTCAAGCGGCCTGCCATCCTGGTCCACAACCCGTCCGTAGAATTCGATTGGCCGGTTCATCGCCTTGGAAAATTCACGGGATTTCTCAGCGACCCTCCGCTCATATTCATCCTGCTCCATCTTCGATCCCCCATCTTGGAACCCGGTCCGCTCCCTCTGCGGCCGGAAATGGGTCGCTGGCTTGGGCAGCGCATCCGCGGTTTTGCGTTGGCATCCATACCATACGCCGAGCGCTAGGATTAGAGTAGCGGTTGCTATCAGAATCTGATTTCGTTTCATGGCTGGTTGGATGGTATTCTAAAGTTATCTAATGTCCGGTTCCAATACCCCCACCTCTTCTGGATGGTAGAACGGAACCGGACGGGTTCACTCAGTCGTGATCCACAACCCGGGAAGTGCCGTCATTGAGATAAATAACAATTGAGCCATTGACCGAATCATCCTCGCGAGCTGTGTAGATTCTCAAACTCACCACACCGTAGTTTCCGTCGTTCGTTTTCAGAAAGAACGACTTCTCCCCGAAGTCGCTCCATGGGGCGCCAGAGACCGCCGCTTGATACCGAACGCTGGGCTGATAGCCGACCTCGGGCGCAATGGGAGACACCGCCGGTCCTTCCATGTGTTCGATGATGCCGAAACCCCGACAGCCAATGTTAACGTTCCACCGGAATTCCGATTGCTGGTTTTCCTCAAGCGGTTGCCGTTGGCACGTAAGTGTAATCGTGCCGATTTTCTGGCCGAGATCAAACGAGTGAGGCTCCCCATTCCATTTGAAGCTGAGCGTTTGGTGTATTCGCGCGGTCTTCGTGGCGTTTTCTCCGGAAATGACCAGAAACTCTACCGGATTGCTATTGTCCGGTTTGTGAATGGCAGCAGGAGTCACATCCGGAGCGTAGTGAAATCCGTAGTTTCGGAGCTTTGGCTCGCTGAACCCAGGCTTCAGGATTGACTTGATGGATAACGACTCCCCTCTTCCTGAAATACTGAAAGTCCCGTCCTTGCTGCTGGCGCAGGACCCGGGAGAGTCCTTGCCACTCGTCCACAATGCCAACGGCGCACTCCGAATGGCACAAGCAACCCCCGCGCCTGCGACCGGCGATCCGGATTCGTCCACAATCCTCCCGAAGAACCGTATCGGCACATTCATTGAGGACAAAAGCTGCTTCTCTCGCGCGGCAGGGTTGTCCGTATGCGGCATTCGCGGCTCCCCTACTGCAATCGGCCGGGCTTGTCCTGTTTGCTTCGGGAGCGGCTCGCCGTCCGCTGCTGTATCGGCTCGCCGAAACAAGAAGAATGCCATTGCTGCCAGGAGGACTACTCCTGACAGAGCGTATCGCATGTTGAAACCCTGATTCATTTTGAGTTTAGTGTTTGATGTTCATGCTTGAAAAGCGAAAGATGTTGGCGTTAGGTCAAGATTCTTCGTCTCCTGTCTTGAAGTCTCCTGTCTTGGGTCTGAGGCGAAGCCTCGCAAGGGTTTTCCACACTCTTTTCCTTGAGACCTTTGTGTTCCATGTGGTTAGACAGACAGTATTAGCAGCCCGCCGCCCCCAGACGCCGCCACAGCCAGGGGACGAAATAGGCGGCGGTGAGCAAGGTGGCCAGCACGCCGATCATCGAGGTCTGTCCGAAAGTGGCCAGGCCGAGGTTGTCGGAGAGGCCCAAGGCCCCGAAGCCCAGGCCGGTGGACAAGCCACAATAGGCCAGCGCCCGGCCGATGTTGTGGCCATCCGCACCGCGTTGCCGCAGCGCGTGAAGCATGTGGATGTTGAAATCCAGTCCCAGTCCGAGCGTCATCGGCACCGCCCCGATGCTGACGAAGTTCCAGGTCATGCCGGTGGCGCGCATCACTCCTAACATCAGGAAGCCGCTGAACGCCAGCGACCCCACCGCCACCAGCCGTTCGCGCGCATTCCTGAACACGAGAAACAACAAGCCGCCAAGCACCGCCGCAGCCGGCAACAGCACCCGCTTCACCTCGGAATGCAGCACCTCCTTGAGTTGGCCGGAGAGATAATCCAAGCCGCCGACCAGGACGCCCGGATCGTGTTGGATTTCCGCGAGGATGGCGGCTTGGCCCGGAGTCACGGATTTGGGCAGCAGCACGAACCCGCAAACCGTGATCCCGCTGGCATCCCGCCGCAGCACCGGACCGATGAACTTGTCCACCAGCCCGTCCGTCGGCCAACGAGTGCCGCTTGTCGGCTCGCCGCCCCATTGCTCCCACAGCCCTAACACGCCCTTGGAAAACGCCATCCCCTCGACGCTGAATCCCGCCTCATCCAGCGCCACCAGCAGGCGCTCCCGTGCCGCCACCAACCGCGCCAACACCGGCATATTGGCGGCCTGCCAAGCCGGATTCGGCACCATCGCGGAGGGCAGTAGCCGACCGGCAATGCGACCGTCTTTGGCGGCAGCATCGAGGCGTGCCTCCAAGCCCCGCATGCTGGCGGCGAGACGGTCCAAGGATTCGCCGCGGACAATCACCGGCAGCCAACTGGCTTCGGTCCGGCCCGGTTGTAACTCATGTTGCAGTCGCACTAGCGCTTCAAACGCCTGGCAATGCCGCGGGCGCAGAATTCCGGTGTCGTTGGTGCTGCCCGGCAGCCCCCGCAGCACCAGCACTCCGCCGGCGGCCAAGATGAGCACCAGCGCGAGCCAACCCGGCCAGTTGGCAAAGCGCATGCTGCCACCGCTGGGCGCGGGTGCCATCCGCCCACCGCGCCGGCGCATTGCCAGTGGCAGGAAGCCATACAACATCACCGCCGCGCCGATCATGATTCCCATGGCCGTGAGCAGACCCATTCGAGCGACGCCCGGCAAGGTGCTCAATCCCAGCACCGCAAACACCGCCGCCGAGGTGATCGCCGACCATGCGATGGACGGAAACACCGTCGCGTGAATCGCCCGGAAGTCCGCCTCGGGCCGCCGCGTCGCCTCGTGCAAGGCCATCACCCCGAAGTCCTCGATCATCCCCATCAGAATGGCGGCGAATCCCATCGACATGACGTCCAGCGACCCAAACGTCAATCCCGCCACTCCGAGCGTGAGCAGCCCGGTGACCACCAACGCCAGCATCAGGTAGAGCAATGGCCGGATCCGCCGGTGCAGCAACCAAAACAGGAAACCCACCAGCACGGTGATGCCGCTGATCGACTGGCCCATGTCATTTTCCATCCCGGTGCCAATCTCGGCTTCAAAGGCAGGGCTGCCCGTATAGGCGATCTTGAGCGCCGCCGCTCCGGCTTGCTTGTGCTGCCAGGCCGCCACCACCTCCTTCACCTGGCCCAACCACAGCGAGACTTGCCGATACCCCTGGAGCTTGCGCGGGGTCCCGACCTTGAGCAGGTGAAACGTGCCATCGCCGCTGGCATAGCCATCGCTGCCGTCCGCTCCGCCGCCAAGGTCACCCACTGCCGCCAGCACGGCACCGAAACCCAACGGATCCCGCGACTCAAGCGCCGCGGTCATCGGATTGAACATCCCGGAAATCCTGCCAAGTCGGGCCTGCAACAGGGCATCGATCCGCGCGGGTGCCAGCGCCGCCTCGAGTTCCAACACCCGCTCCGGCGCCGCGTTGAGCCACGCGTGGGCGGTCAATTCGGTCAAGCCCTCCGGCGCCGTGCGCCACACCGGCTCGGCCTGGACCGTCCCTGTTAGGCCGGGCTCCGCCGCCAAGCACGCCGCCAGCGCCGCCGCGTAGTCACCCGCATCCTCGCCGTCCGCCGCCTGTAGCGTGACCAGCAATTCGTCCGGCCGCTCGTGGAATTTCTGGAACGCGACGGTCCCGGCCACCCCGGGCAATCCCGGCGGCAGCAATTTCATCAGGTCCACGTTGAAACTCAAGCGAGCCACCCCAACCGCACCCAACACGATCACCAGCAGCGCAAACAGGAAATGGACGATCCGGGGCATAACTCAAACACGCGGCTCACCAGCAAGCGGCCGGTGCCGCGCGGAACCTGCACGCCCCGCGTCCCCGCTGTCAAGCTCCAAGGCATTTCCATCAGGTTGCCATTCAGGGTCAAGCCGAATGCAGATGCCCTAACACTTATACCCGTGGCGTGCTTGCCGATGACGAGGTGCAAATTTGGGCCATCTTGAATCCATGCCAACGAGCGAAGTCCATCGATCTTTTCTATCAGCACCGCGTGGACCCGAGCGTGCCGATCGAGGGACGTGGCGGGCGCGGTCAAGGAATTGATCGCCGCGGGCAAGGTGAAATATTTCGGCCTGTCCGGGCCGGGCGCCTCGCCCCCGCAGCATCAAACCGCAACCGGCGCGAATAAATAAATAATGATAAATTTGTCATTGGTCCTTGTGCAGAGGAACGGGAGAGGTACAATGGCGCGTTGCAGTTCGTTCAGATCGCCATGAAGCCAACCCTCATCTCTTCCTTCGGGCTGGTCGTTCTGGCTGGCATCTCCCTCGTCAATCCGGCTCCGGCAGCGGTCTTGGTCGTCCTCATGAAGAAAGTCATTTTGAGACAATCGATGCGCCTCGTCGGACTTTCCGCGCTGCTGCTCGGCCTGTCGGCGGCGTCGCTCCAAGCGTCCATCGTTTTTGTGGCGAACACCCGTACAAACGCCGGCTATATTGACAAGTTCGCCTCTGACGGCTCCGGCTCGGTTTTTGCCAACGCCGGATTAAACAGCGTGAGCGCCATTGCCTTTGACCGCGCAGGCAACCTCTACGCGGCAAACCCCGGCAACAACACCATCGAGAGGTTCACTCCCGGTGGCGTGGGCACGGTTTTTGCGAGCACCGGATTGAGTAACCCCTACGGTCTCGCCTTCGACAGTTCGGGCAATCTTTACGCGGCGAACTACGCCGGCAATACGATTGAGAAATTCACTCCCGCTGGCGTCGCTTCGGTCTTCGCGAGCACCGGATTGAACGCTCCTTACGGTCTCGCCTTCGACAGCGCGGGCAATCTCTTCGTGCCAAACTCCGGTAACAACACCATTGAGAAATTCACTCCCGGCGGGGTGGGCTCGGTGTTCGCCAGCACCCATCTGAGTCTTCCGGACGGCATCGCAATTGACAAAGTGGGCAATATCTATGTGTCCAATTACGCCGGAAACTACCTCGAGATGTTCACGCCCGCCGGAGCGGGCTCGCAATTTGTCGTCACTGGCTCAATCTCCGGTCCGGCCGGCCTCGCCTTCGACGCTGCGGGTAACCTTTACGTGGCAAACACCGCCACCAACGCCATCGAGAAGGTCACGCCGGCAGGTGTCGGTTCGATTTTTGTCAACAGCGGATTGAGTTACCCAGCGGCGATTGCCATCACCGATGACGCCGGCAACCCGCTTTTGCTGCCGGTTCCAGAGCCAGACACCATGGCCTTGGCCATTCTTTCCGGCTGCGTGCTGTTAGCCCGCCGCAAGCGGTGAGCCGGCTCCTCACGGAGCGGCCGGGGTGATGAGAGCCTGGTTGCGCGGCAAGGCCCACCGCATGCAGTCCCACTTGAAATGCGCCCAGCGTGCCTACTCCGGTCGGCCGGTTGCGCGGCCAGCGCCCCGAAAACACCCCGGAATCCGGCGAATTCCGGTTGCGCCCGTGAGAGGACTGACTTAGAAACGCCGTAAGCAAACCATGCTCGCGTTCATTAATTCTCCTCAAGATTGGCTGGTCATCATGGTGATCGTGTTTCTGCTGTTCGGAGCCAAGAAGCTTCCCGAACTCGCCCGCGGAGTCGGCAAAGCCATGGGTGAGTTCAAGAGGGCCCGCGACGACTTCGAGCGCGAAATCACCTACGCCGTCAAACAGGCCGAGACCCAAGCCGTGGCCCCCGAGCCGGTAGTCAGCGAGCCGGCCGTCTATGAGCCGGCAGCCGTGGAGCCGGTTAGCGCGGCACTGGTGGTCAAGGAGCCGGCTGGCAAGGAGCCGGCGGCCGGTGAGCCGGCAGTCAACCAGACGGCAGCCATCGAACCCTCAGCCGGCGAATCCGCCGCGAAGGAATCCCCTGCCAAGGAGCCCAAGGCCAGAAAGGCGGCGGCGAAGAAGACCGCCGCCAGGGAATCCGTGGCGAAGAATGCGGCAGTCAGGACACCCGCTGGCAAGAAGCCGCGGGTATCCTGATATCATTGGTGGCTGAGGGGATCGCACTTGCCCGCGAGGTCGCCGGCAGACTCGATTCAACCCGAACTCCGAAGTTTGATTCGAAATATCGGTTAGATTAACCACGGATTACACGGATTTCACAGATTGGAATTGGTTCCAATTTGCAACTTCTCCGAAGCTGCTAGAAATCCCCGCCCCCACCGAAGTCGCTGTCATCGGATTCGACGTTGAAGCCGCCGCCACCCGAGTCGCCGCCGAAGTCGCCGCCGGAACCGCTGTAGTCGGTGTCTTGGCCGCTGAAACCGCTGTCGCCACCACCACCATATTCGTTGCGCTCACCACCGTAGTTGTTGCCGCTGTTGCCGCGGAACTGGTCATACATCCACATGCCAGCCGCCCCGCCAAGCATGCCGCCCAGCAGCGAACTCATAAAGCCACCACCCCCACCACCGCCGCCATAGCCCGGTTGCCCCATGACCTGGCCACCGCGCATGCCACCGGAAAGCCCGCGGATCAGGCCGATGACCACCCATAGTACGAGACCACCGACGATGAGAATGATGATCCAGCTCATGCCACCACCGGATTGCCGATGGGCGGCAGGCATCGCTGCGGTGCCGGAGCGGGCGTGGTTGCCGCCGTGGGCGCGCATGGTCGTATTGACAAAATTCACCCCGGCACGCAGGGCATCGTCGTTCCGGTGAGCGCGGAGATCGGCGAGCATCAAGCTGACGAGTTCGTCGCGGTTGCGCAGCGTGAAGGCGAGTCGCTGGGTGTCGTTGCCGACCAGCACCTGGAGGTGGGCGGGTTCCTTGACGAGGAGGATATAGACGCCGTTGACGCCCTTCTGCCGCGCCCGGGTCTCGGCCCACTTCTCGCAAACGCGACCGAGGGCGGTCTTGTCCTGCGGGTTCAGGCCTTCCTTGAGGTTGGCGGGGATTTCCTTGAATGTTTCGACGGCGAGATCCTTGCGGAGGGAGCGCTCCATTTCACCGATGGTTTTCGCGGCGTCGGACTTCGCCTGTTCGGAGAAGAAGCCGCCGTTGTCCACCACCCCACCCGCACCCGCGCGGCACACGTTGGTGCCGAGGAGGCTGAGGGAGAGTATGCCAAGGATGGCGAGGCGAGCGCGAAGAGGATGCCCGGTATTGCTCTGACTGGGAAGTGTGGGAAGATGGCTCATGGCGTTGATTTGTCCGGGTTATAGCGCATGATCGGCCTTCGCGCAAGGGGCGGGATGCCGGATATCGGCCGGCATCGCGAAGTCACTGGCTTTGGCTGCCAATTCGCGGCGTTTGCAGTGTTCCCGGAAATCGCGTGACGTGATCGGCAGCCCCCCGACTCAGTGGGCGAAGCTGACGATGCCTTGCACGAAAAACTCCAGGCCAGGGCGCCGGTAGCCATCGCCGCCGATGATGTAGGCCAGCGCTATGGTCAACGCACTCTTCCATGCGCGGCTCGGATCGGGCTGCTCCAGGCCAAGCTCGAAGCGCATCATGAACGCAACCCAATCCTTGGGGCGCTTGCACAGAGACTCGACGACCGTGGCGCACTCCTCGGCGGATAGACCGTAGCTGTGGAAGATATCCCGGACCTCCTGGGCCTCCGCCTCGGGTATGGAAAGTGTGCATGCCCGCCCGAGCCTTCACAAGGCGAAATTTGCAGATCTACGGCACGCCGGGTGGTGCGAGTCGTGCGGCGGTGTGATCTTTCTACGCCTAACCGGATTGCCAATCATCTGATGGTCCTTATCGTCTCAAACACTGCCACCACGACTTTGGCCATCCGGTCGTAGTCAAGCCGGTCCGGGGTGTCCTCAATGGTGTGGTAGGCCTTGTTCCGATAGAATGACGTGTCGGTGATCATCGCGGCCCTGATCCCATACGGCCAGTAGTTGCGATGGTCGGAGAAGTCGATTCCCGGAAGGGCGGCCGGCGCCCGGATCGAGCGCACCGGAAGATCGGTAGTGCCCTGCATGCCAACTTTGACCGCCTTGACCCAGTCGCCCTGATCCCAAGACCCCGCCACCGCCACGAAATTCCCCCGGCTTGGATAGAAGAGCCGCAGCAGCGCCGCAGGATATGACTGTGAGCCCCGCTCGTCCCGGAAACAACCCAACATTTCCAGCACGATCACTCCCGTGATGCCCGCCTTCTCTCCAGCGATGCTCTTGGCATGAACCGCGCTCCCCATGGATGAACCACCGAAATACGGCGGTTCCTCGAGAACATACGCCACCAGTTCAATCTCGCGGTTTGGCGGGTCACGACCTATCAGGCAGGCAAGTTCGATGAGAGCGGCAACACCGCTCGCATTGTCGTCCGCACCGGGAGTGTCGGAGTAGCTGTCATAGTGTGCACCGATCACCAGTTTGGAGCCCTTGCCGACGCCAAACCTGCCGATCACATTCCGGTACGTCCTGCGCTCAACGGAGAATGCCTGCGACTCGGTCGCGGCGCCTGCCTCGACAAAATGCCCGGCGATGAAGTCGGCGCACTTGCCGAGATTCTCCATGTGCTCGGAGTCTCTCGGGTGGAATGTCTGGCTCAGCGTGCAGACATGGGATCGCAGTCTCCCGGCATCGACATGCACCGCCGAGACGCGGTTGGTGTGGAATGAGGGTTGGGCAATGAAACAGCCCGCCATCTGGACAATCACGAACACTATCAACAAGATCCTGGCTGCCGACAGGGCGGTTTTTCGTTTCATGGTCGTTAGGTGTCGCGGTTGTGAGGAGGCGTTAGGCCGTCGATCAGCGAAGTGTACCGATTCTCCAGCCGAACTCAACTACTCATTGTGGGCTTTGAAACATCAGGTCTTTCACCCGACAAGAAGCGCCTTGCTTGGCTTGGCGCACAACGTCCAAATTCATCGAGTGCGAGGAGTAGACTCAACGCAAGTCAAAACGACCGAGCGAGCACTTCAGTGCAATTTTTTGTTCGTCCGTAGTTTGTCGCATCGGTTCGGATGAATCAAGGTCCGTGCATTCTGGCATCGTTTCATTTACTCTGACTGAGTATTGGTGTCGGAGTCCGAAATACCCGATATGAAAGACTTTGCACACTTTGGGCAAGAAGGCTTTTCCCAACCTTTGCCAAGCCAAACGTTGCAGAAAGGACAACGCCATACGAAGCGCGCAATCACGGCAGATGTTACTCCAACACCCATTAGACAATAGAAAAATCTCTCCGTTCCGTCACCAGCGAATATCCACGCTGCAACCGCGATAGTAAGTAATGAGATAGCAACGACCACGATCATGACGTTGCGTCGACCTTCAAGTAAAGATTTGGCGGACATGCTTTGCGACTTATCTAAGGGCGAACGATTTATTGAACGGACGGTGGGATGATTCGGTTACACGACCGGTTGTGTAACAGGGGGGCAAATGCAACCCGGCAGGGCGGACTTCGTCCATCGCGGAATCCATCAGCTCCCCGGTGGCTGGAATTTGCTACTTTTGCGTCGCGGTGGCAAGGTGAATGTTGGGGGAAGACGCAAGAGCAGACAGAAGACCGCTGCGCTTAAAGCGCACGTTCCCCCGCCCATTTAGCCGCTTTCCCTTATCCATCTAGGCAATCCGCTGATTTTCTGTTTCCAATGTAGCCATACATTTGAAAATTATTTTCTTGCCATATATCGGAAAATCGGCT
>Ga0073936_10008445_pt1 | contig 13060 bp, 11 predicted proteins | sample AliMusrvi5mmetaG_FD_87041 | JGI IMG/M metagenome (GOLD analysis project Ga0073936, IMG submission 87041) | Freshwater lake bacterial and archeal communities from Alinen Mustajarvi, Finland, to study Microbial Dark Matter (Phase II) - Alinen... | ecosystem: Environmental > Aquatic > Freshwater >... | reverse complement strand
GATAGAGTTGGAGAGTAAGTCGCCGCATGACTCATCTGAAAAATTGTGAAAAGCCTCAAATTTCAAGCATTGATAATCAACGGATTACAGCGACTTACTCAGGAGGACTGACCCCATCGGGCGCCGGAATCGCCAGCGGCATCGCGCATTTCACGGAGCATCCCTTCGTAGAGCGTACCAAGGGTCTGGAGTTCCTCGGACGAGTTGAAATGGATGGACCCTATCTTGTCAATGACGTCACGGAGGAGATAGCCCGAGCGCATGCGAGAATCCACGCCGGTGAACACAGTGGAAATCACCTCGCGGCCCTCACTCTTTCCATCGAAGTCCGGGTCGGCAAAAAGCCGCGTGGCTGAGCCGGTGTAATCCAAAATCGAGAACCAGAGCTTGCCGTAATGTGCTGAACTCTACTTTGTCATTTCAACTTCCAACTACTTGATTATCAAGGAGTTGGAACTAATTGCCAAATCTTCATAACTCGTTTATTCTCAATAGCTTGCATTATGAAATGACAAAGTAGAGTGAAGCGGAGGGACTGGTAACCCTCTCCGAACGCCTGACACGGCTCAAACTTCGCGCCCGCCGGATTGCGGAAGCCTGATGGCCATTCCACAGGCATTGCGAAATCTGGGCATGGTCTGCGTGTGGCAGCGCACCGCGATTGGGTGGCACGCCTGTGCATCCCGATTCAGGGGGAAATTCATAAATCATGAAAAGCTTACATTTATTTTGAATATTTTTCTTGATCGACGTAATTATTGAAATAGGTTTCGCCGCGTCCGGCTGAATCGGGCGGAGAGAAACGGGTTTGATGCGTTATGCAATGATGGCTGGCGCACAAACGAATCACGAAACAACATCCCATGAAAATCACACACACACTGGCCCTTTTCGGGCTTTTCGTCGGCGTCGCCTCAGCAGCGACGTACACGTCAGTCGGCAGTTGGAACGTCGCGATATCCCAGTCGGTTATCGGCACGACCACAAACTTCAGCGGCAGCCAAGGAGCGCTTTCGCAAGCGTCGCTTGCATTTTTTGACCCCAGCGCGCATCCAGGGGAAACTCTGACCGGTGTTACGGTCAACTACAGTGCGCCGTTGAGCGGGCAGTCGCCCTCAATCGGCACGACGGTGAGTTCCGTTTCAGGAAGCAACACCTTCACGTCGTTGAGCGCCTCAGTGCAAACCGTGATTGATTGCCCGACCTTGGCGACGCTATTTTCGAGTGCCGGTCTGGATACCAGTCCGTTTGACGTTTTGGCCTATCAGAAAACTGCAGGGCACAATTTTGTTGGGTCGGCTCCCGATGTCACCGTGACGGCGGGTACACCGTTAACGTGGAATTTGTCGCGCACCTACAATACCAACTACTTCACTGCGACTGACAGTCCGACGTTGGCCCAGTTCGTGGGATCCGGCAACATGACGTTTAGCGTGACGTCGAACGTGATTGCGAGTTACATTCGGAGTTCCGCGACAAGCGATGTGAACTTTGGGTATGCTGGCGTCGATACCGGGGCGATTACAGTCACCTACACGACCATCCCCGAGACATCCACTGCGATGTTGGGTGGGCTCGGCGTGCTGGCCCTGCTGCGCCGCCGCCGCTGATCGCATTGTTTTGGGGCTTGCCAAAAGGGCTCGGAGGGTTGAGAAAGAGCTTTCTCAACCCTTCAGTTTTTATGATTATTTTCCGGCGTTTGCTTGTATGGCTCAGCTTGGTGGTTTTCGTTGTAGCGGGTCTTGGCTGCGCTTCGTCCCGCCGAATGTTGGAGGTATCGGTATTTGGCGAGGGCAACGAACGCCTGACGGATAAGCGGGTGAATTTATTTCCGCTTTATTATGCGAACCGCGAGAAGCACTCGGTGCTGTGGCCCGTCGGCGACTGGGACGATCACGGATTTGCAATTCGCCCATTGATCAACAAGCAGGACGAGGACTACTCGGTGCTTTTCCCGTTGTCCTCCTGGAATACCAAGGACGGTGATGGCTGGGCGCTGACGTCGTGGTGGGACAAGCAATCGTTTGCCGTGCTGCCGATCGGTGGCAAGGGCCGCGACTGGTGGTTTGCCGGGCCGCTGGTACGCAGCAACACCTTGTCAAAGGATCCGGGCACGGCGCTGGTGCCGGTGGCCTACTGGGACAAGGAGACTTGCTGGGTACTGAACAGTTGGTGGAGCAAGGATTCAAAGGGGTTTTTGCCGGTGTTTGCAAAAGGCCGGACGTGGTGGGCGGCGGGCCCGTGGGTCCATTTTGACGACGGAGCCAACTTTGTGCTGCCGGTGGCCTACTGGGATCGCCACACCCTGTGGCTGGGGGAGATTTTCTATGGCCAAAACCCAGGTACTTCCGGCGGCTACGCCAAGTGGCGCTCGATGCTCGGCCTGATGGCCTTTGGCGAAACCACCGCCAAAGGCCGGGAATGGTGGGCCTTGCCGCTGTTGACCTATCACAACCGGCAGGGTGAAAACCTCACCCACGTGAGTTTTCCGCTGTGGTGGCAATACGACTCCGCCAAAGCTCATTCAAGGACGTTGTTTCCCTTGTGGCACCAGCAATCCAACACCGCCAATGGCTTTTCGTGCTGGATCACCCCACTGGCTGGCTATGGCGGCAATCCCGCTGCCGACACCCATTTGATCAACCTGTTCGGCCCGCTTTACTGGGACTACCGCGACCCGCAGCAACGCATCATCAACGTGGCCGGCCTCTACAACCGGATTGGCGATGCGCATTACGGGCTCTTCGGCTTGGGCAAGGTGCAAGCCAATGCGCAGGGGACCACTTGGCGCGCCTGGCCCTTTGCCTGCGGTGCGGATGGCCCCGGCATGAGCGGGACGGCGGATGGATTCCTGCAGGTCTCCAGTTTGTATTGGCAGGGTGCCAATGACAAAAAATCCTCATGGCATTTCTGGCCGTTGATGGCCTGGGGCGAACATACCCCGACCTATCAGGATTCCAAATTCCTGCTCGGTTCGATTGGCGACATGCACCAAACCGACGCCGCTGAGGGATCGGCCCGCGTCTCCCGGCAACGCTTGGTTTACCGAACCGAACAAACCCGGCCCCTGCCCGGTGCGCCGAACTGGTCGTGGCTGGCGCAGGCCCATGGCAGCGTCGTCACCTCGGACACGCTTTCCACTTTGCTCACCCACCACGAGCGCCAGACGCACCAACAACTGCCGCAAGGGACGCGCCCGGCGGATGAGGCATGGATCGGGCTCGGCCATTGGCTGATGTGCCCGCAAGGCCCCGGCTGGAAGACCAACCAGGATATCCCTTGGCAGTGGAGCCAAAATACCCGCCGCGCCGAATTGCCTTCTGACGCCAAAGCCCACCCATCCCGCGCTGTGCCCTATCCATCGGCCCGCGACGTCCGCGCCACCCTTGCCACCCTGGGGGTGAAAAACCTTCCCGCCGTCAGTGACTTGGCTGCGACCGGCACCCGCCCGCAAGATCGCAAGCGCCTGGAACAAGCCTTGCGGGATTCAGCCATCACCTGGAATACCTCGCTGCGCCGCCTCGACCCCATCATCCCCCTATGGCAGCGCTCGGAAGAGCGCGAGGGCGATGGACAAGCCGTCAAGGATGAGGCTCTGTGGGGCTTGCTGTGGGACTATAAACGCAACCCGAGCGAGTCGAGCTTCCGTCTGTTGTGGCGAATGTATGAGCGCCAGCAGGAAGGCCAGGGCAAGCAAGCCACGGTGCGGCGCAACATTTTCCCATTTCTGCGCTGGGATTCCAGTCCCGATAAATCCCATGTATCGTTGCTTTGGAACATGGTGGATTGGCATACCACCAAGGACAAAAATTCCGGGGGTCACCTGTTGTTTATTCCATGGGGCCACGATGATGAATAAAGCCGCGCGCCGGTCCCTCAGAACACTCGTCCAAAGTGGCAGTTCACCGTGACATCACGGATCTTGATGTTTGAAATTCCTGGACCTGTCGATGAGGCCATCAAGATCACGAGTCCTGACCCATATCGCCAAGCCGCCTCGCGGAAAAAAAACGATCAGCGGATTTCTGGCAAAAATCAGGCTTGAACCGGGGCCGGGAAAATCAAATACTCCATTCATGGATAACGAAACCCTCTACCAGCAGCGCCTGGCCCGCTACGTCACCGCCATGCGCAACGAGAAGCCCGACCGCATCCCGATCCGACCGTTTGTGGCCGAATTCACCGCTCGCTATGCCGGCTACACCTGCCAGGAGGTGGCGCATGATTACACCCGTGCTTTCGATGCTGCGGCCAAGTGCGCCCGGGACTTCGACTGGGACGCGGTGGTTCCTAACATGGTCTATGTATGGACCGGGCTGGCGCAGGCCGTCGGGCTGCGATATTACGGGATACCAGGGATACACATTCCTGCGACCACCGGTTTCAATTACATCGAACCGGAAGAGGATGAGTCGTGGATGCGGGCGGACGAATACGACGCACTCATCGCCGACCCCACCGGCTTTCTCTACAACGTCTGGCTGCCCCGGGTGTCCACCGAGGTCAGCAAGCTGGGCGAACCCGCCACCTATCGCAACAACCTGTCATTTGTGAAGGGCGGCATGGCCATGCTGCAATACTTTTATGCGTTTGGCCCGCAGGCTGGTCGGCTGCGCCTGGAATCGGGCACCGTCTCGGCCATCGCCGGCATCTTCAAGGCACCGTTTGATATCTTGGCCGATAAGTTGCGCGGCTATATCGGCCTAACCATGGACATGGTCACCCAACCGCACAAGGTGCTCGCCGCCTGCGAGGCGCTCATGCCGCATCTGTGCCACGTCGGGCTGGGCACGGCCGACGCCTCCAAGCAGGTGCCGATAGGATTTTGGATGCACCGCGGTTGTGTGCCGCTGGTCTCACCGAAGACCTTTGACACCCATTACTGGACGACGCTCAAGCCCATCATCGAGGAGTTTTGGAAACACGGGCATCAGACGTTGTTTTACGCCGAAGGTAAATGGAAACACCACTTCGATAGCTTCCGAGAACTGCCCGACCGATCTATCGTGTTCCACTGCGACCAAGACGATATCTTCGAAGTCCACCGCCGACTGCACGATAAATTTGCCCTGAGCGGTGGCGTGCCTAACAGTCTTCTGAGCTTCGGCAAGCCTGAAAAAGTCCGCGAATTCTGCGAACGCGTGATCCGCGAAGTGGCCGCCGAGGGCGGTTACATCATGGACGCAGGGGCCATCATGCAGGACGATACCAGCATCGATAACCTGCGCGTTCTCACCGATGTGACGCGCGAGTTAGGCGGCTACTCAGCCGGAACCTATCAATTGCCGGTGTCTCTGCCCGCCAGCGAACTGCCCGCCTCACTGGCCGATCGCGCCAAGCTCACCGGGATGGGGGGGCGGGCCGCCCCCAGCCTCGCCCCGGGCCTGTGCCGGCCTTGGGAGCTGAAAGCTGCGGAATGCCCGCCGATCACCGGCGACAAGGATTTGATCCGCCAAGTTTGGAATGACATCGAAGGCTTGGCCAATACCTATATCTGGCAATTATTGCTGAGCTTTTGACCTCCGTCAGCCCCAGAGTCCTTGAAAACCAGAATTTGTGGTGAATGAGTTAAGTTCCCCAACGGGAGACGTGCCAGGCTGACTTCGGCGTGAGCTCAGTCGAACGATTGCCGATTATGGCCCCCCTAACTGAGTTCCAGACCGTGGCGTGGGCACCGCCACGGACTGGCAGACGTCCCGCCAGCCGGAAAAATTCCAACGGTTAGGGAAGCCCGCGCATTGGTCCGGTTTAACCGGGTGGATCCGGCAGTCGGTGCCATCCAACATGGAGCACTCATGGTTGGCTTTTTCCAGCAATGAGAGCCCCTGACGGTTGTGGCGCAGGCGGGTGAAGCGATCGAGGAAAGCGGCTTCCGTTAGGCCGAGGAAGGCGGCGATGCGGACCACCTCGGGGTCCTCCAAGCGCACATCTCCCGGCCATTTGCAGCAAGCGGTGCAGCGCTGGCAGACGTAAAACACGTCAGGGTCGAGTTGGACGCCGGGATTCGCCGGGCTGCCGTGGTCGTGGAGCATCGGATCAGGTGGCGCTGAGGCGTTGGTAGTGGAAATTGACGCGCCTGAGAAATGCCTGCCACCTGTCACCGGGACGGCCGTGGTCGAGCAGGAGATGGGGGCAATTTTTATTAGGCGGATGTTTGCCGTGGCGTGGCCAGTGGTAATGGGGGACGACGTTGCTCAACGGGATGTGGTTGCGGTACATCAGATAGGCGGTGAGTTTGGCACTGCGATCGAGAGTGGCCTGCCAGTTGTTGCCGCGGTTCTCGCACATTTCGATGCCGATTGACAGGCGGTTGCCCGGGCCATTGAAGTCGGCGTGTTCTCCCTGTTCGCTCAGGGGCATGTGTTGGATCGCCACTCCGTCGTCCACGGTGAAGTGCCAGATGAGGTAGCCGATTCTGTTGCCGCCCGGGCGCTTGCCGGAGCGCAGGGTGCCACGTTTAAGAGCCAGCGCGTGGAGGGCGGCATTGGCGTCCTTGTTCTCGGTGCTGTGGATGGTGATGTAGCGAGGGGTCATAGGCCGCACCACTTTGCGGCCGTGGGTGCCGCGTGCCACCATGTCCACTCTTAGGTGCACCTCGCGCAGCAATGCTGCGGCAGAGACTTGGCCGCCCCGGGCACCCTGGCCAACCCGGCCACCCTGGCCGCTATCAGCCGAAGCGGGGGCAGCGTTGGTGTTGGACGGGCTAGGATGGAGTTGGTGCCACGGATCGGGTCCGCCGCCGGGAGGACCGATGGGTTGGCACTGCAGGCTGCAGAGGCACAGCGCCACCAGGGAAATCAAATAACAAATGCGGGTCATGCCCGGCACTCATACCACTGAAGCGGCCCTTGCCAAAGCTATTGTACTAACACTCAGGAAATGCCCAAAAATCAGAGTTCTCCATCCGGGCGAAAAATGACTTGGTGCCTTACCGCAGCACCAACCCGCAGCCACGGCGGATTTTTGGGATATGGGGACAGCGAAACTGTCTCCTCATTGGCAGTACATCCGCTTCATCCCACGCCGCGTCGGCGAGGGCTTCTTCCGCTGTTCCATAACTGGCACTCACATCCATGCCTCCAGCGATAGCCAAGGCGCGCAACAGCCCATCCCGTTGCAGCGGATCTTTCTCAATGAGCACCAATCGCCGCCGTCGGCTGCCACCAACCGGTGAAGCCGAGGCCGCAAGCGTCGCCGGTGGCCTCGGCATCGATTTGAGCTGTGGGCCAACACGGCGGCATCCTTTGAGAAGCCGGAATGCCGCTGGCATGGAATTGAGCGGCGACGTGAACATTGTCGTGAGTGATGGGCTTTAAGATATATGTCACAGGCGGCTTACTCCTACTTGAAACATGGGCCTTAGCAATGTCTATTTCGCGAAATTGTGATGAGGCTGAACTGACGCCGGCGGCACGACACTTGCCAAGTGTCGTGCGAAAATGGCGAGCGAGCGAAGCACCTCAAGGAGAGTGGGCATCTTGCCCACATCAAGGAGAGTGGGCATCTTGCCCACATTTGCCCATGAGATGCGCAAGAAGTGAAGCCGCCACGCGGCTGGATATGCTCTCTCCATGGGCGAATGGCGGCGAGGACGCCACCACTCCTTGAGTTCCCCCTCAAGGAGAGTGGGCATCTTGCCCACATTTGCCCATGAGATGCGCAAGAAGTGAAGCCGCCAGGCGGCTGGATTTGCTCTCTCCATGGGCGAATGGCGGCGAGGACGCCACCACTCCTTGAGTTCCCCTTCAAGGAAAGTGGGCATCTTGCCCACATTTGCCCATGAGATGTGCAAGAAGTGAAGCCGCCAGGCGGCTGGATTTGCTCCGCACATGGGCCCATGTCGGCGGGACGTCGCCACTCCTTGAGGGGCTATTCCAAGAAAACATCCATCGTCGGCGTCTTCATCCTTGTCAGCAGCTGTTTCAGCCGCTTCACTCCGCTTCCCCCAATTTTCCCCACCGTGAAAGCCCACGAAATTTACTCCGCCGTCGATCCCTCCATTGTGACTCAAATGCTCGATTGGTTTCGTGCCAACGACCGCAATGTGTACAAATCGGCCGTGGCCACCCTTGCTGGCAACCGCAAGCTGCGCCCGGTGTTCGTCCAGAAAAAATCCCTGCCCGATCAGTATGCATGGATTCATAAGACCATGAAACTCAACGCCTGCGACACCATCGGCGAGCACCTGCTGCAGGCCTATCTGATGGCCGGGCAGCAATCATTGCTCGGGATGTTCTGTGATGGCATGGGCATTCCCCACGACGGCAAAGGCTCGGTGGTGGGTGATTTGCCCAAACGCCTCGATCCAGAGCGCTTGACGGAGACCGTCGAGCGGCTGCTCGGGCTGTTTGAGCCAAAGTTGTTCGCCGTTTACCTGCATTGCTTCAACCTGCAGGTGCCCGGCGGCTGGGCGGATTTATCCGAAAAGCTTGACAGCGATTCCCGCCTCGCGCTCGCCTGAGCCGACGCGTTCCTACCAGGCCCTCGTGTGCAGCCCGCTGTGCTGCCAGTTCCCGGCGCTGCAAACCTCCCGTTTTTCAGCGTTCCAGCTTCCCGCTTATCAGCATTTTCCCTATTCATGCCCAAGGTCCACGTCAGAACCTATGGCTGCCAGATGAATGAGCGCGATTCCGAACAGGTCGTGCAAATGTTCATCGAAGGTGGCTACACCGTCACGGCCAACGAGGCCGAGGCCGATGCCATTCTCATCAACACTTGTTCGGTGCGCGATCAGGCGGAACAAAAGGCCCTTGGTAAAATGGGGATGCTCGCGGCGCATCGCCGGACCCGGCCGCATGTGGTGTATGGATTCATGGGCTGCATGGCGCAATCCCGCGGCGACGAACTGCTGGCACGCTTTGCCCACCTGGATTTGGTGATTGGCACCCAGAAATATCACAAGGCGTTTGCTTACGTCGATGCCATCCTTCGCCAGCGCTTGGAAGCCCGCATGGACGATCCCGCGTTGGCCCTCATGGGCGGCACGGTCTGCGACATCGCCGAGGAGGATGGTTCGCAAAATACGATCCGAGACCACCAGCCCAAGCCGCTGCAGGCCACGGCGTTCGTCTCCATCATGCAAGGCTGCAATATGCGCTGCACCTTCTGCATCGTCCCGGATACCCGCGGCAGGGAACGCAGTCGGCCGATCCGTGAAATCGTCGCGGAAGTCCGCCAACTCGCCGCCCAGGGCGTGCGTGAGGTTACTCTGTTAGGCCAGATCGTCAATCTCTACGGTCGCAGCGAATTTTCGCGGGTGGAAGGCAAGTCGCCGTTTGTGCAACTGCTCGAGGCAGTGCATGACGTCGATGGCATCGAGCGCATCCGCTTCACCTCGCCCCATCCCATCGGCTACCGGGAAGATTTGGTGCGTGCCTTCACCTATCTCCCAAAACTCTGCTCGCATATCCATTTTCCCATGCAGAGCGGCTCGGACCGCATCCTCGAGGCCATGCGCAGGCCATACAAAAGCGAAAAATTCATCGCTATCTGCGAGGCGATGCAAGCGGCCCGCAGCGATCTGGCCATCACCACTGACGTGATTGTTGGCTTTCCCGGTGAGACCGAAGAGGATTTCCAGGCCAGCGTGGACACGGTGGAGCGGCTGCAATTCGACAACGCCTTTGTTTTCCGATACTCGCAGCGGCGCAACACTCCGGCCGCTGAGTTGCCCGGACAACTCACCGAGCCCATCAAAGAACAGCGCAACCAGATTTTGCTGGAAACCGTCAACCGCATCGCCATCGCCAAGCACCAGGCGCTCGTCGGCACCCGCCAGCAGGTGCTCTGCGAAGGCCCGTCCAAGAATAATAGCGCCCGCTTGAGCGGCCGTACCACCCAAAACAAGGGGGTCGTTTTTGAGGGCGATGCCTCCCGCCTGACCGGTCATCTGCTAGACCTGCACATCGACCACTCGACGGGTTTCACCCTCTACGGCAGCGTTTGCTGATGACCCGCGCGGCGGCAGGTGCGTGCCATGCAACCAGAATATCCGGCGCTGCTTTTTTTCGAATTCCTGAGATTTATGGACAAATCCACTCCTGGCTGGCGTACTCCCTCAGTTATGAAGCAACTCAGATACCTCCCACTGGTGGCCTTCGCCGCCCAAATGCTTGTTTCCCCCACATTCGCCGCCGAGGGCAAAGCCGCCAAAGCGAAAGCCAAAGAAGGGGCTCCGGCCGAAGCTCACAATCTGAGTGAATGGCACTTTGGAGAAGTCTTGTTTGGCAGCAAACCCTCTGACGCCGAACTCAAGGGCAAGGTGGTGGTGCTTGAATGCTGGGGCGTGCATTGCCCGCCCTGCATCGCCTCGCTGCCCCACTTGGCAGAGCTCGACAAGAAATTCCGGGAAAAGGGATTGTGCATCATCGGTGCCGAGAGCCAAAATAGCTCCAAGGAAGCTATCAAACCGCTGTTGGATAACGCCAAGGTCCAGTACGCCATCACCGCAGGTGCCAATGGGCCCATCGCCTTCAATACCATCCCCCGCTGCTTTATCTTCGATGGCCAGGGCGCGCTCGTTTACGATGGCTATCCAGCCGGGGCAGGCTTCGAAAAAACGATCAAGGACTCGCTGGCCAAAGTCAAAGCCGGCGGATCGACAGAGGCTCCGGCTGTGGCATCCGGGCCATTGGTGCCAACGAGAGCCTGGACGAATAGCGATGGCCGCGAAATTCGCGCGGCGGTTACCAAGGTGGATGCCACCAGCGTGACGTTCCTGATGCCCAATTCCAAGGAAGTCGTCTATCCTTTGGACAAACTCTCCGAGGACTCTCGCACCGCACTCACCTTGGCCACTCAGCCCAAGAAGTGAGCGCAGCATCCGGTTGATGACATCTAAAACCCAATCCCACATCCAAGCCACCGGAAAACCTCTGGCAGCAGCCCTGCTTCTAGCAGCCGCAGGATTCCTCCACGGCCAGGATACCCCGGATTACGAGCAGCCACCCGTTAGCTATTCGGCGACGCCTGCAAATGACGCCCTGGCAAAACTGCGCCAACGCATCGCCTCAGGCGAACTGGCATTTGCCGGCAGTGACAAGCAAGCATTGCAAACATTGTTGGATGTGCTCGGTGTGCCGGTCGCCAGTCAGATCCTGGTATTTTCCAAGACCAGTCTGCAACGGGCCCGGATTCGCCCGGATCGACCCCGGGCCCTGTATTTTTCCGACTCTGTTTATGTTGGATGGGTTCCGGGCGGATTGATGGAGGTGACGGCTATCGATCCACAACTCGGCCCCATCTTCTACTCATTCGCACTGGATCCTGCACGAAAGCAGCCACCCGTCATCGAGCGCGATTCTGATTGCCTGCGCTGCCACGGCGGCACGTTTGTGCGCGACATCCCAGGCCTCTTCGCCCGCTCGATTTTCCCCGATGCCAATGGCGATCTGATGCTGCGCCACGGCAGCGTGCTCGTCGATGACGAGACGCCGTTCGAGCAGCGCTGGAGCGGTTGGTATGTAACGGGCTATCAGGGGAAACCCGCCCATCGCGGCAATGGGTGCGGCTCCGAACAAGCCGAACAACTCGTCTTCACCCCCACGCCGCAGCGACCCGAGAAGTTGACGGGTTTTTTTGCTACCGGGGACTACCCCAGAGCCACCAGTGACGTCGTGGCCTTACTCGTTTTCCAGCACCAACTGGCGATGCATAACTCGATCACTGCTGCAGGGCTCATGTACCGGAAAATGCTCGCCTATCAACACGAGTTGCAGACCAGCCTCAAGGAGCCCGTCACCGATGAACCCGCTTATGATAGCGTCCGTAGCGTGGTGTCCGGAGTGGCCCAGGACGTCGTTGACCACCTGTTATTCCGGCGGGCCACCGCGCTGCCGGAGGGCATCGTAGGCAACCCTGATTTCAAACAAGCCTTTGCCCGAGGCGCACCGCGAAGCTCCGCCGGCCATTCCCTCAAAGACCTGCAACTCCATGACCGGCTTATGCTCCAGCGCTGCAGCTTCCTGATCTACTCGGAAAGTTTCCTCGCCCTGCCCACCACCCTCAAAAATCGCATCCTCGACCGCCTCCTAACCGCCCTCCGCTCCCGCGATCCCAAGGACCGCTACTCCTACCTCCCGGCCGAAGAAAAACAACGCATCCTCGACATCCTCATCGAGACCCATCCCGACGCACGCCGACGCTCTGAAAACCACTGAATTGCGCAGTGCTCCCGTTAGCGCCATCTAACACTTCATCGTCACCGCATCCCTCCCGAGGAACGTGCCCCGGGAACGCCGAGCCCCAGCTCGGCGAGAACCCGCTTTACAGGCCAAGTTCCTCAATTTTCCGCACCCTCAGTCAGCGCCGGGTTCTGGTGCTGGAAATCAACATTGGCAATCTTATTGCGATACAATTCCGGGCGGATGGCTCCGCGCATTGCATCGGGAGCCGGCAAAGCCGTGCCGAGAAATTCCGCGATCCGAACCACACAGCTGTCTGAATCTGCGATGAGATCCGGATAATTCACTTCTAGCAATTTCACCCCGGGATGCTTGCTCATGCCAACCAGAATATCATGGGCATGACGGGCCAAGGTGCTTTCCAAGTGGCCGCGCTCCGAGACTGGTGCCGTGCCGAGATGCTCTAACATTACCCACTGGCTGGCAACGACTTCATCCACCGGACGAGTCATGAAGATGATTTTGTAGCGGTGTTTGAGCGGTAGGGAGGGCAGCAGCGCGGAGATGACTTTGACAACTTTGCCATAGGCACGCTCGATGACCAGCGGCTGCTGTGGAAGCATCTTGATATCTTCCCACTCCCAGTAACCGGCGGGGTTATCCTCATCGGCACCGCGCAGGCCATCACTCATGAGGTCCATTCCTCCAGCCTTTAGCATCTGCATCATCAAACTGGTGCCGCTGCGTGGTAAACCCGAAACAAGTACAAACTCCTGCTCCGGTGGTAAACTGCTGGCTTCACGGGCTTGCGCCAAAGCTGCTGCCTGCTTGCGGGCTTGCTCGCGCTGGGCAATAAATCCCGGCACGCGGGCCTTGGATTGGGCACGCAACTCGGCCAAGCGGCTGTCCTCTTCGGCCTTGTCGAGGAATTGACACAG
>Ga0073936_10008442_pt1 | contig 13062 bp, 8 predicted proteins | sample AliMusrvi5mmetaG_FD_87041 | JGI IMG/M metagenome (GOLD analysis project Ga0073936, IMG submission 87041) | Freshwater lake bacterial and archeal communities from Alinen Mustajarvi, Finland, to study Microbial Dark Matter (Phase II) - Alinen... | ecosystem: Environmental > Aquatic > Freshwater >... | reverse complement strand
CGTGGCAAATCAGCCAACCTCGACCCCCTCAGCCTCCCGGTTGAACTCCAGACCGCCCTCGACGCCCTCTATGGCCACTACGAAAAGACCTACGCCCTCTGGCAGCAGGAGCAAATCGGCGTGCCGCCCGTCTTCATCATCGTCTGTAACAACACCTCCACCTCCAAACTTGTTTACGATTACGTCTCCGGCTTCACCCGGCCGGGCGAGGACGGCAAGACTCCCGCTTACCACGCCGGGCGTCTCGCCCTGTTCCGCAACTACGACGACAACGGCAACCGCCTCGCCCGGCCCCGCACCCTGCTCATTGACAGCGAGCAACTCGAATCCGGCGAAGCTCTCGACAAGGATTTCCGAGAAATGGCCTCCGATGAGGTCGAACGCTTCCGCCGCGAAATGATCGAGCGCGGCGACGTGGAGAAAGCCCGCAAAATCACCGACGCCGACATCCTGCGCGAGGTCATGAACACTGTCGGCAAGGAAGGCAAGCTCGGTGAGCCCATCCGCTGCGTTGTCTCCGTCTCCATGCTCACCGAGGGCTGGGATGCCAACACCGTCACCCACATCCTCGGGGTCCGCGCCTTCGGAACCCAACTCCTTTGCGAGCAGGTCGTTGGCCGCGCCCTCCGCCGCCAATCCTACGACCTCGACCCCAGCGGCCTCCTCTCCGTCGAATACGCCGACATCCTCGGCATCCCCTTTGATTTCACCGCCAAGCCCGTCATCGCTCCGCCCAAACCGCCGCGCCCCACCGTCCGCGTCTGCGCCATTCGCCCCGACCGCGATCCCCTCGAAATCCGCTTCCCCCGCGTCGAGGGTTACCGCGTCGAGCTCCCGGATTCCGGCCTCTCCGCCAGGTTCACCAAGGACTCCGAGCTTCGCCTCACCCCCGACCTTGTGGGGCCATCCATGGTCGTCGTCGAGGGGATCGTCGGCAAAGGCCACACGCTCACCCTTGAGCACCTCAGCGGCATGCGCCCGGCCACCATCGCCTTCCACCTGGCGAAGCATCTCCTTTTTTCCAAATACCGCGACCCCGGCGCCGAGCCAAAGCTCTATCTCTTCGGCCAGCTCAAGCGCGTGGTGCGTCAATGGCTGGAGGGTGGCTATCTCTCCTGCTCCGGCGGCACCTTTCCCGCCCAGGTCCTCTACCGCGAAATTGCCGACCGCGCCTGCGAACGCATCAAGACCGCCATCACCGAAACCCTCCAGGGTGAGAACCAGATAAAAGCAATCCTCGACGCCTACAACCCCGCGGGCTCCACCGTCCACGTCAACTTCACCACGTCCAAAACCACCCGCTGGAAAACCGACGCCAGCAAATGCCACATTAACTGGGTCGTGTGCGACAGCGATTGGGAAGCCGAGTTCTGCCGCGTCGCCGAAGCTCACGCCAGCGTACTTGCCTACGTCAAGAACCAGGGCCTAGGGTTGGAAGTCCCCTACCTCCTGGGCGGCACCCCCCGCAAATACCTCCCCGACTTCATTGTCCGGGTGGATGACGGCCATCCCGACCCGCTCAACCTGATTGTCGAGATCAAAGGCTTTCGCGGCGAGGACGCCAAAGAAAAGGCCAACACCATGCGCTCCTACTGGGTGCCCGGCGTCAACAATCTCGGCAAATTCGGTCGCTGGGCCTTCGCCGAACTCACCAGCGTCTTCGAGATCGACGCCGATTTCGCCAAGCTCATCCAATCCGTCACCACCGGCAAATGAGTCCCATCAGCTCCAATTCCTCGCATCCTCCCCATGCCCGATAAGGAATACATCATCTTCTGCGACGAATCGGATACCGCCGGAAAATATTATTCCAATTTCTACGGCGGCGTTCTGGTCGGCTCCTCCCAGTATGACCGCATCATCGCGCGCTTGAACGCCGAAAAACAGCGCCTCCACTTCTTCGGCGAGGTCAAGTGGTCCAAGGTCACCGCATCCTATCTGGCCAAATACCAGTCGCTCATGCGCTCCTTCTTTGACGAGGTACGAGCCAACCATCTCCGGGTACGCATCATGTTCCGGCAAAACGCCCACGTTCCCACCGGTCTTACCCAGGATCAGATTGAGGGCGCTTACTTCCGCCTCTACTATCAGTTCATCAAGCACGCCTTCGGGTTGGCGCACCGACCCGATACCGAACCTCCGGCAGCGCTGAAAATCTATTTTGACGAATTTCCCGAAACCAAGGAAGCCGCCACCCAATTCAAAGGCTTCATCCTCGGTCTCAAGGATAATCCAAAAATCCGTCATGCCGGCCTCAACATCGCCCCGGAAAACATTGCCGAAATCCGCTCGCACGATCATGTCCTGGCCCAATGTCTGGATGTGGTGCTGGGCGCCATGTCGTTTCGCCTAAACGACAAGCATAAAGAAATCCCCGCCGGCCAAAAGCGGCGCGGCAAACGAACCGTCGCCAAGGAGCAACTCTATAAAAGCATCCTGGCCGAAATTCGCCGCATCCACCCGGCCTTCAATATTGGCGTTTCCACCGGCACCCCCGGCGGGCCGCCAGACCGCTGGACCGCTGCTTACCGGCACTGGCGGTTTATTCCCTCGGAAAGCGAATACCGTGGAGAGTTCACCAAGCCCAAGAAAAATGGCCCCACCCAACCTACATAAATCTCTGACGCATAACGTCAGGCTTCGGTTGAAGCAGAGCCAGGATGAATATCGGCCACGATGTGACGCGTCACAAGCAAAAAAATGACAATATTTCAACCCCAGTGGCACAGCCCATTTATCATCCCCAAATGACCCCAATCGCCTATCTGCAATCTGCTGTTGGCTGTCGCCCCATGTCCGGTTCCTCCCATCCGTCCCACTCCCTCTCCGCCTTCGGGGGCCAGGGTGAGGTGGCCGGTTAATCCCGCACTCCGCATTCCGCACACCGCATTTGACCATGCCTCCCAAACCCAAACCCGCCGCCAAGCCCGCCAAAGGCAAAACCGTCGCTACGCTCCGCCACGATGCCAAGCGCAAGAACCTGCCGACAGTCGAGTACCAGTCCCTCATGCAGGACGCGGACAAGTCGCCCATCAAGGTCGCCTACGAACGCCGCAACCGCGACCTTGATCCCCAGTTCGTCTGGCGCGGCAAAGACGACGCAGATTGGTCCGACCTGGTCGTTCCCGCGCCGCCGCTCTACATTCAGGAAAAGGTTCACCCCAAAGTCCTCATTGACGACCTCGTCCGGCAGTCCAAGGCCCGCGCCCAAGCCGCCGCGCCCCAGATTGACCTCTTCTCCGATTTCAACGGCCTGCCTAAGGACGCCCGCGCCACCGAGTTCTACCAGCACGACGCCAACTGGACCAACCGCATGATCTCGGGCGACAGCCTCCAGGTCATGGCCTCACTGGCGGAGCGCGAGGGCCTGCGCGGAAAGGTCCAGTGCATTTACTTCGACCCGCCCTACGGCATCAAGTTCAACTCCAATTTTCAGTGGAGCACAACCAGCCGCGACGTCAGAGACGGCAATGCAGACCACATCACTCGCGAGCCCGAGCAGGTAAAAGCCTTCCGCGACACCTGGCGCGACGGCATCAACTCGTACCTAACCTACCTCCGCGACCGCCTCACCGCCGCCCGTGATCTGCTCGCCGATTCTGGCTCAGTCTTCGTTCAGATTGGTGACGAAAACGTGCATCGCGTCCGCGCAGTGATGGATGAGGTTTTTGGCGACGAGAACTTCTGTGCTCAAATCTCCTTCAAAAAGACAGGTGCGGCGACCGACGACCTCGTTGCCTCGGGGATTGACCACCTAATCTGGTTCTGCAGAAAGAGGGATGCCGTCAAATTTCGCCGTGCCTACAAGACTCGCAATCTGGGCGAGGAAGGGACAGAGGAGTACATGTTTATCCAGGAACAGGACGGAAGGATGAGGGGCGCAACAGATGAGGAACTCTTTGGCATTCATGCACTCGCGCCGGGCGCTCACGCGTTCCGTTATACGACGCTCACATCGACGCACCAATACAGCCTTGGACTAGAGCCATTTTCTTTCCAGGGCCGAATATTTAGCCCAGGCGGCCGATATTGGTCGACCCACCCGGATGGATTGCGACGATGCGGCTACGCAGCCAGACTTGTAGGCCGCAGGCAGGAATTATCGTTCAAACGGTTCCTAAGCGACTTCGCCGCATTACCGCTAATGACCTCTTGGTCAGACACGATGATGTCTAGCCGAGGCGAGGATAAAACTTACGTGGTTCAAACGTCGGCGAAGGTGATTTCCCGGGCCATCCTGCTAACAACTGACCCAGGCGACCTCGTGCTGGACCCGACGTGCGGTTCCGGCACCACGGCCTATGCCGCCGAGCAATGGGGCCGTCGCTGGATCGCCATCGACACCTCACGCGTCGCCCTTGCCTTGGCTCGCGCCCGCATCATGGGCGCTCGCTATCCGTATTACCTGCTGGCTGATAGTCGCGACGGACAGCGCAAGCAAGCCGAAATCACGAAAACCATGCCCAGCGAGCAGCCGACGCATGACGATATTCGCCACGGCTTCGTCTATGAGCGCGTGCCGCACATCACGCTCAAATCCATCGCCAACAACGCCGAGATTGACGTCATTTGGGAAAAGTGGCAGCAAACGCTCGAACCTCTGCGCGAGCAATTAAACAAAGCCCTCAAGAAAGGGTGGCAGGAGTGGGAAATCCCCCGCGAGGCCGAAGACCCGTGGAGCACTAGCGACCAGGAGATGTTTCACACCCTGAAATCGGAAATTGAAAAGGGCAAGGAGGGCAACCCGGCCACCGTCCGGGACGGACTCCAGGCGCTCAACCACAATCTGAAACGCACGTACACGGTCAAGACGCTGCGCGACCGTCCGGCGGACCCTTGGCCCGACAAAGCGGCTGAGATTCACAAATCCTGGTGGGAAGCCCGCATCGCCCGCCAAAAGGAAATCGACGCCTCCATCGCCGCCAAGGCCGAGTTCGAATATCTCTACGACAAGCCCTACGACGACAAGAACAAGGTCCGCGTCGCGGGTCCCTTCACCGTCGAAAGCGTCTCGCCCCACCGCGTCCTCACCGTGGACGAAAACGACAATGTCGTTGACGGCTGGAAAGTCTCCGAGGGCAAAGGCAAATCCGGTTTCGCCGGCACCCCTGACTTCGCCTCCGTCATCCTTGAAAACCTGCGCCTCGCGGGGGTACAGCAGGCTCACAAGGAAGACCGCATCACCTTCACCTCCCTCGTCGGTTGGCCCGGCAAATATATCGGTGCCGAAGGCCGGTACCTTGAAGGCAAAGGCGACAACGCGCCCCAGAAACGCGCGGCCATCCTCATCGGCCCGGAGTTCGGCACCGTCTCCCGCCCGGACCTGGTCGCCGCGGCCCGCGAAGCCGCGGACGCCAACTTCGATGTCCTCATTGCTTGCGCCTTCAATTACGACGCCCACTCCGCCGAGTTCGAGAAGCTGGGCCGCATCCCCGTGCTCAAGGCCAGGATGAACCCCGACCTCCACATGGCCGACGCCTTGAAGAACACCGGCGCCGGCAACCTCTTCGTCGTCTTCGGCGAGCCGGACATCGACATCGAGCCCGTCGGCAAAGACCAGGTCCGCGTGCAGGTCAAAGGCGTGGACGTCTTCAAACCCCAAACCGGCGAAGTCGTCAGCGCCGGCCCCGAGGGCATCGCCTGCTGGTTTATTGACACCGACTACAACGAGGAAAGCTTCTTCGTCCGCCACGCGTATTTCCTCGGCGCGAACGACCCCTACCAGTCGCTCAAAACCACACTGAAAGCGGAAATAGATCAGGAAGCCTGGGAATCCCTCCACAGCGCCGTCTCCCGCCCGTTCGCCAAACCCACCTCCGGCCGCATCGCCGTCAAAGTCATCAACCACCTCGGCGACGAGGTAATGAAGGTGTTCCCGGTGTAGAGCACGAAGGATCAGAGGAGATCACTATGCTACGAATCGACGCACGGTTGGAATTGTGGCCGCCCAAACAGCCGGAATACCTACACCCTGGCCAAGGACTGGCCCGAGGATCGTCATGGCTGAGCCGACAAGCAGTGTTTGGAGCCGGCGCGGAGGCATCGGTCGCATAGGCTGAGAGCAGCGCCAAGCGTGCCGAAGAGCCGACCTAACCCCCGACTACCTCAGGTGCAGCAGGCGGGGGGTGTCTTCGCCCTCGACGCTGATCCAGACGGATTCCCTTTCAATCTTGAGGCACTTGATGGTCAGCGTTCCAGGCTTTACCGAGATGCTGGCGGATTCGCCTTCGGATAGGGTCTTGCCGTTGATCACCGCGAGCGGAGTCTTGGCACCAAAGCTGATGCCACCCAGCTTTAGGCGGTTGTCGCCTTCGGGAATCGCCCGGGGGACCGGGGCTTGCCAGTTGCCGGCTTTGAATTGGGCGGCGAGGCTCTGCGCCTGCTGAACGGTACGAGTATCCAACTGGAGTGCCAGTTCGTTCATTCGAACCCGGCCGACAATGGAGCCTGGTGTCGTGTTGGCGAACAGGCTAAGCCAGGCGTAAGCGGCGACCAGATTGGTGCTGGTGCCGAGACCTTGCTGCAGGGCTTTGGCCATGTTCCAGCAGGCGTAGGCGTGGAAGTTGGTCGCGGCCATGAACGTCCAGCGGATGCCTTCCGTGTGGTTCGGCCCCACGCCGAGGGTTTGGGGACTACCAAACGCACCAAAGAGGAGCATTTCGCCGACGTGGTATTCACCCTCCACATTGCCCTGGACGGCGGCTTTTCGGTACCAGCCCAGGGCTTCGCTCGCATGGAACCTGGACGCAAGAACGTCGCCGAGGGCCACTTGAGCTGCGGCATCGCCGGCCTCAGCCTTTTGTCTGATCACGGCGACATCGCCCATGCCCATGGTGAGGGTGCTCCGCAAAGGGTCCTGCGCTAGGGCGACGGTCGCGATGAGAATGGCGGCCAGGGCAAGCGGGGTTGTCAAATTGACGTTACGCATCGCCCGGGAAAGATGGCAGCGCCAGGCGGCTGGTGTCGAGGTCGAAGGTTTCGGCCGGGAGGGCGCGGGAGGGCTTCTTTGTGCTTCCTGATGGTCCAGGAGCGACCAAAGCAGGGCACCCGGATTGGGGGCCAAGGGTAGCAAGTAACAAACCTGATATAACGCGTAGCGCCGACAGCCTTGGCTGCGGCTTGGCGGGGCGTGATAAATCGTCCCCGGGATACTGGAAGCAGTTTGCGCGGCACGGCCAGGCATTTTATCGGCCATCCGGGACACTCTTCTCCAAGCTCTTCACTACCCGCCCGTCCCTGTTAGACTCCACTGTAAAGATGACCGCCGTCTTTGCGTTCTGATTTCTTCGTTCTTCCTTCTCCGGGCATTCCACCCGCAGCCAGTCGAGCGACGTGCACAGGGTCTGCTGTTGTCGGGAGGTGATTTCGATCAGGCGGTGAACGAAAAGGGGCCAACGTGGCCCGGCACTTCTTCAATTGTGATCGGGCCAACCCATAGCTGACCCGTTTAACTGTTTGAGGTGTGTCGGCGCTTAGGCCAGGACTGCCAGCGACCATGGGCAGAAGCAGCAGACATCGGATGGACGGAATCTGCATCATTTCCTTTTCTCCACCGTGCCCTCGACGTTCTGGTCCACGAAAATCTGCTTGTCCACTGCCTGCCAGACGAGCTTGTAATAGGCTTCGACTTCCGCAGGGTAATAAACGTCGGAAAAGCGCAGCTTCACCTTGGTTTGGTTATCGCCCATTTTGACAAGTTGAAAAGTGAGGCCTTTCTGCATCTTCTCGTATTTCGACATCATACTGCCCATGTCCGCCATCTCGCCAGCGTTTCGCATCTCGGAGGTGCGGAATTGGCGGTCCAAAATTGAGGAATCGAAACCGCTCTGGCGGCACCAGTCGTTCACCGCTTCGCGCCGCATAGCTTTGGATTCCGTGGGAGGCAGGGCGATGCCGCTCGCTCCGATGTAACCCGAGGTTCGCTCCATGTTATTCACTTTGAGTTCCATCGTGGACACGGCCAGAGTCAGCGAGTCGAAAACGCGCGCAAAATCCTTGTCGAACACGCGGTCACCGGTTGCTTGCGCGATCTTCTGACGCTGCTCGTACCAAGCGTCAGTGTCGGGATTGCTCTGAAACTTCATGGTGAGTTTGCGGCGCTGTTGCATGAGTTCGCTGTCTTTTTGGATCTCGTTGCTATGGACCCTTTGAGATATTCCTGTCGGGTCTACGCACCCCGTAAGGCCGGCTACGGCAAGTGAGGTCAAGAAGATACAGGTGTTTGTTTTCATAGCTTTGGGTTGTGGATTCATGATTAATATGATGCTTGGCGGATGGCGCAGTCCTTTACGGTTTTGTTTGCGTTGAACTTGATGATGAAGGTGATCGTTTTCACGGAGTGGGTGACGGTGCCCGCACTCTCCGTCTCTGTCTTCGTATCCTCCTTGCCTTTGGCCTTCGCGCTGGCAAAGCCACCAACCAGCGGGATGCCAAAAGCAAATGCCATCACTTCCGCTTCGCTCTTCCGCGTCTCGGCACTGTTCTGTTTCGCGGTGCTGGAAACGGTGCTGGTTTTTTTGTCGTACATCCAGACTTCGGTCCCGTCCTTGTCGGTCGTCATTGTGTCCGCACCGCCGAAGAGTTCTAAAATCTCCAGCTGGGTGGTGACGCCCTTCTTCACAAGCCCAGTGGCTGTGCCATAGGAAAGCGTGCTGGGCTTGTCGCCTGGGGCTAGTGCAGGCGCGCCTGGCGGCTTCACCGCGCCTGCAGGATTGAGGTCGGGGCTTTTTGCACCCTCGGCTAAACCGTCCTTCGGCTTGAGCATCGCGTTCAATACCTTCTCGCCCACGCCCTTCTTGTTCAGTTCGATGATCGCGTCGGTCGAAGTGTCAAAGTTCACCTCGCCGGCTTGGATTTTGGAGACGATTACACTCTCGGGAATCTTGGCCGCGAGCATTTTGATCACGTCGGCATTGGTGAGTGGCTTGCCCTTTTCTTCGGCGATGGCTGCAGACCAAGCCAGCAGGAGAATGGGGACTGCCAGGAGGATACTTTTTTGATTTTTCATGATAAAATGATAGGAAATTGGTTTTGGGGCGCCCGCAGGTACTGAGCGCTGCGCGGGTGAAGGAGAATTGCTTTTCGCGCTCTCATTCATTACGGCCCGATCGTGCCAGTCTTGGCGGAGGGCGTCAACAGGCAAGTTTTGGCAAGTTTTGGCGGTATTCTGGCGGTTTTGCCCGACCGGCAACAGGGAGGGCGGGCGGCAGCGGCCATGCGGCCAGGCAATGCGCGAGCAGTAGCGCGACTCCGTGGCAAACCGGGCCGGAGGAGGCCGGTGCCGGGCACAAGCCCGCCTTCAAACCGGCCTGGAAAACAACGGGGCTCAGTCGGCTAGCACATTCTCGTAGTCCGGGGGGGGTGCCGGAAAGGATGAAGGAGGAAGGAGGAAGGAGGAATTGAAGCGTAGCGGGTCAACATGCCAAACGCGCAGGATCAGGTCGCGCCATTTCTTGGACGGGAGCTTGAGCGGGGATGGTGGCGAAACGCCCGGCCGGTGCGGAACCAGCCCTGGCGGCAGCCCTCGGTCGAGGACGCCGCGCATCTTGTTGCTGTACACCGGAGGTGGTGGCAGGAAGGGCAGAACCAGCGAACCGTAGATTGGAATTCCAGTTCTGCGTATGGTTCGCCGGCCCGCGCGCTTTGTGTTGGTGTTGTCCACGGCCAGAGCGATGGAGCACGGATTTAGCCCCTTTGGCCGTGCCAATTATGAGAATGTCCTCCCGGCGGTCCCCACGATCCATGACGTGGTAGATCGCGCCAGAAAACTCCACTCGCATGGCGCGCGGCATGGTGCCAGCGTGTCGGGATAACCGCCCTGGGTCAAGCACAGTAAACAATCGAAAGACAACCCCAGACCGCCTCCGGGGATGTCTCTGCTGGGAGCAATCTGCGGTTTGTCCCCTTTCCGATCCCCCCCCTTTTCGTTGACGCTGGGAGGACAAACGCGCCGCGTCAGGGCTCTTGTTCCAGCGCGCGTTTGAGCAAATCCTTTCCAAAATCGGCTGCGGTGGAGGACCGCGGCTGCGTACGGGAGAATCGAAACGCCGCAAGCGCGTCCATCAGCCCGGCGCCGGGCTGTAAACCTGAAAGCAGTTTTTCCCACTCGCCCGCCTGCAAATCGTCCAATCCGCTGCGCCAAGCGCAATATTGCAACAATTCGTCGCCGTGGAGAAACGCCCGACCAAAGTGGTCCACTTGGAACTTGGCATCCGGAGTCGTCCAACACGCGTAACAGAACGCGGGCAGACGAGCGGTCGATTCCTTCGACTCTATGCTTGACTTCCACACGACCTGACTACGGCTCTGGTCCCATTCGCCGTTCGTGTGGTCGGGCGCGGAAGCCAGTGACAGCCGTACCGTGAGACTGGCGTCTTCGCCGGTCGAGCCGGAGGTAGCCAGGGTCGAGAACAAGTCATCTGCCACATCTGATGGGCTGGGTTTCTGTGCATTTGGCGCAGACTTTCTTTCCTTTTCCCATTGCCGTAGCCGGGCACGATAAGCGTCTGTGCCTGACAGAAACTTGTCCCAGGACTTCTGCAAGGTCTGGGCATCGGCCAGAAATGCCAGTGACTTCGGCATCGGGCCGGCTGGCGACACGCCCAGTTTCTCCGCCAGGAGCGCTTGCAGCAGGAGGCAGGCTCGCCCGGAGTCATCGCCGGAGAAGGTTTGAACAAGGTCCGGAGCATCCTCAACTTTCAGGTAACCGCGCTCGACCAGATATTGCCCGAAGCGCACGATGAATTCCTCGGTCGCCTCCGGCTTGTAGGAAGACGAAATGTCCCTGGCCCACAGATAAAGGGACAGGTTCTTCAAATCGCGCCGGAAATCCCCGTCGAAAAAGCGGCGGAGGTTCTGGTGCCGGGGCTCGTGCCGAAACTCGGCGCGGCTCCAGCCAAGGGCGAGGTCAGCCAACTGGTCCGCCGCTGCGAGGCGTTTTGTTGCCTGGGCGGCCAGGTCGTCGTTGCCACGAAAACGTTCCAAGTAGAAGCCAGCCGTGCCGAGGCTGCTGACGAAATGCTTGTAGGAGCCCGCGCCGCCAATGTCCGGCGGCAGCGCCCCGCCGAACTCCGCCCGGGCGATGTGCTTCTCGCCTTCGCGCGTCACCCCGCCCCGCGGGTAAAGCGCAGTGATCGCCGCGAGCTCATTTGACGGAAAGGTTTGATAATTAGGACCTCCATTGGTGTTCGCGCCGTCCTGTCGATAGAACGTCAGCTTGCGTTCGATGACAGCTCCGTGCGGCGTCAACTCGACCGTGTAGTCGTTCTGGGGACAGCCGGTGACCAGCGCGGCTAGCGCGGCCAGGCCAGGAAGTGCGAGCCTTTTCATAATAGTACCCATCGAGAACATAAGCGTTGCCGAAGGCGTCGACAAGTCGCCTTACTTAACTGGGGTGGTTCTTCATGCACTTGATGATATCGGGATCAATGTTGGGATTGGATTGTTGCAGCGCGGTGATGCCGGCCTGGGTAAAAACAGACTTCGACTTTCCAATCTCGGCAATGATGACCTCCTTTCGTGCTCCATCGGTTACCCCGAATGGGGTTTCAAACCGTAAATCTGAATTCCAGTTACGGTTTGACCCGCGAAAAGTCCTTCCAAATGACACTTGTATGTGTCCTGGGCACAGGGCACGTGGATGATGTTCATCATCCATGGTCCTATTGTCTCGGGCGAGGGTTCGGTACTTGGTTCTGGAGGGGCTCATGGAGCGGACGGCACAGCCCTGTAGAACCGCGCAAGCCGTAAGGGGTCCGCTGGATCTGCGACGGGAGCGAAGCCTCCGGGTGGGACCGTGTTGGTCGAGATCGGCGTCCAGGTCAGGAGGTTCTGTGATGCCTGGACGATGTAACTGCCCCCCTGCGGGCCGTTCAGCGTGAACTGGGCGAGGCCGTTGCTTACGCGTATGCCGGTCAATAGACCAGAATTGCTGGACCCCGTTTGGACCACGTGAGCCGTGGCCACAGTAACGTTCCCTTGGCCGAGAAGGAGGACGGTGCCGGTGCGCGAGTTTGTGGTGGTGTTGGCATTAATGTTCAGCACAAACGACCCCGGTCCGAGCCGGCCGTCGCCGGAGGTGACCCTGATCCAACTCTCGGGACTGGTGACGGTCCATGGGCATCCACCGTCGGTCATAACAGCCCAATACAGATTTGTGCGGTCAGGTCCCAATGCCCCAGGCGGCACCGAGAGAAAAGAGTAGGCGCAGGTCTGGCCTTGAACGTTTACGTCATCAAGCCTGAATATCGTCCCTGCGCCTGAGCCCGTTGACCCGCGAAAGCGTATCCGAATCGGTTGACTGGCGAAGGGTGCCAGAGAGAAACTCTTTTGCTGATAAGCGGGTGACAAAGAGGCCAGTGGTCCGGTCTTGTCGGCATTCGAGTAGTTAGCCAGGGTTGCCAACAGAACGCCCGAATCGCTGAGAACCTCGACATAGAGATGATCACGTGGCGAGGTGGAGGGCTCGTCGGAGGCAACCCAGAGCCAGAAGCTCAAGGTGACCGGGGGCGTATCTGCGATAAACGTGATTGACTGCTCTATCGAGCCTGAGCCGTTGGTCAGCGGTGTCGTACCGTCAGCCGCAATTCCGAAATACGCATATTGCGAGCCCATGTGGGCCTTGGCAGGGTTGGTCCAGTGGAAAAAGTCGCCACTGGCATTCCATTGCGCGGGGCGCGAACCAGGGGCCAACCCGTCCTCGAAGCCGCCGTTGCTGATCAACTGGGCAGACGCGGCATGAGCCACCAGCATGAGCCCGATTAAGGCGCTACGTCTTTCGCTTTTGAGTCCCGGGAGATTGTGCATATCAAATGTCGCTAATGCTCCCGGCCCCTACCCGGTGCGCTGTTCTTCATTTGGGTGACTGCCTTTGCTTGTGATACATGGCGTAACCTCCGGCACACAACTGGACCAAAGCCAGAAAAATCAACCGCCGGCTCCAGCCGGCGGTTGCGGGAACAACTGGCAAATCGGTGCCTGGCGCAGCCGCGACGGGAGGTGTCACCGCCGCTTCGGCCACCGGCGGCGCAGTTGTCTTGGGAATATTTGCCGCCGCTGTTGCCT
>Ga0073936_10008437_pt1 | contig 13070 bp, 11 predicted proteins | sample AliMusrvi5mmetaG_FD_87041 | JGI IMG/M metagenome (GOLD analysis project Ga0073936, IMG submission 87041) | Freshwater lake bacterial and archeal communities from Alinen Mustajarvi, Finland, to study Microbial Dark Matter (Phase II) - Alinen... | ecosystem: Environmental > Aquatic > Freshwater >... | reverse complement strand
CCGGTAATCCGGTGCGGTTCTCAAGAGAAGCGTCGAGGCGCCGCTTCCACTTTGTGCGATGCCATTCCTACGTCCCATGTCGCGCACGCGCAAACCGCGTTTTGCCGGCGAGGTCCGGCAGAATGGCGATCGCAATAAACCCAAGGATTTCAAGCAATTCCCGCACGGCCGTCCCCTGGTCGTCGCCGATTTCCAAAAAGAGCCAGCCGCCGGGGCGCAGCACCATGACGGCGTCGTGCGCCACGTTGCGAATGATGTCGAGACCGTCCGCGCCGCCATCGAGCGCCTGCAGAGGTTCGTGGTCGCGGATATGTTTTTCCAGTGTCGCCACCGTGGCCGTCGGGATATACGGCAGATTGGCGACAATGGCATCCACGCTGCCGGCCGGGAATTCGCCGCAGCCGCTGGCGTGCCGGAACTCGACTTTGTCCGCCACACCGCAGCGCGCGGCATTGGCGCGTGCCAGTTCCAGCGCTTCGGCGCTGGCGTCGATGGCGACGTAGCATGCGTGCGGGCGTTCGGTCGCCAGGCTGAGCACGATGCACCCGGAGCCGGTGCCGACGTCCACGATCAATGGTAGGGCGGACCTATTGCCCTCTGTATTTGACCCGGCGGCGGAGGCCCGCCGCCCTCCAGTCGGTTCATCAATCGGTGTTTGTTCTCTTTGGAGGGGCGCCGGCCTCGGCGCCCGCGTGGATAGATTCCACAATTCCTTCGCTTCCAGCACCAGATCCACCAACAGTTCGGTTTCGGGGCGGGGGATCAGCGCACGGCGATCGACTGTGAGCGTGAGCCGGCGGAAATCCCATTCGCCGAGCACATATTGCAGCGGCTCGCCGTCGGCCACGCGTTTCAGGCCGCGCCGCCAGGCATCCACGATGGGCGGTGGCGGGATTTCGGCGTAATGGAGAAACAGTTCCAGGCGCGGGCATTTGAACAGGCGGCAGGCCAGCAGTTCGCACGCCACGCGCGGATTCTCCACGTGGTGGCGCGTCAGATAGTCCGTGCCGGCGGCGACGAATTCGGCGACGGTGTGCGGGGGCGTTGTGGATGGGGAAGTCATTGGTCATTGGCGCCTGCGGCGCGTCAGAGGCCGCTGCGCGGCGTCATTGGTCATTTGTCATTGGGGACTCGTGGATGCCGGATCTCTGCGACGCCTGACGATTTCGTGTTACAGATCATACAGCTTCGGATCGCGCCGCGGGCCGACGGCGCGCAACAGGCGTTTGAGCTGATCGGTTTTGGCGGCGCCACCGTCGGCGTCGTCGGCAAAGGGGTTGGCCGACTCGAGCGCTTCGCCGAATTCGGCTTCCACGGCTTCCGGGTCCTCTCCGGACGCCATGCGGTTGAGCGCTTCCTCGACGGTGCCGTTGAACTTCATGCCGCTGGCCTGGGCGAAGCGGCGCATCAATGCGGCGGCCTGGCGCGGATCGGTGTCGTCGCCCAGGCTATCGATCTCGGAACCCATGGCGGACATGGCTTGCTCCATGCGGGCTTCGTCCACCGGCGGCGTGCCGTCGTCCGCCGCGCTGTCGGCGCTTTTCGATCCGCCGCGCAGGTGGGCGAAGGACGATATCTGACGGCTGAGCGCCTGGGCGCACCGGGGGCAGGGCGGCGTGGCCGTGGTGTTCACGCGCTTCGAGAGGAAGTTGAAGATCGTGTGGCAAGGCTCACAGTAAAATTCGTAGATGGGCATGGCGGGCTCGTGTGGATGGATGGTGAAAGGTGGGAGACGATAGAATTTTATGACTTGGTGCGTTGCGTCTTTGGAGGGCGGTCGGCCTCGACCGCCGCGTTTATGAACTTGTCATTCGAATGCCCGGCGGGCACCGAGGCCGGTGCCCCTCCAGTTTGTGCTCCCGTCGTTTCGTCCGTTGTTTGAAATTCTGAGTTCTGATTACTTGCGTAGTTGTTAACAGCGAGATCAAGAACGAGTCCGAACAGGTTTCAGTGCATATTGCCGTAGAAGATCCTCGTATGCATGCCCTTTTTCACGCGCCTTGAGCAGAATCTGCGCGCAGGCGGAGGCGTCGGAGGCGGCGTCATGGTGCTTCAGCGGGATGCGCAAATGGCTGGCCACATCGGAAAGTTTGGTGGGGAAAATGCCCCAGGTTGACCGGGCAAGTTTCACCGTGCAGAGAAACGGATGGGCCACCGGTTTGTGGCCGGACATCGCGCAGCAGGCGTGCAGCACGGAGCGGTCGAACGACGCATTGTGCGCCGCCAGGAAGTCGAGGCCTTCGAGACGTTTGGCAACTGCGGGCCAGAGATCGCCAAAGGCCGGCTTGTCCTGCACATCGCGCCACGAAATGCCATGCAAATAGGTAAAGACGAACGCCTGGCGTGGTGGCCGGATCAGGCTGGTCCAAGTGTCGACAACCCGGTCGTTGTCGACAATGACGACGGATAGCGCACAGGCGCTGTCGCGGCCGTAATCGGCGGTTTCAAAATCCAGCGCCGCAAAACGACCGGTCAGGGCTGGTTTCGGCACCGGCGTGCGCGGCGCGCGCGGCTTGCGGGTGGCGGTGCGTTTGGCGGCAGTGGTTGTTTTTACGGGTTGCATGGCGTTTCTTTCCAAACACTTATGATTTGCGCTGCATCTGGGTAGGGCGCGCAGTCCCTTGCGCGCCGCTTCCCGGCGGCGAGGGGACTCGCCGCCCTACCTTTTCGACTGGCGGAATCCGCCCATTTCCAAGTGGCGTTTTTGGATAAATTTCTCCAGTTCGGCTTTTGTGGGCAACTCCACCGCGTATTTGGAGACGAACAGGCGGTTATTCATGCTGGCGATGGCATATTGCACCAACGCATGGTCTTTTCCGGTGCAGAGCAGCAGCCCCACCGGCGGGTTGTCTCCCTTTGCCATCATATGCTTGCGATACCAAGTAACGTACGTGTTCAGTTGTCCGAGGTGCTCATGCCGGAACTCATCCACCTTCAGTTCCACCAGCACATGACACTTGAGGATGCGATGGTAAAAGACCAGATCCACAAACCCGCGCGTGTTGCCGATGACGATGCTTTTCTGCTGCGCCTCCAGGCAAAAGCCATGGCCCAGTTCCAGCAGAAACTCACGCAGATTCTCAACCAGCGCGGCTTCCAGATCGGACTCCGCGGCAGCATCTTTGGCCCGCAGGCCGAGGAACTCAAAAATATAAGGGTCACGGATGGCAAGCTTCGGCTCCGCGGTTTCGGCACCCTTTTTCACCATCGACACCAATTTTTCTTTGTCCTTCGACAACCCCGAACGCTCGAAGTAGAGCGTTGCGATCTGCCGCTTGAGCGTCCGCACGGACCAGTTGCCGCGGATACACTCGATCTCGTAAAAGGCGCGTTTCAGCGGATCGTAGATGGCGATGAGTTCGGCGAGGTGGGTAAATGAAAGACACGTAAACAATTTGCGGAGTGGGGTTGCCAATTCGGGAGTCCGCGACTCCCGAATGGATTTGGCAGACGGTGTCTGCCAAATCGTGGGTTCGGGTTCAGAGATGGCCGACTCACTTTCGGCGATCGGTGACCGCCAAATTGGCGCGGGGAGCAGGGACTCAAATTCGGGAGTCAGTGACTCCCGAATTCCTGGATAGGCCTGGTAGAACAGTCGATACCGGCGCAACTCGCGTTCGTCCATTCGATCCAGACCATTGTTTCGCAACCGTTCGGCAAGCCTTTCGATCAGCGCTGCTCCATATTTCGCACGGTCTTGCCCGTGCAACTCATAATGATGAATGTAGCCGCCGATTACCCAGTTCCGCAACGTCAGGCTCACGTTGACGGCGCGGTTCGCCTGGGCTGCGCACTGTGCATACGCCTGACGGATCGCATCCACCAGCGCGGTGAAGTTCAGGACACGTCCAGTCCCGGCGGCGGAACGTGCTTTTTGCCCGATGTGGGATTTTCGTGCAGGCATGGGTCAATACCTCTGTACTCAAAACGCGCGGTTGATGTCGAAGAAACAGTGCGGCCACTGTTGTTTCTATTTTGGACCTTGTACCTGGCCGAAATTGAGCGTAAAGAATCCTTCGGTTCCATCCCGGATCAACTCCGCCAGTGTTTCGTCATCCATCGTCTCCGATTCATCCGGAATATCCAGGCAATCGAATCGCGGCAATCGCATGCCCCGGAACATCGATACAACCCGGTCCTCGTGCTTTGGCTCCATGACGAGCACAAGGTCCGCCCATTCCAGATCCTGTCGCGACACCTGCCGGGCGCTGATGGGACTGACGCCGGCCGACCTGACTTCCATCCGCTGGTCGTTGGCGTAGAGCTCCTGCGCCTTCCGGCTACGCCATTGATTCCGACCGCAGATGAAGAGAATGCGCGGTTTGTGGGGAGGGGTAGTGTTCACTTCAATTGCCAAATGATTGAGTTTCGCCAGACTATTTTGGATCAACCTTGTCAGGGGTTAGGCATCCTTCGTGACGGGGTAGCCTGCATATTCAAGCACCTGTCTACATAGTTCAAGGAACGACTTGTGAGACAGGTCGTTTTTCGCATCGTTCGTGCGCCATGAGCAGATACATAAACCAGACGTCAATTCTGCTGATTCGATGTGATCAACTGTTGGCAGTAACGCGAACTTTGCCTTGTACGCATGCCTTCCACATTTCGAGTCTTCGTTGTTGTACTGACTGATTCGTTGCCATTCCAGAGCTTCTCCCGTATAGGTGTCGTTCCCATTGCTACGGATGACCGCTTCATGGATCGAGTCTCGATAGGTAGCGGCTGTTATGTTCTCGTAACCGCGCTTCCGATCGCGTTTCAAATGAGCGGCAGCCTTGCGCGCAAGCCACCTTTCGTAAGCATGCAGGGTGATTTGGCCCTCAAGGAACGGAGGGATTGGATGTGGCATTTGAAGACACCTACTTTCTTATCGCCGCCAATCGGTCACTCAAAGTGCCTGCCGGGTCACTTTTTTCTGCACACGGTTCACTGGTCCCCACCACCAACTCCGCCAGTTTCTCCGCGGCATCGGGGGCGGCCAGGGTCAGCAGCGCCTGGCGCATGGCGGCGCGGCGGGCGGGGTCGGCGCGGATGGCTTCGATGTCGGCGGCGAGTTGGGCGGGCGTCGTGTCCGACTGGATGCGCAGCAGGGCGCCGCCGGACTGCACCAGGGCCTCGGCGTTGAGTCGCTGGTGGTCGCGCACCGCCGCGGGGAGCGGGATCAGGATGGCCGGCACGCCGCAGAGGCAGAGTTCGACGCAGGTGGCGGCGCCGGCGCGGCAAATGGCGAGGTCCGCGCTGGCGTAGGCGCGTCCCATCTCGCGCAGGAAGGCAAACACCTGCGCGTCGGCACCTGCCGCGGCGTAGCGTGCGCGCAGGCTGGCTTCGTCGGCCGGGCCGCACTGGTGGATGACGCGGATCCCCGTGCTGCCCTGTTTGTGCAGCAGCAGGAACGCTTCGCAGGCGAGTTCGTTGACCGCGTGTGCGCCGAGGCTGCCGCCGGTGACGAGAACGGTGAATGCATACGGCGGCGACGGCGCGCCGCCCTCCAGTGCCGACAAACGACGGGAGGGCGCCGCGCTGTCGCCGCCGTGGTCTGCCTCCAGCGGCAACTGCCCCGCGAGGCTGGTGCGCACGGGCATGCCGGTGACCACCGTGCGGCGGCCGGGGAGGTAGCGGGCGCTGGCTGCGAAGCTGAGCGCGGTGACGCGGGCGAAGCGTGAAAGGAACGCGACGGCTTTGCCAGGCACGGCATTGGCCTCGTGGAGCACCACGGGAATTCCCAGCAGCCGGGCCACCAGCACAGGCGGAACGCTGGAGTAGCACCCCATGGCCAGCACAACGTCCGGCCGCTCGCGCCGCATTTGCCGCCACGCCCGCCACAGCGTGGCCGCGAAAGCCGGCAGGGTCCTAAACCCCAGCGGCCGCGCGCCGGTGCGGAAGACCGGGCCATCCCAGCCGTGCAGCGTCTCGTTCTCGACGCTGCGGCGGCCGGAGAGCCAGAGCACTGGCGCATGACCGCGCTGTTGTAGCACCTGCCCCGTGGCGATGCCGGGAAAGACATGGCCGCCGGTGCCGCCGCAGGCGATGAGGATGTGCGTGTTGAGCTTATGCATGAACGAGTTCTTTGCGCGTGCCGGTTGCGAGAATTCAGAATTCAGGATTCAGAATCCAGTAGAGTTTCATTCTGGTCGCTGACCGCTGATCGCTGACCACTGGTTACTGGTTACTGCTTACTGACCTCTGGCCCACCGTCTCCTTCCGATGCCGGAAATCGGCGATGACATCACGCAACGCAGAACGGCACAGAAGGTGGACGATCAGCAGATAGACGCCGCCGGACAGAAGCCCGGCGCCGGCGAGCGCCAGCAATTGGAGTATTTTCACGGCGTGAATCGTTTGGCGCAGTGCGGCGGTGAGCCAAATGTGCGACTCCCAGGCTGCGAATCCCATGCCCAGCATGGCCGCGGTGACGCCGATGATGGTGGGCAGGACTGCGTCCAAATGAGGTGCGCCCGTGCGGAGATGCAATGCACGCCAGAGGGTCACGCTATTGATGATGCTCACGAGCACAGTCGAGGCCATCAGGCCGACGTGCTTCCATCCCTGCGGCCAGGTGAGTACGAAAGCTATGTTCATCGCAAAATTCATGGTCACGCCCCACACAGCAACCCGTGTGGGCGTGCGCGTGTCCTTGAGCGCGTAAAAAACCGGCGTCAGCACTTTCTGGATGCTGAAGAAAAGAATACCTGGAGCATAGACGGCCAATGCCCGCATGGTCCAGACGGCATCCTGTTCGGTGAACTCGCCATGCGGAACGATGTACAGCAGGCGAATAATCGGCAGGGCCAGAACCAGCGGCGCCACGACCACGGGTGCGGTGATCAGGAGCGAACTGCGCAGCGCATGTTCCACAGTGGCGCGCACGCTGTCGTGGTCGTTCTCGGTGACCTGCCGCGAGAACGTGGGCAGCAGCACCGTGCTGAAGGCGGTGCCGATCAGCCCCAGCGGGAGATAGGCGATGGTCTCGGCGTATCCCAGTGCGGCGGGCGCCCATGGAGCGGCCCACAAGGCGATGACGCCGTCCATGGCCGTGTTGATCTGAAACACGGACACGCCGAACACCATGGGCGCCATGGCTTGAAAAATGCGACGGATACCCGGATCGGTGCGCCAGCCACCCAGCAATTGCAGGCGCACGCCGCGCCGGGTCAGGGACGGCAATTGTACGGCGACCTGCGCGAATCCCGCTACAAGAACGGACCATGCCACGATCTCGATGCGCAGGCGGGGGTCGTCCGCCACCAACGGGCAGACGCCCGCAATGGCGCCGATCATGAGCAGGTTAAGAAACACCGGCGCCAGCGCGGGCACGGCAAACGAGCGCAGGGCGTTCAGGATGCCCATGGCGAGTGCTGCCAGACAGATCAGCGGCGCGTAGCCGAGCATGATGCGCAAGAGCGGCAGAATGGCTGCCCAACGGCTACCGGGCGGCACACACCAGTATTGTAATGCCAACGCGAGTAGGATGCCCAGCGCGGTGATGGCGGTCAGGATCGCGACCAGCAGGCCGGCCACGCGTGCGGCTAGGCGGTTGGCTTCGGCAAGCCCGCCGGGACCATGAACCGTGTCGGTGAAAACCGGCACAAAGGCCGCCGACAACGCGCCTTCACCCAGGAGGCGACGGAATAGATTGGGCATCTGGAATGCAATGTTAAAGGCCGACTTCCACACGCTGGTGCCGAAGTACTTGGCCATGAGGATTTCGCGCACCAGGCCGGCCACGCGGCTGATGGCGGTCATGGCGCCAACCACGGTCGTCGAGCGCAGGATTGGCGCATGTTTGGCGACGGGGGCGGATGGAGGGATACAGGTCATTGGTCATTGGGCCGCTTCGCGGCCATTCCGGAAGCAGATGTGCGCCACGGCCTGGGCAAAGTTCTCGGCGCCCCGGAGAATCTCGATGTCCACGCGCAGGTAGAGGATCGGCACGGCCGGATGCTCCAGCCGCGGCAGGCGCACGGCGTCCTTCTCGGTGGTGATGACGGCCTTGGCGCCGATCTCGTCCGCGCGGTTCACGGCGTCGATGACCTCCTGCGCGGCGAAGCGGTGGTGGTCGGCGAAGCGCTCGCACTCGATGACCCGCGCCCCCATGTTGCGCAGCGAGTTCTCGAAACTCTGCGGTACGGCAATGCCGGAAAGCGCCATGACCGGCAGTCCTTGCAGGAACGAGAGCGGTTTCTCCTCGGCCGAGAACGCGTCCCGCAGGCAGCGCGGCTCGTGCCGGCACTCGATGATTTCGGCATTGGGGCAGAGTTCGCCGATGCGTTGGCGCAGCTCTTCGGTGCGGCCGTCGGACTTGGTGAGAAAAACAAAATTCGCGCGCCGCAGGTTGCGCACGGGTTCGCGCAGGACGCCGCGCGGCAGGAGGTTGGCGTTGCCGAACGGATTGGTGCAGTCCACGAGCACCAGTTCCAGACGGTGCTTGAGTTTCTGATACTGGAAGCCATCGTCGAGCACCAGCGTGTCGCAACCGAACTTCCGCACGGCGTAACGGCCGCTCTTGACGCGGTTGCGGTCCACCAGCACGACCACGCCAGGCAAATTGACCGCGAGCATGTAGGGTTCGTCGCCGCCCATTTCGCTGTCGAGGAGCACATGGTGGCCGTTGCTGACGACGCGCGGGGGGTCGATCTGCTCGCGGAACAGGCGCGCGTACCACGGCAGCTCCTTCTTGCGGTAGCCGCGGCTGAGGATGGCGACCTTGCGGCCGGCCTGCTGCAATTCGCGCGCGAAGGCTTCCACCACGGGCGTTTTGCCGGTGCCGCCCACCGTGATGTTGCCGACGCTGATCACCTGACAACCCAGCGGATACCGTTGCAGGATGCCGATTTCATAAAAGAAGAGGCGGAGTTGCACAACGGCGCGGAAGATGTGCGAGGCGCTCTTCAGCACCAGCAACAGCAATCGGACCGGCCACGGATGCCCCTGATCCGCGCCGGGATGCTGGATCAAGCGCAGCAGGAATCGTTCAAAGCGTTCGTAGCGTCTGATGGGCGTTCGTGGCATGTGGCGGTGCGGGGTAGAAGAGGATTTGCCCGCAATACGGTTCAAGATAATACACCTGTGCGGCCAAGGCAATGCAGGTGTTTGGCTTGGCGGTCGATCTGCCGCCAAACGGGCGGCAGCCGGGCCCGGACCCGATAGCAGACAAGATTCGGTTTTTGCTTGTCTCATACTTCCGGAAGTATGAGACTGAATCATGAATTTGTTGCACCCTACGCTCTGGCGCACGTGCCGTGTGCTTGCCAGCCCTGTTCGGTTGCGTGTGCTGCGCCACGTGTGCGAACACGGCGAAACGCATGTGTCGGAAGCCGCCCGCGCCTGCCACCTGCCGTTGTCCAGCGCCACTGCGGCGCTGCGCGCCCTGCAGGCGAGAGGGCTGCTGGGCGTTCGACGCGAGGGTCTTTTCGTGATCTACGTTGCATGTGCGGACGATACGGTAGAGCACGCGACTGCGGTGCTGGCAGCCGTGCGCCAATCCTTCCGGCATCGGGATTCGACGGAGGAAATTGTGCGGGCGGCAACGGCTTTCACGCATGTGCGCCGCCTGCTCATCGTCCAGGCGCTGACGGCCAAGCCGGTCGATGCAACGACGCTCTCGGTCGTGTGCGGCATCTCCCGCCCGGCGCTTTACCGTCATCTCGACAAACTTGCGCGCCGGGGCGTGGTTGCTTCGGATGGTCACGATGTCTGGCGGTTGCTCCTGCCGGAATCGCGCCTCTTGCGGGAACTGCTGACTCTTGTTTGCGCGAGACGCGCGCCGGCATCCGTTTGAAATGGGCGACCGTTTAGTCTCATACTTTCGGAAGTATGAGACTGGATGGCGTTCGTTTCCCGATGTCCGGTCGCGCGGGGCGAAAATGACTTGGGAATCTGCGGTTGAATGGGATCGCGGGGCGCGCAGTCGCCCCGAAAGGTTGCGCCTATGCATGAGTTACCGCCAGGATACCGGATGGAGCGCGGCGTGATGGTGATCGACCTGCGCCTGAACCGTGTCGCGCAATTGTTCAACACGTTCGACCCCGCGCCGTTTCACGAACGCGATCTGGACGACGATGCCGAGGCCTATATTGTGGCCTGCGCCCGCGAAATCACGCACCGGCATCCGCTCAAGCTGGTCATCCACCTGCCGCCCGAGGAAGCCGCCCGCGAGGATTCCCGCCAAGTCGAAAAGGCCGTGAACCATTACTTTCTTTATCGCGCGCAAGGGCAGCGCCGGGAACTGCGGCAGGTGTTTCGGCACGGCCGCTGGAGCCTGCTGGTTGGCTTGACCGTGCTCATCTCCTGCCTCGGCCTGCGCGCGCTGATCGCGTTGCTGGACCCGAAATTGAACACGTTGGCGGGCGAAATCGCATCCGAAGGACTGCTCATCATCGGATGGGTTGCCATGTGGCGTCCGGCGGAACTGTTCCTGTATGCCTGGAACCCGACGCGGCAGACTCTGCGGGTCTACCGGAACCTGAGCCGTGTGCCGGTCGAAATCCGCGCCCGCGCCGACGTGGCGGGTGGTGCATAAGCAGGCGCGTGCTCCTTAGCCGTAGATGGGGGGTGGTCCCAAAACTGTGGCACACCTTTCCTTCTTGATTCGGACCCCAGCATTCGTCAATCTCTCGTGCTTCGTGGCAAAGGCAGCCCTCCTGCTCTGCGAAGCCGCTACACAGGGCGAAGGAGCGTCGCTGACTTCGCAGAGTCGCTGCGGTTCACATCGCTATGAACCAATCGCAAGAAAGTCTTCGCGCGCTGTTGGGCGGCACGCCGGGGCGTGCACACCTGATGGGAGTGTGCGGCGTGGGCGTGGCGGGTGTCGCGCGTCTGCTGGCCGCCCGCGGGTGGCAGGTAAGCGGGTGCGATGTCGCGCCGGATGGCACGATGGCGCGCTGGCTCAAGGCCAACGGCATTGCCGTGGCTGCGGGGCACGACACGGGACACATCGCGACAGTCGATCATGTTGTCGGGAAACACGATGCATGTGCGCCGCAATCCGGTAGGGCGCGCAGTCCCCTGCGCGCCGATTCCCGGCGGCGAGGGGACTCGCCGCCCTACCTGCTCATCCACACTGCGGCAGTGCCGGCCGACCATCCGGAAATTGTGCGCGCCCGGAAAGCCGGACTCACCGTCTGTCGCCGCGGCGAAGCGCTGGCTGCGCTGGTCGATCTGAGCCGTGGTGTGGCGGTCTGCGGCGCGCATGGCAAGACCACCACGACCTGTTTCGCCACGCGCCTGCTGCAGGAACTCGGGGCCTCGCCGTCGTGGTGCATCGGCGGCACGACGGCCACGCTTGGCGGCGTGGCCGGTGTCGGCGACGGCGACCTGCTGGTGGTCGAGGCGGACGAGAGCGACGGCACGCTGGCGTTCTACCATCCGGCCGTGACCGTGCTGAACAACATCGATCTCGATCATCTGGAACATTTCAACGGCGAGGCGGACCTGGTCGACTGCTATCGCCAGGCCGTGCGGCAGACCCGACTCGGTCTGGCTTACGGCGCAGACGATGCGCGGGCCTGCGATGCGGCGCGGGAATTCCAAGGTCCCGCGATTGCCTTCGGCTTCGGCGAACAGGCCACGCTGCGCGCCACGCAGGTTGAACTGACGGCGGACGGCAGCGCGTTCACCGTGATTTGGCAGGGCGGCGAATTGGGCCGGGTGGCGCTGCGCGTGCCGGGTCGGCACAATGTGCTCAACGCGCTGGGCGCGCTGGCAGCCAGCATGTTGCTGGATCAGTCGACGGAGGACAACAGTGGTGCCTGTGCGTCGCAACCTGGTAGGGCGCGCAGTCCCCTGCGCGCCGATTCCCGGCGGCGAGGGGACTCGCCGCCCTACCTGTTCGCACGGGAAGCCTTGGCGCTGCTGCCGCGCGTGGCGGAACTTCCGGCGCGGCGCTTCGAGCGCATCGGCGATGGCGACATTCAGGTGATTTCCGACTACGCGCACCACCCGGCCGAGATTGCGGCGCTCGTGGCAACGGCGCGACTGCAGGGGGCACGACGCGTGTTGGCGGTCTTCCAGCCGCACCGCTACACGCGCACCAAGGCGCTGGGAGCCAAATTTCCGGCGGCCTTCCACGGCGTGGACGAACTGGTGCTGACGCCGGTGTATGCGGCCTCCGAAGCGCCGCTGGAGGCGGGCGGCATCGCGGATCTGCATGCGCAGTTCCGACGGCTGCTGCCGGCGTTGCCGGTGCTGCTGGCGCGTTCGCTGGACGAGGCGTGGGCAGGGCTGTGCCGCAGGTTGCAGCTCGGCGACCTGCTGCTGGTGGTGGGTGCGGGCGACGTGGCGCAGATTGCGGTATGGGCGGCGGCGGCGATCCAGTCCGGTACGTGGGGCGAGAATTCGCCGGTGGCGCATTCGCAACAGGACTCGCAGAGCTCGCCCCTCCAGTTGTGTCACCCCGCTGGTCATCAAAATGGAGGGCGGAGCTCCGCGACGCCTGCCTGTAATTCTCGCACGAGTTTGATCGACAAAGGCACCACGATCCGAGCGACAGCAGAGGCGCTGCGGCAGATCGATGGCGTGAGCGTATCGGTGCTGCGGCCGATGGCGGCCATGACGTTCTACGGCGTGGGCGGTCCCGCCGATGTGGTTGCGGAAGTGGCGACACCCGCGGCGCTGGGCGCGCTGCTGGCCTGGACCGCGGCGCACGGCGTGCCGGTGCACCGGCTGGGGCAGGGCGCCAACACCTGGGCCAGCGATCTTGGCGTGGCGGGCGTGGTCGTGCGCTTGCACGGCGAAGCGTTTCGCGGCTTTGCGCGTCGGGGCGACGAAGTCGAAATCGGCTGCGGGTGGAACGGACCGGCGCTGCTCGAACGGCTCGAGGCCGAGGGGCTGTCCGGACTGGAATTTCTCGAAGGCGTGCCGGGTCAGTTGGGCGGCTGGCTGGCGATGAACGCCGGCGCGCAGGGCGGGGAGATCGGCGCGCGGGTGATGCGGATGTCGTGTTGGAATGCCGATGGCAGCGGCACGACCGTGGATGCTGCGGAGGCCGGATTCGGCTACCGGCGCTGCGCGGCGTTGGCGGACCGGATCGCGTGGCAGGCGGTGCTGCGGTTGCAGGCAGACATACCGGAGAT
>Ga0073936_10008431_pt1 | contig 13082 bp, 6 predicted proteins | sample AliMusrvi5mmetaG_FD_87041 | JGI IMG/M metagenome (GOLD analysis project Ga0073936, IMG submission 87041) | Freshwater lake bacterial and archeal communities from Alinen Mustajarvi, Finland, to study Microbial Dark Matter (Phase II) - Alinen... | ecosystem: Environmental > Aquatic > Freshwater >... | reverse complement strand
GGCCTGCGCCAGGGCACAGCTCAAGGAGTTGGAAGTTCCGGCCTCAAAAATTGCCAGAGTCGTGCCCTGTTTTAGCCCGGCCCACTGGTCAACAAAGGAGGAAGCAATTCGACCCAAAGAGGAGTAATCGCCCGAAAGAATGTCGTAGATGTCGCCGGCGTCCAAAAGAGAGGGATCAATATTTAGCCCGAGAGCGGAGAACAGCTTTACCGTGAGCGCGTTGGCGGCAGCTTGTTTGCCAATCATATATTTGTAATTGCCGACCGGCGAGAGGAGCGAGGTCCGGCTGAAGATTTTTTTGAGCAATTTGGTTGGCACCTTGGAATATCCGTCTTGTGGCGTCGCCTGATCAAGCTTTTTCCATTCATCATCGGTAAAAATGGAGTCAATGTCGCCGTTTTCAAATTTGACGAGTTGCTGTTTCAAACTCATAGCGTAATTCCAGCTGGCGGCATGATCGGGGGTTTTGCCAAGGATCGCTCCGAAAGCGTCGGAGAGCGAGAAGGCGACATTGTCTAACACCCCGAATAGCTGATCGTCCGGATGATCGTTGGCGAACTTTTGCGCCTCTTGCTGACTTTGAAAACAGTGACGGCCGGTTTTATCATAATAGCAGTAACTATTGTTCTCGAGTGTTTTGTTGTTGACCGAAAGACCGTTTTGGTTGGTGTAGAGATTGGGGCAGGTGCTATTTGGGTCGGACGGGTCAATGACGGCGGCCGGCGCATAAGGATTTGTGCCGGTATAATCCGGCATGGCGCCGGTGCCATATTCATCCGCTTCGCCCGGAGTCAGTTCATGGTTTAATACTTGGACGTATTTTGCCAACATATTGCTGCTAATCTGCAGGCCGGCCACCAGCTGTTGACTCTCTTTGTTGCTCAAATCGGCGCGATATTGCTCGCTTTTACCGCTGAAAAGAGATCTGGTCGAACCGTTATTAACGTCGAGCGCGCTATCAATTGTGTTGGCAATGGTATTGGAGCCAGAGTTCCAAGCGAGCGGACTGTTGCTGGTGAGCGAGGAGTAATTTCCGGTTGGAAAGCCCATTCGGAAGAGAAGGTCATTTTGTGATGAGCGGATGCCGTCGGTCAATTTCCGGTTGCCGATATTGGCGACAATGTCATCCACCGTTTTCTCGTTAATGTTATTTTGACCGTTTTTTGCAATATCGGCCTGTCGGCTCGTGTTCCAATTGTTAGTTGCCGCCAGAGACATATCTAATAATATGCGGTGGCCACCGTACCGGTCGGTGTCCAAAAGCTCTTGGCTGACGACATTCTTAAAGCTGTCGATCGACATGGTTTTGTACGATGAATAGGTGCTGTCGTTTGGCAACCACTTTTGCATTGAAATAAGATCAACCGGATTTTCGCCAAAGAAGTCAAAGTTTGGCATTGTGCTATCGGTACCGGTGGTATAGCCTTGGAAATAGAACATCGGTAGATGGAAATTTTGCTCGATTTTGGCTTGTCCGATTGCTTGGTAGAATGCGTCAGTCCCGGTAATGCCCTCCTTTTCATAATTTTGGACCAGATAAACCAGCGAATTTGTCGGCAGTCCCAATTGCGCCTCAGCCGTATTGGCGCCAAGGCGAAGAGTCATATCGGCTACATTTAGCTTCCCTGATAAAAAGAGGAAAATCATCTCTAAAACCTGCCAGTCGGAGACCCCCCTATTGCCGGAGCTGGTGGAGGAGCTGACCGAAGCTCCGCCGCCTTGCGAAATTTGTTTTATCTGACTGATGGTGACACTATCGGCCGAGTCGATCTTTTTGCCGGCCAAAATCTCCGAGATCAGTAAAACAAGCTGATTTATATGGTCAATCATCGGATTAATCTTGCCACTGATCTCCTGGTTGATTTGTTGGTTCTCGAGGGTGGCTAACTTGTGGAGATCCTCAGCTCTGGCCTTTAGACTGTCTACGTCGAGCATAACGTCAGCCGACATATTGGTGATCATCTGGATTGTGGTCCAGTCGGTCCGACCCGAATCAGCGCCGAGATCACTGCCGAGCTTGTCAATGGTATAAAAGGCCGAAGTCATCGCCGTTACGGCTTTGCCGGTCTGGGACATGGCGTTGACGGTGGCGTCGTTTTTGATGGTGGTCTCATCTTTTTTCAGGGCAGCCACCAGGTCGACAATTTTTGTATAACGACTGTAATAAAAACTGACGCGGTCGTTGTCGACAGTAATTGAGGGATTTTTATTCATCAGATCAATCTGAATTTTCTGTTGTTTAGTCAGAGCTTTGGTTGCAATCGCGCTGTAGAGCAGAGTTGAGCCAATTCGTTCGAAAACCGCTTGACCGTTCGTCGATGAACAGCCGAACATCCGTTGCAGATCGAGGTTTTCCAGACCGATGTTTTTGCCTTTTGTCTCATCTATTACAAACGGCAGAGTGGTGACCGGGGCGATATTGCCACTTTGATAGACCGGGGTAAAAACGATTTGCGCTATGATGTTGGCCGGCTTGGTGTCAGCCGTTTGAATCGAGAGGGAGGGATCGTTGATATTCTGACTTTGAATAGGGACGCCATTTTGGTCAAACTTGACCGTTGTTTTTACGGTTGGCTTTGAAACGCTGCAAGTGGTCGGATCGGTTTTGGCCAGATTGGCGCGAAGCCATTGGCGGAAAACAAAGTGACCAAATTCGCTGTCGGGGATTGTTTGAGTAATACCGTTTTCCGTTACTTGGACTCCGGTCAGAGTTTCTCCGGCGGCCGGTTTTGGCATCATTGAGTCGGAGCCGAGTAGCCTCGCCACGGTGTAGACGCCGATGGTCTGAAGTGCGCCGGCGTCGCCTTTGAGCGCCATGTCCCAAGTATCGGGAATGTCCGGGTTGGCCTTGGTCGGTCCCGGTAGCTGGTAGGCGATATTGCTGGCGGCAAAATATTTAAGTCCGAGAGCGGTTTCATTGACACGGGCGTCGCCGACCGTTGTGGCGTAGGCCATGGAGGAAATTCCCCCTCTGATGAAATTGTTGGTCGTGCCGGAGTTTAAATGTAATAAACCGTCAATATAGCCGGGATCGGTTTGAAAGAGAGCGGTGCGAACAAAGCCGGAGCTGGCTGAGATGGCATGGAAGCTCGAATCCTGATCCGGCCAGGCATATTTGGCCATGCTCAGTTTTTCTTCGATGACACGTTCGCCGACAAAAGTGTCGAATGGCATCACGGTGGCGCCAGTCGGATTTGAGGGGTTGGTGGTAAAATAGTCAGTCAGAGCGCCTGAATCCATGCCCATCTCATGTTCGATTTTGCTTCGTCCGACCGAATTCATAACACCGGCCAGGTCGGAGCCGGCGAAAGAGCCGAGTGGCAAGCCAAGGCGTGTCTCAATGGCGGCTCGGCCGATCAGATATTCAACGTTATCAACCGAAGAGTAATTTTTGTTGGTAAAAACCTCTCTCGGCACGCCCAGATAATCGGCCAGATACATTCCGCCCAGATTGTGCAGGGTGTCCTCGGTATTGAAACCGGAGAGGTTCAAGCTTTGGGTGTTGACGATATAGCCCAAAAGCGATTTGCCGACCACATTGATCAGATCGGTCATACTGGCGTTGGCTAAATTGCCCTTGTAGTCGGTTACATCACTGCCGGTCATTGAGAGAAGGTCGGTCACGCTCTGCGAGGCGAGCGACTTTAGCATGCTCATCGTGTCAAAATCGCTGGTCGAGGCGCCGGATTGCTGGTACCCCTGATCGGTTTGCCAGGCCAATTTGATCGGACGGGCCGCCTGCTTGGTATAAGTGGCGCTTCCGCCCAAAAAGGAGTTCGGCTGTTTGACCTGAGTGCAACGGATGTCATCCATTTCGGAGATGTCGATTGCCTCGCCGGTCGAGTGAGCGGAAAGATTTTGAGATGTCAAAAAGCTGTCTTCTTCGGCCTGCATCGATTGAAGATAAACTTCGTACTGGTCGCCATTTTGATCGGTCATGGTGCCGTTGGCGTTATTATTTGTTTGGGCGCCACATTCGGCAGCGGTCATACTGCTACTGCAATTTATCGAGCTGTTGGTTTGGCCTTTCAAAGATTGAATGGTTGAATCGGATTCGTTTGATTTTGTATCCGTCTGCAAGATTTTATTGACTCTGATCCGCCAGTGACCGGCGCCGCCCTGATTTTTGGGCGTGACCAGATAGACCAGCGTTTTCAAAATCCGGAGATCGATTTTCAGTGATGTGTCGATGCCGTCCTGAATCTTTTTGGTCAAATAGCTCTGATCGGCCGGATCAGCACTGCTCATTTTGTTGCGTAAAGTATTGGCATCCATGCCGGTGATGCACTGAATGGTCGAAAGGGCGAGCGAGGTCGGCCGCTTGTTTTGAATATTTGAAAGCTCGGTCTGCCAAAGTTTGGTCAGGGCGTCATTGCTATAATTATTGCGAGCTGAAGTGACATAGATGCGGAATTTGTTGCGGTTATTGAGTTTCATCGTCACATCCTCAGCGGCGGTGCCGTTTTGGAGGAATAACATATATGAAGCAAAATCGGAGTAGCGGGGCTTTGTCTGTGATTTTTCAGTTGTGATTGCGCTATTAATCTCACTTAAGCTCGCCGCCGGCAGGGCTTGTTGTAGGGTGGCCGGATTGCCTTCAAAATCAGGCAGAATGTTTAAAAGGCAGGAGAGGCCCTGAATCGCCTTTGAGTCCGTATTTGTCAGAATGATTTTGGCGCCGTCGACATTGTCGAGGATGCCGGCAAAAGAAGTATTATTTTTGATCAGACCGGCGGCGGAGGCGGGAGCGGGCGCGGTCTCGTCGGTGGTAATGCCGTTTTGCCAAACGAAAGCAACAAAAGCTTGGATGGAAGAGGGCACGCTGGTCTGGTCGGACACGGCCACATTTGAGTCGGTAATTTGGGGCTGATTGGCTTCGCTAAAAAGGGAACTATTTATTGTTGCGCTACCGCTGTCATCAATCGAATCGGGCAGATCTTCGCCATCAACCATGGCCGCCCGGGCCGGAATGGCGTTCATGGCAAATTGCGCGTACGGCGAAAAAACAAGCAAAAGCTCGAGAAGAATTAAGGCAATTTTTTGAAAAATCTTTTTCCCCACCCCGTCCCTTGTCTTATTTAACACTTTTAACACTTTGCAAAGTCAATTTATCCGGTGTTAACGAAATGCCGATATGAACTGAATTCTTTAGAAGGTTGTTGCTGGCGGTGCCTTTGGCTTGCTTCATGCGCTGAATCCAGAGGTCCAGATTGGGTCCCTCAACCTCATAGATATAAATGCCATTGGCGTTCATGGTGCCAGCGCCGGTTTTATTGAAATTATTAAATAGCCATGTTTGCAGACTTTTCATATCAGCATCAGAGGCGACGATATCAACGGCTTGACCGGTAGTGTGGAGGGAGCTACCTGAAGTTGCGATGGGATTGCCAACCAGCTCCTCAACAGTAATCTTGTCACCGGCCGGAATACCAATAGCAGTTCTTTGGTCATAGATCATGGCGAGCAATTTGCCTAGCTCCGGCTGAAGCGCTGCCATCTTGCCGTTGGCGTTTTTGACGGCGGCGCCCTGTAGTGAATCCTTTATCTGAAAACCGACACCTGTATCGAGCGTAAAAAAATCAGAGTAAGGTGATCGCAGGATTTTTTTGGCAGGATAATAGAACTCTAAAATGCTTTGGGCTTTTGCGATTATTTTGTCGCGATTGGCTTTGGTCGGAGTAGCTTTTTCTGTACTAATCAAGCCAATCAGCTCAGTCGCTTGGGATTTTACACTAGCGTCAACTTTTGGGTCGGCCTCGATAGCGGTGATCTGATCGGAGAGGCCGTTCAATATCTGAGTTTCATTGGTGGAATTGATACCGCTGACATTGGCCAGTGTCATCATTTGATTGACGGTGTCTGCGTTGCCGGAAACCGAAACTACTTCATTTTGGGTTCCGCCGTGGACACGGGAATTGGCGTTGAAATAATTGACGGCAAACAAGATGATGGCAACCAGTATAATTGCAATTATAAGGCCGCCGATAATCCATGGCCCAAAAGTCACCCAAAATTCTTTGGTGAGCAGCTTTTTGGCCTGTTGGCCAAGGCTTTTGTTCAGCTGGCTTAACCAATCGCCGACTCCTCCCTGACCCTGCTTTTGATCCGATGGAGCGGCTTGCTGATTGTTTTTCGTCTCATCAATTTTCTGATTTTGCTTTGTTTCACCTTCGCCACCATCGCCATCGGTTTTCTCTTTTTCTGTTTTGTCTGAAGCGGCAATGGCTGGCCCACCCGGGGGTTGCTCGGGAGGTGTTGTGGCAGTTGGCGCCGGTGCCGGTGTCTGACCTGTTTTCGGACCGGGAATATTACCGGCCGGCTCCAGCGCTTTCTGTTGTAACGCCTCGGCTTCACTTTGTCCGGCTGTTTTTGACTTTTCTTTATCCTCCAGCTCCGGCTGAGGGGAGCCGAAAGGCGCGTCAGTATCTTCACTCTCCTCTTCTTCCGGGTTTGTTTCACCCGATTCTTCTTCGGCCGGACTATTTGTGATATTTGTTGCCGGGGATGAGGGGTTAACATTAGTAGTATCTTCCTCTGTGAATATTTCACTATACTGATTTTTAATATCCTCGGCCTTTTTTTGATCAGCCAAATTCTTTGAATTTTTCAATTCCCGATAGCGTTTTATGATACTTTTTTTGACAAGGTCGTCCATATAAGCGAAAGATTAATTGCTTAAGTCATTCTTCTTGCTGTCATTGCGAGATCCCGCTGCCTATCGGGACGAAGCAATCTATCATGATAGATTGCCGCGCCTCTCGCTACGCTCGATGGCTCGCAATAACAGCAGTGGGTGAACAGTTACATTTAACTATTTTGGGACTTACGTGCTTGGTGTCATTCCCGCGCAGGCGGGAATCCAGTCAAATGACATCTGGATCCCAAATCGAGTTTGGGATGACGCAATAATATTGAAACGCGTAAGTCCTATATTTAATTGATATCTACCGCAAATATTCCATCGGCGGTTTCATATAAAACTATTTTGCCGTCGGAGGAGAGGGCGATCGACTGGATTCCGCCGGAAACAGAGAGATTGCTCAAGACAAAACCGGTTGATTCGTCCAGATTTGTGTCATACTGGAAAATCGTCTCGGCTTTGGCGGTGTTGTCAAAGGCGGCAACAACGATATTTTTTGAATCGGGACTCCAGACGATTTTGGAGATTTCGGCGCGGAGCTTGAGCGCCCGCTGATTTGTGCCATCCAGATTCATGACCGAGATGACGGTTTGAATCGGCGAGTTCGGGTCATTGCTCAGAGTGGAATAGAGGATTTTGTTGCCGTCGGGCGAAAAGATTGCGTCAACCTGATTGCCGCTGGTCGTCAATTGTTTAAATGTTCTCGAATAGACATTGAAAAGATAGACATTGTTTTTCGAGGTATCGGCGTTGCGGGGGATGACCAAGAGCCATTGCGAGTCGGGCGACCAGCGCAAAATCGGATTTTCAATATTGTTGTCATTTAGATCAGCCACTCGCTCCGGCGCCGTATTTAGAACATTGGTCAAGATAAGTGAGCGTTCGCCCGTACCTGGGGCGTAATAGTAGGCGATTTCGGAGTTGTCCGGCGCCCAAGCGGCCGAGCCGACGCCTGAGCCCCATGGCGTTTCGGTTTGGTGGACAAAGTCATATTTCATAAAGTCAAAGAGATTGACAGAGCCGTCGGTTTTGCGGAGCAGGGCAAGCTGATGAGTTGGCGCCCAGATAATTTCGGAGATAGTGGAGAGGCGGGCGTCGGTGATGGCTTTGTTTTCGGCAACGGTAACATTGCCGCTGGTCGCGTCCAAATCGTATTTGATTTTGAAAATGGTTTTGCCGTCGTTGCCGAGGTAATAGCCGTCGTTGAAATCACTGCCACGGGAGAGAAACTGAGCTCCGGCCGAAACTTCAAGCGGGGCAGGCAGTTTTTTGAGTGAAATATCAACTTCTTTCATAAAACCGCGCTTGAAACTGATGTCAAAACTTTGACCGATATAGCCGTCGGCCGAAATCTTGACCGTATGAGTGCCGGGTGAAAGATTGCTGCGAGCGATGCCGGCGGCGGTCAGGCCGATCTGTGCGTTGTCAACCGAAAAAGTGGCTTGACCGGGCGTGACTCGAAAAGCGACGAAGGAACGCGAAAAAAGCCAGAACAGCAAAAGAAGGGCCGTAGCTGTCACCGCCATGGAAATGTAAATGGTTCGGCTCAATTTTTTTAATTCTCGGTTCATAATAGTCGTAGCTCAAGCTTTAGCTTGAGGAAACACCCTGAAGGGTGATCTACAAAGTTTAGTAGTCCAAGCTTCAGCTTGATCAGAACACGTTAAAGCGTGGTCTACAAAGTTTGTTAATTATTTTAATATGCCACCGCCCAGTGGCCGCCTGTACCACCATTATAAGGGCTGATTGGTGTAAAGTGGACAATGTCACCCTTTTGCAACTTTGGGCTGCTACCAGGGACTTTTATGAAACCAACGCCGGAAAATTCAGTGTCAGCTGACTCGTCTGATGTTATAGGTTTGCCAACGGCGGCCATTACATAATAAACAAGCGCCTTGCATTCATGGTCATTTTTTTCTTCTACGCCCCCTATTCTATAATGATATGGCATTTCCGCCCCATGTGAATCAGGCAATGTTGGCGAGTTAATCCGGCCATAAGCCGCATTTGCGATTTGATTGGCGATCACACTATCGCTACTCCGATAGACATTATAACTAGTTAGGGGGTGTGTTGTGCCGGGACCTATTGCATTAAGTCGGACGCCAAGCTCCTGCCCCATATTGCCGGCGAAATCGATAATTCCCGTAGAGTCACCAGCACTGGTTTGGTTAAGAATCTGCGTAATTGATTGGCAACCAATATATAAATCTTGAAAGTGCTTCCAGACACGGGTTCCATACGGCTGACCTGCCAAAGGGCCGCCTATCGCAACATTGGTTGACGGCATGTTGTTAGGATCAAAACCATTTTTGCGCCATGTCTGACATTTGGCACCGCCACCGTTATAACCGATACCTGCACAGGTTATGGCATTTTGATCGACGGCGAATTTATTTGCTTGAGCATCTTTCGTCAAAATGTCTCGCAGATATTCGGCGGCACCGGAAGCAGAAGCAGAAACATTTTGAATATTTCTTTGCCCATTACTACTATACTTTGGCCAAGTCCCTGGCATAAACTGAAAAGGACCTTGGGCGCCAGAACCTGAATCACCCCAACTTCCGCTAGCTGAGTTGCCAGCGGCATCTATTGCGATTAGCTTTGCCTTGTCCCAACTATCGCCGTTTTCGGCCAAAAATATTGCGCCTAGCAGTGCCGTCTGAACATTATTGGTGGCAGCCGCTGTAATAATATTCTGATAATTTACCGCATTGTCGTCCCACGTTGAGCAGGTAATCTTAGCGCCGCTTATGCTGGTATTTGGCAAGGTTTCCGGATTGCGGGAAAGACCAAACGGAGCGAAACTGATCGCAAAACCGGCCACGGAAATGCCAAGCAGAAGCACCAGCGCTATACCAAAAATGAGGCCTGTGTTTATTTCCCCGCTCAGTTTGGCCATTTTGTTAATTTTTTTTCTCGATTCGATCATAAGTTACTTAAGTTACTTAAGTGACAGTCTGATTATTTTCCGAATTGATAATCTGATCCTCGGTATATGAAGCGATTGCTTTGAAAGCAACATGATTTAGACCGGCGAAAAATAAGCCCTCGCCGACATCGGACTCCAGAAGTAAAAACTTTTCACCCTCGGTCAGATTGAAAACCTGCGCTACCAGCTCGATTGAGGCGGTCGACTGTTTCATCAAAATCTGCATCGAGGAGTTGGCCACCACCGATTTGCCGTAACGGCTACCGAGAAAGTCCTCGACATCCTGACTGATGATGGTCAGACCGAGCTTGTATTTGCGCGCCCGCTTGGCCAAGCCGTGCAAAAATTTGGCCGAATCCTCGTACTGCATCATCCACCAGGCCTCGTCAACAATCATCAGACGCTGGCGTTTGATCGTCCGGACTTTGGTCCAGATATAGTCAAGGACGGTGAAAATGGCGATCGGCCGGAGTTGTTCCTCAAGATCGCGGACCGAGAAAACGACAAAGCCGGGCTTCAGCTCAAAGTTGGTTCGCTGATTGTAAAGATTGGCAAATGTCCCCTCGGTGTATTTGGCCAGACGGGCGCGGAGCGATTCGCTACCCTGCATATTGGCCAAAACATTGTAAAAATCTTGCATCAGAGGCGGCTCGTTTTTCTGACTCTCCGGATCGGTTGTGATGTCTTTCAGGGAATAAGTTTCATAAAGTGCTTTGTCGACCAGCGCGTCCTCCTCCGGTGTCAAACCGTTGACCATCAGATTGACCAAGCCGTGGAGAGAGGCGACATTTGAACGCAAAACATCCTCGCCCGACTCCTCCTGACTGATTGGCAGATCAAAGGGATTGATTCTTTTGTCGGAGTTCAAGGAAATTTCGAGATAACTGCCGCCGACCGATTCGCAGAGCGATTTATATTCATTTTCCGGATCAATCACAATAACATCGGTGCCAAACATCAGATAACGGAGCGCCTCCAGCTTGACCATATAAGACTTACCGGAGCCGGACTTTGCGAAGACAACCGAATTGGCGTTTTCCAGAGTGAAACGGTCAAAGATAATGAGCGAATTATTGTGCCGGTTGATACCGTAAAGAACGCCGTCGTCCTGAGTCAATTCATTTGAAGTGAAGGGGAAAGTCGAGGAGAGCGAGCCGGTATCCATATTGCGCAAAACGTTAACATTGTCGGTCATCAGAGGCAGGGTCGAGTCAAAGCCCTGCTCCATCTGAAACATTGTTTCTTTGGTATAAATGAGCAAGCCGCCGAGAGTGGACTCCATTTGGTCGCCAACGGTGCGGAGTTCGTCAAGGGATTTGGCGTAAATAGTAAAGTAGAGACCAAATTGAAATAGACGAACCTCGCCTCTCTGCAAGACATCACGGAGGGACTCGATATCACCCAGAGCTGTTTCGACCTCGGGATCGCGCGGCTTGTTTTTCTCCGCTTCGATTGACATGGTTGATTCCAGTTTGCCAACCTGATTTTTGAGCTCGGACATTACATCTTTATTTTCCAGCGGATGGATGTAGAGAGCGACATCAAAAGTAATATCGTAATTGATAATCGGTGAGAGCCAATTGGTTTCGATGTAGCGCGGATAAGTGAAGACGAAAAGAGTTTTGACATAATAGCTCCCAATCTGGACATAATTTGGAGTAACGGCAAAAGAAGAGGGCGCGATAATATCGCGGACGGTGGCGGTGCCCTTTTTGATATCCTCATGCGTCTTGCTCCAAAAGCCGCTTTTTTCGCCGGTCTGGGCCGGAACTAGGGTAGCGTTTTGGCGGTTGGCAATATTGGCCTGTGCGATGGCTCTGGGGTCGTTGGAAGCAGGAGGCGTCTGTGGCGCGGACGAAGTCGGATTTTGATTTGATGTAGGATCAGTCATAATAAATAATTTCTAATTTCTAATTTCTAATTTCCAATCAATTTCTAATGGTTCTTCTCCTTTACAAGGAGAAGTTAGATGAGGTTACTAATTATTTTTAACCTCACCCGTCCTCTCCTTGTAAAGGAGAGGGGTAAATTGAATAAAAATTAAGAATTAAAAATTTAAAATTGGCACTCAACTATTTGCCGGTGGCATTTCTGCTGGAGCGGCGGGTTGAGGATTGGGAGCGGCTGGTGTCGTCGCGGTTGCCGCTTTTGGCCCGTCGAGCGAAGCTGATTTGGCCGGCGTTACCGCCGGCTGTACATCCACAGCCAATTCATCCGGAGCCCCGAGCGCTTTATTTTGCTTACGCGCTTCAGTCTCCATCTTTTTGTTATTTTCGACTACCGCTCGGTTGTCAATCATCTGGACTTTGTTGTCGTCGCCGATCGCCATCGCCGCCACATTTTTGGCGGCGGACTCCATTTCTTCCTTGGTCACAATGACCGGGCCGGCGATATTTTCGGCGTCCTTGACTCTCTCTTTAAAGGCAATTTCCGGATTGTAAACTTCATAAAAAAGCTCAATCAACTGTTCGCTCGAAAGCTGTTGGCAGTGCAGGCCCATGCTACCCAATCCGCCGGCCACGATGCCGGCTCGTTCGCGTAGCTTGTCAACATGTTTTTCAAATTCGACATTGGAAATCTTTATATGATCGTAAACTTGGCTTTTTTTGAACAACGAATCCAGCGGATTTGATTTGCTGACCGAAAGCGGATCGTAGGGCAAGATGACATAAAAATTTTTCTTCATAATGTTAGCCAAATTGATCAGCTTGTCGATAAAATCAACATAATCGGCCGTTTGCATCTTTATCAGCTCGTTGGTCGCCTTGTCGGCCGATTTTTTTAGCTTTCCGATATAGGGGGTCAGGTCGAGCTGACGCGAGCGGATAACGATCTGAATCGGAAAATGAAGGGAATTTAAAAAACTCTGATATTGCATGATAAGCGAATTTTGTTCCATTTCGCTTTTCAGAGCAAAATTCAAAGCCGTGACCTGAAAAACCATGCGGTAGCTACCGTTTTTCAAGATGATGACGCCGTCCTTGATACCGGCGATCTGAATCGATTGTTGAGTTGAGTCAGGCATAAAAATCCAGGGGATTTCTTAAATTTCTAATTATTCTAATTGACCTAATTTCTAAACAAATCCGAAGCACTAAATTCTAATTTCTAAACTATTTCACGCTTTTATAAATGCTATTAAAGATTAAATTTATTTCCTTTGCTTCCTGCCAAAGCCGTCTTGCTTCTGCTTTTAACTTATCATCATCAATTGCTGTCGCAATCATTCTGAGAAAGTGTTTGGCTTCTCTGGATTCTTTTTTACAAATCCCAATCTTGTGTTTAAAATCTTGCTTGCTCTCTGCGTCATCAGCTTCCGAATAATTGGCGCCCGTACTAGTGCCACATTTAACCAGCTGATTAATCAATGGAATCGTGATAACATTTTGCGGTAATTTTTTGCAAAACTTGATAATATCTTCCCCAAATTTTGCTGTTCTCTCCTCCAAATCGTATATTTTCTTATTTGGGATTTCAGGCATTGGAATTTGTTTAGATTAACTTATAAAT
>Ga0073936_10008430_pt1 | contig 13086 bp, 9 predicted proteins | sample AliMusrvi5mmetaG_FD_87041 | JGI IMG/M metagenome (GOLD analysis project Ga0073936, IMG submission 87041) | Freshwater lake bacterial and archeal communities from Alinen Mustajarvi, Finland, to study Microbial Dark Matter (Phase II) - Alinen... | ecosystem: Environmental > Aquatic > Freshwater >... | reverse complement strand
TTGTTAAACATTAAATTTTAGTCTATGAAGAAAATTTCGCTGTTGCTTGCTTTTCTAGGTTTCATAGGATTGCAAGTGGTATTTGCACAGACCAGGGATCTCTCGGGTGTTGTGACTTCCAGTGAGGATGGGACTACCATTCCGGGAGCTTCAGTTGTCGTAAAAGGAACAACACTAGGGACTGTCACCGATATGGAGGGCAAGTTCACCTTGAAGGTTCCCCAAAATGCCAAAGCACTTGTGGTCACTTTTGTAGGGATGACTTCTGCAGATGTGCCTCTAACCAGTGCAACCAATTACACGATCAAAATGAAATCTGAGAGTGTAGCTATTGATGAAGTAGTTGTTACGGCATTAGGGCAAACGACTAACAAGGCAAAAGTTGGTTATTCGACGGCTACCTTTACCTCCGAATCAATTAGCAAGGATGGATCAGTAAATATGTTATCCGGAATTTCCAACAAAGTTGCAGGGGCAAACATCTCAGATACTGGTGGCCCAGGTTCTTCCACAAAGGTGGTTTTGAGGGGCTATGGTATTATTGGCGGTGGAAATAACCAGCCATTATATGTTATTGATGGTGTCCCTTTAAATGACGACAGGCTTGCCGGCTCATTTACTTCAAGTATTGCTGGAACCAGTGACTTTGGAAACGGGATGACCAATGTTAATCCAAATGATATCGAAAGTATCTCGATCCTGAAAGGGACTGCTGCTTCTTCGCTATATGGTTCTTCAGCCAAGAACGGGGTAGTTATGATCACAACCAAAAGGGGTAAATCAGGAGCTATCAAAGTAGAATATAACGGTTCTTTTAACGTGAGTGAAGTTGGTAAATTACCCGAAATGGAGAATCAGTTCGGTCAGGGATGGGGCGGTGCCTTTATTTTATCCGAAAACGGAAGTTGGGGTCCTCCATTAGATGGAAGAATGAGGGCTTGGGGCTCTATTGTGGATAATTCACAATTGATTAAACCCTTCTCCTTCATTAAAAATAATATGCGTAAATTCTATGTGCCTGGAACCGAGGCGAACAATAGTATTGCTATTTCAGGAGGAACCGAAGCTACCCGCTTTATCTTTTCCTATTCAAACGTTTCCAGCGATGGCGTAATTCCAACTGCCTCAGATTATCTTGAACGGAATACTTTCTCATTGAAAACGAATAGTGATTACGGAAAATTCTCGATCAATACCTCCTTTAATTATATTAACAGGAAACAGAATGCCCCTCTAACCGGACAGGGCGGAACTACTGGTGCAACTACATTTGAATCACTTCTGCAAATCCCTGTTGATATCCCAATTTCGGATTTCCGTGATTATAAGAACAAATTCTTCAATGTAAATGGTTTCTTTTCCCCTTACAGCGAGAATCCTTATTACGCGTTGCATGAAAATGGCATCACTCAAAATGCTGACCGTTTCTTTGGCAATGTGGATATGAAATATAAGTTTACAAAGGCATTTAATGCCCAATTCAGGTTGGGTGGAGATTTTAATAATGAAAGGACCACCGGCTGGTCACAACCTAATGCACCTACTGCCGGATCCTGGGATGCAGGGAATAATGTTGAAGGATTTGCCAGGGCTGTAGACGTAGGTTCTGTACTTCAGGCTTCCAACTTTTTTGGAACGATCAATGGAGATTTCCTTCTTAATTATACAAAAGATCTCAACGCTAACTTTAATCTGGAGGCAACCGCCGGAGCGAACTTCTTTCAGTCTGCCCAAAGAAGCGAATTAGCTTATGCTACTAATTTGGTCATTCCCGGCCTTTTTAATCTATCCAATACCAGTGTACCCCCAACTACCAGTGATTTTAATTCCCTGAGAAGAAGGATGGGTATTTACGGAACGGCTACCCTTGGTTTTAAAAACCAATTATTTTTAACTGCGGATGCCAGAAATGACTGGTCTTCAACCTTGCCAACCAGTGCCAATTCCATTTTGTATTACGGGGTAAATGGTTCATGGGTTATTTCCAAAACCCTTGATCTCTCCAATACTCCATTTACCTATCTGAAATTAAGGTCCGGTTATGGACAAACAGGATCAGATCCAAGTCCTTACCAGATATATGCTACATTGCAGCAAGGTAATGTAGGACTTGGTTTTGGCTCTTTAACCACTCCATTTAACGGAACACCTGCATTTGGAATTTCGAATACAATCGGAAATATGTCCCTTAAACCGATTATGACCAAAGAATTTGAGGCAGGTACTGAAATCAAACTATTTCATGACCGGATTGGCATAGACTTTAGCTATTATAACAAAATTACAAACGGACAAATTTTCACTGTTCCGATTGCTTATTCAACAGGTTACAGCGGAATGGTTCAGAATATCGGGCAGGTCAGTAATAAAGGGATTGAATTGGCTTTGGATTTAAAACCGATTGTCACCAGGAATTTTTCATGGGGAATCACCTATACGTATTCCCGGAATAAAAATAATGTAGACAAACTTTCCACTACGATACCAAATGTTGATATCAACAGTGCCTATGATGCAGTAACCCGTGCAGTAGTTGGCAAACCTGTCGGAGAAATGTATGCACCGGTTCCACTAACATCCCCTAACGGTAAGATAGTGGTAAATGGAACAACAGGTATTCCACAGGCAAGTCAGACCTTAGGTGATTATGGAAGCACTATGTACAAGTATATGATGGGGATGACTAATACCTTTACTTACAAAAACTGGCAACTATCCGGTTCCCTCGATTTTCGTTACGGAGGTGTAATGTATAGCGGAACTGCAGACTTGTTATTGTTTACCGGTAATGCCAAGGCAACGGCATATAATAATCGCCGCCCGTTTATTGTACCAAATTCGGTTGTGGCGAATACTGATGCCGGAGGAAATACCGTTTATAGCGAGAATCAAACAGTTATCAGCAGTGGCAACTATTCAAATTATTGGTATCCTACTACCAACCCCGGGACTTCTTATTATCAGCGATTATAGACAGATCGTTCCTTAAATTAAGGACTATAGCTTTGTCGTATAAATTACCTGAAAGATGGGCTGCCAAGATTCTTGCCAACCAGGCATCAATTGGGATCTATGCGAAAAATATCTTATTATGGACACCTAAATCAAATATGTACCTCGATCCGGAAGGAACCAATTTAGGCAATGACTTAGGCGGTGAACTTGGAGAATTCAGAGCAGCACCAACTTCTGAAAGTTTTGGCGCATCCTTAAAAATTACATTTTAATTTATAAAAAAGGAAATTTATGAAAATGTATAATAAAAAATCATTGATCAGCGTTTTTCTTCTGTCGATACTACTGATGGGGGTTAGCTGTAAAAAACAGTTGGATGTGAACCAAAATCCAAATGTACCTACCTTATCCCAGGGTAATGTTGACCTGGTTTTCCCAGCAGCTGTACTTGCCACTGTAGGAAAGGTTGGAGGAGACTTAACCATTTTAGGGGGGTTATGGAGCCAGGTTTTCACCCAGGCTGCCCTCGCAAATCAATACAGATACCTCGATTCCTATGATGTAAAATCTACTGATTTTAATGCTTCGTGGGACGTGCTGTATTCGAGCGGCCTGAAAAATTACAAATATGTAATTGATCAGGCTAAGACCTCCCAAAACTGGTCTTACTATCTGATGGGAAATGTGATGAATGCCTATACAACCGAAATTCTGGTTGATTTATATGACCAGATTCCGTATTTTGAGGCGCTTCAGGGTACCGCTACACTACAACCAAAATTTGACGACGGATTCACCATTTATAAAGATTTGATTGCCCGGATTGACACTGCACTCACTAAGGATTTTACAGTCTCAACTAATGCAGTGACTTCAACGGCAGACCTGGTATTTGGCGGTAATGTTAACAAATGGATCGCTTTTGCGAATACCTTAAAGCTTAAAATGTACCTGCGAATGGTAAATGCCCAACCGGCTTTGGCCCAGTCTGGCATTACCAGTATGATCAACAGTGGAGCAGTATTTTTGACAGTAGATGCAAGTGTTACCAATTTTGCTGATATACTTGATAAAGACAATCCATTCTTTGAGCAAAACAGGCGTTCATTGAATACTCCTGACAACTTGAGAGCTAGTACTACAATGGTAAGTTGGTTAGTTGCCAACGGAGACCCCCGGGCAATTGCTTATTATGGTTCAGCTACTCCCCTTTCTGAAAACCAGGGAGACTTTGCCGGTGCAGGCTATGGCAGTGTTCCTGATTTTGTTCAGTCACCGACTGACCCTGTGATATTTATTTCAGCAGCGGAGTCATATCTTTTGCAGGCCGAGGCAGACGCCCGTTATATGGGAGGCGCCAAAGCACAAGGATTGTATAATAAGGGTGTTTTAGCAGCCTTTACTGCTACATTTACTGCTACAGGCAATAATGGAGCCTCATTATTGGCAGGTGTTTATGCTTACCCGGCTGCCGGAACACTGGAACAACAAATTGAAGCAATTGTCACTCAAAAGTGGGCCTCATTTGCTCATGGATGTCATATGCTTGAAGGATTCTTTGATAAAAACAGAACCGGGTATCCCAGAACCAGTGCTGTTTATTCGAACTCTTCCTCCTATGTTCCTGGTCAGCTTGTAGTTTCAAAAAACTCTGTACTTGGAGCTGGATTGATGCCTAAACGATTGGTATTCCCTTTCGATGAAACTTCTTTGAATTCAAATGCTCCGGCCTTAGTGCCTATCACGACCGCTGTATGGTGGGGAAAATAAATTTTAATGCTTAAAAAATTTAAAGATGAAAAAAATTATCATATTTTCTTTTTTAGCTTTGGCCTTCTTAGCAAGCTGCACTGAAAAGTCTATTATTGACAATGCAGAGCAAGTAGGTATTTCAAAGATTACCTACTATCCGATTCTGACCGTGAAGGGTGATCCTTATGTATTTCTTGCAAGCGGAACTGCTTTTACCGATCCCGGAGTTACAGCAGTTGCCGGTAGCGCATCAGTTGATGTAGTAACATCCGGTACCGTAGCTACATCCACTCCCGGAGTTTATTTATTAACTTATACGGCCACCAATAAAGATGGATTTTCTGCTTCAGCCAGTCGGTTTGTAGTTGTTTATTCAACTGACCCCTCTGCCGCTGCCAATGATTTTTCCGGCAGTTACGCAAGGTCCACAAATGGTTCGATTGCAACTTGGACCAAAATGGCTCCGGGCGTTTATAAGGTCTTTAATCCTGGAGGCGCTCCTGGGACGAGTCTGACTATTATTGCCTTTAATCCTACAGGATATGTAATCCATGTCCCTTCTCAGCCAGACAGTGGTGGTACAGTTACCTCCTGCACAAATGCAGCAGGAACAGCAGACATTATTTATGCACCCGGACCACCTGCCAAATATGCCTGGCATGTTGTTAATATTGGTTACGGAACTTCTTTACGTACATTTACCAAACAATAAAAAACTCAAACTATGTATAAAAAATTAATTTTCATAGTCATTGTATTGTTTACAATTATCTCTTGTAACAAAAAGTCATATGACCCGGGGGCAACCAGTACGGTAAAGGCTTCCAACGAATGGTGGGTTAATCTGTATTTGGATGGAGCGCCTCAATACGGCAAGTTTGCGAAGATTACGACCTATAATACTTCCGGAAATACGGACTCGATATGGATCGATGACTTAGGAGATATTTGGGAATTTAAGGTCAGGGCAGTTTTCAATAAGGATAGTTTAACCTTTTCAGCACCCAATGCAGCCAATTACTGGCCAGGTTACCCAATCACTGTTAACGTCCAAAATGGTAAGATCATGTTAAATAAAGCAAAATCTGCAACAGGTCTTCCAACTGACAGCATTTACTTTAAGGTGACTTTCTCGGATGATCCAACGGATACTTATGAAATTAAGGGTACCGGCCGGACATTGTGGGGAGCTGATGATTATTGATAAATAAGAGAATAAGTAATCACCCACATTATTAAGGGTGGTTACCTGATAATTGATTTAGGGTCTTGTATCTGTTTATTGTTCAAATAACCAGATATAAGGCCCTAAGTTGTTTAATACTACCCCTTGTTTGCAACGAGGGGTTTGTTGTCTTGAGTTTGCAACTCATTTGGAATATTTCTTCCAATCTGATTTCGTTTGCTGGTTTAACCAGGCAATCCAGACATTTGAAACGACAAGCAGCCTACTCCTCGTTTCAAACGGGGGGTAGGACTATGGTTGTCAATATTTTAACCCAATTGAAATTAGCCCGCACGAGAACGAATTAATCCGCCGAAGGTGGATCATGTTATCTGTTTTTGATGTTGGAGTTCCACAACTCCCGGTCAATTTGCACGGAGCAGGTAATTTACTCAAGAGCAAAATATAAAAGAAGATATTGACAACTACATGATCATTTTTATACCTTTGTACAAAGATCATCCAAAAAATGCGACTTAGTGAATTTGAAATAGAAAGTATCAAAAGCCTGGCAAACCGCCATTTTGGGAATGATGTTCAGATATTTCTGTTTGGCTCGCGTATCAATGCCAACCTTCGTGGAGGTGATATTGATTTATTTGTCCGTGATTCAACCGGAAAAACATTGAAAATAAGGAATAAAATCAATTTCATCACCGATCTTATCCTTCAAATTGGTGATCAGCGAATTGATGTTGTGCTGGACAATAAAGAGGCAAGAAATTCAGTTTTTTTTAAAACCATAGAGCGAACAGCTATCCGGATATGTTGACAGAAGAGCCTCGAAATAAATTGGCTGAGACATTGGCAATTTGCACTTTGCATCATCAGCGAATGATGTTTGCTTATGAGAATCTTGAGAGATACTTCCCGTTGACAGAACTCAACTTCAGTAAGATATCCCCGATCGAATTGGCCTTGTTTGACCAATTAATCTATCGTTTTTCAAAACTTCAGGACAGCATGGGATCTCACCTGTTCAAGCAACTTCTTGAGGCGCTTGAAGAAGATATTGCAAATCTGCCATTTATTGATATCCTGCATAAAATGGAGAAACTGAAGCTTCTGGATGAAGCAAAAGATTGGATTTCGCTACGTCAGACCAGAAATGCCGTTTCTCACGAATATCCATTTTATATGAAGATTCAAATAGAAGAACTAAACCTTCTACCAGAAGAAGTGGAAAAATTGGCGGCTATCTGGATCAGGTTAAATGAGTACGCTCAATATCACATGACCTCATAGATCTTAGGTTCTTGACTACCATTCGTTTGCAGCGAGGGAATTGTTGTCTTGAGTTTACAAATCATTTTGGACATACCTTCCTGGCTGATTTCGTTTGCTGGATCATTCAAGGACTGAGGTCATTACAAACGATAAATAGCTTCCCTCTCGCTGCAAACAAGGTAGTAAATCTGAATAAATTCTAAAAAAATATTTCCCAAAACGGTTGTGTGCCTATATTCGTATTTAAATATTGATTATATTTGGTAGAATCTTGATTATAATGAAATTAAAACCATTGTAATATGAACTTACTGAAAGATCTCCCCGAGCTTGTAAGTGCGAACATCATCTCAGTGGACACGGCAAATGAAATTTCAAGGTATTACAAGCACAAACAGGACACATCGCCCAATCGTCAATTGCTTATTTTTGGCATCCTCGGAGCCTTGCTGGTAGGAACCGGCATTCTATTTATTATTGCTAACCAATGGGATCAGTTCTCCCAATTTGCCAAAACTACCTGTGCTTTTCTCCTGCTGATCATTCCTCAACTCTTCTGTGTTTATGTGCTGTTAAAGAAAACAGAGAAAGTGGTCTGGAGAGAAATCGCTGCCTTATTGCTCTTCTTTGCCGTTGGTGCCAACATATCGCTGGTCAGCCAGATCTATCACATCAATGGCGACTTTAGCAGCTATCTGATGACATGGATGATACTAACTGTGCCTCTGATTTATCTTCTTAACGCTTCAGCCATTTCATTGGCTTACCTTTTCATGAGCATGATTTTTGGCCTGGCAGCAAGTGAAAGTGGTGCCTTCCCCAATGAAGAGTATCTGTTCTGGATTCTTTTCATACTTCCTATTCCCCGGTATTATCAGTTGTCGCAGAAAATTCCGGCCAAAGCATTGCTTATTCTTCATCACTGGATGGTCCCCTATGTGCTTACCCAAACACTTTTCACCGTGTCGCACCAGGCCCATATGCTAATGCATCCGGCATATATGTATATGTTTGCCATCTTTTATTTTATCGGAAAGCGGCCATATTTTAAAGGCCGTCCGCTCCTTCATAACGGATATCTCGTATTCGGCTTTGTGGGAACCATCGTTTCACTTCTGATCATGTCATTTAAGGCATCATGGAAGGATCTGGCAGAGCTAGGTTATCAATTCCCGAATTTTTTTGTTACCCCCGAATATGTGGCCTGCCTTCTGCTTTTTGTTTTGGCCACAATATTGCTTTACCGGCAAAATCACCGTAAGATAAGGACCGAATGGAACCTGATGGATGGGACGTATCTCTTATTCCTTGTCCTTTTTATTCTGGGAGTCTGGTATACTGTGTTATCCGTTATTCTGATCAACCTGCTGTTATTTATTTCAGGGCTGGTCTTGCTCAGAGAGGGATCCAAACAAAGCCATCTTGGCGTATTAAATCTGGGTTTGCTGGTTATTGCACTACTGGTCATTTGCCGGTCGTTTGATACTGAGTTAACCTTTGTGGTCAAAGGTATCTTGTTCGTACTTGTCGGCGCTGGATTTTTTGCTGCAAATTGGTTGATGATCAAAAAAGGGAATGAAACGAGCCATTAAGGATAATCCCGTACTGAAGTTTGATTCTCTCATGGCGAGTTCCATGTGGCCATTGAAAAACTAATTAATAACACATGAACATGAAGACAAATAGATTTGTAATTGGCGCCTTTATACTGGTTGCCCTGGCACAACTGTATGTCCCTTTTCAGATAATTAGCAACCAGGCGGGTTTTGCTGAAACGGGTATCGAATTTAAATTCAAGACAGATAACCGTTTTAATCCAGATTTTAATGGAATAGGCTCTGACCTTAACGGCAAGTTTATTTGGTTACAGTTTAGGGAAGACCATTTCAAAATTACAGATAAAAAATACTGGGAAAAAGTACGGAAAGCCTATGTCGTATTTGCCACAGACAGTGATGGGTTTGCTAAGATCAAATCAGTCGTAACCCAAAAACCGGTCAATACTCCAAACTGGGTTAGGGTAAGAGTAAATGTTAATTGGAAAGATTCGACACGATTGCAGCTTTTTTATCCTTTTAATAACTATTACATTCAGGACACCCAAACCAAAAAGGTTGAATCAATAATTAAAAATAGTCTCTGTGATACGTTAAAAACCAACTATCTGAAGATAAAAATAAAGGAAAATCAATTTACTGCCGGTGAGCTGATTCTCAATGGAGTCCCGTTTAAGGAGATAATCGGAAATACATGGAGAACGAATTAAACCATTTTTGCCCGTAGGGCATCAATCCCAATAGAAGAGCGAATCCAGGAAAACCATTGTCCGTTAGGACATTAACGGATAAACGGTTAATTCCCTCCGGGAAATGTGTTTTCAGAATTATAATTTTCTATGGAAATTGATCTCCTAAAGAGAAATTTAGACAGTTCTTTATATTCGTGCCTTTGTGACATTCTTATTTCTCAGATTCGGTCATTTTTTCAAGTAATACCACATTTTCAACGTGGTGGGTATGGGGAAACATATCGACAGGCTGCACCCTGGTAACCCGGTAGCTGTGGCTGAGCATGCTGATATCGCGGGCCTGTGTGGCAGGATTACAGCTGACATAAACAATCCGTTGAGGAGCAGCAAACAAAAGGGCGCTGATCACCTCTTCATGCATCCCGGCCCTTGGCGGATCGGTAATGATTACGTCAGGGTGACCATGCTCCGCAATAAAATCGGGTGTCAGAATATCTTTCATGTCACCTGCAAAGAATCTGGTATTTTCTATCCCGTTATTGAGTGCGTTGATTTTTGCATCGGCAATAGCTTCAGGAACATACTCAATTCCAACTACTTTACCTGCTCCTGCGGCTACAAAACAGGCAATTGTCCCGGTTCCGGTATATAAATCATAAACTACTTCCTTGCCGGACAATTGGGCGAAATCGCGCGCGACTTTGTATAATTCGTAAGCCTGATGTGAATTGGTCTGGTAGAACGATTTTGGACCGATGATAAATCTGAGTCCCTCCATCTCTTCGATTATGTGGTCCTGTCCCTTGAAAACATGGATATCCTGATCGGTAATCGTATCATTCCCCTTTTGATTGATTACATAGAGCAGTGCGGTAATCTCCGGAAATTGGTTTTTGAGGAAATTCAGGAGCGCTTCCCGTTTTTCAACGTTTTCAGAGAAAAAATTGACAATTACCATTAATTCACCTGTACTTGCAGTCCGGATGATCAGATTACGAAGAAATCCCTCCTTGTTCCTCAGGTCGTAAAATGCAAGTTTATGGTTGATTGCATAAGTTTTTACGGCATTCCGGATGGAGTTTGAGGGTTCAGGCTGTAACCAGCACTTATCCACATTCAGCACTTTATCGAACATTCCCTGAACATGAAACCCAAGAACATCCATATCTTTGAACTGATCACCCGACCGTACCTCTTCGGGTGTAAGCCACCGCCGGTTCGAAAAGGTAAACTCGAGTTTATTCCGGTAAAAGGTCGAACTGGCAGAACCTTTGATTGGCATAATTTCGGGTACGGTTACTTTGCCGATTCGGGTAAGCTGGTCTGCCACCTGTTTCTGCTTGTAAAACAATTGCTTATCATAAAGCAGGTATTGCCATTTGCACCCGCCGCAAACTTCGAAATGTTCGCAAAAGGGGAGAATCCGGTCAGGTGAATCGGTTTTAATGCTGACTACTCTGGCCTCCTGGTACTTTTCCCTCTTTTTAATTACCTGAAGGTCGACAATGTCTCCGGGGATTACCCCTGTTGTAAATACCACAACTCCATCCACCCTTGCAATGGCCTTCCCTTCAGCCCCAATATCAATGATCTCTACCCCTTCATAAAGTGGCAATGGTTTATTTCCTCTTCCCAAAACGTTAATTGTAAAATTTCTGCAAAGATATAAATAGATTGAAATAAGTGGGAACAGATTGAAATTGGTGAAACGTTTGGAAATACATAGAAATTGGCTCTATAACGTTTCGTATGGGTGAAATAAACAAGTATTTATGAGGTGCACCTCACTGTTGATATTTGTAGAAAATAAGGCAATCGGCACAAAAGGTGCAGCGCAACGATATATCTTAAAGCAATAGGTTTTGGTATTCCGGTGCGTTGCGAACAACCTAAATCTAATATTTTTTTTGCTACAAATATTTTGCGGCTCTGCCGCTTTTGGACATTGAAAGGAAAATGTTTTTATCGCAACACAGATTTGGATCGTTTACCTAAGCAAAAGTGATTAATCAACATTGAAAAAATCGCTTATTCACTCCATGTATCATTGAACCTGGAAATATCTGGAAACAAAAGGTTCTTCCTAATCCAGCTATATAAAACCCACTTTTTTAGTCCATAAATCCGTACAAAAATAATTCCCCGCTACCCTCCAAATTTTGGTATCTTTGCCGGGACTTTTTAATTGCTTCCGGATTTTTACAGAACTGCTAGACTAATCTGGGATCCTGAACGGTATTAATCCGTGTATGTGTTTGTGAAAGCCTCATGAACAGATGTTTGCAAAAAGTGATGAATTGAATTCATGAGGGTTCCACGAGAATCAGGAATTTAATTGTAGGTCAGTTATTTTAAATTTATTCTCGTGAATCATGAGTGTTTCAGTTGAAGAATTATACGTCGAATTTGGCGGATTTGAGCTTTTTAAGCATGTAAATTTTATCGTAAATCCGCGTGATCGGATCGGCTTGGCAGGGAGAAATGGCGCAGGTAAATCAACCTTGCTTAAAATTCTGGCCGGAAAGCAAACCCCAACTTCGGGCAGAGTGGTGATTCCGCGCGACATTATGGTCGGGTATTTGCCACAGCATATGGAACTCTCTGACTCCAGGACCGTGATGGAAGAAGCGGTTACAGCATTTGAAGAAATTCTTGAACTTGAAAAACGGATTGAATTTCTAAATACAGAACTGAGCGAACGTGAGGATTATGAATCAGTAGAATATCATCGGATTATTGATGAGATGCATGAGGCCAATGAACGTTTCCAGCTAATGGGGGGAACCAATTTTCATGTGGATATTGAACAGACTATGATGGGTCTGGGCTTTGAGCGATCGGACTTTGACCGGCAAACTTCAGAATTCTCGGGCGGATGGCGGATGAGAATTGAACTGGCAAAAATTCTATTGAAAAAACCCAATGTATTTTTACTGGATGAGCCTACAAATCATCTCGATATAGACTCTATTGAATGGCTCGAAAACTTTCTCAAGGATTATGCCGGAGCAGTTGTTCTTGTATCGCATGACCGGGCTTTCCTCGATAACGTCACTAATCGAACAGTGGAGATTAGCCTGGGAAAGATTTACGATTATAAAGTGAATTACACCAAGTACCTGGAGCTTCGCGTTGAGCGGCGGGAACAACAACTGGCTGCTTTTCGCAATCAGCAAAAGATGATTCAGGATACGGAGGATTTTATTTCAAGATTCAGATACAAAGCGACTAAGTCTGTTCAGGTGCAGTCCCGGATCAAACAACTGGATAAAGTTGACCGGATTGAGATTGACGAAGAGGATACGCGTTCTTTAAATATTAAGTTTCCTCCTTCACCCCGCTCCGGAACAGTCGTTTTTGAGGCAATTGAGGTGAGTAAACGTTATGGGGACCTGCTGGTCCTGGATAAGGTTGACTTAAAGTTGGAACGTGGGAACAGAATTGCGTTCGTGGGCAAAAACGGCGAGGGTAAGAGTACAATGGCCCGGATTATAATGCAGGAGTTGGAGTGTACCGGTGAACATAAGTTGGGACACAATGTCAAAATCGGATATTTTGCCCAGAACCAGGCTTCCTTACTCGATGAAGAACTTACGGCCTTTGATACTATTGATAAAATAGCTGTCGGCGATATCCGTACAAGGATCAGGGATATTTTGGGTGCATTCATGTTTTCAGG
>Ga0073936_10008424_pt1 | contig 13094 bp, 10 predicted proteins | sample AliMusrvi5mmetaG_FD_87041 | JGI IMG/M metagenome (GOLD analysis project Ga0073936, IMG submission 87041) | Freshwater lake bacterial and archeal communities from Alinen Mustajarvi, Finland, to study Microbial Dark Matter (Phase II) - Alinen... | ecosystem: Environmental > Aquatic > Freshwater >... | reverse complement strand
GCGGTCGGCTTGCCATGGCGCAACCATTCCGCGATCACCCACGCCAGCGTCGCCGCGGCGGTGGCGGTGTTGGTGGTCACGAAGGCATTAGCGGCCAGACCGTTGGCGCCCAACGCGCTGCCGGCATTGAAACCGAACCACCCGAACCAGAGCAGGCCAGCTCCGAGGAGCGTCAACGGCAGGTTGTGCGGCGGCATGGGTTCATCCGGATATCCACGACGCTTCCCGAGCATCAGCGCGGCGACCAGCGCGGAGATCCCGGCAGAGATATGCACCACCAATCCACCGGCGAAGTCCAGCGCGCCGAAATGGCGCAGGAAACCACCGACGCCCCATACCCAGTGCGCCAACGGATCATAGATAAAGGTGGCCCACAGGATCAGGAAGAGCAGGTAGGCCTTGAACTTCATGCGTTCCGCCACCGCGCCGAAAATGAGCGCCGGGGTGATGATGGCGAACATCATTTGGAAGGCCATAAAGACCAGGTGCGGAATCGTCGCCGCGTAGTCCGGGTTGGGTGCTTGACCCACATTGTTCAAACCGAACCAGCCCAACGAGCCGATAATACCCTTTACATCCGGCCCGAAAGCCAGCGAATAGCCGAAGAGTACCCATTGCACGCTGATGACCGCGATAGCCATAAAGCTGTGCATCATGGTGCCCAGGACGTTCTTGCGGCGCACCATGCCGGCATAAAAGAGCGCCAGCCCCGGGGTCATCAGCAGCACCAGGGCACTGGAGATGAGCACCCAGGCGGTGTCGCCCGCGGAGACGCCGGCTTGCTTGGCATCGGCGACGGCTTTGGTCACCTCCGGCGTCATGCCGGCAGCCGGGGCAGCGCCTTGCGCGTGCGCCAGTCCGACAAGGGTGAACAGCAGGCCGGCCAGCAGCGCGGCGCGGAGCATGGAACTTGTAGACATCCAGCTCTTTAAAGTCTTCATGGTGGCGTTCCTCCAGTTGCTCCACCACAGATGCGGTGGAAGAATCTGTTATCAGGATACGTCTGTCAAGTTACACGGTGATGTTGCCGTATTGCGGGGATGTGTCGAATTGTTAAATCTTTGTTTCGTGAGGGAAAGGCGGTAGAGGAATACAGAAAAAGCTTGCTGCCGGATAATTCACGGGGGCCAGACAACGCCACCTGATGTCTGACCCCCGTGAATGCAGGGGAGCCTAAGCTTCATTCGCTACGCGAATAACGCAGGCTAAATCGCCGCTTTTCCGGACTCACCGGTGCGGATTCGGATACACTGGCTGATGGGGTAGACGAAGATTTTTCCATCGCCAATCGTGCCAGTTTGCGCCGTCTTCATGATCGTTAGCACGATACGGTCTGCATCTTCATCGGCGACAATAAGTTCCAGCTTGGCTTTCGGGATGAAATCCACAGTGTATTCCGCCCCACGGTACGAGGTGGTTTTTCCTTTCTGGCGACCAAATCCGCGCACTTCCCAGGCGGTCATCCCATTCACGCCGACTTTCGCCAGTTCATCCTTTATCACTTCTACCATGGAATCGCGTATAATCGCTTCGATCTTGACCATTGCTCTTCTCCTTCAATGCGTGTTCGATGTATCGGTGCAGGTTGTTCATCGGTCGGTTGTGGGACCAAAGAGCAACTCCCTGCCCCACTGCCGACCATGGCATCAGCCTGCCAGACTATCGGGTAATCCATCACATCCGCAGGACTTTCGCTTCCGCTTGTCCCCCTCTCCTTGGGGAGAGGGGTTGGAAGTGAGGGCAATATGCTCAAAAGCGAAAATCCTGATCCAGACTAACGCGGCTTCACCGCGTTAGTTTGCATCTCGGGGGTCGCGTCGGAAAATGCGGCGCTGTTGAAGGCATGTGTGCCTTGCGGAGTCGCTGACCGATGCAGCGCATATTCCGGATAAGCCGGTACACCGTGCTCGTACAAATCTAATCCTTCCAGTTCACCGTCGCGACTCACACGGAGATGACCAAGCGCCTTGATGCCATAGAACATCAACAAAGCAACACCCAGGGTCACTGCTGTGACGATGGCACTGCCAATGCATTGTGCAAAGAACACTTGCCAACCCCCACCATAAAACAATCCCTTCACGGGAGAGGACAAATCGGCGCCGAATGGACCGGTCACCCCGAAACCGCAGGCGAACAATCCCAGTGAGAGTGTGCCCCATATTCCCGCAAAGCCGTGCACCGCCGTGGCGCCGCACGGGTCATCAACGCGCAGCCATTCAAGGAGATCGCACCCCAGTACTACCACGACACCCCCAACGGCACCGATGATGAACGCACCGAGTGGCGATACCCAGTAACACGGACAGGTGATGGCAACCAGGCCCGCCAGCATCCCGTTAATCGAATAGCTCAGATCCCACTTCTTCGTCTTCGGGAAGGCGAAGAACAGTGCGGCAAGACATCCGGTACAAGCGGCGATCGTCGTATTGGCCGCCACTCGGCCGATGCCTTCAAAGTCCATGGCGTTCAGGGTGCTGCCCGGGTTGAAGCCGTACCAGCCAAACCACAGAATCAACGCACCAACGGTGGCCATGGTCAAGTCGTGCGGCAGCATGGGGCCACCTCCGTCGCGCTTAAAACGACGACCAATGCGCGGACCGAGGGCAATAGCACCGGCAAAGGCAATCATGCCACCGATGGTATGCACTACGGTGGAACCAGCAAAGTCATGGAAACTGGTACCGAGTCCGGGAAGAAAATGCCCGGCGCTCCCCATCAACGCAAGAAAACCATCAGGACCCCAGGCCCAATGGCCGACGATGGGGTATATCAACCCGGTGACGACAGCACTGTAGATCAGGTCGCCGACAAAGCTGGTACGTCCGCACATCGAGCCATCGGTAATCGTCGAGCAAGTATCGGCAAAGGCATATTGGAACACCCAGAAGGCAAGAAACGCCACGCCGGTGCTGCCATACGTGGCGGGTGCGCCTTGCAGAAAAAAGTACTGGGTGCCGAAGAAGGGAGTGCCCGCTCCGAACATGAGCGCGAAACCGATTGCATAGAACAACACACCGCATAAGCAGGTATCGACCACACATTCTATCAAGACATTCACCGTTTCTCGGGCACGACAGAAACCTGCCTCAAGCATCGTAAAGCCGGTTTGCATGGCGAAAACCAGGAAGGCAGCTACTAATGTCCACACGGTGTTGAGTGGATTGACCAGGTCATTACCTTTGAGGAGCGGGTCGGCCGCATGTGCCTTGCCGCCGATGATACTGGCGACAAGTACAATGGCAACTAAGAGCAATACCATGCCCAATAGTTTCCCCGACAGATATGCGTATCCATATCGGCGCCACTCGGGTTGGCGTATCCGCTCTGACAAACGGCGCCACTTGTTGACCGGAGCAGTGGCTACTGTTGTGCTCATTTCACTTTCTCCTTACCGGAAAGATGGTTAGTAATGGAAAAGAATCTGTACCCCTCCGTGATTCCGGCGTCCATCTGTCCCCGCCGGGCAAGATGAGGGAGATTGTCGGATCGGTGTAGCGGCCAGTTAATCTTGCGTCTGGATCTGGCCGGACGAACCTGCGCATGCACGTCCCACCATACGCGAAACGCATTGGGGTGAGTACGTCACGGCGCGTTTGGCACGTTTCAATACACCGGATTGCTCAGTGTCCGCGATGGGTGCGAACAACCGCGTCATCCATTGTGTCATCACACGCCTCCTTTCACAGATTCCGGGGCCAACCCGGTATATACACCTTACCGACGAAAGGTTTCGGAATGGTCACCGGGGATGAAGCGGACGTGTCGTTAAGTAAAATGTATGTTTCGTGTTTCCGGATCATGGTGCACCTGACGCGACCGCGTGTGGTATAGTAACGGAGAGATGAGTCAGACGCCATTTTCAGTACGTCCCCCCGTTAAAGCGCAGTGCTATGACTGTGAAGTGTGTGGGAAGTGTTGTCGCGGGTTTTTTGCGATTCCCGCGACCCAGACTGATGCGGAGCGCATCAGCGCCATGGGGTGGGAGGAGGACCCGGCAATGGCCGGGCAGCCGCTCTTCACCGGCTCCGGTGATCGCCTCTTCTTTGCCCACCGCACGGACGGCGCCTGCGTCTTTCTTGATACCGATAATCTGTGCCGCATCCATAAACGCTTCGGCGAGTCGGCCAAGCAAGTAGCCTGCCGGCTGTATCCGTTTATGCTCATCCCGGTAGGCAGTCAGGCACGAGTGGATGTCCGCTTTGATTGCCCGGCGGTTGCCGCCAACCGCGGGCGGTCAATTGCCGCGCAACTACCCGGGCTACGCGAACTCCTGCCGGCAGTACTCCCCGCTGCCGCAGCCACTCTGCCCGCCCCACCGTTGTTCGCTCATGTCCCGATGAGTTGGGCGGCACTGTGTCGCATCACGGACACGTTCATTCAACTGCTGGCGACGCCGAAACTCGACCTCACCCGGCGCCTGATTGCCGCGGCAACGTTATCGGCCGCCTTGCGAACGCCGCGCATTGCGGAATTGGACAGTGTGAAATTAGCGGAATTGCTGACGACGGCTTCGGCCAAGGTCATTGCCGCCGTAGCGGACGATCCGTTGACGCGCCGCCACCCCGGGGGGGTCACGCTGCTCATGTTTCGCCAATTGTTGGGCGTCTATGGACGCGCGGATCGTCTTGGCGAACGCGTTGATGTAGGGCAACGCTTGCGGCATGCCCTGCGCATGCTCGGGGGGCGCGGGATGACTCCCCCGCTGCAGGCGGATTTTCCCGCGACGCCATTTGCCGCGTTGGAGGGGATGTTCGGCATTCCGGATGGCGAGGCCGCCGCCGCGCTGGCGCGGTATTACCATGTGCGCTTGCAGGCGATGAGCTTTTGCGGGGTCGCCTATTACCAGCGCAGCTTCCTTGACGGGCTCAATGGTCTCTTGCTCACCTATCCACTCACGTTATGGTTTGCCCGGCTTTTCGCCGCCGGGAGCAACCTGCCCGCGCTCGATGCGGCCTGTACGACACGCGCCATCGAGATTCTGAACCATCAACACGGCATCACCCCGCTCCTCAACCTGCCCACCGAACGTTTCCGCCAGGACCAACTGACCGAACGCACCACCTTGCGCGCGTTGATGGTGTGGTATGGAAGCTGACCACCAAGCACTCAAGTGCGTGAACTCGCGTTGTTAAAACGTGGAGGTGTGTCGCGAATCCTGTTATCGTCTCTTCATCTGCCACAGGAGGATGTGCATATGAATTTGACCGCTGACGATGACCCCCGCGACGCGCAGTCCGTTCACCAGGACCCGCCACGTCCGGCGCGCACGCCATGGCCTCCGGTGCTGGCCATCTTGTTTGGTCTGCTCTTGCCGCCGATTGCCGTGGGCGTCGAGGTCGCGACGCACTTCTGCGCCGACAATCTCTTCAATCCGTTACCGACCCCGTGGCATGTCGCGCTGTATCTGCTCATTCCACTGGCCACGGGAGTCATCCTTTGGGCCGGTCGCGCGGACGGTCAACGCTGGCGCACAGCGGCGGCGGTGCTCAATGGCCTGGCTCTGGCCATTGCAGCGATTTACACGATCGTCTTTTTGCCCATTTTGCCGATCTCCGTCGTCATGATTATGTTCATGGGACTCGGCTTGTGCGGCTTGAGTCCGGTGCTGGCATTGATCGCCATGCTCAACAGCCGTGCGTATTTGAGCAGGATGCAGGCGCCGCGGCGCGCGCTGTGGATCGGCATGGCCATCGGCCTGGTGCTGATGACTGCCGTGGAATTACCCGGCGACCTGACGGTGTGGGGTATGGGCCTGGCGGCATCTCCCCGGGCGACTACCAGCCTGCATGGCATTCACTTGTTGCGCGCGGTGGGCAATCGGCGCGTGATGCTGGAGTGTTGTTATCGCGACCCGCGGACGACCGGCGCCTTGCTGGCATCGCTGCTGAATAACACGCCGCCGTCCCCCACTGTGGCGCGCACCATCTATTATCGCGTCACCGGAACACCGTTCAATACCGAACCCACGCCGCGGATGAAGACGGCGCGCGGCGCCTTCACGCGTGATACGGAGACGGATTGGGATGTCGGCGGCAGTACGGTAGGTGGTCAGGCGGTGGGCGTGTCACTGTCGTCCTCACGTCTCGACGGTTCGCTGGATGCCGCCGCCGCGCTGGGATATCTGGAATGGACGATGGTCTTCAAAAACACCAGCTCCCTGCCACAGGAGGCGCGCGTGCAAATCGCACTGCCACCGGGCGCCGTCGTCTCTCGTGCCACGTTATGGGTGGACGGTCAGGAGCGTGAAGCGGCCTTTGCCGCCCGTGGACGGGCGCGCCAGGCCTACCAGCAGGTGGCGGTAGTCCAGAGTCGCGACCCGCTCCTCGTCACCACCTGCGGTCCGGATCGCATATTGGTCCAGTGCTTTCCTGTACCGGCAGATAACGGTGCGATGAAGATTCGTCTGGGCATCACGCTGCCGTTGCCGACGACGGGCAGCGCCGGCGCCGTGTGTTTGTTGCCGCGAATCATGGAGCGCAATTTTATCGGGGATAGCGCCTTCAAGCATCATGTGTGGCTCGAATCCCGTGGTCGCTTACGGACGGACGGCGCTGGCATAACAACAGGCGTGACTCCCGGTGGCGCTTATATGCTCACCGGCGCCGTATCGGAGATGACCCTGACGACCCCGATTTACGTGGATCATCCTGTTTTGGTCAGCGAAAGCTGGACTCCCGATCCGTTGCATCCGAAGCAGGTGATCATCCAGCGTCTGGTTGCCACGCGTCCCAAACCCCCAACGCGTCTGGTGGTGGTGCTGGACGGCTCTCGCGGGATGCGGGAAGCAGGCGATCTCCTGTCGGCGCTGTCCCGGCTGCACGGGATCCCCTGCACCCTGATCTATGCCGGCGACACGGTGCAAACCGTCCTGTCTTCGACCGCACTCAGCGACACTTTTCCCGGACAACTGCGGCAGGCGCTGCGGACAATACAGTTCACGGGGGGCATTGATAACACCGCGGCGCTCCAGGACGCCTGGGATTTGGCCGCGACGCATCCGGGTGGCGCTATACTCTGGCTGCATGGGCCCCAGCCGTTGGACGGCGACATTGAACCGTTGCTGCAACGCTGGCAACGGCGCCCGGATGGTCCGCACCTCTTTGCGCTACAGGTGATCCCCGGCTCCTGTACCGTGTTGGAAGGACTGGACACCATTCGTGCCGTTGAAGCCGTACCCGCGTACGGCTCCCCGCGCGAGGCACTGGATCACCTGTTGGCACGCTGGGATCCGATGGCTTCCCAGGCATACATCGTCCAGCGTTACGCTGCACCGCGCGAAAATGCACGCGGCGTGCAAACGTCGCAACATCTGGCCCGCCTGTGGGCGCGCGACCAGGCAATGGAGTTCTATGCGCGACAGAAAGCTCCGGACACCGAGGAAGCCATTGCGCTCGCTTCCGCCTATCATTTGGTCACCCCGGTCACCGGCGCCGTTGTGTTGCAGACGGCGCGGGATTATACGGACAACGGATTAGAACCGGTGAAACCCGGCAGCGTGCCCACCGTGCCGGAACCGGCGGAATGGTTGCTGTTACTCGCCGGTGCGCTGGCGCTGATCATCGGCGCCTGGTGGAAGTGGCGAGAGGCGGTGCACGCGTGAACGAGCGATGGCGAAAACTGCGGGAGCATCTTGGTTGGCTCATCCCCGTACTGGCGTGCTGGTCGGCCTGGGCGTGGGTTGCCGGGCGCCTCGGCGCTGATCCGGCGGATGCCGTCGGTCTGCTGGCGCCGGTAATCGCCACCGTGCTACTGTGGCGCGAAAAGCAACACACGGTCGCGTACCCCTGGTTGGCGCCGTCGGTACTCCTGCTGGTCTATGCGTTGGCATTCCACGCGGTGTTGCCGCTGGCGCGCGCCGCACTGGCGGTCACGGCGCTGGCCGCGGCGGTCAGTGCCTGGCGCCTGGGCACGCGGATGCATCTGGCGTTGTGGGGGTTGCTGTTGCTGGCCTTGCCGGTCATCCCCTCGCTGCAGTTTTATCTGGGTTTCCCACTCCGTGCGTTGGTGGCGGCGTTGTCCGCACCTCTGCTGCGCGGCAGTGGGTTGAGCGTGATGCCGCAAGGAGCCTGTCTGCGCTGGGGGAACACGCTTATCGCCATCGACGCCCCGTGCAGCGGGGTGCAAATGCTCTGGACGGGATTCTTGCTGGTATTGGCGTTGGCCTGGTATCGACGGCTTTCTCCCGGCCGGACTTTGCTTGCTACTGGCGGTGCGCTGGTATTCATCATTCTGGGGAATGCGTTGCGCGCCGCGGCGCTCTTCTACCCGGAAGCGGGGATCATTACCGCCCCAGCCTGGGCACATAGCGCGATCGGCGTGCTGGTTTTTTTAGCGGTAGCGGCAGTCATCGTCTGGTGGGTGGGGTGGCTTGCATGCACCCCCGGCGTCTCGCAGTCAGCGTCACTGTCCGATTTTCCGTTTCGTGGATGCGGTGTCGCCTACCTGCTGGTCGCTTTGCTGGCGGCAGTGGCGCCTCTCTGGCATCCAGCACCGTCAGCGCACACCACGATGCCTTTTCCTGGTTGGCCGGCGCGCTTTGCCGGTCGCTCCCTCCACCCACTCGCCCTCACTCCCCGCGAGGAACGCTTCCAGGAGGGGTTCCCGGGGCGCATTGCACGCTTCACGGATGGCCGGCACGAAATAGTGATGCGCTGGGTGACGCGAGAGACGCGCCTCTTACACCCCGCTGTCGATTGTTTTCGCGGCATTGGTTACCGGATCACACCATTGCCGTTGGTCCGCGACGCGCAGGGGCGTTGCTGGGGTGCTTTTCGCGCCGAACGCGACCCCCGCCCCCTCATGGTGCGTGAACTGATATATGATGACGCCGGTCACACCTGGAGTGATACCTCCGCCTGGTACTGGTCCGCCGCTCTTCAGCAGACCCCCGGTCCGTGGTGGGCGGTCACCATGGTGGAGTAGGGATCAGAAGGCAATTACCCAAGAAGGACGAATGTAGAGGTATTGCCCTGCTGGAGGTTATTATCGGAATGGTACGTCTGTTACGCTTGTTGCTGTTTGTCCTTTTCAGCCTTTCGTGCGCGGTTGTTGCGCATGCCGTGGTCACCCCGCATGGATTGTTCTGTGATAATGTGGTGCTGCAACGTGATGCGTCTATCCCGGTGTGGGGCATTGCCGCACCGGGGGAGAAGATCACCGTCAGCCTGGCCACGCGACATGCGAAGACGGTGGCCGGACCAGATGGCGCGTGGATGGTGCATCTTCGTGCCTTGCACGCCGGTGGTCCGTATGATCTGCGCATTGCCGGCGACAATACCGTGCTGATACATGGCGTACTCATTGGGGAAGTGTGGTTGGCCTCCGGACAATCGAACATGGAATACGGCGTGGGTGCGGTCCTGAATGCGCAACAGGAAATCGCCGCCGCAGATTACCCGCTCATTCACGTCTTCACCGTGCCCACCGTGGTGGCGGATGCCCCGCAAACGACCGTGAGTGGCGCCTGGCAACGCTGCTCGCCACAGACGGTAGGCGGTTTCTCCGGCACCGCCTATTTCTTCGCCCGCGAGCTCTATGCTGCGCTTCATGTGCCGATCGGCATCATTCACAGTTCGGTCAGCGGTACGCTGGCGGAAGCGTGGACCTCGACTGAGGCCTTGCAACGCGATCCTGATCTCCTGCCCATCGTGACGCGCTACCAGGGACAAGTTGCGCAATACCAGCAGGAGCTGCGGACGTATCCCGACACACTGGCGACCTGGCAAGCAGCGGTGAAGAAGGCGCAGGCCGACGGCGTTACGCCGCCACCGCAACCGAAAGCCCCGGAGGATCCGTCGCGCAGCGCCTATTTGCACGTCAGCGGGTTATTTAATGGGAAGATTGCCCCGCTGCTGCCGTATCGCATCCGCGGCATCATCTGGTGGCAGGGGGAATACAATTCCGGGCGCGGTGAGCAGTATCGCAAACTCTTCCCGGCGCTCATCCGCGACTGGCGGGATCGCTGGGGGCTGGGGGATCTTCCGTTCTACTTCGTGCAGTTGCAGAATTTATACATCTCGCAACCCAGTGACGCGCATTATACCGAACTGCGTGAGGCGCAACTCTTTACACGGCTGAATGTACCCAACACCGGCATGGTGGTGGCCTGCGACTTCGGCGATCGCGAGAACATCCACCCACCAAACAAGCAGGAAGCCGGGCGCCGCCTTGCGCGCATCGCCCTGCGTCGCCTTTACGGGCAGAAATTGCTTATCGATAACGGACCGTTATATCAGGGATACCAGGTGGAAGGAGCGAAGATCCGCGTGGCCTTCACCGAAACAGCCGGTGGATTGCTGGTGAAAAACAGTCCCAAGTTGGCCAGCTTTGAAATTGCCGGCGCCGATCGCCATTTTGTAGCGGCGGAGGCCGCCATCGACGGAAAAACGGTCGTCGTGTGGAGCGACGCCGTATCGTACCCCGTCGCCGTCCGGTATGGCTGGACCAATTTTGACGACCCGCTCTGTACGTTGTACAACACCGGCAATTTGCCCGCCTCCCCCTTCCGCACCGACGACTGGCCCATTGCCTCTACAGGACTCCGATAATCCGTATTTGGAGAATGTGAGAACTCGATAGCATTCCATATCCCGCATTATTCATGAACGCATGAATAATGCTACTGCTAGCCGAAGCTTTATTCGTTTCACGAATAAAGCGGGCTAGCGCCAGCATGACGTGAAATACACGGGTCGGCAGACGATGAATAATCCCATCATCCCCGAGAATCAGGAACTCGAGCAATCAAAAGCACATGCGTTGGCGACAACGCTCACAATCCATGGGGTTATTAGCCTGTGCATCACGATTCTGATTGAAGCGCCCATTGTTGCAGGCCATGCCCCCAATTCGACACCGTCGATGCTGGTGCTCCTCATCGGAACACCAGTACTGTGCTTACTCGGAGGCGTGCTCTTGCGCGCTTATCGACAGAGCGCTCTCCCTGTTTCCACCCTGGCGTTGATCAGTCTCTTGCCATTTTGGGGATTTGTGACGCTACCGGTCACAGGATTCCTTATCTTTCTCTGTGTCTATGGCCTGGAAGGCTCCCAACCGAACCGGCCCACCGCTGAGCTACCCTTCTTTATCGGTCATGCGATATTCTGGCTCATCGCCTGGTATTTTGCAGTCGGAAGGCACTTGCGCTGGCTCTGGTCCCCATCGGCACGGGCTACCCTTACCGCACGATCCCCGCTTCGAGTATGGCGCTCTTTGCGCTACGCCATATGGTTCCTTATCCTTTTTATCGCAGGTACTGCCATCGTTACCGTTCGTCACTCGTTGATTACGGCAACGAAGGATGCAGGGAACCGTAATGATATCGCCTATCTTCACAAGGTATGGCCACTTCCCGGCATTCTGCTTTCTCGCAGGATCACAGAAGATGCCGTTATTTGGAACGTCACAAACAAGGAACCATTGGAACTGCAGTGGTTCCTTGACCATGGCCTTTCACCGGATGCACGTGACACCACCGGCAACACCCCGTTACACGTTGCTTGCATGCATGCGAATATTGCTGTAGTCCAATTGCTGATCTCGCGTGGCGCGCAGGTCAACAGTCGGAATGACAAACAGGAGACCCCCGTCTACTGGCTGGCTCAGGGTATCCCCGGTAGTGTCGGTAAAACCAATAGCGAACAACGTGTTCGTCTTGTTGGCATACTTGCCGCTGCCGGTGCGGATATGAATGCCGCCGATGAACAGGGGTTCACACCACTATGCCAGAGCGGGAACCCAGCAGTCTTGCGTGCCTTGCTTGCGCATGGCGCAACACGGCGAAAATGAGCAATCGTCTGCCGGGTCGGCGGTGATGATGTGGCGTGCGCATGTCGTCTCACTCCCGCTATGGTATAATATCCACCGGAGAAAATATGCAACCGACACCGGAACAATTGAATGAACTTGTACACCGTATCGTCACGACCGTTCATCCACTACGTGTCATTCTCTTTGGCTCGGCGGCGCGAGGAGAGATGGGGACGGATAGCGACATCGATGTGTTAGTCGTGATGCCGGACGGCACGCATCGACGGCATACGGCAGAGATGCTCCAGCGGCAGTTTTTCGGCATTCCGTATGGCATTGATGTGGTGGTGGCCACGCCCACCGACCTGGAGAAATACCGGCAGAGTGTCGGGTTGATCTACCGTACCATTCTCGAAGAAGGGCGCGAACTATATGCGGCCTGACCCTGATACACCGGAAGCCTGGCTTTTCTACGCGCACAGCGATCTAACCCTTGCTGCCGCAACAATTCCCGGCGTCATGCGAGAGAGTCTTTGCTTCCATGCGCAACAAGCGGCAGAGAAAAGCCTGAAAGCCATTTTGATTCACCAGCGAGTTGCCTTTCCGAAAACGCACAGTATCAAGTTGCTGGTTGAGCTACTACCAGACGAAATCGAGCGAACCCCTGCTCTGCTGGATGCTGTGACTTTGACGGAATATGCGACGGTTTTCCGGTATCCCGGTGAAATCGAGCCTATCACCGAAGAGGAGTACCGGCATCTGCTGGCCATGGCTACCAAGGTCGTCAGATGGGCGGCAGCACTACTTAATCAGTAAGCAAGCACTCCATATGATACGACAAAACGCAAACTGGCTCTATGTAATTCGCCTCTCCGCGTGTGCGTCATGTCGCACCAGTTCGGGGGTGAGACAGTGTAGCCGAATTCCCTCAAGCGTTCGGTGTGGTACTTCACGCGGTGCGCCTGCCGCTGGCGGTCGTAGTAGTCCGACCCCAAGTCTTGCTACGTCACGCCGAAACATAGGATGAAGAAGACGGCATCCAGGCGGATGATAGTTCCGGCTGTGCGCTCAATGCGCAATCAGTGCCTGGTAAATGTCGCGCCGGGACGCGCCGGTGGTTGCGGCGGCGCGGGAGGATGCGTCACGCAGACTCAGGCCTTCAGCGCGAAAACCGCGGGCTAACGTCACGGCCTGCGCCAGTGGATCCACTTCCGCCCGAACTAACCCGCTGCCGGGCCACACCAGCACGATCTCCCCGCGCACTTCCCGGTCGGCCAGCGCCGCGGCCTGCTCTTGCGCGGACCCGCGGCGCAATTCCTCAAATTTCTTCGACAGTTCACGCG
>Ga0073936_10008423_pt1 | contig 13095 bp, 9 predicted proteins | sample AliMusrvi5mmetaG_FD_87041 | JGI IMG/M metagenome (GOLD analysis project Ga0073936, IMG submission 87041) | Freshwater lake bacterial and archeal communities from Alinen Mustajarvi, Finland, to study Microbial Dark Matter (Phase II) - Alinen... | ecosystem: Environmental > Aquatic > Freshwater >... | reverse complement strand
TCCGGTCTTCCGACCAGGTCCTCGATCAACTGCCATTGCGTGTCGGTCAAATCGGTTTGGTATGCCATGCCCGAATTTCATAAATATCCCCTGATTGTCAAGCATTTTTAACTAAACAGGTTCTTAGAAAGGCGATGGGCATCGTGCCGATCACGGTGGGGTGGAAAAGCCAGTTCATTTCCTGTTGGGGTTTGATGACTCGGAGGCATTGTGGGTCCTCAAAGTTGAATGCCTGGCGACAGGAATTTGCGCCCCTCCAGCACCTCCGCAAGTGCCGGCATGAGGTCGGATGCAAGGCGGGATTTCACCACGTAAGCGTCCGCGCCTATGGCCATCGCCTCGCGGCCGTAGTCCGCATCCTCCCACACCGTTAGAAACACCAGTTTGCTGCGGCACGCCGCTTGTTTGAGCCGGCGCGCAGCCTCGAACCCGTCCAGGCCGGGCATGGAAATGTCCAGGACGATCACGTCCGGATCAAGCCGCGCGGCGGCATCCAACAGTTCCAATCCGTTGGCCACGGCTGCGACGACATCATATCGCTCGCCTAACAAGCACGACACTTGCGCCATCACCTCCGCATGGTCGTCGGCCAGCACGATTCGCGTGCCGGTGGCCGGGCCAGTCATGTGGGTGTGATCCATGCAATCAAAGGATGCGGGAAACAGCAATCCCTGCAAACTGTCAAAACTGACAGGCTAGGGCACGTGGACGGGCTGCACGTTCCAGACATGCCTGCAGTAGTCGCGAATCGACCGGTCCGAGGAGAATTTGCCCATGCGCGCCACGTTGAGGATGGATTCGCGCGTCCACGCCTGCGGGTCACGCCACAGCGCGCTGACCTGGTCCTGGCACTCGATGTAAGCCTGGTAGTCGGCGAGCACGAGAAACGGGTCCTGTCCTAGCAGATTGCCCACCAGCGGCTGGAACAGGTCGGGGTTGCCCTCCGCCAGCGCGCCGGAGGCGATGAAGTCAAGAACTTCGCGGAGAGACGCGTTCTCCTGATAGATGTCATGAGGATGATAACCACGGGATTTCACTTGCTGAACTTGCGTGGCATCGAGGCCGAAGAGGAAAAAGTTTTCGGCGCCGACCTCTTCACGAATCTCGACATTGGCGCCATCGAGGGTTCCGATGGTCAGCGCGCCGTTGAGGGCGAATTTCATGTTGCCGGTGCCTGAAGCCTCCATGCCTGCCGTGGAAATCTGCTCGGACAAATCGGCGGCGGGATAGACATGCTGGGCATTCTTCACATTGAAGTCGGGGAAGAACACGACTTTCAGGCGCTCGCGCACGGCCGGGTCGCGGTTGACCACGTCGGCCACCGAATTGATGAGTTTGATGATGAGCTTGGCCATGAAGTAACCGGGCGCGGCCTTGGCCCCGAAGATGAACGTGCGTGCCGGCACCTCAGCCTGTGGATCGCGCTTGAGACGCAGGTATAGCGTGAGGATGTGGAGCACATTCAAGTGTTGGCGCTTGTATTCGTGCAGACGCTTGACCTGGATGTCGAACAGCGACTCGGGGCTCACCATCACGTCGGTGCGCTGTTCAATGAGCGAAGCGAGGTCGCGTTTGGCGGCAAGTTTCACCTCGCGCCACTGTTGTTGGAACCCGGCGTCGTCGGCCAGCGGCTCCAACTCGCGGAGTTGGTAGAGGTCGCGCAGCCAGCCGTACCCGATCCGCTCGGTGATAAGCCGGGCAAGTGACGGATTGCTCACGGCCACGAAGCGGCGCGGAGTGACCCCGTTGGTAATGTTGAGAAACTTTTCCGGCCAGAGCGCGGCGAAGTCATGCATGACGGTCTCGACCAGCAGTTCCGAGTGCAGTCGCGCAACGCCATTGACATGGTGACTGCCGACGGTGGCCAGATTGGCCATGCGCACGTAACGCTCGCCGCTTTCATCGATGAGCGACATGCGGGCCAGTCGGGCGTCGTCGCCGGGGAACCTCGCGCGAACCTCGTCGAGGAAGCGTGCGTTGATTTCGTGGATGATTTCAAGGTGCCGGGGCAGGACTTGGCAGAACAAGCCAAGCGGCCATTTCTCCAGAGCCTCGGGCAACAGCGTGTGATTTGTATAGGCAAACGTTTTCCGGGTTACGTTCCACGCCACGTCCCAGTCCGTCAGATGTTCATCCACCAGCAGGCGCATCAGCTCGGCGACGGCGATGGCCGGATGCGTGTCATTAAGTTGCACGGCCCATTTCTCGTGAAATTCCTCGATGGGTCGCTTGAGCAGCAGGTGTACGCGAAGCATGTCCTGGAGCGAACAGGTGACGAAAAAGAACTGCTGTTGGAGGCGGAGGATCTTGCCTTGGAGCGCCTCGTCGTTCGGATAGAGCACCTTGGTGATGTTTTCCGAATGCATCTTATCCTCGACGGCGCGGAGGTAATCGCCGTGGTTGAAGGCGGCGAAATCAAACGACTCGACCGCCTCGGCTTTCCAGAGCCGCAGGTAGTTGCAGGTGCCCACGCGGTAGCCCAGGATCGGGGTGTCGTAGGCCGTGCCCTTGACCACCGTGTCGGGCACCCATCGCACGCGCAAAGCGCCTCGCTCATCCGTCCACCGCTCGCAATGTCCGCCGAATTTCACGTCGTAGGCGACTTCAGGCCGGGCGATTTCCCACGGATTGCCCAAGCGCAGCCACTTGTCGGTGATCTCCACCTGCCAGCCGTCCTTGAGCGCCTGGTCGAAAATGCCGAACTCATAGCGGATGCCGTAGCCGATGGCCGGCACCTCGAGCGAGGCCAGCGAATCCAGATAACAGGACGCCAGCCGACCCAGGCCGCCGTTGCCCAAGCCAGGTTCCTCCTCCTGCTCTATCAGCTCGTCGAGACTCATTCCGAGTTCCGCCATTGCCGCACGCGCCTGCTCGGTCAGACCCAGGTTGAGAAGATTGTTGGCCAAGTGCGGCCCCGGCAGAAACTCGGCGGATAGATAGGCCACCGTGCGCGTGTCGCGTGCGGCGTAGGTTTCCAGCGTCCGGACGCCCTGCGCGAACACGCGGTCGCGGACGGTTAGAGCCAGTGCGGTGTATGCATCGTTGCGCGTTGCGGTCATCGGCATGCGGCCGAGGCCGCAAAAGAGGTTGTCGAGGAATGCTTGCTTGAGATCCTCAACGCTCAGGCCACAGCGCACGCCGACGAGCGGCGAGAGTTGGATTGACTCGGCTTGGGACGGATTCTTGTAATTGAGCATGGGAAGACGGGGTTGGGTGTTAACGTCAGTTTCCAGTGGCATTGAGAACCACATATCAAGCCGTGCCTCTTGCCGGCGCAATTCATACCGTCACAACATGTCAGAAAGCGCGAATGCATGCAAACTGTCAAAACTGACAGGTGGCTAGGAGCCTATGGGCGCACCAGGCCCAGTTTGACCGCTTGCTGGATGAGTTCGGCGCTGGTTTTCACGCCGAGTTGTCGCATCATGGCATACTTGTGGAAGGCGATCGTGCGGGGGGTCACGTGGAGTATGTCGGCCACTTCCTTCATCAAACGTCCCTCGGCCAGCAGTTGCAGGACCTCGCGTTGCCGCGGCGTCAGCTTGTCAGCGTGATGATTGTGGGGCCGGTCGAGGAACACGGGCAAAGGCACGCCCTTGGAGATGAGTGGCGTGAGGTATTTCCGGCCTTGCATGGCCATCTGAATGGACAGGAAGAGTTCCGAGGCGGCCGAGCCTTTCAACAGGTAGGCCGAAGCGCCCAAGCGAAACGCCTCCGCTGCCAGATCCGGGTCTTCATTCACGGTGAGGAACACCCACTTGGTTTCCGGCAACCGCGGCTGGAGCTGCCGACATGCATCAATGCCGTTGAGGTGGGGCATCGAAATGTCGAGCACGATGACATCCGGTTTCAGCTTGGGCGCCATGTCGAGCAGCATGCGTCCGTCGGACACGGTGCCCACCACATCGCAGTGGGGAGACAACATCTCCTGGAACGCGGCCACCAACATGGCATGGTCGTCGGCTAACAAAATGCGGGGGCGCGGGATCATGGCATGGTTGCTTTCGGCATGGGCACCCGGACACTCACGATGGTGCCATCACCGGGTTTCGAGTCCCACCGTTTGCCAGATCCAGCGGTAGCGAGCGGGGCACGCTGTCAGCCACGAAATGAACCAGCAGGTGATGTGCGGCCTCCACCTCATGACAAAGACCCTTTAGCGCGACCTCCAGCCCCAACTGCTCCAATTTGGCCGGGTGCAGGTCGTGGGAAAATCGATGCACTTCCGGGGACGGATTCCTCGTCTGGTCCGACAGACATCGTGTTATTGGTTGCGGTCGCTTCACAAATCGGGTGCGGCAGGCTAGCATCTGGCCTGCACTTGGCCAGCACAGAAGTAGACGTTCGTCAAAATCGTTGGGGCGGACGAGCCGCCTTCCCTGTGTCGCCTTTACCGCCCAATGGGTAGCAACCGTCACATCTGTTAGAAAAAACCCAGCCTCCGCTGCAAGATCCCCCTGCCGCAGCTCGTAAAGCCGAATTATTCCGATTTGCCAATCGCCACAAGAAACCCGCCATGAACCATCCGAATCTGATCATCGCCGCATCGTTTGCCCTGTCAGTGCTGGCACCCGCCGACGCCGAGTGGAAGCCTGCCGTCGGCCCGCTCAAAACGCGCTGGGCGAAGGATGTGTCGCCCGCCAACGCCCTGCCCGAGTATCCGCGGCCGCAATTGGTGCGCAAAGACTGGTTGAACCTCAACGGGCTTTGGGATCTCAAGCTCGGCGACGGCACGGAGACGAATATCCTGGTCCCCTACCCTATCGAATCGGCGTTGTCCGGAGTGATGAAGCACTCGGACCGCATGACCTATCGGCGCACCTTTGAAATCCCCAAAACCTGGAGCGGCCGGCATGTGTTGCTGCACTTCGGTGCGGTCGATTGGGAAACCAAGGTGTCGGTCAACGGCAAGGAACTCGCCGTTCACCGCGGCGGTTATGACCCCTTCGGTTTTGACATCACCGCCGTGCTCAAGACCGAAGGCGCACAGCAGCTTGTGCTCGAGGTGTTCGACCCAACTGACAAGGGCGGTCAGCCGCGTGGCAAACAAACGCTCAAGGCTGGCGGCATCATGTATACGCCGACCTCCGGCATCTGGCAAACGGTGTGGCTTGAACCGGTGGCCGACGCACATATCGAATCCTTGCGTTTGGTGCCGGACGTTGATGGCAGTTGTTTGCGTTTGACGGTGACCGGCACGGGCACGGTGGAGGCGCTCGCCAGTGACGGCGGCACGCAGGTTGCCACTGTTAGCGGCGCGGCCGGCAGCGAACTCAAGCTTGCCATCCCCAATCCCAAACTCTGGTCGCCTGACTCGCCGCATTTGTATGATCTGAAAGTTTCGCTCAAGTCAGGTGACCAGCTCACGGACACGGTGACCAGCTACTTCGGCATGCGCAAGATCGCGCTGGGCAAGGATGACAAGGGCGTCACCCGCTTGATGCTCAACGGCAAGGCGGTCTTCCAGGTCGGACCGCTCGATCAGGGGTTTTGGCCCGACGGCATCTATACCGCGCCGACCGACGCGGCCTTGCGCTTCGACGTGGCGGAAATGCGCCGTCTCGGCTTCAACTGCGCCCGCAAACACATCAAGGTCGAGCCGGACCGCTGGTATTACTGGGCTGACCGGCTTGGCCTGTTAGTCTGGCAGGACATGCCCAGCGTCAATTCCTACACCGACAGTCCGCAGCCCATCGACGTGCCGCAGTTCAAGACCGAATTGACGAGCCTGGTGACAAATCACTGGAACCACCCATCAATCATCATGTGGGTGATTTTCAACGAGGCACAGGGCCAGCACGACACCGAGACGCTGGTTGCGGAAGTCAAAACCCTCGATCCTTCGCGCTTGGTCAATAACGCCAGCGGCGGAGCCGACAAGAATTGTGGCGACGTGATCGACATGCATAGTTATCCAGGGCCGGATTCACCCAAACCGGAGGAACATCGGGCCGCGGTGTTAGGCGAATTCGGCGGTCTTGGCTTGCCCGTGGACGGCCACCGCTGGGCCGACGCGTCCTGGGGCTATAAGGGAACCCAAAGCATGGAGGCCCTGACCCGCGGTTACGAAAAACTGCTCGCCAAGGCCTGGGCGCTCAACGACAAGGCCGGCCTGAGCGCCGTGATTTACACCCAGCTCACCGATGTTGAAACCGAGGGCAACGGTCTTCTAACTTATGACCGCGATGTGAACAAGGTGATCGCGGACCAGGCCGCCGCAGTGAATACCGGCAAGTTTCCGCCAATGCCCGTGATCAAGGAAGTGGTGCCCACTTCGCAACTCAAGGCCGTCACCTGGCGATTCACGTTAGACCAACCGGCCGCCGACTGGCTCAAGCCCGCGTTTGACGACGCGGGGTGGCAGCAGGGGCCGGGCGGCTTCGGCACCGCGAGCACCCCCGGCGCCGTGGCACGCACCGAGTGGAAAACCGCCGACATCTGGTTGCGTCGCGAATTCGACTGGGCGGCCGCCACGGCCGGCAAGCCGGCCTTGTGGGTGCATCACGACGAGGATGTCGAGATCTACATCAACGGTGTGTTGGCCGGCAAGGCCGACGGCTATGTCACCGAATACGAAGAGATGCCTCTGACGGGCGAAGGGGTTGCGGCGCTCAAACCCGGGAAAAACCTGCTTGCGGTGCATTGTCATCAGACAGCCGGTGGCCAGTATGTTGACGTCGGCATCATCACCGAGACCACGCCAGCCAAGTGAGAGATGGGTGGCGAATGCAACCCATCATTCCACTGGTTATGAACCATCCGGCGTCGGTGATTCCGTTGAAGGGTCGATGCGCTCCATGTCTTCCTTGAAAATCCGCGCGCGCTCCTCTGCGGTGAGTACCCGCCATTCGCCTTCGGCCAAATCCGCGGCCAGGCGCAGGCCGCCGATGCCGATGCGTTTGAGCGCGAGCACATGATTGCCGGCGGCGGCGAACATCCGGCGGACCTGGTGGTAGCGGCCCTCATGCAAGGTGATGAGCGCCTCCTTGTCATCCAGCGCTTCCAGGCGTGCCGGCAGCAGCGGCTTGGTTTCGCTTTTCAGAACCAGTTTGCCCGAGGCGAACAACGCGGCCTCGTGTCCTGCCAGCGGCCGGTCCAGCACGGCATGATAGATTTTCAGGCAGCCGGATTTCGGATGGATGATCTTGTGCAACAACTGCCCGTCATCAGTTAGGAGCAGCAATCCGGTGGTGTCCTTGTCGAGCCTGCCCACCGGGCTGAGCAAGGGGTTTCTCAAGGCGTAGCGCGGCGGCAGCAGATCATAGATGGTGGAACCCGGATCGTCCGCACCGCACGTGTAACCGTCCGGCTTGTTGAGCATCAACAGCAGGGGAAACACCGGATCGAGCGCCTCGCCGCGAAAACGGATCGAGGCATGCGGCGGAAAATCACCTTCACCCAGCACCCGTCCCTGGTCATCGGTTACAGCGCCGGCGCGGATCAGGCGTTGGACTTCCTTGCGGGAGCCATAGCCGAGGTTGGCGAGCAGTTTGACGAGTTTCATGGCGGCAGGCGGTAGATCAAGGTGTCGCGGCGGGGAGCGCCGGCGTCCCGCCGGCAGTGCTCGGCATCCTGCCGAACTCTCTTCCGCATTTGCGTGGCACCGGCGCGGGTGCTTGGGGCGTTATCTATCATTTCAAATGGTCTTGCGGAGTTCAGCGCCGTTCCGCGAACAGCAGTTTGTAGGTTCTGTCTTCCCCGGCATTGCGCCAGGCCAGACCCGCGGCATCCAACACGGCTTCATAGGACAGTTGCCGGTTGGCCACGAGATAGAGTCGCCCGCCGCGCTTGAGCGCCGCGGCCGCGGTCTTGACAAACGCCCTGCCCAGGTCCACATCCGTGGCCTGGCCGCTGTGAAACGGCGGATTCATCACAATGGCATCATAGCCACCGGCAACCCCCTCGCACACGTCGTGCCAATGATAGTGAATCTCGCGCTCATGCCCCGCCAGATTCGCGCGGGCACAGTCGAGCGCCCGGGCATCCGCCTCGAACAAATCGATCCGCCCGACCTTGGGGCAGCGCCGCAGCACCGCGTCGGATAGAAAACCCCAGCCCGCACCCAGGTCCGCGACGTGGCCGCGCAACGTGGCGGGCAGATGCCCGGCGAGCAGTGCCGAGCCCGGATCGATGTGATCCACGCTGAATACCCCCGCTTCGACCACGAACCTCGTGTTAGGAATGACGCGTCGGGCGCCCAGTGCGCGCCACTGGGCGAAATCTTCCTCGCGCCACTTGCCATCCTCCAGCGCGTGAAAGGCGCGGCACTTGTGTTTTTGCAGCGAGGTGATGTTGCCGCAGGCCTGGCCCAACGCCTTTTCAAAGCGTGCCGCGCCAGCGGTGTTAGGCATTGCGGCGAGCAGGCGTCCGCCCGGCTCCAACAACTCGCGCGCCAGCGCAAACCAGACCAATGTCTCGTCCCGCGATTTGTTTGGCAACACCAGCACCAGCGGATAACGCCCGGTTGGCCGCTCCACCCGCGCCAACCCCGCGCGGTCCCAGGCCGCCGCCAGCGGCTTGAGCGGCTGCCAGCCGCCCAGGTCCGGCCAATGCGCCAATGCCGGATGCGCTTGCGCACCCAGAAACAAGGCGTTGGCGGGCACGGCAAGAGTTCCCTCGCCGGCAAACGTGAGCATCAGGGTTTCAAGCGCGGCGTTCACGGCCGCAGCATAAGCGCAGTTGCGGCCGCTTGGCCAAGGGGAATTTCCGGCACGCATCCAGACTTGGTGGAAACCGGATGGTCAGGCAATCCTGTCCGGTTGGCGCTTCCAAGGGTGAGACAGGCTCCGGGCAGAATGTCCGGGCCACCGTGGTTCGGGCATTCCGCCCGCCACCCTTCTTTCCCCGGACAAGAATGTCGTGTCATCACGAACCGTCGTGGCTATGTCCGGGCCGCCACAAAAAGCCAGAATCGGGATCGCATTTGCGGGAAGCGCACCTTAAACTCAGGCGTGTCCGCAAGTTCCATCAAGATTCCTCAAGATCGGGTCTCCAATCCCAAGAACCTAAACGGCTTCGGCTCATGACGGACCCCGCCCCGATGACCCCCGAGGAGCGGGACCTGCATTGGTTCACCCACGTCTATCAAGGCGACAGCCAGCGGCAGCTCACCTGGCGGGCGGTGATCACCGGCGGTTTGCTAGGGATGTTCCTGTCCATTTCCAACCTCTACACCACGCTCAAGCTCGGCTGGGCGTTCGGCGTCGCCATCACCGCCTGCGTCATGTCCTATGTCATCTGGAATGTGGTGCGCGGTCTCACCGGCGGCAGGCTGTCGCAGCTCTCGCTGTTGGAAAACAACTGCATGCAGAGTACCGCCTCGGCCGCCGGCTATTCCACCGGTGGCACCGTCGGCAGCGCCTTTGCCGCGCTGCTGATGGTCGAGGGCCATCACCAGCCGTGGTGGGTGGTCACCGGCATGGTGTTTCTCACCGCGGCGCTGGGCGTCTTGCTGGCGATCCCGATGAAGCGGCAGATGATCAACCACGAGGAGTTGCCGTTTCCCAGCGGCATCGCCGCCGCGGAAACCCTCCGCAGCCTCTACAGCGCAGGTCGCGACGCCATGCGCAAGGCCTATACCCTCATCGCAGGCATGGCCATCGGCGGGCTCATCGGCTTGCTCAAGAGCGTCGAGCAAGTCGCTGCCACGTTTTCTGACAATTGGTTCGGCGCCGTCGCGCATGGCATCCGCAAGCTCATTCCATTGCCCGACCTCGTGCCGCTCAAGAGCGCGGGACTGCCCGCCGGCTACTCGCTGGCCGGGCTCGGCTTCGAGCCGGGCGTGCTGATGATCGGCGCGGGCATGATCATCGGCCTGCGCAACGCCCTGTCCATGCTGTTAGGATCGATTGTATTGTATTATGTTCTAACACCATTGCTGCTCGGCTCGGACCTGGCGCACGCGGGAGACACCACCTGGCACTTTTCCATTGTGGCCAGGGGCGACATGGATCTCATCCCCCGCCGGTGGGGCGTGTGGGGCGGCACCGCGCTGATGGTGTTCTCCAGTCTCACGGCCTTCGCCCTGCAATGGCGCACGCTGGTCCGTTCGCTGCGCATCGAGCGTGGCGGCGACGACGCGGCCTCGCCGGCCAGCCGCATCGAGGTCCCGTCCAGTTGGCTGTGGCTCGGGCTGGTGCCCATCACCCTCGGCCTCATCGTGCTGATGAAGATTGCCTTCGGCGTGCATCCCGCGCTGGGTCTGTTAGCGGTGGTGATGACGTTTTTCCTCTCGCTGGTTGCCTGCCGCGCCACCGGCGAGACCGACACCACGCCGATCGGCGCCATGGGCAAGGTGACACAACTCGTCTATGCCATGCTGGCCCGCAACAACACCGTCATCAACCTGATGGCCGCCGGCACCACCGCGTCGGCCGCCGGCAGCGCCGCCGATCTTCTAACCGACCTGAAGAGCGGCTATCTGCTGGGTGCCAACCCGCGCAAACAATTCCTCGCGCAATTCTATGGCATCTTTTTCGGCACCGTGGCCATTGTTCCCGCCTGGTATGCGCTGGCACCGAACCTGGAAACCCTGACCCGGAAATTCCCGATGCCCAGCGCCTCGGCCTGGCGGGCGATGGCCGATCTGTTAGCCAGCGGCGTGGGCAACCTGCCCGCGAGCGCGCTTTACGCGGTGCTGGTCGGCTCGTTCATTGGCACCGTCCTGCCGCTGCTGCATGTCTTCCTGCCCGCGACCCGCAGGTTTCTTCCCACGGCAATGGGACTGGGGCTGGGCATGGTGGTGGATTTTTCCAACAGCCTCGGGTTTGTGATCGGCGCGGCGATCGCCTGGTACTGGACGCACCGCAACCGCCCGCAAGCGGAGATGTTCAACATCCCGCTGGCCTCCGGCTTTGTCGCGGGCGAATCGCTCGTCGCCGCCATCCTTACCATCCTCTGCGCCCTCGCCGGCCTGCTCGGCCGCGGCGGATAAGTGCGTCTGCCGCACGCGGAAGCCGCCCGGCGCGGATCGCGCGGAGAGCGGTCCCGGCCCTAACACTGATGCAGCGACCTCCCCACCCTACCTGCCGAGGATGGCCCTGGCGCGGGCGAGCGAACCGAGATTAAAGGCGTTGGTGTAACCCATGCCTTTCAAGGTCCGCACCGCCATCGCGCTGCGCATGCCGCTCTGGCAATGCAATAACAACACCTGCCGCTTGTCCGGCACCCGTTGCGGCATGGCCGCTTCGATCACATCCAGCGGAATGTTGATCGCGTTGGGCAGGTGCTCGGTGTTGTACTCCTCGGGGCTTCGCACGTCAATCACCAGCGCCCCCTTCGTCAAATACTCCGCCGCGTCCTCGGATGCGAGCTCACCGGTTCGTTTCAACAGGAAAACGATCACGGCGAGCGCCGCGACGACTAACAGGACGGTCCATTTCATGGTTTCGGGGTTCACACGGCTGGGCACACCCTTACGCGATCCGATCGCCAAAGTCAAGCACGAGGCCGAATCATTTGCCGGGTTGCTGCCTGGCGCCGCGCAACCAACAGGCCGGCGGCGAGGGCTCGCGGCTGCCGTCGGGCTCATCACTCATTCGCCTATCAAGGATACCCTGGTGAGGGTATGGAGCCACGGCGGCAGCCACTTCCTCACGCTCGATGCTGCCGATGAAGATGATTCGCCTGCGTTGGGACCGCGCCTCGCAGTCGCTCCAAGTCCTCGTTAGAAACACAACAGGGATCGGCGGCCACCCAATGACCGGGGGCGATTTCACCCAGAGCAAGGTCGGTGCCGATGGTTTCGGCGTAGCGCGGGTGACCCATGCGGTGGCCGAAGGCACTGCCGGGCGGCGGGTCGATAGGCGATGGCACGTCGCCCTCCAGCAGGATTTTCGCGCGTTTCACCTTGGGGTCCGGCGAGGGAATGGCCGACAGCAGGGCCTTGGTGTAGGCGTGGCGCGGGTCGCGGTAGATCGTCTCGGCGGGGGCGAGTTCGACGAGTTTGCCCAGATACATCACCGCCACGCGGTCGCTGACGTGTTTGACGACGGATAGGTCGTGCGCGATGAACAGATAGGACAAGCCGAAGTCGCGCTGCAACTCGACCAGCAAATTGAGAATCTGCGACTGCACCGATACATCCAGCGCGGAGACCGGTTCGTCACACACGATGAGCTTGGGCTTGAGCGCCAAGGCGCGCGCAATGCCGATGCGCTGGCGCTGGCCACCGGAAAACTCAAACGTATAGCGCTCGCCCGCGGCGGCGGGCAGCCCGACCCGGTCTAGCAAGTCATGCACCTGCTTGCGGCGTCCGGCGCGGTCGCCCAGACCGTGGATGATGAATGGTTCCTCAATGATAGCCTGCACACTCATGCGCGGGTCGAGCGACTCCGCGGGATCCTGGAAAATCATTTGGAAATCCCGCCGCAGCGGACGCAGCGCACGCTGGCTGAGACCGGTGATGTCGGCGCCCTCCAGATGGATGCTGCCGGAGGTCGGTTTGAGCAGGCGCACAATGGCCTTGCCGAGCGTGGACTTGCCGCATCCGGATTCGCCGACCAGCCCGAGGGTTTCACCCGGTTGGATATGTAGCGAGACACCATCGACGGCTCTAACAAATCCGGCGCGGTGCGGGATGATCCCGCTGCGCACCGGGAAGTAAATGCGGAGATCGGCGACGTCGAGCAGAGGGTTGGCAGTCACGGCGGATTCATTGGGGCTGATAGCATTGGGGGCAGGTTTCCGCCCAGTGGCCGGGGGACACCTCAGCAAACAACGGGCGCTCATTGGAACCCGCTGCGCTGCGGCCCATGCGCTGGCAGAAGCGACAGCCGTGGACATGATCCGCCAGCGAGGCGACCATCCCGGGAATGGTTTTTAGCAGGGACTTGGAGGGCGTCTCCAGGGTTGGGATGGATTGCAACAAGCCGCGGGTGTAGGCATGCAGCGGATGCTCAAACAACTCCTCAGCACTGGCCCGCTCCACCACCCGCCCGGCATACATCACCACCACCTCGTCGCAGGTTTCGGCGATCACGCCCAGATCGTGGGTGATGAGAATGATTGACATGCCGATCTCATCCTGCAGCCGATCCATCAGATCGAGAATTTGCGCCTGGACCGTGACGTCAAGGGCGGTGGTCGGCTCATCGG
>Ga0073936_10008421_pt1 | contig 13097 bp, 10 predicted proteins | sample AliMusrvi5mmetaG_FD_87041 | JGI IMG/M metagenome (GOLD analysis project Ga0073936, IMG submission 87041) | Freshwater lake bacterial and archeal communities from Alinen Mustajarvi, Finland, to study Microbial Dark Matter (Phase II) - Alinen... | ecosystem: Environmental > Aquatic > Freshwater >... | reverse complement strand
GGGCTCTATTACCTCCAGCGGGAGTTCGGCCCCAAGGCGGATGCGCTGCCCCTGGCGAAGCTCCAGGACATGGAGACCGCGAGCATCGTGTTCGACCGCAACGGTCAGCAACTCGGCAAGATATTCATCCAAAACCGGGACACCATCTCGCTGGTGGACATGGAGAGATCGAGCATCGTGCCGGCGCTCGTTTCCGCGGAGGACAACCGTTTCTGGCAGCATCACGGCGTGGACTACATCGGCATGGCGCGCGCCTCGTTGAAGAACTGGCGCGCCAATAAAATCCGCCAGGGCGCTTCCACCGTCACCCAGCAGCTCGCGCGCAACACCTACAAGGACGTCTTACCCAGTAGCGACCGGAGTTTTCACCGCAAAATTCTGGAGATGTTCGTGGCGATGCGCATCGAAAAGAACTTCTCGAAGCGGCAGATCCTCGAATTCTACCTCAACCGCGTCTATTTCGGCTCCGGGTTCTACGGGCTCGAAGCCGCCGCGCGCGGTTACTTTGGCAAACCGGCCCGGCAGTTGACCCTTTCCGAGTGCGCCACGCTCACCGGGATGCTGCGAAGCCCCAACAATCTTTCCCCTTGGAAGGACCGCAACGAATGCATCAAGTCGCGGGACTTTGTGTTGGGGCGGATGCTGGAGCTCGGCTGGATCGACCAAGCCAAGTATGATCATGCGAAAAGCGAGACGCTGGGGGTCAAAAACCGCAGCAAGGTCTCCAGCGACTCCTACGCCATCGAATTCGTCCGCCAGCAGGTGACGAGTCTGCTGGGGGAAGATGAGAGCGTTTACAGCGACGGCTTCCGCATTTACACCACGCTGGACGCCGGGCTGCAAAAAAAGGCGGAGGAGACGCTCAAGTCCCGGCTTGAAGAAGTGGAGCGGCGGCGCGGATATTCAAACCCGACTTACGCGCAATATGACGCGCTCTACCGCGACCGGACGCGGGCCGAGAGCGATCCGCTTCCGCCGCCCGCCTATCTCCAGGGAGCGCTTTACGCCCTGAACAACACCACCGGCGGCGTGCTTGCGCTCGTGGGCGGGCGGGATTTTTCCCACAACCAGTATAATCGCGCGCTCCTGGCCAACCGCCCGGCAGGCACGGGATTCCTCCCCATCGTCTATGCTGCGGCTTTTGAGAAGGGGATTTTCCCCGGCAGCGTCTATCAAGACAGCGCCATCGACAACCGGCTGGTGATGATCGGCGGAATGACCGGCATCCTGGGCGAATGGGGACCGGAAAACGCTGACAATCAATACGAAGGCCCCATCACCGCCCACAATGCCTTGGTCAAATCCAAGAATGCGGCCACGGTGCGGCTGGGGCTGGCCACGGGGCTCGACCCCGTGCTCACGCTGGCCAAAAAAGCGCGGATTGACAGCGCGTTGCGGCGGTTTCCCTCCACCTACCTGGGCAGCAGCGAAGTGACGCTGGAGGATTTGACCCTGGCCTACACCATTTTCCCCAACCAGGGCGCGCGGCCAGACAAGCCGTTCATCATCGAGCGCGTGGAAACCAAGAACGGCACCCTCGTTTACCGGCATTCACCCGCGGGCCGGGTCGCGGTGATTTCGCCCACCACCGCTTATGAAGTCCACTCCGCCCTGGCTGAATCCCTGGTGAGGGGAAGCGCTGACAAAGCCTTCACACGGTATGGCCTGAAAAAATGTGACGTGGGGGGAAAAACCGGCACCGCCTACAACTTCACCGACGTCTGGTTTATCGGCTACTCCAGCGCCATCACCTGCGGCGTCTGGGCGGGATTTGACGGTCCGAAGCCAATTTATCGCGGCGCATTTTCCAACGAAATAGCCCTCCCCATCTGGGTCGATTTCATGAACGCCTCCTTCGCCGCCTTCCCGGCCAAAGAGATCGAGCGTCCGCCAGGGCTGCAAAAATACGAGATATGCGGCGTGAGCGGTCAACTCCTCACCCCCAAGTGCATCGAGAACACCCCGAACCCCGCCGGAGGGGATCCCATCGAGCACTCGACCGCCTGCTTCGAGTGGGGCACGCCTGAACAAGCGCCCAAGCTCCCGTGCGAACTCCACAGCGGCAACAAGAGTTACGCTCCCCGCGAGCGGCCCGAACAGGACAACATCCCACGCCCCGCGCCAGCCTTCGACCCCGCCAATTTCCAAACGGTGCATGTCAAAGCGCCCACCGTCGTCGGCGACGACCCCTTTAAAGCCGTCACCGTCACGCCGGTGCAGCGGGCCGAACTCGTCGATCCGAACCCCGCGAACCCGTCCCCGCCGACACCCGGTCCCACGCCGACTCCCATACCGCCCCCGCCTGATAACACAACGCCAGAAGTGAAAATTGCTCCCGCCGTGCCCGTGCGTCCCGGGGACGTGACTTCCGAGGAAGACCCCTCCTCCAATCTCCAAGCTCCCCCGCCCATCCAGTTCAAATAGAGAGAGCGGTCCTGATACCATTTTCCAGAAATAAAGGGACACACCAATCTATGAGGGCGTCGGGCAATAGCATCCTGTAGGGATGCAAGAGAATAGCCGGGGGGTGAGCGCAGCGACACCCCCGGTGGGGATGGAGAGCGATTGACCCCGGCGGGGTCGCAGAGGATGGGCGTATTGGGCTTCCAGCGCTCTGCCACCCCTGTGCGGGGTGTAGATAGGGGGATCGCGTTCCGGGGGTGTCGGCGCGTCACAACGCGCATCAACCCCCGGCTATTTACTGTAAACTCTTCGAGTTAAAGACTCCTGTATCCGTAACGTTAATTTTGCAATTTGGTATGACTCGAAAATTCACCATTTTCATGCCGCATGGAGCCTTGGCTGCGGGGCATGGGTATCTCGAAAAGAATTTCCGCATGAGCAGGGCATACGCACCGGCTCCGGGAAAAATTATCCCGGAGAAGTTCTTTAAAACCAGTGGAGGTCCGTTCTCTTGCGCCAGTGGCGGTCGTCGGTCTCCGGGTAATCGAGGGTGTAGTGCAGTCCCCGGCTTTCCTTGCGCAGCAGGGCGCAGTCCACGATGAGGGCGGCGACGGTGGCCAGGTTGCGCAGTTCGAGCAGTTCGGTGTTCACCTTGAAGTTCCAGTAAAACTCCTGGATTTCCCGGAGCAGATTGCGCAGTCGCGTGCTGGCGCGCTGGAGTCGCTTGTCCGTGCGGACGATGCCGACGTAATCCCACATAAGCCGCCGGATCTCGTCCCAGTTGTGGTAGATGACCACCATCTCGTCCACGTCATGCGCATCCCCGCTCACCCATTCGGGCAGGGTGAGGTCGTGAGGGGGATGGCCGTTGAAGGGGACGTCCACGAGCACGTGTTCCATGGCGCGGTGAGCGAGCACCACCGCCTCCAAGAGTGAATTGCTGGCGAGGCGGTTCGCCCCGTGGAGGCCGGTGCAGGCGACTTCGCCGATGGCATAGAGCCCTCGCAGGGTGGTGGCGCCGTTGGCGTCGGTGAGGACGCCGCCGCATTGGTAATGGGCTGCCGGGACCACGGGGATCGGCTCGGTGGTGATGTCGATGCCGAGCTTGAGGCAGGTTGCGTGGATTGTCGGGAAGCGTTCCCTCACGAATTCCGCGGGCTTGTGGCTGATGTCCAGGAAGACGCACGGGGCGCCGGTGCGTTTCATCTCGGCGTCGATGGCGCGGGCGACGATGTCACGCGGGGCGAGCGCTCCGCGCGGGTGGTATTTCGCCATGAACTCGCGCCCTTTGTTGTCCACGAGCCGCCCGCCTTCGCCGCGCACCGCCTCGCTGATGAGGAACGAGCGTTCGGCGGGGTGGTAGAGGCAGGTGGGGTGAAATTGGATGAACTCCATGTTGGAGATGGTGGCCCCGGCACGCCAGGCCATCGCCACGCCGTCCCCGGTGGCGACATTGGGGTTGGTGGTGTAGAGATACACCTTGCCGCAGCCGCCCGTGGCCAGGATGAGGCGGTTGGTGCGGAAGGTCTCCACTTCTCCGGTGGCATCGTCGAGCACATAGACCCCCACGCAACGGTTTTCCGTGGCGAATCCGAGCTTGCCGGTGGTGAGGATGTCCACCGCCATGTGGTTTTCCAGCAGGTCGATGCGGGGGGAGGTCAGCGCCGCACGCAAGAGGGACTGCTCGATCTCCCGACCCGTTGCGTCCCGCGCGTGCAGCACGCGGCGCTTGGAGTGGCCGCCTTCGCGCCCGAGGTCGAGTTCGCGTTCGCCTCCTTCCAGATCGCGTTCGTCAAAGTGAACGCCCAGCTCCATGAGCTCCTGCATGCGCGCGGGGCCTTCCGTGACAATCGTCCGCACCACCGCTTCATCGCAAAGTTCCACCCCGGCGGTGAGCGTGTCGCGCACGTGCAGATCAAACGAATCTTCCCCGCTGGTCACGCACGCCACCCCGCCTTGTGCGTAGGCTGTGTTGCATTCCCCGCACGAGCGTTTGGTGATGACCGCCACGCTGCCGTGCCGCGCCGCCTTGAGCGCGAAGCTCAAGCCTGCAATGCCGCTGCCCAGGACCACAAAATCGTATGTCCTCATTTCAGGGCCACCTCTAGGTTGTCGATCAGCCGGGTTTTGCCGAAAAACACGGCCACGGCGATGAGCAGCTTGTCGGTTTGACGCGTCGGTTTTCCCAGCGTCACGGCATCCACGGCTTCCACGTAGTCGATGCGGGCCAGCGGCGCGGACTGAACGGTTTTCACCACGCGCGCCCGCAACTTGGCGGGACCGGAGCCGCCTTTTTTCGCCGCCGCTCTGGCTTCCAGCAAGGCGCGGCGCAAGACCGGGGCCTGAGCCCGCTCGTCGGGCTGCAGGTAGCGGTTGCGCGAACTCATCGCCAGGCCATCCCGCTCGCGGTGCGTCTCCGCACCCACGATTTTGATCTGGAAATCCAAGTCCCGCACCATGCGGCGGATGATGGCGAGCTGCTGGGCGTCCTTTTTGCCGAACACCGCGAGGTCCGGCGCGAGGAGGTTGAAAAGCTTGGCCACCACGGTGCAGACGCCGCGGAAATGCCCCGGGCGCGCCGCGCCGCAAAGCCCGCCGGAAAGGAGCGACTCGTCCACCCAAGTCGAGTGATCCGGCGCATAAAACGCCTCCGCCTCCGGCAGGTAGAGCAGGTCCACCCCGGCCTCGCGGCACAGCGCCATATCCTGCTGGAGCGGGCGCGGGTAACGCGAGAAATCCTCCTGGGGCCCGAACTGCGTCGGGTTCACGAAAATGCTGACCGCCACCGTCCCGTTTGGGCCCGCCAACGCCCTTGCCCGGTGGACCAACGAAAGATGCCCCTCATGGAGAGCCCCCATGGTCGGCACAAACACAAGCGGGCGGGGAATGCTGCGGCAGGCGCGGGCTGCGGAGGAGGGCGATCGGAGTATTTTCACGGAACACGCAAGGCTATCAGGAATCTCTCCCGGAGAAAAAGGGGAATTTTGGCGGGAAAAAACACGCAGACCGCAACTTTTTGCAGAGGGCCGTGTTTAACTCATGCAATATTCTCCAAAATCTCTGCATGAAGAAAATTCTCGCGCTTTCGCTTATCGTGTTGGTCGGCTCCGGCATTTTCGGGTTCCGCAAGCCGCTGGCTTTGTACTGGAGCCAGTTGAGGGAGCCGCACCCGGATGAGATCCCGGAAAAATATTTGGCGAAGGCGGAACTCCGGGATGTGGATTACTCGATCGACGTCTCCGGGGATGTCGCGCCGGAATTCCAGCTTGAGGTGAAGTCCGAGGTGGGCGGCAAGGTCAAGGATCTCCATGTGGAGCCCGGCCAGGTGGTGAAGGCGGGTGACCCGTTTTGCGAGATCGACGACACGGATTTGCAAAACCAGAAGGCCAGCGTCATGACGGACATCGCGGGCGGGCAGTTAGGCGTGGACCACGCCCAGCGCCACTTCAACCGCGGCAAGGAACTTTTCAAGGAAAAGCTGATCACCAAAGAGGCGTTTGACAATCTGGAGAATGATCTGGCAGTGGCGAAAAACACGCTGGCAAAATCCCAGCGCAGCCTTCAGACGGTCAATGACCTGCTGAGCAAAACGAAGATCGTCGCCCCTGCGGATGGAACGGTGCTGCAAGTCCAGGTGATCAAGGGGCAGGTGGTCGTCTCGGCGGCGAGCGTGAACTCCGGGACGGTCCTGATGACGGTGGCGGATTTATCCAAACTGCTGGTCACCACGCGCGTCAACCAGATCGATGTGACGCGGCTGCAACTCAAGCAGTTGGTAAAGCTCACGATGGAATCTGTCAAAGAAGAGACGATGGAAGGGCGGATTACTTTTATCGCGCCCGTTGCCACCGTCGCCAACGGAGTCAAGGGATTCGCCGTTCAAGCCACAATCCTCACGCCCAGCCCCCGGTTGCGCCCGGGGATGATCGTGAACCTGACGGTGCCCGTGGCGCATGTGGAGCAGGTGGTGACCGTGCCAGTTTCCGCCGTTTACAAGGGACGCCATGACAAGCGGGTGGTCTATGTCCTCCAAGGCGAAAAGCCGGTTGCGCGCGAGGTGGTGGTGGGGGTTTCAGGCCTCGACTACACCGAAATCAAAAGCGGGCTGAAGGTTGGGGAGCAGATTTTGACCGTGGAACCGCGTGTGCTGGCAAAGAAATCGTAACCCGAATGGCCCTCGTCGAACTCACGGACATCCGAAAGACCTACCGCGTGGGCGATCAGGAGATCGCCGCGCTGGACGGGGTGAGCCTTACCATCGAGGCGGGGGAGTTCTTGGCCATCATCGGCCCCAGCGGCTCGGGAAAATCGACGCTCATGCATCTGCTGGGCTGCCTGGACACGCCCACGAGCGGACGCTTGGTCATCGACGGCACCGATGTTTCGCGGGCCAGCAACAACGCGCTGGCCGCCATGCGCAACGCCAAGATCGGCTTCGTCTTCCAGTCCTTCAACCTGCTGCCGAAATTCGATGTCCTGCGCAATGTGGAGCTGCCGATGGTCTATGCCGGGGTGGCCGCGAGCGTGCGACGGGAGCGGGCCTTGGCCGCGATCGAACGGGTGGGGCTTACCAACCGCATCCACAACACCCCGCTGCAACTCAGCGGTGGCCAATGTCAGCGCGTGGCGATCGCACGGGCCATCGTCAACAACCCGAAGATCGTTTTTGCCGATGAACCGACCGGCAATCTCGATTCCCATACCGGCGAGGCGATCTTGACCCTCTTTCGTGAACTGGCCGAGAGCGGTCGCACCGTGGTCATCGTCACGCACGATAACACCATCGCCGCGCGCCTGCCCCGGCGCATCGAGATGCGGGACGGGCGCATTCGCCACGGTGTGGAGGCGCTGGTTTCCAACAGCGCCCCCTTGCTGCCCTCCCTGGCGGGCCAACCGGAGGCCGCATCATGAATTTCTGGTTTGGACTCTTGATCGGCCTCAAGGAAATCTCCTCCCACAAATTCCGGAGTTTTCTGACGATGCTCGGCGTCATCCTGGGGGTGGCGAGCTTGTTGGCGATGTTCGCGTTGACGGAGGGCATCGCCCAAGGGATGCGCGAAATGCTCGCCTCCACCGGCGGGGTCGAGCGGGTGGGCCTTGACTACAAGGACCCTTCCGATGAACTCCAGGACACGGCCTTTCTTTCCCCCGGGCGCACGATGGCGGATGTGGATGCCCTGCGCAAAGGCGCGCCCTTGATCGATCTCGTTTCTCCGGAAGTTTACCTTCCCAATGCTGCAGTCGCGCGTTCCAGCCAAACGCTGCGTCTGACGGTCTCGGGCGCCTGCCCGGAGTTTCTGGAAGTCGGCAAATACACCATTGAGGATGGCCGGATGATAGGCCAGACGGACATCGATAACGTGAGCCGGGTGGCGGTGATCGGCTCAGCGGTGGCTGACGAACTCTGGCCGGAGAACCCGGACTTCATCCCGCTCGGCGAGACCATCCGGATCAACGGCACCCCTTACCGTGTCGTCGGCACGTTCACCTTTTTTGAGAGCGAAGCATCCAAACGCAAACGGCAGGCGGGCGTCAGCGCGTCGGAAACCGAACGCCGGGTGCGCCGGACGGGCAAGGCAAAGGCGAAGCGCGCCAAGCTCGATCCCTACTGGCTGAAAAACCACGCCGTCATCATTCCCATCTCGACGATGTTTTACGATTTCAAGACCACCGCCAGCGCCGATGGCGGTCCCTCTTGGAAACTCGACCGCCTCTCCGTGCGCGTGTCCGATCTCGCGCTCTTTGAAGAAGCGCTCAACCAGACGCGCGCGGTCTTGTTTCAGACGCATCGCGGGATCGATGATTTCGGATTCGATACCCGCGAGGAATGGTTTGACAGCATTGAAAGCGGTGTGCGCGCCACGCGCATGAGCGGCAGCTTGATCGCGGGCATCAGTCTGCTGGTGGGCGGCATCGGGATTACCAACATCATGCTCGCGAGCATCACCGAGCGCATCCGGGAAATCGGGGTGCGGCGGGCCATCGGCGCGCGGCAGCGGGATATTTTCATCCAGATCGTGGTGGAAGCCGGGGTGATCGGTTTTATCGGCGGGGTGCTCGGCCTGCTGGCGTCCTTTGGCGTGATCCGTCTGCTCATCCTGCTTTCGCCCACAGAGAACGCCCCCATCATCACCCTTGGCGCCGTCCTGATTTCCTTCGGCTTTGCCGTGGGCATCGGCGTCCTTTCCGGGCTCTATCCCGCGTGGAAGGCGTCGCGGCTCGACCCGATCGAGGCCTTGCGCTACGGATGACGCCGTTTGCGCCCGATTGCCCTCTTCCCGCCAGATTGCATTTGCCAAAGGCGCGGTGCCCGGCGCAAATTGATGCCCTAGTCACAAACCCGATGCGCGTCACTGTCACCACGTCACTTTTGGAGGGGAAATCTCATGGCCTTTTCGCCGGAAGCAGCCTTTGAATTCCTGCGCCGCGCCCACGAAGCGGATCGGCTTGCCCACGCATATTTGATCGCCGGGGAGGCGGGCAGCGGCAAGCGCGCGCTCGCGTTGCGACTGGCGGCGCTGGTGGCTGGCATGGGCGAGGGGGGGGCAGGGGATCCGCTCAAGCACCCGGACGTCCATTTCGTGGAGCCGGAATCGAAGTCACGCATCATCAAAGTCGAGCAGACGCGCGAGCTGGAAAAAGAGCTCCAAATGCGCGCATCGCAGCGTGGGCGCAAGGTGGCCATTCTCTTTGATGCCGACCGGATGAACCCCTCGGCGTCCAATTCCTTTTTGAAAACGCTGGAGGAGCCGCCCAACAATTCCCTGCTGCTGCTGGTGAGCGCGCACCCGGAGATGCTGCTGGAGACGATCCTCTCCCGGTGCATCCCGGTGCAACTCGCCGCGCCGCCGCGCAGCGAGCCGGGCGAGGGGCAACGCCGACTGCTCGATCTGGTGGGCCGTTTCCTGACGAAAAGCAAGCCGGGCGAGGCGGACATCGGCGGGGTGTTTGTGCTCGTGCGCGAGTTCACCCGTTTGCTCGCCGAGGTGAAGAGCGAGATTCAGGACGAGTCCGCCGCCGAACTCAAGCGCGAGGAAGGGCTCTACAAGCAGACCACCGACGGCAAATGGCTCGGCGAACGCGAGGACTACTACAAGGCGCTGGGCGAAGCGCGTTATCTCCAGGCGCGGACGGTTTACATGGCGACGCTGCTCCAGTGGTGGGGGGATGTGCTGCGCCAGCAACACGGGGAGCGGGGCGATGGCGCGCTCGATTTCCCGGCCTACTCCGCGCAGACGGCGAAGCTGGCGGAGCGATTCTCCACGCCCGATGTGCTCCGCCGCATCAGCGCGCTGGAGACTTTGCGGGAAAACTTCGGACGCAATGTGCAGGAGCAGCTTGCCATTGAGGTGGCCTTTCTGGGAGCGTTCGGGGGATGAGGCTTGTTCGATTTGTGAAAGCGCAGCTCCGTTGGCGCTCCACCGTCGTTTTGCTTGCCGCCTTCGCGTGCGCCATCCCCTTCAGTGCGCAGGCCCAGCAACCGGTTCGCCGCAAGGCCGCCCTCGCGCTTGCGGAGGAATACCGGTGCTTGCGCTGGACTCCCACCGCGCAGAACGCCTTTCACGGCTTGGACCCGGAGGGCATCCGCGTCCACACTCCGGATGCCGGTTTCCAGGACCCGCACCTCCGTCCCGGCTGGTGGGTGCCGGGTCAGGTCAACGTGGGCGTCCCCTACATGTGGGGCGGTTTTAGCAGTCTCAAGGAGTTCAAGGAGGGGGTCGCGCAGGGACGGTATGCCGGGGATGTTTACACGCCGGAAAAGCGGCGGCTGCTGGATGACGCCGTAAGCAAGCACGCCGTGGGAATCGATTGTTCGGGGCTGATCTCGCGCTGCTGGGGGCTCGAACGCAGCTATTCCACTCGCGAACTCCCCGGCCTGTGCGTGCCGCTCGCCAGTTACGAGGAACTCAAGCCGGGGGACATCCTCAACTCGCACAACAACCATGTGCTGCTCTTCAAGGGCTTTGCCGACAAAGACCACGCGCGCCTGCTCGCCTACGAAGCCGGCTCCCCACCCACCTGGAAGGTGCTTCTAGACTCCATCTCCGTCCCCATCCTCAAGGAGCAAGGCTACAAGCCGTGGCGATACAAGAAGATGGCAGATTAGTTTCCTGCCACACCCCTTGCCCCTTGTTTCACAGGCTCGTGGAGGCCTGCGTGGGGCGGTGGGTTTCCATCTGGCGGCCCAGGACGTCGATCCATTGGAGGACTTGCTGCGCGTTGAGGCGCAGGGCATCGCTGCCGGGTTGCCAGGTGGCGGCGGGAAGCTTCGCGGCGTATTCCTGGCGCTCCACCCGCACGGCGAGGCTCCATCCCGGTCCCAAAATCCGCAGCCGCTCAAGGCGTCCGCCCTCATTCACCGAAAGCCGCGCGCTCCATTCCTCCACGCCCAGGCTCCGGGCCAGCTCGCGCATGAGCCGCGCCTCCAGCACGCGCAATCCCTTTTCTTCCCCGGCGTCCCGCACCTGGAAAAGGATGGGGAGCAGCGCCAGTTGCTGTGGCGGGAAGGGCAGGACCATGGGGCCGAGTCCGGCGCTTTGCCCCTTTTTCTTCTTCTGTTTGGGGGGGGGCTCGCCGGGGGTATTTGGCAGGGTGTCAAAGGGGGGGGCTTTGGGGGTGATCCAGACCCCGTCCCCCTCGCGGCAGATCGTCACCGTCCGGCCTTGGTAGGGGCCACGAAGGAGCACCCGGTAGGGCGGTTCCAGGAACAGTTCCACGCGGGCACCCGCCAGCTCCTGCGGCAGGTCGGTCATCTCTTCCAGGACCAGCGTGGCGCTCAGCGCGTGCTGCGGGGCTTCCGGGCAAAACACGCTGGCGATGGGCGTCAGGACGCGGCCCAGCAGATCGTAGGGGTTGGCAGCGGGTTGCTGCGCGCGCACGTTTTGGCAGAACACGACCAGCGCGGAGAAAAGGGCGAACAGTGATTTTTTCATGAAGGCGGGATTGCGTTTGGCGCTCCAAGGCTCTTTACTACAACTGTTCTTTAAGAAATGCCACTTTTCGCGCCCATTCTAGCCGAAGGCGGACTCGTTTTTGCCTTTGAGCATTCCACGTTGCCCGGCAAAACGATTCTGTTTTGTCTCTTTCTCGCGTCCATTTTTTCATGGTCGGTGATGATCACCAAGCTGCGGATGGTGAGCGTCGCCCAAAAACAATCGGGCGCGTTTCTCGACCTCTTTCGCAGCCACCGGCAACCCATGCATCTTTACGAGTCCAAGCTGCGCTTTGAGGGTTCGCCGCTCTACTCCGTATATCGTGCCGGGTGCAAGGAATTGACTTACCATCTGCTCGGTTCGCAGGAGGTGGACGAGACCTTCCGCGCGCGGCTGGAGGATGCGCCGCGGATTTCGCCCGCGCAGATGCGGGTGGTGACGACCGCCATGGAGCGGGCCGTGGGCGAGACGGCGCTCAAGCTGGAGGGGCAGATGATCCTGCTCGCCACGGCGGTGAGCGGGGCGCCTTTCCTGGGGCTGCTCGGAACCGTCTGGGGCGTCATGGAGACCTTCGGCGGCGTGGCGGAAGCCGGGTCTGCGAGCCTCGCGGCGATGGCTCCCGGCGTCTCCGCGGCGCTCATCACCACCGTCACCGGCCTGCTCGTGGCCATTCCCGCCATGTTCGGCTACAACTTTCTTGTCACCAGCATCCGCGGGTTGATTGTCCAGATGGACAACTTCGCGGCGGAGCTCTCCTCCGCATTCGAGCATAAATACGTCGATCACGGCGAATACGCCCGGCGTGACCTGGCATGAAACGCTTTTCCGACCGCCACCAGCTTACGACGCTCTCCGAGCTCAACGTTACGCCGCTGCTCGACCTGGCATTCGTGCTGCTCATTATTTTCATGATCACCACCCCGCTCATGGAAAACTCCAGCAGCCTTGTTTTGCCCACCAACAAAGCCGCCGAGGGCGCAGCCGACCCCGCCCAGTTGGAGACGATCTCCATCGACAAAGACGCGCTGGTCACCCTCGACAACGCCCCGGTGACGCTGGACGCCCTCGAACCGGCCATCGCCGCGCTCAAGGCCTCAAAGCCTGGCCTCGCGGTGGCCATCCGCGCCCATAAGGACCTCCCCGTCCAGAAGCTCGTGGACGTGATGGACGCGCTCAAGCGCGCCGGGATCACCAAAGTGGGCGTGATGAGCACCGCCCCCGCCTCCCCCTAGTGTGCTGAATGATAAATAGCTATCCATTTGTTGCGTTCAAAATGGTCCGTCGGCAAGGCGCGCTGAGGGCGCATGTCCCAATGGACCTGCAACCGAAGCGCAACGCCGCCGCCGGGCCATTTTCAACGCAACCCGCAGGGCTGTGGCTCTTTTCCGATTTTTCCGCGTTGCTCGCTCGGGCAAGGTCATTCGGACATTGCCGTTTCGCTCGCGCCTTGAAAAATCAAAAAATAGCCGACAGCAAATGGTTGGCTATTTATCATTCAGCACACTAGACGACATGAGCGGAGACTCGAGATTCCGGCGCAACGTGACGGTGGTAGCGGCGATCCACCTGCTCGTCATCGCCGGGGCGTTTTTCCTCACCCGGGACAAGAAAACCCCCTCGACGATTTCCTGGATCGACGGCGGCTCCCCCCCGGCCAGTGCGTCCGCTGCGGAATCCCCGCAAGCAACTCCAGCCGAGCCGACCCCGACGCCGACCCCGGAGCGCCGGGGAAAGGACGCGGCCACGCCCGCAAAGACCGAT
>Ga0073936_10008418_pt1 | contig 13098 bp, 10 predicted proteins | sample AliMusrvi5mmetaG_FD_87041 | JGI IMG/M metagenome (GOLD analysis project Ga0073936, IMG submission 87041) | Freshwater lake bacterial and archeal communities from Alinen Mustajarvi, Finland, to study Microbial Dark Matter (Phase II) - Alinen... | ecosystem: Environmental > Aquatic > Freshwater >... | reverse complement strand
GCGTAATGAAGGCGGCGAAGGCTTCCTTGACCACATCCAGGCGCGACTTGTAGTTGATCCCGGTTGCGGTGCGCTCCGAGAGATCCAACGCCTGCATGGAGCCGGAAACATCGACCACCGTCTCGATGGCGATGGCGCGGATGTTGCGTTGCGCGCGGGAGAGGTAGGTCTGCGGCCGTGCGGCGGCGACGATCAACAACAGTGTGCCGATCAGGAAGAACAGCGGCGCTGCGCGCGCCAGCAGCACGCGCCAGCCTGCGGTGCGCGCCGGCAGGCGGCGCATCGGCGCGAACAGGATCGCCGCCGGCGCGCCGCGCCGGAACAGCCTCCAGGCTGCCAGCGCCCAGGGCGCCAGCAGCAGGAAGGCAAGAGGTGTGGCGAAACGGAACATGGGAGTTACGTTCTTCGTTCTTCGTTCTTCGTTCTTCGTTGCCAGGGCTGATGCGAACCGCAGAAGATCGAATGTCGAACCACAGAATCAGGAAGGCAAGACGGAGGACATCCGTTTGCCTTCAAGATTCGGAGTTCCTTGTTCGATATTCTGCGGTTCGCTGTCATCCGACCTCCGTCTTCTGACCGCTGATCTCTTTCTCTTCGGCGTCCCGCTCGACATACTCCTTCGCGCCCGCCACGGCCTGGTCGGCCAGTTGCGGCGTGGCTTCCTGACCCGCAAACTTGATCAGGTCCGCGGATTCGAGGAACTCCGTGAGTTGCGCCAGCGCCTCGGGGCGGAAGTGCGGATGGTGCGCGGCGGCGGCGAGAAACTCCTGCGTGGTCTGTTCCGGGGCATGGATCAGGTGGGCGCGTTCGATGTACCGGCGCACGACCATGGTCAGTTCGATGTAGAAATCCTTGTAGAGCCGCTTGGCCACTAGGTTGCGGCGCAGCAGCCGGTCGAGTTCGACGAAGGCGCGTTCGCGCGGGCTCATGCGGCGTTCGCGGACGTGGCGGCGCAGCCGGCGCACGCCCTGGAACAGCAGCACGGCGGCGACCAGCCCAAGAATGCCCAGCGCGATCCACCCCAGAACCGTGCGGGGTGTAGGTGGTATCCAGAACGGACGCAACGAAACCTCCGGCTCGCCGCTGACGGGCGCGGGCGCGGGCGCGGCCGCGAATACGACCGCGCGCGTGGCAAACCAGGTGGTGGCCACCGGGCGCATGCGCGTGTCGTCCACCCGCACGGCAAAGGGCGCCAGCCGGTACGTGCGCAGCAGGTCCGGCACCAGCCGCCAGCGCTGTTCGATCCGCGTCGTGCCGTTGGCCGAGACCGGGTCGCGCGTGAAGTTGTCGGCGATCTTGAAGCCACCGAAGCGCTCGCGCAGATCCGGCAACGTGACTTTCAGATAATCCGGCGAACTGACGCGGAGCGTGACAAACAGGTCGCGGTCCATGCGCACCTGCGCGGGCTCGGCGCTCAGCTTGATCTCGACCTGCCCCTGCGAGAGGTCGGCGGTGAACGCGGCGGGTTTGTCCGCGGCGAAAAAGGGGGGGGCGGCGAGGAGCGTCAGGAGCAGCGCACCTGCGCTGCTCCTGACGCGATGATGCTTGTGAGCGCATACGGACAGGCGTCGCGGAGCTCCGCCCTCCAGGGCTGGAGGGGCGAGCTCTGCGAGCCCTGTTGGTGAAAACGCACGACAAAGTCTGGTTAGCGTGGCGGACCGTTTCATCCCCGCCTCCCGCCGCGCAGTTGGCGGCTTCGGAAGAGGCGGCGCACGTCGTCGATGTACGGGCGGTCGGTGGAAAGGTCGAGCGTGTTCACGCCGCTGCGGCGCAAGGTGGTCCGCAAGGACTCGCGGTCGCGCGCGGCATTGGCGGCAAACGTCTCGCGCACGCGGCGCGAACCGGTGTCCACCAGCAGCAGTTCGCCGGTCTCCGGGTCCTCCAGTTCGACGAGGCCGACGTCCGGCAGTTCGTATTCGCGCGGGTCGGATACGAGGCAGGAGATCAGGTCGTGGCGGCGGGCGGCGACGCGCAGTTCCTTTTCGTATCCCTGATCCTGGAAGTCGGAGATCAGGAAGACGATGGCCTTGCGTTTCTGGACATTGCTGAGGAAGCGCAGTGCCGCGCCGATGTCCGTGCCGTGCCGGGTCTCCTCGGCGGCGAGGATTTCGCGCACCAGGCGCATGACAGCCGTGCGCCCCTTGCGCGGCGGGATGGATTTGACGATGCGGTCGCTGAACAGGACGAGGCCGATCTTGTCCTGGTTTCGCAGCGCGGTAAGCGAGAGCAGGCAGGCGATCTCGGCCGCCAGTTCGGACTTCGGGCGCGTGCCGGAGCCGAAGACCTGCGAGCCGGAGACGTCGATCAGGAAGAGGATGGTCAGTTCGCGTTCCTCGGAGAAGCGCTTGATGTGCGGGAAGCCGGTGCGGGCGGTGACGTTCCAGTCGATGGTGCGGACATCGTCGCCGGGGACGTACGGGCGCACCTCGTCGAACTCGATGCCGTGCCCCTTGAACACCGAGTGGTAGTCGCCGGACAGGCGGTCGTCAATCAGCCGGTTGGTCAGGATCTTGATCCGGCCGACCTGCTTCATCAGTTCCTGTGTGTCGATGGGCATGGGTTTGCGGGAGAGAATGCAGAATGCAGGAGTCAGAATTCAGAATGTGAAATGCGTCATTTTCCCGATCTCGGTGCTTCTCCTACGCAAAAAATCTGAATTCTGTCTCCTGAATTCTGAATTCTTCCTCTCTTCACGGCACCGGGATCGTGGCCAGGATCTGGTCGATGATCTTTTCGCTGGTGATCTCCTCGGCCTCGGCCTCGTAGGTCAGGATCAGGCGGTGGCGCAGCACGTCGTGGGCGATTTCCTTCACATCCTGTGGGGTGGCATAGGCGCGGCCGTGCAGCATGGCATTGGCGCGCGCGGCGAGGTTGAGATACAGCGTGGCGCGCGGGGAGGCTCCGATTTCGATCTGGTTGGCCAGCGCGTCGAGCTTGTAGGCCTTGGGGTTGCGCGTGGCGAAGACAATGTCGAGGATGTACTCGCCGACCTTCTCGTCGCAGTAGATTTGGTCCATGACCTGCCGCAGGCCCTCGACTTCGGCGGCTGTGAGCACGGGTGTGACTTCGATCGTCTGCCGGTTGGCGAAGCGCGCCATGATCCGGCGCTCATCGTCGCGCGACGGGTGTTTGATGATGCACTTGAGCATGAAGCGGTCGATCTGCGCCTCCGGCAGCGGATAGGTGCCTTCCTGCTCGATGGGGTTCTGTGTGGCCAGCACGAGGAACGGCGCGGGCAGGGGATAGGTGTGGTCGCCGATGGTGACCTGATGCTCCTGCATGGCTTCGAGCAGGGCGCTCTGCACCTTGGCCGGCGCGCGGTTGATCTCGTCCGCCAGGAGCAGGTTGGTGAAAACCGGTCCTTTTTTGGGCGTGAAAGTGCCATCCTTCGGGTTGTAGATCATGGTGCCGGTGACGTCGGCAGGGAGCAGGTCGGGCGTGAAGGAGATGCGATGGAAGGCGAGCCCCAGCGCCTGCGCCAGTGTGCGGACGGCCGTGGTCTTGGCCAGGCCGGGCACGCCTTCCAGCAGCACATGGCCGCCGGTGAGCAGCGCGATCAGCAGGCGGTCGATCAGCCGTTCCTGACCGACGATGACCTTGTTCACTTCCTGCCGGAGGCGTTCGAGAATTTTTGCCTGGTCGGCAATCTGACGGGTCGTGTTCTGGATGTCCATGTTGGCTCCTGGATTCGACAGTAAGCAGTGAGCAGTGCGCAGTGGGGTTGTCAGACGACTGGTTACTGATAACTGCTCACTGGTAACTATTCAATCTTGTTTCCGGGTGCAGTCGGGACCTCGGCCGATGCTGTGGCGTTGGTCGAGACGACCTTCGGCTTCACAAGTTCCGCGCGTGAGCGGGTCATGTTCTCCGCATTGACGGCGGAAATCAGGTAGGTCCATTTACCGAATTTCTGATCCAGTTCCGCCTTGCGTGTGGCCTGCTCGGCCTGGGTGGTGGCGTTGGTGCCGGGCGGCGCAAGCGTGGCATCCAGGCGCAGGTAGCGGTCGCCATTGGCGGCGGCGGAACCAATGCGGGCGGTGTAGAGATCGCCATTCTTAAGCCTGACGCGGTAGGTGCTGGGCGCGGCCAGGCCGGTCTGCGCATCGCCCAGCTTGGGATCGGCGACGCCGGTGAAGTTCAGGTAGCTGAACGCGGATTCCACGCCGTAGGACCTGCTGGTGTCGAACTCCTCGTTCGTGGTGATTCCCTGCATCTGCAGGCTGCCGCTTTCGCGGGAAAGGGTCACGACGCCGCTGGTCGGGCTGGCGAGCTCGATGGTCTGGATGTCGGTGGATGTAAGGCTGAGCAGTTGGCTGTTGACCCAATCGTGGGCTTCGCCGTCGAACTCCTCCAGACCGTCCTTGACGAGATAGACCTGACTGTCGCCCGCCACGGCTACATAGCGTCCCTGTGGCGGGCGGGCGCCGGGACGGTCAGCGGCGGGGCGGGCGCCCAGGCGCAGCGTGGCCAGCGGCTTGCCGGAGGCACCTTGCAAATCGACGAGCGTGGCATTGGTGTCGATGTTCACGCCGCGGCCGATTTCGCCAATCTTCTGCTCCGCGAGTTTGAGCAGCGCGGCCTGAAGTTTCGCGACATCCGCCGGATAGCCGAACAGGTTGGTCACGGTCCAGCCGTTGTCGCCGCGAATGATGGAGACCGGCGCGCCGCTGCGGGCGATTTCCACGCGGGCAACGGAATCGATGGCGAGCGAAGGCAGCAGTTTTTTGCCGACGATCGACGGGGGAACGGCCCGCGACTGGCGGTTGGTCCAGACGGCCAGAGCCACCAATACGGCGGCGGCGATCACGAGCATCAGAAGTTTGCTGGGTTTCATGGTTCTCCTTTTTCTACCGTTTCCGCCGCGCGATGGTGCGCGCGATACCGAACAGGATCAGCAGCACCGGCATGGCGGCGATATTGACGGTTTTGACGGCCACGCCGAGGTTTTCCATGTCGTGTCGCAGCTCTTTGCGCACTTCCTTCAGTTGCCGGTTGATCGAGGTTTCTTTCTGATGGAACTGTTCGATCGCGGCCTGCTGTTCCCTGGAGAGCAGGAGTTTCTGCGTGCCCTTCTTCTGCTGCTGCAACTCCTGGATCTGGGCGCGGGTGGCTTCGAGTTCCTTGGAAAGTTCCTCCTCCTTGGCCTGCCAGGAACGCATGGCACGCAGTTCCAGATCGTCCACGTAGCGGAAAGGTTGTTTGAACGATCCGCGCGCCCGGAGGCTGAGCAGTTCCTCGCGTCCGGAAAGCTGTTCCACGGCATTCACGAAGAAGGTGAGGTTGTCGTTGAGCGGCTGGTAGGTTTGCAGGCCGAATCCCATTGGAACAGCGCGCACGCAGTTCTCGTCGCAGAGGAAGTCCGTGTCCGCAACGATCAGGACCGCGCTGTCGCCCTTGACCAACTGGTTGGGCGCCGCGTTGGTGCCGGAGCCTTCCGGGCCGTTGGGAAACGCGGTTTCGAACGTGCCCTTCAGCCGCGCGGCCAGCACGTGCCGGATATTGTCGGGATGGAATTGCGCGCGGATGGAGGATACGGACGCAAATTGCGCGCCCAGGGCATCGATGGGGCAGGAAGCGTCGGCTGATGAAAAAATCAGCGGTGTGAACACGAGCTTGCCTTTGGCATGGTCAACCAGCGAACCGGCAAACGGCAGCATGAGCTGGTTGATCTGCGCGGAGAGCAGGTCGTCATGATTCATCCGGTCGTTCTTGATCCAGAGGAAGGTCGGACTTTCGATGACGTGTCCCTGGCCGGAGAGCGTGGTGATGGCGCGGAGATCGGCGATCACCTTGGTGGTGTCGAATCCGACGCCCCAGGCATCGAAGAGTTTGCCCAGCGTGGAGGGGGTTGCGCCGCCGCCCATCATGCGCATCATCGGGTTGCCGCCCTCGCTGCTGCGCGCGTCCACGCTGCTCAACGGATCGACACAGGCGACCAGGCGTCCGCCGCGCAGAACGAACTGGTCGATGGCGAACAGCGTCTTGTCGCTCAGGTTCTTGGGGTGCACCACGATCAGCGTGCTGATCTCCGGGTCGATGCGCTCCGTTTCCGGCGGTACGCTGCGCACATCGTAGTCTTCCTTGAGCATTTTGAAGGCGATCCAGCCTTCATCCGGCGGCTGCTGCATCATCATCTGCATCTGGTTCATGGGCGCGCCCAGGACCGGCAGGCTGCTCAGCACGCCGATCACCGGCTTCTGCGGGAAGAGTACGCGGCTCACCAGGCGGGTGACGGTGTATTCCAGCCTGGCGTCATCGATCCCGGCGAAGGATGGAACTACCTGCTGCTCGCTGCCGCACTTGGCCACCAGACCGAAATAGGCGGGGGGCGAGAAGGGGTTGATGGTTTGCGGCTCCAGCCCGGCGGCTTGTGCCCATTCCTCGGAATCCGAATCCGGCTTGGGGTCGTACGTTTCGAGGATCACGCGGCCATGACTGGCCAGACGATACTCCTGCAGCAGGTCTTCCACATGCTGCGCATAGTTTTTTAGTTCGACCGGCACATCGGCCGAACGGCTGAAGAAGAATTTCAGGACCACCTCGCGGTCCATCTTGGACAGGAGCTGGTGGGTGCCATGGGAGAGCGAATATTGTCGCTCGCGCGTCAGGTCCAGCCGGATGCGCGCGTTCGCGAGAATCAGGTTCGCGGCGACCACGATCACGACCACCAGCGCAATGCCAATGGCGCCGGCGCCGATCTTGCTGGCGATGCCTTTGTTCAGAGGGTTCATCGAAAAGACTCCTTTGTTCGCGGAAGGATCAGGCGGCCTTGCGGGTGTTCAGCACAACGTGCGTGGCGGTCAGCGCAACAACCATCACGCCGGCGTAATAGGCCAGGTCGGCGAGATCGATGACGCCGCGCCGCAGCGATTCGAAGTGGCGCAGGAAACTGCATTGCGCCACGAAGTCGCCCAGCGTTGCCCACCATCCGGAGAACAGGTTGACTACCGGGTCGGTCCCGGCCAGAATAAACACCAGGCATACGAAGAGAGCCAATACGAATCCAATCACCTGGCTGCGGGTCATGGCGGACGTGAGCGTCCCGACCGCCACGCACGCGCCAGCCAGCAGGAACGAGCCCAGATAGCCGGCGAAGGTTACGCCGAGATCAAGATTCCCTCCCAGCACGAAAATCGTGGTGGGGATGATCGGAAAGGTCAGCGCCAGAGCGATTCCGATGAAGGCCCAGGCTGCGAGGAACTTTCCGACGATGGCCTGACCGAGCGTGACCGGCAGCGTCAGCAGCAGTTCGATCGTACCGGTGCGACGTTCCTCGGCCCACAGCCCCATGGTTGCGGCGGGTGCCAACAGTAGGTAGACCCACGGATGCCAGAAGAAAAAGGCGCTCAGGTCGGCCTGGCGCCCCTCATAGTACTTGCCAAACAGGAACGTCAGGGCATTGACCAACAGCAGGAAGGCCACCAGAAACACGTACGCCACCGGCGAGTTAAAGTAGTTGCGAAACTCACGGCGAAAGATGGTCCAGACAATACTTGGGTTACGCATGGGTTGGCGCCTCCTCGGTCATGGTCAGCTTGCGGAAGACTTCTTCGAGCCGTCCATTCGGGTCGCGCGCCCGGAGTTCGGCCGGGGTGCCGTTGGCGACGATTTGACCGCGGGCAATGATGATGGCGCGCGTGCAGACGGCGTCCACTTCTTCCAGAATGTGCGTGGATACGATGATGGCCTTTTCGGCGGCCATGTCGCGGATCATCTGCCGCACCACGAACTTCTGGTTCGGATCGAGCCCGTCCGTGGGCTCGTCCATCACGAGCACGGGCGGATCGTGGAGGATGGCCTGCGCGAAGCAGGTTCGTTGGCGATACCCCTTGGAGAGCGTCTCCACAGTCTGGTTGCGCACGGTTTCGAGGCGGCTTTTCTGGATGGCGGCCTCGACGCGTTCGCGGCACTCCTTGCCGCCGTACCCGCGCACCTCCGCAATGAAGGTGAGAAATTCCGTCACAGTCATGGCGTGATAGCTTGGCGCATTTTCCGGCAGGTACCCGATGCAGCGCTTGGCGCCGACCGGATCGGCCTGGATATCGTGCCCGCAGATCGTGGCTGTGCCGCCGGTGGGCGGCAGGAACCCGGTGATCATGCGCATGGTGGTGGTTTTGCCCGCACCGTTCGGTCCCAGAAAGCCCAGCACTTCACCCTTATTCACGGTGAAGGAGACCCCCTTGACGGCTTGAATGGAACCGAAACTCTTTCTGAGTTCGCTGACTGTCAGCATCCTTTTCCCCCGTCGTCTGTTGGCGTGCGCCGGAGACTGAAGTCTCGTCGGACACGCGGTATCGCTTCGTTTCGATCAGGCATTCTGTCACAGTCCAAGCCTGTAAGCGGCATGCGCGACAAAGAGTAGCAAAATGTGTGCCACACGGCAAAACGTTTGCCAACAACGATGTGCATCTTGAGAGCGCGGCGCATGGAGTTGTTCGTTTGAGGGCAGACACCTCGAAGCGTAGGAACGTGACTGTCTCGCGCGGAGGCGCAGAGGCGCAGGGCAGAGATTCTTTGCCGCGGATTTCGCGGATCGCGCGGATTGAAGCCGCGAGCGCGCTCGAAGGGAATGACGACGTGTTAGTTCAAGTGCTGTGGAGAGGGCTTTCAACGCGAAGGTAAGAAGGAACGCGAAGGATTTTTTTGGTGACGAGACCTGGTTACAGGACGCATTGTTTCAGGCCCACGATCAAGGCAAGAAGCATTGACAAAACACCAAGGATAATTGTCAGTCTGAGCGGTAGTTTGACAAACAGGGGGTGAGGATACCGAAGAGGATGGCGCCAGAGACGCATCCGATGAGAACGGCCAAACCGGTGGAGCGGGTATTCGAATGCTCTACTACCCATCCAAATCCTCCCAGAGCACCGAAGAAAGCTCCGACGCAAAGGCCAAGGCAGGTTAATTTGATGGGGTTTCTTCTCATGTAAACCTCGTCTTCTGACGGGCATCTCCAGCCAGAAACATAACAATGACCAATTGATCGTGCAAATTGACCAGATTGGTTTAATACGGCAGCGCATGTTCCTTGATCTTGCGTTGGATCGTGCGGCGCGAAAGCCCCAGCTTCTCGGCGGTCAGGGTGCGGTTGCCTTGGCAGCGGATGAGCGACTGCTCCAGCACCTGTTTTTCGATCTCCGCCAGCGTCAGGTTGTCCGGCACGTACAAACCGTCTCCCGCGGTCTGCCGGTTCGCCCCGGCGGTCGGCAGGCTCAGCACGCCGGCGGTCAGCGTGTCGCCCTGCGTGAGGAGCACGGCGGACTCCAGCACGTTGCGCAACTGGCGGATGTTTCCGGGCCAGTCGTATGTGAGCAGCCGTTCGTAAAAGGAAGGCTCCACGCGGACGATGGCGCGATGATGTTCCTCGATCGCCTTGGCGATGAAGCGTTCGGCGAGCGGGCGGATATCCTCATGCCGCCGCCGCAGGGGGGGCAGGGTGATGGTGACCACGTTGATGCGGTAGAGCAGATCTTCGCGAAACCCGCGCTCGGCCGCCAGTTCGGCCAGGTCCTTGTTGGTTGCCGAGATCAGCCGCACATCCACCTTGAACGGCTGCTGCCCGCCGATGCGGCTGATCTCGCGCTCCTCGATGGCGCGCAGCAGTTTCACCTGCACGGCCGCAGGCGCGTCGCCGATCTCGTCCAGGAAGAGCGTGCCGCCGTCCGCACGCTCGAACGCCCCCTTGTGCTGGGCCACCGCACCCGTGAAGGCGCCCTTCTCATGGCCGAACAGCTCCGATTCGAGCAGCGATTCGGCAAAGGCGCCGCAATTGACCGCCACGAACGGGGCGGACGCGCGGCGGCTGTCCACGTGCAGGGCGCGCGCCACCAGTTCCTTGCCGGTGCCGCTCTCGCCCTGCACAAGCACGGTAGCCGTGGTGTCGGCCAGGGACTCGATCTGACGCAGCACCGTCTGCATGGCCGGGGATTCGGCGACCATGGATGTGGCGGTAAAACGCGAGCGCACCGAGGCCGAAAGCCGGTCCACCTGCCGCCGCAGCCGGCTGGTCTCGGAGGCGCGGCGCAGCTTGGATTGCAGGTCGTCGAGATCGAGCGGCTTGGTGATGTAATCGTAGGCGCCGGTGCGCATGGCCCGGACGCTGGAATCCACCGAGCCATAGGCCGTCATGACGATCACCGGCACTTCGCGGTCGAGCCGCTGCGCGCGGTCGAGCACCTCGATGCCATCGATGTCCGGCAACACCAGGTCCGTCAGCACCACGTCGGGCGTGTGTTCGCGAAAACGCTCCAGCCCGTCGCGGCCGTTTGTCGCAAGCGTCACGTCGAAGCCGGCATCCGCCGCCGCTTCCGACACGGAGCGCGCGCCGTCGGGATCGTCTTCAATGATGAGGATGGTGGATTTCATGGTTGGATCCAGGGTTCGGGGTTCAGGGTTCAGGGATCGGGGAGGATGATGGTGGATGGGGCGGTAATCCGGCATCCGGGTTCTGCGTTCCGGATGCCGGACTTCGGTCCTGAACCCTGAACCCTGAACCCTGTGCTCCGGCAACCTGCAGCGCGATCCGAATTACGGTGCCCCCGCCTTCGCGCGACAGGGCGATGATTTCGCCGCCGCATTTTCGAATCGCGGTGCGCGCCAGGAAAAGACCGAGCCCGGTGCCGCCGGGACGGGTGGTCACGAACATCTCAAAGATGCGGCGGCGCTCGGCGGCAGGGATTCCCGGGCCGCGGTCCTGGATGTCCAGTTCCACCCGGTCGCCTGCAACGCGGGCGTCGATTTCGACGCGCGCGCGGGCAGGCGAGAACTGGATGGCGTTCAGCAGCACGTTCAACAGCGCCCGCCGGAGCGCGAATGGCGAAGCCAGCACGCGCGGCGGCGCTGCCTGCCACACGGTGACGGGTGTCACGCCGGCCTGTTCAAAGCGGGGCGTCAGTGTTTCCAAGCATTCCCGTACGCATTCCGCCAAGTCCACCGGTTCGGGCGCCTCGTCGGCGGGGCGCGCCAGGTAGAGGAATTCCTGGAAGACCTTGTCCATGCGCGCCACCGTGCGGTTGATGCGGCCGGCGAGGTCGGCCAGCCGTTCGATGCGCGCGCCCTCCGGCCGTTTCGCCTCGCGATCCAGCATCTGCGCATCGAGCCGCACTGCGGACATGGGGTTGCGGAAGTCGTGCACAATGCCATTCGCCAGCATGCCCGAAAAGGCGAGATGCTCTTCCTGGCGGCGGTGTTACGCCCAGATGCGGTCGCGTCGCACAACCCAGACGATCAGCAGCAGGCAGGCGCCAAAAGCCGCTGCCAGGGTCAGGACCGAAAGGCGGAAGAGCGATTTTACCGCCTGTGCCGCCGCCTGCTCCTCCTGATCCACCGCCGTGTTGCGCAGGCCCACTTCGATTTCAATCTGGCCATCTTTTCCGGGAAGTGTGATCTCGCGCCGGAACACCATCACCGGCACTTCGGTGCCGCCGAGTTCCAGCACTTGCTGCGCCACACTCGCCTGGACGGTCCCCAGCGTGTTTATATCCCGGTATGGGGTTGCGCTAAAGCCAGTCAGGGAAGTCGCCTGCCGGTTGATGAGCGTGGTGCCGTTGCGCGAGATGGATACGAACTGCAGGTTGCGCTGCGCCGCATGAAGCGTGTCGATCAATTCGTAAAAATGCTGCCATTGTTCCGGCGACAGGGGGGTGGGACAGAGCGGGCTGATCCCGGCCAGATAGTCGGCCATCTGCCCACCCTGATCGAGCACGGCGCTTGTGGCCATGGTGCGCGCCGCGCGGTCGTGCATGAGTTTGAGATACCAAAGACCAAGGCCGGAAGCGCACGCTGCCGCAAGCATCGCCATCGCCGCCCAGAAAATGAGCGGCAGGCGGTTTTTTGGGTTCCTTTGTCTGGCCGTCTTGGGGTGCATCGAGGTGTGTGTAAGAAGGCTTTTAGGCTGAAGGCTGTTAGCTTGTTAGGTCGAGAACAAGAGAGGCACACACATGAACGAGCGGAGAAGTTCTGTCGAAAACGCCTAACAGTCTAACAGCCTTCAGCCTAAACGCCTTCCCAATATAGCAATGCATGTGCCGTTCTGAAATGTGCCCGTGAAACGGCATTTCGTCAAGCCAAACGCGACAACTTGTCGCGCCCGGAGGACAGTTTGTCGCCTAATGCCAAGGAATTATGAATTACGAATTGAATATCGAGGCTCTTGCAAAACCCCTTGCGGCGGCGACGGCGCGCCGCCCTCCAGTGCCCCAACACCTGTTTTTCCCAGAAATGGGCGGCACGCCGTTGCCGCCGTTCTCTTGGGTGGGTTTTGCAAGAGTGACATGCCTCGCACGCAACTCTTGTCAGTTTGGGCCAGTGCCGATCCCTTGGCGTGCTTTTTGCTATAGTCTCGGCGAACGGATGCTGTCGAAGGCGCGGGCATGAATTTTTGCGACAAACGGTTATGGACAGTATTGAATGCGCTTTTGGCGCTGGGGATCCTGATTCTGTTGATTTGTCTGCTGTTGGGCCGCTGGCGGACTGGGGCACGGCTATCACCGGTCGGAAATGATCCCAAAGCCGCCGCTCCCGTCAATTCCTCTGCCGTGCGGCGTGAGGTGGATGCCGGGCGCGTGGGTGTGCGGCCCGTTTCCTTTACCCGAAATTCGGTTCTTCCCGACGCATCGGAAAATTGGCGGATACGTGGCATACAGCCGCAGGAATGGGCGCTTTTGCCGGCGTCGCCAGGCATGGACATGGCGGAACGGCCGGATGGCTATCTGCTGGCATTCAGTCTGCCGGGTGTGCGGAACGAGGATATCCGGCTTTCCATGACAGACCGTGTGGTAACCGTGCAGGCCGTGATACGCGATGCGCGCGGTAATCAGGTCGGCGGCATGGAGCGGCGCGTGCTGCTGCCGCGGACGCCCGGCGATCCGGCCGCGTTCCAGGCCCTCTTCACCAATGGCGTGCTGCGCATCTGCGTGGCGAAGTAGCGCGGGCTCGCCCCGAGCCCAGCGCCGGATTATTTCATCCGTCGTTTTTTCCCTGGCACGCTGCTTTTCTGCGCTGGGCGGGAGGGCCCGCCCGCGCTACTCACACCGCATCCAGCGCCGCGCGCAATTCGCGCACCTTTTCGGCTACCAGCGATGCGGCGCGACCGTCGGC
>Ga0073936_10008417_pt1 | contig 13103 bp, 11 predicted proteins | sample AliMusrvi5mmetaG_FD_87041 | JGI IMG/M metagenome (GOLD analysis project Ga0073936, IMG submission 87041) | Freshwater lake bacterial and archeal communities from Alinen Mustajarvi, Finland, to study Microbial Dark Matter (Phase II) - Alinen... | ecosystem: Environmental > Aquatic > Freshwater >... | reverse complement strand
CGTACAAGGTAGGTCAGGTAATCCGCCTCACCCCAAAAGATCTGCGCCCGCCGATTCCCGCGCTGCGTGACATGATGTGGTATCCCGGGGGCGATAATACGAGCAAGTAGTGCCATGAGGGAAGTATCGCAAATTATGGGGAATATGTCAAAGTATTAAGTAGTCTGTCCCCAATAATCCCTGCTAACAAACGGCACACCGGCGGCGCGGCGGAAGCTGTTGCAGGAGTGTGTGGCGGAAGTGCGGGTATACCCGGATACCCTGGAAGTGGAAGCAGACTATCGCATACCACTGCCACTTATCAAAACAGACCCCGAAGCTTGTAAGCCCGGAGTCTGTAGTGATGGACATGGTAGCGGGGGCAGGATTTGAACCTGCGACCTTCGGGTTATGAGCCCGACGAGCTGCCTGGCTGCTCCACCCCGCATCGACGTTCATAGTATCCCACACCTTCTCCGCATTGTCAAGGTGCTGAGTCGCTTATTTCTGTACGGGGTCATTGTGCGCCTTTTGCGCGGTGAAAGGTTTACCGGTGCGCGGGCATTTGTTATACTTGCCGCCGGTAACTCACCTTTCAGGGGGACGCAATGAAATCGGCGTTGATGGTTTGGGGCGGCTGGGATGGCCATGAGCCCAAGCAGTGTGTGGATATCTTTGCACCGTTCCTGCTCGCGCAGGGCTACGATGTACGCATTTCCGATACGCTGGATATTTATCTGGACAAGGATTACATGCAGGCGTTGAGTCTGGTTGTGCCGGTCTGGACCATGGGCAGCATTACCGGCGAACAGGAAAGCGGGCTGCTCGACGCGATCCGCGCCGGCGTGGGGATTGCCGGGTGGCATGGCGGCATGTGCGATGCCTTCCGCCAGAACACCGAATATCAGTTTATGACCGGCGGGCAATGGGTCTCCCACCCCGGCGGCGTCATTCCCTATACCGTTAATATCCTGCCTTCCGCGGATCCCATCGTGGCCGGGTTGGCGGATTTCGCCATGGAGTCCGAACAATATTACATGCACACCGACCCGGGCAACGAAGTGCTGGCGACGACCACGTTCACCGCGGAGCATTGCGCATGGATTGGCGGCACGGTGATGCCGGTGGTCTGGAAACGCGCGTATGGTGCGGGCCGCGTGTTCTACACCTCGCTGGGCCATGTGGCCAAAGATTTTGAGGTTTTTGAAGCGCGCACCATTGTCGAACGCGGCATGCTGTGGGCGTCGAAGTAGCTCGCGAGTTGGTGAAGCGCAAGAGCAGTTGACCTGTCCTGGAGGGGCATCCGATAATAGCCCGAATATGCGTATAGTTCCGGAGGGATGAGGGAAACTAGCGCTTTCAGGCACGTTTCGGCCGTCCCAAGGGACTTGGCAACTTTTTTACGCCAGTAACCCGCCAATAAATTGGCGGGCTATTTTCGAATGTCCCGATACGGGACATCAGGAAGTGGAACTCTACTGGTAGCCCGGATTATTCATGAAGTTATTGACTGCCGGGCAAACTGTGGCATTATTCGAAATGTTATGAATAATGCAGGGTAGTGTTGGTACAGTCAACTACATAGAGCCTGTCCCAAAGTCCGGCATGTTTCATCGCGCGCAGATTTTGGGGTCAGGCGCGCAACGATTTTCGACTGTATCGAGAAGAGACACACGAGAAAATCGCGACAAAGTCTGGCGCAAAAAGATGCCGCGAAGAAATATGCTGGACTTTGGGACGAGGCTCTATATACCCAGGTTTTTGAATAAGTCAGGACTTATGCGTTCACCTGCGAGCGTCTGGCCCTCACCCCCAACCCCTCTCCCCGAGGAGAGGGGAGTACGGGGGAACGAAAGTCCTGGGATGGTATTTCGCAAAGGAGGTTCTTTATGTCCCTGAAACCCGTCAAAGTTGGCGTTATCGGATGCGGCGCGATCAGCGGCGCCTATTTTTCCCAGTGCCCCAAATTCGAGATGCTCGAAGTGGCGGCCTGCGCGGACCTGTTGCCCGAGCGGGCCGCGGCGAAGGCGGCGGAATTCGCGATTCCGCGTGCTTGTACCGTCGAGGAGTTGCTCGCGGATCCGTCGATCGAAATTGTCATCAACCTGACCATTCCCAAAGCGCATTACAGCGTGGCGATGGCCGCGGTGCGCGCCGGGAAGAGTGTGTGGAATGAAAAGCCGCTGACCATCACGCGCGCCGAAGGCCAGGAACTGCTGGTAACGGCGAAGACGAAAGGCGTGCTGGTGGGGTGCGCGCCGGATACCTTCATGGGCGCCGGCATCCAGACCTGCCGCAAGCTTATCGATGACGGCGTGATCGGCACGCCTATCGGCGCCGCGGCGCACATGCTGGGCCATGGGCACGAGAGCTGGCATCCCGATCCCGAGTTCTATTACAAAATCGGCGGCGGCCCGATGTTCGATATGGGCCCCTATTATCTCACCGCGTTGATCGCCCTGATGGGGCCGGTGCGCCGGGTCTGCGGCTCCGTGCGCGCCACCTTCCCCACGCGCACTATCACCAGCGAGCCGAAAGCCGGCACGATCATTACCGTTGACGTGCCCACGCATATCGCGGGAATCCTGGATTTCGCCTCCGGCGCGATCGGCACCATCGTCACCAGCTTTGACGTGTGGGCCGCCTCCATGCCGCCCATCGAAATCTATGGCACGGAAGGCTCCATGCGCGTGCCGGACCCCAACGGCACCGGCGGCCCGGTAGCCATTCGCCGTCCCGGCGACGAGGACTGGGTTGACGTGCCGTTAACACATCCCTATGCGTCGATCTCGCGCAGCACCGGCGTGGCGGATATGGCCTATGCTCTGCGCAGCGGTCGCCCGCACCGGGCCAGCGGCGCGCTGGCGTACCATGTGCTCGATATCATGCATGCGATCCACGACGCATCGCGCGACAGCGCCTATCAGGAACTCGTCAGCGGCGCACAACCGGCGCCGATGCGCGCCGACCTGCCGGAAGGCGTGTTGGACGCCTAAACTGATCTGACATCCTGGCGCGCGGACACGTAACCAGGCGACTAACAAATGGTTCGTGTGCGCGCGCCAGGGGACAGATACGGAATTACTATTTGCCCCGTTTTTACATGCACCCGCACGATTTAAACAGTGCTGAATCGTGCGGGTTAACCATTTGTCCGAAGTTAAGAGGCAGACCATGATTTATCGTCCTTTGGGCCGCACCGGGCTTTCCGTGTCGCAACTCGGTTTTGGAGCCATGCGCCTGCCGATGGTCGGCGAAGGTGCGGAACAGCGGGTGGACCGCGAGTTGGCCATTCCTATGATCCATCGTGCGTTCGCCGCCGGCGTCAACTACATTGACACCGCGGTAGGGTATTGCAACCGCGACAGCCAGTGCGCCGTCGGTGAGGCGTTGGTGGGGTGGCGCGATCAGGTCATCCTTTCGACCAAGAACCATGAATACGCCGATGAACGCGCCTGGTGGACCAACCTGGAGGACAGCCTGACGCGGTTGCGCGTCGACGCCATCGACATCTACAATCACCACGGCCTTACCTGGGCGCGCTATGTCGCGGACGTGGAACCGCGCGCCGGCCAATGGATGCAGCGCGCGAAGGAGCAGGGGATGATCAAACACATCTGCTGTTCCTTCCACGACGACAACGCCGGCTTGCTCAAGCTCGTGGACGCCGGTTATCCAGCGGTTATCACCTTGCAGTACAACATGCTCGATCGTCAATTGGAAGAGGGCATCGCGTATGCGCACGAGAAAGGGATCGGCACTGTCGTGATGGGGCCCGTGGCCGGCGGTCGTCTGGGCGCCACCAGCGAAGTATTGGCGGAGCTCATACCCGGCATTCGGCGTGTGCCGGAGCTGGCGTTGCGTTTCGTGCTGGCGAATCCCACGGTGACCGTGGCGCTATCCGGGATGCGCACACTGCAGGAGGTCGAAGAAAACGTGGTCATTGCCGCCGACCCGGTGGGGTTATCCGGCGCCGATCTGGAGGCGATCGCGGCCCACTTGCTGCGCCTGAAGGGGATGGCGGATCTGTATTGTTCGGGATGTGGCTATTGTCTTCCCTGCCCCGCCGAAGTGAATATCCCCAAGGTTTTCGAGTGCTATAACCTGGGACGCGTGTATGGCCTGTGGGACGTTGCGCGCGAGGGGTATCGGCAAATCGGCACGGTTCCCTGGGTGCCCGGCCACGCGGCGGACGCCTGCGTGGCGTGCGGGGGGTGTGAGGCCAAATGCCCGCAGCGGCTGGAAATTCGCCGGCAACTGAGTGAGGCGCACCAGGCACTGCGTGAGCCGGAGCCCACTATTTAGAGCGTGTCCCAAAGTCCACGCATTCGCCTCGCGGTGTCTTTTTCCGCCAGGCTTTGTCGAGAATTCCACGTTTATCTCCCTTCGATAAAGTGTGGTATTCTCTTCGTTCGATGGACTCACGATCTTTGACCTTGCCTGACGAAAAAACTCACTCGCGATCCAAATACGTGGACTTGGGGACACGCTCTATATCGCAGCCCGCGGAAATACATGCGAACCATTATCCCCGGCGATAAGGCGCCAGCGCCTGCCAGAGGCGCGTTAGCGGCAGACCGACCACCGTGTAGTAATCCCCCACGATTTCCTCCACCAGCACTGCGCCGCGCCCCTGGATGCCGTAGGCGCCCGCTTTATCCAGCGGTTCACCGGTTGCCAGGTACTCTGCAATCTCCGCAGCGGACAGACTACGAAACCGCACGCGGGTCTCCACGACTTCCGTATGTGCGTGCCCCGCGGGGTGTGTGACCAGCGCAAACGCGCTGAGCACGACATGCTCACGCCCGGAAAGCATCCGCAGCATGGCACACGCGTCACCGGCATCGCGTGGTTTTCCCAAGACGCACACCGTCTGCTGATGCAGACTCGGACCTGCGCCGTGGTACGGCGCCACCACGACCGTATCCGCGCCTAACACCAGTGCGGGGTCCGGCGGCAGTTGCGCGGCGCTTGCCCGAGCCTTCGCCAGCGCCGCGTGTTGCGCCCACACGAGCAGATCCTCCCCCACCCGTGCCGGTGGTTCGTCGAAATGACTGGGTACGATGTGAAAGGCGATACCGAGTTGCCGCAACAGGTCAGCGCGTCGCGGCGAGGCGGAGGCTAATATGAACGGCAGGGAAAGTGGTGTGTTCATGATGTAGGCCAACACAGTGGCCCCGGAGCATTGCCCCGGGGCCTACCGCGTGATTTCGCGTATCGCTTAGCGGCTTACCGAGGAGGCATCATCATCGGAGACCCCTGGGGCGCCGTCGACTTATGCTTACTCAACCAGTCGGCAACTTCCGCGGCGTCTTTGGTGTCGCCGAGTTTTTTCAATTCGTCCAACACCTGCTGGCGGAGGAGCGTGTTCGATTCCTCCGCGGTCTCCCGCGCATAATTGAGTTGATCGATCGCATCTTTGGTGCGCTTGAGCTTGGGCGAAGCATACGTTTTACCCAGTTCGAGATGCATCTGACTCAATGAACTGCCGCCGGCGGCTTCCGAGATAGCCAGCTCCAAATACTCGGCGCGTTTCTTCAAGTCCGGCGTCTGCGTGGCCAGGCGTTGGGCAAATGATGCCTGCACCTTGCGCGGCAAGCTCGCGCCGTTCTTCATCGCGTTTTCGCGTTCTTTATCCGCGCCGACGGTGTCATCCTGACCCATCGCAAAATAGACTTTCAATTCCGGGCTCATAATCTGGATGTCGGCGCGCGCCTTGAGCAGTTCCAGGTAGTTGTTGCCCATCTCGGATTCATAGCGCTGACCCTGATCCAGCATCACGCGTTCGCGCTCTTTCATCCAGTCATAATCTTTCGCCAATCCTGAATGCGGACGCACTTTTTCAACGCGCACAAAGGCATAGCCTAGCTTGCTCGTTCCGTAGGCCTGGACCGAGACCGGCATGACCGGACTTAGTTTTCCGGGATCTGTCGAATAGGCCAGATATTCCGCCATCAACGCGACTTGCGACCGTCCACCCTGCACCCAATCGAGCGATCCGCCGGTGAATCTGGTCATCATGTCATCGGACTTCGATCTCGCCAACGCTTCGAAGGTGTCGGTTTTGGCCACCACTTTGTCGTGCAAATCCTGCGCGGTCTTCTGCGCTTCGGCCATCCCGGCGGGTGTTTGCTTCTTGGCGGCGATGAAGATCCAACTAGCTTTTACATCCTGCCCGTCGAGTTTTTGCAGGTAGGCATCCGACGTCGGATTCACCGGCATGCCTTTAATCAACGACTGCCCAATCAAGCGCGCTTTGGCATAATTGCGAAATTGATCATACACGCCGTCTTTATTCATCAAGAAATCATTCACCATCCAGCGGGTGAATTGCTTCTCGGTCGGATTTTTCAACTTGGGCACCTTGGGCCCCCCGGCGCTCTGGACATACTGGTCAAGCTGCTCGGTGAAGAATTCATCGGCGGTTTTGGGCTTTTTCGCATCTTTTGCCGGCGGTTTCGTGGCCGCCTTGGCATCGGCCTGCTGCTTGGCGTACGCGTCATCCGCCTGCTTGCGCAGATCGGCGACTTGCATGGCCGCATAGGTGGTGGCGACATTACGCAACGCGCCGCCGGAAGCCCAGATATGCAGATCGCGCAGTGCGATATCGACTAAGCGCTGCTGCACGAGTTCGCTGAAGATTGCTTTGCGGACCTGCTCCACGTTGTCAATCGTGACGGACATCGGCGTCGCCGATCCCTCAACACGCTGTGCATACAGGTCATCTAATTCGTTTGCGGTGATTTTGTGGCCGTTGACCGTGGCGACAACCTGGCCGACACTCTGGGTAAAGTAGGTGTTTTCGGTCTGCTTTCGGCGTCCTCCACCCCCGCGCATATTACCGGGAATACTCCAGAGCACCACGCCGACTAAAAACACGACGACCAGGGCCCATAAAATGAAGGTGGCCGATGATGCCATCTTGCGACGCATGGACATTAATGACATGGGACTTCATTCCTCCGACGATGCAATACACGACCGAGTGGTCGGTTAACCCGCAGTATTCACACCCGCAGGATACTGCTTCAGATAACCAGCGCTGTATGCGCGGCACGAATATAGCGCGTAAACAAGCCGAGACATTATACCCGACAAATGGTATTTCGAAAAGTGCAACAGCCAACCCGCTGCTTCGGTTAGTCGAAGTGTGATTCGCTTCGCGGATCACGCGGGCGACCGTTTCTTACAGCTTGATTTCGTCACGTGCGCGTTGCGCGACTTGCTGAATTTGCGTGACGTGCTGCGCCAAATTATCAATGGACTGGTTCAGATTCTCCATGACATTCCGGGCATATTCCATGGCGCCCTGACGAATCGCTTCGCCTTCCTGGCGCGCATTCTCGACAATCCGCTGCCCTTCTTGCGTGGCCTGGCGGGTAATTTCATGATTGGAAATGAGGATACGCGCATCATCCTGCGCCTTACGGATGGTGAGTTCCGCCTGTTCAGCGGCTTCCGTTACCATGCGGTCCGCCTGATCGCGGGCTTCCGTCAGGATACGTTCTTTTTCGCGTGTGATCTGGTCTGCGCGCTGAATTTGTTGGGGCAACGACACGCGAATCTGGTGGGTGTAATCCAGGACATCATCGGCATCGAGGAACATGATGCGCCGAAAAAACTTCGATTTTTTCTCGACCAGTTCTTCCAATTCGTCGAGCAACTTGTTCACGTCCATAGCTCTACCTCATTTCGCAGGATACCCCGTCAGGGGACCGTCGCCATATACTTCTCGGGGAAAGCGCGCAGATACACGGCGGATGCGGCGCGTGTGAAAACTGTCCCGTCGAATGACATAGTATATTATAAGGTTCTTCGCAAGCTGTAAAGGGTTGTCTTGCGGCGTACCTTATGCTACACTGCCTCGACAGGTACGCGGACGGCGTTCGACCTCCCGTACCGGCACCCCCATCAGGAGGCCGCTGGATGTTTTCGAAGACCGGGCTTGCCAAAATGATCGATGTTGCGTTATTGAAAGGCAATGCCACCGCTGACGATGTGCGCCGGGTCTGCGCCAATGCGCGAAAGTATCATTTCGCCGCGATCACGGTGTTCCCCTACTGGGTCACCCTGGCCGCGCACGAATTGCAGGGAAGCGATATCAAGGTTGGCACCGTCATCGGACTGCCGTTCGGTTCGCTGTCGCCCGCGATGAAATCCGCACAGGTACGCCAGGCGATCCACGACGGCGCCCACGGGGTGGAAATCGTCACGAATATCGGCGAACTGGTCAGCGACCATTATGATCTCATCCGTAAAGAAATTCATGAAATGGTGAACGCCGGCAAGATGCGTGCCCTCACGGAAGACGGCGGAGAAGTCTCCATCATGATCACCCTGGAGACCGCCATGACCACCCGCGACCAGCAACGCCACGTTTGCGATTTACTCGCGGAATACCGTGGTGATTTCATCATTACCAATACCGGGTTCGCCAATCGCGGCTGTTCGGTGGATGATATCCTGGCGCTGCGCGAGATGATTGGCCCGGAACTGGGCATTAAAGCCGCCGGCGGTATCCGCAATGTCGATCAGGTACGAACCTTGATTAATGCCGGCGCCAACCGTGTGGGCACCAGCGCCGGTGTGCAGATCGTGGAAAGTTTTGACGACGGACGCCCGAGCCTGGATTGAATTTGGATGCACTGCACCGGAAGGTGGGTGCCGCCTATTTAGAGCGTGTCCCAAAGTCCACGCATTCGCCTCGCGGTGTCTTTTTCCGCCAGGCTTTGTCGAGAATTCCACGTTTATCTCCCTTCGATAAAGTGTGGTATTCTCTCCTCGCCTGACGAAAAAACTCACTCGCGATCCAAATACGTGGACTTTGGGACAGGCTCTATTTAGACAAACCGCCCGGCGATCACTGCCGCGCAGTGTGGGCACTTGCCCTCCGCGATGTCCATCGCCGTCACGGTGAACCCCTGGCGCCGCACCACGACCGCCGCGCAGTGTGGGCAGTGGGTATGCTGGCGCGGGTCTCCCGACACATTCCCCACATAGAGAAACCGTAATCCCGCTTCTTGCCCCAGGAGATACACACGATCAAGCGTGGCTAACGGGGTGGCGGGCAGGTGTGCGAAACCTTCATACGGATGGAAACGCGTGAGATGCCAGGGAGTGTCCGGTCCCAGGTGCGTCACTATCCAGTGCGCGATGCCGCGCAATTCCTCGTCGCTATCGTTAATCGTCGGCGTCACATTCGTCACACACTCCACATGCAGGCCCCAACGTGTTTTCGCGTACTCCACTCCGGCAAAGATCTCTGTGCCGTCCCCCACCCCGGAGATCGCCCGGTACGCCTCGGGAGTGCAGGCTTTGATATCCACGCGATAGGCGTCCAGATAGGGTCCAATGAGATCGAGGTGTTCGCGCGTCGCTGTACCATTGGTCACATAGGCGGTATAGAGTCCGTGCTCGCGCGCCAGACGGGCAGCTTCCAGCGTGTGCTCAATCCAAATCGCGGGGTCATTATAGGTCCAGCAGATCCCGGCCGCCCCCGTAGTCACCGCCATCTGCACCGCCTGCTGTGGAGTGATTCGGCGCGGCGTGGCGTCACTCTCATCCGGCGCGCGCCGCGACAATTCCCAATTCTGGCACCCAGGGCAACGAAAACTGCAGCCGTATGTGCCCAACGACAAAACCTGGGAGCCGGGGAAAAAATGGTACAACGGTTTTTTCTCGATGGGATCCAGCTGTACGGCGCTTACCTGATCATAAATGTGCGTATAGAGGCGGCCCGCGCGATTCTCGCGTGTTCCACACATGCCGCAATGACCCGGAGCGATGGCGCACCGGTGGATGCACACCGCGCAGTGCGCGCGCTCGTTGGCATCCGTCGTATAAAGCAGGGCTTCTTTCATGCGGAATTCCCTCTGGCATGAATCGCTGCCAACAGGGCGTGCGCCGCGGCTTCCGGGCCTTCCTGTTCAGAGCCCGCAATTCCCTGCCGCGTGCGCAGTTGCCCCACGTGCACGCCGGCGGTAAACAACGCTTCGAAATACTCCAACGCCAAGGCGTTATTCGACGATGTGCACGCTGACGGCCCATACGGATTCGCGAAGCAGGTAGGCAGCAAATCACTCTCTCCCGGTAGAGCCGTCGCCTTCTGCACACCCTTGTTGAAGATGGACAGCGCCCGCGCGGGTGTGGGGGGATAGTCGAGAATCGGATGTTCCGCATCGACCGACTCGACATTGTTCACCGCGAGGAAGAAATCGACCGGATACCCCGCCATCACGGCATCATACGTCGTAACCGGGATCACCAACCGGGCATTGGCCTTCAGCGGATTCATCAGGATACACCGATCAATCTGTCCGAAGGCAAAACCCGGTTGCATTTCATCGAGACGCAGGAAGGCGCCGGTTCCGGTCCCATAGCCGGCGACACCTCCTTCCGCGGTGCATGCCAGTGAACCCATCTCGTCGAAAATGACCGTCATGGCGCGTAACTCGTCATGCGCCAGAATACGCAAGGCCTCGAAGGTTTCCGCGGCGCCGGCGCCGTGCCCCCCCACCAGCACTATGTGCACGGCGGGATGATTCCGCAATTCGAGTCGATACATGGCGCCATGCACCGGGAGACGCTTCCGGCGCATCATGGCGACATTGTGCAGGGTGAGGATCATTTTTTGCAGGTAGCCAAAATATTCGACTGCATCACTGCGTTCAATCACGCCCAGGACTACATCGTGCTCCTCGTCCTCGAAGTAAACGGTCTGCGTCGCACCGGCGTGTTGTGGCGGGGCCCCGAACACCAGGATGCCATCCGGTGCGCGCCGTGCGTCGGCGTGGTCCGCCAGCTCGAAGAGATTAACCAGACTGGTGGCTAACCCCAGGTATTCTTCATAAAAGAAGGTGTGAATGACCAGCGGGCCGACTTTCAACGGCAAGCAAAACCAGGCGTTCACGTCCAGGGTTACGCCGGTCAGCGGATTGGTCGGCACCGGCGTAAAACGCCGTAAGCATGCGTTGCGTCGTGGGTACAGCACCACTGGCAATTCGAGCAGCGCCAGTCGCACGAACGGAATATCGCGCAAGGCGGTATACGGTCCGTCAGGACACGGCCAGGGAATGCGTTCGACCAATAAGCCCATACTGGCGCCGGCCGGCACCTGATGATAGACGCGCGGCCATACGCCGCGCAGATGGGAGTCGATGCGGCGATACGCCTCCAGCACCAGCGCTTTCAACTGGTCATTCGCGCGGACAAACGGCACGTGACCTTCGACGGCGCGATCGCGAGAATCGTCAGCAGTGGCTTCATAAATCAAATAGCGCTCGTAATCACGCCAAAAATCATAGAGACGATCGATAAAATCGGCCAGAGGTTGGGTGGTGGCTACCAATGTGCTCAAGCGCGGCACCATTTGTGCGATAAGCGCCGGCCGATGGTCGATTAACAGGCGCAGCAGATCCGTAATGGCTATAGCGGCTGCAGAGGCGCCGTCGGGACCCGGAAATGGCGTCAGACTACCGAGGGCTTCCAGCAACGGGGAATCGTGCTTGACCAGATGGTCAAGAAAGCGCTGAACTACGCTCAGCACCAGTGGACTGCGCATGACATCCTGCGGCGTCTGACAGGTCATCTCTGTCAGGCGAATTGTGAGGCGATAGCCGAAATGCGCGGTGCGATACTCCGTCATACATACTCCCAACCCGCATTATTCATCATCGCATGAATAATGCGGGCTAATAAAAAAACCGGCAGTCGACGTCATGCGTCGTCTGCCGGCGTACGTGCAGCCCGTCGGTCAGGACGCTCTGCGCTGTCAACCTTGCAATGCAGCCAGTATACGAAGGCCATTCGGGCCTGTCAAGTTCGTCGCGCGAGCTGCTAGCCCGCATTATTCGCGAAGCGAATAATGCTCTGGCTAACCGAAGCATTATTCATGTGTTCATGAATAATGCGGGTTGGCAGCCCGCGGATAAAGTATCGTTGTGCGCTGCTGCCGAGATTTTCGCGTCAGGCGAACACTATATCTGTAACTCTATGAAGGCATAGACGATAGATATAGTGTGAAGCATCACGCGGAAAGATCGGTGGCAGCGCCGACGAGACTTTATCCGCGGGCTGCTAGCGTTCCCGTTCCAGGTATTCCGGTTTCCCATCTAGAATAAAGAGAATCACACGTTCGCTCCGTGCCGTGCTGATGTCGGTATGTAGAGAGATCACCCGGCGCGCGGTGATGCCTGAGACGACCGCTTCGAGCAGTGTCCGCGCATTTTCGATCAGTTCGGTGCGCATCTGCTTCACCAGTTGCCGCCCGCGATCGGGATTCGCCCCGAGGATGAGTTGTTGTTCCGCCGGGGTCAGCACCCCACGCAGGCGTACGACAACCATATCTTCCAGCAGGAAACTGCGCGTCTCCGTGGGCCCGCGCCCCATGTATTCCTTCTCAAAGCGGATAATGGCGTCGCTAATCTCAGCCTCAAGTTGCCCCTTGGTCTTCATTCACCTCAGCATACCGGAAAGCTGACTGGATTGACAACCCCGCCCATGCAGCCTACCATGAAGTGACAAAGGAGTGAGCCATGACGAGTTGCATCCGCTGCGGCGCCACGAATCCCGTCGACCATCGCTTCTGTAAAGATTGCGGTGCGCCGTTGAACGCGGTCGGTGGCGAGGTCGATGACGATACCATCATCATCAAGCTCCTTGAGGACCGCGGAAAATTCAACACCACTCCGGAACGCATCGCACGGCTCTGGTTGCTTGATCTTTCGGGTGAACACGTCGAGCGCGTGTATGAAATCAGCGATGACGTCGTCGTCATCGGCCGTCGCGAAGGCTGCGCCGTGTGCTTGCCTGGCAGCACGATCTCGCGCCGCCACGCCCAGATTCGCAACATCGACGGGCAATACTACCTGTCGGATCTCGGCAGCACCAACGGTTCGCTCCTCAACGGCGAAGCACTGGTCGGCGAGGAACAACTGCATGATCGCGACGAAATCGGCGTCGGCATTTACAAGCTTATCTTCCGCATGACGTAACCCGGCACACCTTAATCCTCGATCAAATCTTTTTTCATAAGCATGAATTGAGCGTGCGCGTGTCGAATATTATCTTCACCTGTGAGGTGAATGGATATGTCGAAGACGCCGTTATCGCACTACTGCTCTTAT
>Ga0073936_10008415_pt1 | contig 13106 bp, 6 predicted proteins | sample AliMusrvi5mmetaG_FD_87041 | JGI IMG/M metagenome (GOLD analysis project Ga0073936, IMG submission 87041) | Freshwater lake bacterial and archeal communities from Alinen Mustajarvi, Finland, to study Microbial Dark Matter (Phase II) - Alinen... | ecosystem: Environmental > Aquatic > Freshwater >... | reverse complement strand
GAATTTCAGTGCTGCCGCATCGTTTCGTAAGTCGCAGCCGAAAGCTCCATCGGGGCCAAATTCCATAATTGGTGCTTTAATACCTTTGCTTTTTGCCAGTTCGAGCGAAACTGTATCCCTGAAAAAACAAACTTTGCCTGGCTTAATATTTTAACAATATTTACTGGAGCATCTGACAATGTTATTCCATAAACACCGAATGGTTTTCCGGTTTCTTTTACCCAACGTTCAATATCTTTATCGGCTACCAGATATGGTCCTGAGCCATGTAAAAGAAATTCGCATTTGGTAAATGCTTTCTTTAAAGCAAGGGTATCCGAACTCAATATGATTTGCAAGTTTGGAAAACGTTTTTGAATCATCTCTTTTACTCCATCACCCACATTACTTGCCCATAACCGGACTTCAACATCAGGAAGGTATTTTTCGCATAATGCCAGGACACCCGGAGAATGAGCAATATCGCCAATGTTGATGGTTTGCCACGATGAACGAAGCAAGATTTTATGCTTTTTCTCTATCTTAATAGCCTGACCTGATAGATCAAATGTAGCGCAAAATAAAATTAAAACAACGGTTGCAAATATTGGCTTATTTTTCATAAACAATTAAATCGTTTTACTTTAAATAAACTGCTGCAGGTGCCAAAACACCTCCCCGCATGTGATCAACCGGTCTGAAGCCGGAAGGTGAATTCGGGTCTCCGCCTGAGTATTCAGGAAATTTAGGGTAAGGAAAAATAGGCCTTTGGAATCCAATCCGATTAACCGAATCACAGCAGTTAAATGTTTTTACATTAAACTTGCGAGGAGCAATCCCTTTTTCAACCCATTTGACCACAGCAGATAAAATATCATAGTCGCTATCTTGAATAATATCATTTGACTGGCCCTGTCTAAAGTTTAAGCCTGAACCTCCGCCGCAATGCCCCATCCCTGGAATCAGGAAAAACCGGAAAAAATCCTGCGTTTGTTTCAATCCGCCCATTGCCATGATAACCCGCTCATAATAATTGATGGCATCCTGTGCCGGAACCAACTGGTCATCAGTTCCGGTATACATCAAAATTTTTCCTCCACGGGCTTTCATCAGACTTAAAATCACAAATCCTCGGATCGGTAAGGAAGCCATCGCCCGGGGCACCACCATCTTTACCCGCACAGTTTTGTATCACTAATTTGGAAAGCAAATTGATTTTCTTTTGCGATAGAATTTCATCCGGCTGTCCCTGATTGTTTGCGATTAAATTCCAAAGCGGCCATTCCAATTATTTTTTGGCATCCATATTTCGCATTGGATATTGGACTCAGGTGTTGGTTTGGAGGTAAATGCAATCCTTATAAATGCAGGAAGGTTGGTGAGCCTTTTCCCTCCTGGTGGTGTGAAATTCTCTGATGGTACATCTTCTACAGCAGTTATGGTCACACCAGGCAGTTTCAAAGATTTAATCTCTTGTAAAAAATTGCCGCCAGTCCGGGCACTGACTCCTAAATTCCCTAAGCAAAGAGACAGGAACGCAAAAATGAATAATTGTTTATAGAAAAGTATTTTATTCATGATCATAAGCCTGATAAGAGTTGTCTGTTTCGAAGTATCTGAATTTTAATTTAAGTAATCTTACATCACTTCAACGGCACCAGTTGAACCGCTAATCCGCCATTCGGCAGAATATCTGCATCCAACACTGTCCTTCGGTCAACTATACGCTTCTCTATTTTAATTCCTTTAACATCAGTATTATCAGAATATATGGTTGCTGAAAATTTCTTTCCTTTGGACAGAAAATTGAGTGAAACAGAAAATTTTCCATCCACAGGGGCAATGGCGCCAAGAAACCATTCAGCACCTTTTCGCCTGGCAATAACTGCTCTTCGCCCTATATCACCCTGCAGTACCCGTGTTTCGTCCCAGGTTGTCGGTAAATTTTTCCAGTAATCCAAAGCAGGTTCATCGGTTATTATTTTGGGAGAATCGTACCAGAAAAGAAACTGCCACGGGCTAAAGTAGATTGTCGAAAGTGCCATTTGATGCACCTTAGTGACTTTCAAACGATTTGAATTCCAACAATAGGTATAATCTCCCGGACCTGTCAGGAATCGGGTGAACGGAAGGGTGGCGTTGTGTACCGGAGTCGGGAATTCCTCGTTACCTCCGATCCCTTCCACAGTGATCAGATTAGGATAGGTCCGCTGATAGCCTGTATTTCGAAACTCATCATGGATATCCACCATAAGATGATGAGCTGCAGCTTTTCGGATCGCCTGGTGCAACCATGCTGTCCAGTATTGACTGCCAACATTCACAAACCCATACTTCACCCCTTTAACGCCCCATTTCTCATAAAGGGGAAGAATTTCATCCAGCTGTTTTTCCAAGGCAAGATGGTTTACATAAAGGATTACTCCAATCCCTTTTGAGTTTGCATAATCAATTACCTCGCGCAGGTTCAGGGAATTTGGATCGGGATTTCGTTGGGGATCCAGATGGACATCGCGAGCATCCGATGCCGAATCTCCTTCCCTTCCATACCAGCCGGCATCGTACTCAATGTACTGTAAACCGTGGGTAAGGGCAAAATCCACACATGCTTTACCGCCTTTTGTAGTCAGACTTGCTTCCCGGATCACCTTGCCTGGTTTGATCCATGAAACATCAGCGAGCGCACACGGATCGTTAAGGTTCATCACCAAATAATTTTGTTCCACCAACTTTCCTGGAGAACCGGCTACCATCACAACACGCCAGGGAGTAGAGAAAGGCGTTTCACCGGTCACCTCTCCACTCTGGATTCCACCGGCCTTATTGGGTTCTGCATTGAGAAAAGCTTCAAGTGTGTTGCTCAAACCAGCTGTGCGACGTAGCTTCATGCGGGCATAGTCCACCAGCCTGGCTTCTGTAATGGCCACATAAAGATTTTCTGACACCCGCACTGTCAAAGGACGCTCAACTCCGGGTGTTATCTTGCTTAGAGGGATCATACTCTGTGCGTAATTTCCCTGAGCTTTGTAAACTGCCCAGGCAGTGTGGTCACCGGTGAAAGCAAACTGGGTTATCTCGTCGGTGATTGCAAATACTGGCCCGTTATCTTTCGAAAGGGTGTAATTGAATGCGATCCCTTCGTTGTAAGCACGAAAAGTCAACGTCATTTTTTTCTGCTGCAACGTCTCTCCTGCTATTTGCAAGTCAACGACCAATTGGTTGTAGTTATCGAGGATGATTTCACGCTCGGCAAGCACCGGTTTCCAGGTCGTATTGTTCTTGTTTGTTTTCTGACCAATGATTTGGAATCCGTGTGTCAATTGTTGCGTGCGTTCCTTTAGTCCGAGACGTGATTCAGCTAAAACTGGCTGGCCGCTATAGCTCAGGCTGTAAACCGGACATCCAATTTCGTGCCCGATAGCCTTCAATTCAAAGTGCAAAACCAATTTGCTATCAGGCGACTTTAAATCCAGTGCCAATGCCGGATATGTCCAAATAATCAGACATATACTCAGGAGACATAAAATAATTCTTTTATTCATCATTTTGTCTTATTATGGTTTATTAAATATGACCTATAAGAAGATAAGTGGCCCAAAATTTGAGCCACTTATCATTTTAACTAACTAATCACAATTTACCAACCTGTATTTTGAACAAGTTTTTTCTCTTTCAGAATTTCTGCATCCGGAATCGGATAAAAATACATTTTGGGTAAGAATACCCGTTTCTCAACCACATAAGGTGTGTAGGTAAATGTGGCATCCGCATTCTTTATAATGTCCATACCACGTAAATCAGCTCCCAGTGTGGACTCGGCAATTTTCCATCGACGAACATCCCAGCTGCGATGTTCTTCAAAAGACAGTTCTATACGACGTTCGTTGCGGATTTTTTCGCGCAAAAGATCGGCACTGGCATAATCGGCTGCTGCAAGTGCTGGCATACCCGCGCGAACTCTTATCGCTTTCACGGCATCATATGCTGTTAATCCATATCGTGCATCTGCAGGTCCAAACGCTTCGTTCATGGCTTCGGCATAATTGAGGTAAATCTCTCCCAAGCGGAAATAATACCAACAGTGACGACTCGTATTGTTTAATAATAAATTCAGGTTGTCGTCCACATATTTTTTCAGATAGTAACCGGTTTTTGAAGCTTTTTCCTTCCCTTTTCCGTCAACACCGCCAGTCCATAATTCAATCGGACGGGCTTTGAATGTGGAATTATTCCAGATTACGGTGTAGCCCAAACGTGAATCCCTGTTTTTATAGGGATCAGCGGGATTATACCCTGAGGTTGGATCGCTGATTGGCTTACCATTGGTCATTTCATAGGCATCCACCAGATTCTGGGATGGACATGTCGCACCCACACCTGCGCCATCAAATCCAATCGGAAAATTTGCTTTTTCAAATGCATTTGTATTTCCATCCCTGCGGTCAAAGATCAACTCTAAACTATTGTACTTACGGGTAAATAAAGTTCCGTAATTGCTTTCCAGGGCATAAGTGCTCTTCAGGCTTCCTCCGGTACTTATGAATGAACTGGCAATCCTGGCAACACTATCACACAAAACCTTATTATACGAGCCATTGTTATAGAGTGGGCTGGCAGCATATAACCAGGTACGGCATTTGAGTGCCATTGCAGCACCCATTGTAGCCCGTCCGGTATTTGTGGCATCGTACGTCTTAGGTAATACTCTGATTGCACTGTCACAGTTTGCTACTATAAATTTAACAACATCGGCAACACTGCTGCTTGGAAGGTCAAGGTCTTCATCAACTGACAACAAATGATTTACAAGGGGAACTCCACCGTACCTTTTAAAAAGTTCGAAATATGAAAATGCGATCAGAAACCTAGACTGGGCACGGAATTGTTTCAGTTCGAGGACATAACGAGTGTAGGTCACATCATCAACGTATCTGAACTGTTTGAAAGTAACTGTGTCTGTGCCATTTAAAAATAGATAGGCGCGGCGGATAAGCTGATATTGCCTTGTCCAGACATCATCAGGATTGGAAAACGAATTCCAGCTCCCGGTATTAAAGTTCTGAATGGCTGAATAATCCCAGGCATGTTCTGCCTCATCCGTAGCCGAAGCTAACATTCCATTGTCAATCCGGTTATAAGATGCGGGAAGCTGAGTATAGGCATTCGCCAAAACCTGTTTTAACAAGGTGTAATCCGAAAAAACCATATTTTCCTTCATCAAAGAACTGTTCTCGACATCAAAATAATCTTTACATGAAGAGACTATTAAACCAATAATCAATAATAAACCTAATATTTTAGTTTTCATAATTTATTCTTTTATTAAATCTATTAGAATTGTAACCGCAACCCTGCATTGTACGATTTAAGAGCCGGATAACCAGTGAAATTCTCAGGATCAAGGTTCTTAATTTTGTCGAAAGTAAGCAGGTTCATCCCCTGGATGAATATTTTACAGGTCGACAGGTGTAACGAGGCCAGTAAAGTTTTAGGGAAATTATATGCGAGTTCGATACTTCGCAATCTGATGTAATCGCCTGAACGCAACCAGAGTGTACTGTTGCGATAGTTATTTGCATTGTCGGAGGTACTTAGGCGTGGGAACATGGCTGTTGCGCTGGTTGCCGGGGTCCAGCGATTCATTACGTATTCCGATATCTGGGCTTTCTTACCCATTGGACCCGAAAGACTATTGATAAATACATCCTTGCCGCCCAAACCCTGGAACAATCCATCTATCGAAAAAGCTTTGTAGGTTATGCCAAAATTTATCCCATAGTACAAGGTGGGATTGGCTGATCTGCCAATTGGAATTTCGTCGTTCGAATCAATTAGTCCATTATTGTCCTGATCTTTATATTTGACATCGCCGGGTTTTACCTGTTGAAAAGTATAAATTGGTGTTTTCGGGTCGTTGATGTCTTGCTGTGTTAAAAATCCGATTGCTTCAAGTCCGTAATATTTATTGACAGATTGTCCAACGCGGTATTGATAGGCATTTGGATAAGCCGGTTCAATCCGCCGATCGATTCGCGACTGTGTAATAATTCCGTTTACACCCAGTGAATATCCAAAATCGCCAATTTTCCTGGTCAATTGCAGGGTCGCCTCAACACCATGTCTTGAGTCAATCCCATTGTTTACATAACCTGCAGTAATACCCAGGATTGAAGGAAGCTCATTGGTCCGCGTATCAACAATGTCCGTACGTTTCTCATGAAAATAACCCAGAGCCACATCGAGGCAATTAAAAAAATGACCATCGATTCCGAGATCTGTTTTGTAAGCTTTTTCCCAGGTAATGTCATAATTCGGATAGTTGCTCTCCTGTGTTGCTGTAAGCGATGTATTGCTATCACCATATGGATAGGAGCCACTATTGGTATAATAGGAAATATACAGATACCGGTCTCCACCTGCTCCGATATTGTCATTCCCTACTACTCCATACGAAGCCCTTGCCTTCAGGTAATTGATCCATGAATGTGATTTAATAAAATCCTCTTCAGAGAGTACCCAGGATAATGCTGCTGCAGGGAAAAAACCAAACTGATGGGTCTTTGGAAAGCGCTCGGTCCCATTGTAACCCGCAACCACTTCAGCATAATAACGTTTATTGTAACCATAAGCTACACGACCTGATGCTCCATTCAGCAAATAAGGAGTATTATTTCCGGCGTTCCAGTTAATGACATATTTATCCTGGTGATACAGAAGTTTGGCGGTTAATTCGTGCAATCCGAAATTATGATTGTAATCAAGGTAGGCTTCAAAATTTGTTCTGAAATTATGGCTGTTCCCGGCTGTACGGGTAAGAGGTGTCACCTGACCGTATTTCGTATAGACCATTTTATTGTTTATATCGGTCGATAACTGGAAAACGGGGAATGATCTGGCGTAAGTCTCAGTAGATCGCATCCAGTTATCAAAGGCAACGACTGCACCAACCTTCAGACCTTTTGTGATAAAGTTCAAATCGTTTTCAAGCCGGAACGAAGACTGGAAATTACGGTCGTTAGAAGCGGAATAACCCGATGAGGTCACCTGGCCCAAAAGATTACCCTGATAAGCCGAATTTCCACCGAATGATCCATCAGGATTCCTTACCGGGAAAAGGTTGGGGGCATAAGCATAAATATTCGAAAAAAGTGTACTGATGGATGTACCGGGGTCATTACGGTCCTCAATGCGGCCACCAATGTCTAATGAAGCGACCAAATGCCGTGTGACATTGATGTCGATATTTGATCGGAAATTAAGTCTTTTGAAAGAAGCATCGGTGCTGTAACGGTCATTCCAATCGGTATTTTTAAGCAAACCATTATTGATCAAATAGTTAACCATCACATAATGTCGCACAATGCTATTACCACCCCTGAAAGTAACACCGGCTTCCATCATTGGTGAACTTTTACGCAGGATTTCATTAAACCAATTCACATCAGGATGGAAATAGGGATCAGATCCATCCTTGTATTTTTGAAGATCATCAGCGGTATAGAGAGCCGGCCTGCCATCATTGGTGAGTGCTTCGTTATACAAATTGGCATAATTATATGAGTTGATGAAATTAGGCAACCGTGTAGGTTGCTGCATTCCATATTTAATGGTGACACCAATCTTCTCATCGCCCTTAAGTCCCCGTTTGGTTGTTACCAGAATTACCCCATTGGCGCCTTTAATTCCATACATGGCTGTTGCTGCGGCATCCTTTAAAACCGAAACGCTTTCAATCTCCTCAACGGTTAACTGATCAATCGAACGCTGAAAACCATCGACAATAATCAGCGGAGTGCTACCATTTGAATAAGTTGTATTTCCCCGGATCATTAATGAAGGGAAGTCGTTACCAGGTTCACCGCCGCTTTGCGTTACGATCAGTCCGGATAACCTTCCAAAAAGGGCATTTCCAACATTGGTCACGGTGACTTTTTCGAGCGTTTCGGCTGTAACCGTACTAATGGCACTCCCAATAGCGTTAATTTTCTGTTTCCCATATGCGACATCAAGCACTTTTATGTCGTTTCCCCTGGCTTTTATGGAGTCTGCCTCCTGTCCTCTGACAGGATTAGTGAATTCAAGCATAAAAAATGCCAGAATAACACCAATAATTTGTATCCTATATGATGTTTTTTTCATATTCCAAAATTTAATAATGATTTAGTACCTGTGTTATCTACCACCCTGGATTTTGAACCAATGCATCAGAACGAATCATGTCATAGTCGGGAATAGGCGACAGGTACCAGTAATCTTTCCAGAAACGGTCTTCAATTTTCTCCCGGGTGTAAGAAAATGAACCATCAGTTTTCTTCCGGATATCTACTCCATAAATTGGTTCCCCGAGAATGCTACCGCGTTTAAGATGTTTTACATCAAAGTAATGAATGTCCTCGAGGGCCATTTCAACATCCCGTTCACGCCATATAATCTGTCGAAGGTCATCCTTTGATGAAATACCGCTGACATCGGGCATTCCTGCTCTTGCCCTGACTTTATTCATATATATAAAACAATCCTGCAGTGGTCCTTGCGATTCATTCAATGCCTCTGCATACATCAGGTAGACATCGGCCAGGCGCATATATGGCCAGATTGCCGTAGCATTGGCAGTTCCGTTTGAAAGACTTTCAAGACAATATTTTCTCAGCAGATAGCCGGTTTTGCTCGTTGATAAATCCCTGCGGTGGAAACCAAAATCGACGCCGACAGTACTTCCACCTGTACGGTTGTTCCAAGTTTCCACGGTGCGGGTATTCCATTTCGATCCGTTTTCTGCAATAGTGCCATAAAACCGGGGATCGAGATTCAGGTATGGTTTCGTCGGATCAAAGCCTGATGTTGGATCATCCTGAGCTTTCCCGTTTTTCATCAAATACCGGTCAACAAGGTTTTGTGTGGGCAAAACGGTATTGCCATCAGAGACACCTGCCTGGGTAACATATGGAGATTCGTATGTTGGGAACAAGCTCTTGATGCCCCATTGCCGGTGTGAGGCAACAAAAATAAGCTCTTTACTGATGTCACGGGTAGCCTTTTGGTAGGCTAACGAAGGATTAGCGTCAGTGACCAATTGATATCCATTTGCTTCGCAAAAATCGATGCACGCCTTAGATGCATCTGCTGCTTTCTTCCAACGGGTGGCATCGAAATTACCCATAAAAATAAGGTTGTTATTTTTACTGTCGGGCATATCCATATAGGGTTTGCTTGCATTGAACAAAGGACGTGCTGCGAACAGCCACAACCGGGCACGCAGGAACAAGACGGTGGCCCTGGTGACACGCCCGAACTCCTGGTCGGGCCTTACATCCGGCAAGCCGGGTTCATTCAATGTTTTAACAAGCAGGTTGTCAATCGAATCGACCATTTGTACCAACGGTAATCGGGGAACCGTTTTAAAGTCGGTCGTCTGGTAATCTAATTTGTGCGTGATCCATGGAAGTCCGCCAAAGCGGATCATAAATTCGAAATAGGTCATCGCCTTGATAAATCTTGCTTCGGCTTTTAACTCCGACTTCTGGTTCGCCGTTGCTGTCTTGATGTTATCTGCATTATCTAAAAACCAGGTAGAACGATAGATAAATGGCCATCTTATCGACCATTTGGCCTCCTGATAACTTTCAGGGTCAAAACGTGAAATTGCACCTATATTAAAAAACTGAGAACCTGAGCTGGCCCAACCGCTCTCTGCCTGTTCCGAACAGGATGCAAGCATTGTTCCTGAAATCCGCTGAGTTTCATTATCCGCCCAGCTATAGAAATAACCATCAGGCACTTTGTCATAAAGGCCTAATACATATAATTTAGCCCTATCGTATGTTGAAAATAGCGTATCTTGTGTAACATCAACACCAGGCGCTTTTTCAAAGAATTTATTACACGATTCTGTTGTAAATAAGGCAACGACAAGTGATAATCCTACAAACCATTTTCCCAGGGTGAGGAGTATGTTTGCCAATATATTTAGTTTTATAAATTTTCTTTTCATGATTCTGAAAGTTAGAATTGCAGATTTAGTCCAATGTTGAAAATTTTCACCTGTTGATACCCTACCCATCGGCCACCGGGTTGTTCAGGATCGTACTTAAATAGTTTTTGTTTGTCCCAGGTAATCAGGTTTGAACCATTCGTATATACGCGTAAAGATTGGCATTTTACTCTTTTGAGCATATCGCCTGAAAATGTATATCCAATTTCCAGGTTCTTTAACCGGATATAGGAAGCATCCTCAGTGAAGAAAGAGTTGTTATAGCCATTTGCCTGACCAAAATCATAATGAGCAGGGACAACAGTTAAAGCAGGAAAAGTAGCAGTTGCTTTTGTCGCTTCGGTCCAGCGTCCACGTATAAAAGATTGCGCTGACTCATAGGAAGCATATTGGCTGGCAAAAGGCTGAAGAGATTCTCCGCTGTAAGAGACAACCGCGTGGGTCACACCCTGGAAAAGGGCGCTAATGTCAAATCCTTTATAACTGGCTCCTAACGAAACACTTCCAGTAATCTCGGGAACTAAGGTGTAATTTCCGTAAGAGACACGATCCTGATCATTGATGATTCCATCTTTATTGTAATCCTCAAACCAAAGGTCACCTTTTCGGGCTTTACCCAAAGTTGTCCGGGCTACCCCTTCCATCGGGGAAATTCCATTTGCCGAAGCTATCTGCGCATCTGTTTCGTAAAAGCCTTTGCATAGATACAACAAAGGGCGACCCAGTGTTCTTCCGGTTTGTTTTTGCCACGCCAAAACACTTGCAGGTTCGTCCATCTCAAGAACTTTATTTCTGGCAAAGGCGTAAATCCCCTTTACCCAATAATTCACTTTACCCCTGGTTTCGCGCCATGTTGCTTCAATCTCGTAACCATGGTTCGACATTTTACCAAAGTTAAGTGGCGGGATTTTTTCATCAACATAGTTGGTGAAAGTTTGTTTGTTACTCAGAATATTTGTGCGGTAATTGTAGAAATAGTCGAAATTAAGGGATAATTTATCAAACAATTTCAACTCAAAAGCATAATTTTGTTTGTGGTCAATCTCCCAGGAAACATCAGGGTTTCCCCGTTTTGTAACCGATGCAGTACCGTATCCTTGTCCAGCCCCCTGTCCAAAAATCGGACCTCCTGTCGTAGCCATTGAATAACTGTCAGGAATGTAAATGAAACGGTTGCCACCTAATTTATCGTTGCCGGCCAAACCGTATGAAGCTTTAAATTTCAGGAAGGTGATAAATGGAACACTTTTCATAAACGACTCTTCCGAAGCCACCCACGATGCCGAATAGGCAGGAAAGAAGCCATATCGATTTTCTTTAGGAAAATTTTCAGAACCGTTATAACCCATATTAACCTCGGCATTGTATTTCGATTTAAAACTATAGGTAAAACGTCCAACCAATCCAATATACGAAAGGGGTATTTCGTTGAACGTCGATTCCGTATAGAATTTCTTGCTCTGGTTGTAAAGGATTAAGCCGGTCACATCGTGATCTTTGTTAAAAGTTTGCTTATATTCCAAAGCAGCTTCCCCATAGATATGACGACGTTTGGAATCGGTGGTTTCTGCATAATTTAATACAGATGGGGTGCCGGTCGTTTTAAACAGCAGCAGATCTTCAGGGGTTCCATCTCCGTTCGTATCTACAGATTTCCGAACCGGGGTATACTCGGGCATAGTAGTAGGAAAAGCACGGCGCAAATTAATTGTATAATTGCTATCGTATCCATATTTGGCCCTGAAGGATAATCCCTTTGTAATAAAGTCAAGCTTTTGATTTAACGAAAACATCGTGTTTACTTCGCTGTTATAATCATTTCGTACCCCTTTCAGGGCCATCCATCTGATCGGGGTTTCATACCCATCGTTAATATATGATTTTCCATCAATCCATCCAGCGCCTGCCATTGGAGGAGCCTGTGTAATGTAGCGCAAAAACCACATTTCACCATCGGAATCGGCTACTCGCTGATCGTTTGGCATGTTGGCATCGCGGATTGTTGTTCCTAAATTGACAGAGACGGTCAAATCCCTGGTCACATCTATATCGACATTGGAACGAAAATTATACCGTTTTAACCAATCGCTATTGTCGTAGCCATTGTTAAAATTTTTAAAAGTACCTGTCTGACCAAGATAACCGGCTGAAACAAAATATCTTGTTGATTTGGTACCTCCACTGATATTCAGGTTGTATCGCTGCTGTGGCGAAGAACTTCTCATGCACTGACCATACCAATCGGTATCCGGATATAACCATGGATCGTCGTGTGTCCTGTAATGCTCAATGGCAGCGGGTGAAAATTTCACATTTCCCGGAGCTACACCATCGTTGATTTGCGCTTCGTTGTATAAGTTAGCATACTCATAACTTCCTAAATATTCTGGTTTTCGGGTAGGTGTGGCAACGCCATATTCCGCTGTAAAACTCACCTTGGCAGGACCATCTTTACCACGCTTGGTTGTAACCAGGATGACCCCGTTTGCTCCACGAACTCCAAAAACTGCAGTAGAAGAGGCATCTTTAAGAATCGAAACCGATTCTATTTCATTCGGATCAATATCATTCATTGGACGTTCCATCCCGTCAACCATGATCAGAGGATCTAACTGACCAGACATCGTTCCGATCCCTCTTAAGCGGATAACAGGATTGTCTCTTCCAACATGTCCGCTGGTATTGACAACAGTCAGACCCGGCATAATACCAGTTAAAGCGTTGGCAACGCTCGCAACAGGCGCTTTCATCAGTTCTTTGTTGCTTACACTGGCAAACGACCCTGTTGAAGTAATTTTTTTCTGGGTGCCGTAGTCAACGACCACCACTTCATCCACACCTTGTAATTCTTCTGTCAGAACTACACCAAAAATCGTTTTTCCGCCAATAGGCAGTTCCTGAGTTTTCATCCCTACAAACGAGAATACCAGTATTTTGGCATCAGTCGGGACAGGCAATTTGAAATGACCAGCATTATCTGTTATAATACCAAGCGTGGTTCCTTTCACCATTACGGTAACCCCTGGCAAAGGAATCCCTTTAGCGTCTTTAACAGTGCCGGAGAGCTCTTTTTTCAGAGGTTGTTGCGTTAAGATTGACGAGACAAGCGATTCAAAAGATTTTATATCGTCCTTTT
>Ga0073936_10008413_pt1 | contig 13107 bp, 11 predicted proteins | sample AliMusrvi5mmetaG_FD_87041 | JGI IMG/M metagenome (GOLD analysis project Ga0073936, IMG submission 87041) | Freshwater lake bacterial and archeal communities from Alinen Mustajarvi, Finland, to study Microbial Dark Matter (Phase II) - Alinen... | ecosystem: Environmental > Aquatic > Freshwater >... | reverse complement strand
TCAAAGAGATGCGCCTCGCGGCCCTGAAGGACCTCGTGGACCGGCAGTTGATCATCCAGGAATTCCGCAAGATGCAGGAAAAAGGCGCCAACATCCCCGACTACGTCGTGGACGACCGCGTCCAGACGATCATCCGCGAGGAATTCGGCAACGACCGCGCGGCCTTTGTGCGGACGCTTCAGGCGCAGGGCTACTCGGTCACGCGGTTCAAGGAGATCGAGAAGGAGAAGATCGTTGTCCAGGCGATGCGCCAGGCGAAAATCAACGAGGATTTCGTCATCTCGCCGAACCAGATCCAGGCATTCTACAATAAAAACAAGGCGTCCTACGCGCTGCCGGAGCAGGTCAAGCTCCGGATGATCGTCCTGCGCGAAGGCAAGGCGACCGATGTTCCCGGCAGCGAGAACAAATCCCAGACCGCCGACGAGATCCGCCAGAAACTCGTGTCCGGCGCGGAATTTCCCCGCATGGCCGAGATGTATTCCGAGGACGAGGGAACCCGCGACAGCGGAGGCGACTGGGGATGGGTCGAACGCAACACCCTCAACGAGCAGCTCTCGAGCGTGGCCTTCTCGCTCCGGCCCGGGCAGGTCAGCCCGGTCGTGAAGCTTGCGGATTCGTATTATATCATCCTCGTCGAGGCGAAGAAAAACGCCTCCGTCAAACCGATGCCCGAGGTCCGCGACGAGATCGAGAAGAATTTGATCCAGCAGGAGCGCATGAAAGTCCAGCAGCGTTGGATCGACACCTTGCGCGCCAAGGCCTACATCAAAATTCTCTCCTGAGGAAAACATCATGAGCGGAACGGCAGTCACAATGATCAACGTGCAGGTGGATGGGGAGTGGAGGCAGTTTCCCAAAGGGACGCGCCTGATCGAAGCCTGCATGAAGAGCGGGAAATTCATCCCGCACTATTGCTACCACCCGAAGCTCAGTTCGCCCGGCAACTGCCGGATGTGCCTCGTCGAGCTCGGCATGCCGAAGATGACGCCCGACCGCAAACCGGTGCTGGGCGCGGACGGACGCCCGGAGATTTCCTGGGGCCCGCGGCCTGCGATTTCGTGTGCCACCGAGGTCTCCGAGGGGATGGGCGTGAAAACGTCCTCGCCGATGGTCGAGGAATGCCGGAACAGCGTGATGGAGTTCCTCCTCATCAACCACCCGCTCGACTGCCCGATCTGCGACCAGGCCGGCGAGTGCCGACTGCAGGAATTTTCGGTCGAGTTCGGCAAAGGCGAATCCCGCTTCATCGAGGAGAAGGTCAAAAAGCCGAAGCGCGTGGACCTCGGCGAGCGGATCGTGCTCGACGACGAGCGCTGCATCATGTGTTCGCGCTGCATCCGGTTCATGCAGGAAATCGCGCACGACGACGTGCTGGGCTTCCTCAACCGCGGCAGCTACACGACGCTCTCGGTCTATCCGGGGAAACGTCTCGACAGCAACTACTCGCTCAACACCGTGGACATCTGCCCGGTCGGCGCGCTCACGAGCAAGGACTTCCGTTTCAAAATGCGCGTCTGGTTCCTCAAGGAAACCAAGAGCATCGACGTCAATTGCGGCACCGGCTCGAACATCCTCATCTCCAGCCGGGAGAACGTCGTCCAGCGGATCACCCCGCGCGAAAACGACGCCGTCAATTCCTGCTGGATGCCCGACAGCCATCGCCTGAATTTTCACTACCTCGACAGCGAAGCCCGGCTCAAAGATCCGTTCGTCCGCGGAGAGGAAGTGCCTGCCAAGTGGGAGCGGGCGCTGGCGGTTGCCGCTGAAAAATTGAAGGGCCGCAAACCCGACGAGACCGCGATCATCGCCTCGGCGCGGATGACGAACGAGGAGCTCTTCCTCGTGCGGCGTCTCGCCACGTCGTTGGGCATCCGGAATATCGATGTCCTCCCGCGCCCGCAAAAAGGCGACGGCTTCCTGGTTTCCGACGATGGGAACCCGAACACCTCGGGAGCCAAACTCCTCGGAGTGGCCACCGGCAGGCTCGCGGAGATCGCCCAAGCGGTCGAAGGTGGACGGATCACCGGGCTCGTCGTCCTCGGCGAAGACGCGGCCGATTGCGGGATCTCTGAATCCGGGCTCAAGAGCCTCGAGCTGCTTGTGGCCATGGGGATTCTTGCAAACAAAACCACCCCCCATGCCACGGTCGTGCTCCCATCGAGCGCATGGGCTGAGAAGCGCGGCTCCATGATCAACGCGAAGGGGCGGCTCCAGAGGCTCAACCAGGCGATCCAGCCTCCCGGCCAAGCCCGCGACGATTGGGAAATCCTCCGCGATCTCCTCCGGGCCGGATCCGGGGCGGACGGGCTCGCCTCGGTCGAAGATGTCTTCAAACAGATGGCCTCCGAAACACCAGCATTGAACGGGCTCACCCTGAGCCGGATCGGCGATCTCGGCGTTCAACTGGGCTGAGTTTTTCCAACCCCGGGGTCCAAAAACCGGGCGGCACGCCGAAGGCGAAACCCGGAGCTGACCTCACTCCGCATCGACCGTGTAGGTCCGGATCTTCTCGCTTTTGCCTTTGACGGCGATCTCGGCGACGGGCTTGAACGGGAACCGGCTGCGGGTGGCGACGTAGGTGTATTCGCTCACGAGGATATCCACATCCGGGTAGTCGCGCGTGGATTGTTCGAGCCGGGAGGCGAGGTTGACCGCATCACCGATCGCGGTGTATTCCATCCGCTTTTTCGAGCCGATATTACCGACGACCGCGAGACCGGTGTTGATGCCGATCCCGATTTCGAGCAGGGAGATCGTCCTTTCGGCGGCATCCTCGGAGGCGGCCCACCCGGATTTCAGGGCGGCGAGCGCGGTGCGCATGTCGATCGCCGCCTGCACCGCGTGCTCCTCCTGGAACTCGTCGTCGCGCAGGGCGCCGAAAAGCGCCATGAGGCCGTCGCCCATGAACTTGTTGAGGTGCCCGCCGTTCTTGAAAATTGCCTCGATCATCTCCTCGAAATACTGGTTGAGAAACGAGGCGATCTGCTCCGGGCTCGAGTGTTCGGAGAAATTCGTGAACCCCCGCACGTCCGCGAAGAGGATGGTGACTTTTTTGCGCTGGCTGAAGAGCTCGCTGGATTTCCCCGCCTGGATGACTTCGTGCACGATGTCCTCGGAGACATAGCGGGCGAGCGCGCTTTTGAGGTCCTCGCGCTGCTGAAGGCCGAGCGACATTGCGTTCATCGCCTTCGCCACCTCGCCGAATTCGTCTTTGGAATCCAGGTGGAGCGTCTCCTGGTAGTTGCCGTTGGAAATCAGCTCGACGAACGCGCGGATTTTTCCGAGCGGGGAAGCGAGCCGCCGGGCGGCCAGCTTGGAAAACAGCCAGGCGAAGACGACGGCTGCAGCCAGCGCCAGCGCCCCGCTCCAGAGCAACCCGTGCAGGTGCTTCAACGTGTCCTCCTCGCTGACATCCACGCCGACCGCAGCCACCGCGTCGCCGCGCGCGTCCCGGATGGGGGCGTTCGCGGTCAGCCACACTCCCCACTGGTCGCGGAGGAAGTGGTCCTCGACCTGGCAGTCGTTCAGCCGGAATTTGTAATCTGGGTCATCGACTTTGTAGATGTCGCCGACATTCGACTTGTCCTCGCCGCGCTCCTCGGAATCCACCACAAACTGCGGCACGGACGGGTTCTCCGGATACTGGCGCATCGTGTAGAGGAATTTGACATTGATGTCCTGGCGCCGATTGGCATTCCGAGCCTTCCGGAGCTGCTCCTCGACGCGCAGATAGGCCGCCCCGCCCTGGTCCTCCCTTGTCTGGATTTTCTCGTGCTCGGCGGCATCGACCATGGACGCCGTGGTGGCGGCGATCGATAGCACGTTCGTCTGCATGAGCCCGAGGACAAGCTTCCGGGCAGGGAGGTAAACAAACGTCGCCGCGAGAAGACTGCTCAGGAGGGCGACCACCAGCGAATAGAGGAAAACTTTTGTCTGGAAACGCATACGCAACCCCGCAACGCCTGTTTAACCCGAAAACGGCGATTCTTGTAGCGGCGATTCTTGTAGAGGAATTCTGAAAGAATTTCTCAATCGCCGTTTTCGAGTTTAACACATGGCGGGGTTACGGGAAGCCTATTCGTGATTTGCCGGTGCGGGCCGGATTTCTGCAGTCCGGATATTTCTCGCATCGCAGGGGGATATGTGCTAAATAAATCCTATGTCCTCCCGGCAATCCTCCCTTGTTCGGAAACTGGTCGATAAATTCAGCAACTCCCGCGATTTCACGATCTCGTTTGTGCTGCACGTGATCCTGGTGACGCTCTTTGGCACGACCGTGCTTTTCCAGGTGGTCCAAGAGCCGGCAGATTTTCAAGCCGAGCCGGGCAAACGCTTTGTCACAGATGCAGTGAAGGCGATCAAGCCGCCCGCCCAAGAACAGCAGCTCCCCGAACAGCCTGGCATCGCGGCCCCGCAGACCGCCCCAATAAACACCATCAACGCCATCGCGCCGACGCAGCCAAACTTCCAGATACCGCAACCGAGCGTCGCCCCGATCAACCCCTTGGCAAATTCCGATATAAAAATCGCGTCCAACAAGCCGGCCAACCCCGACCGCCTCACCCGCCAGGAAGCCGAGGACATCGGCAAATTTACAGAAAACCACAATCCCGACGGCAAAGTCCCCGCCAAGGGCACCGCAATCCGCGACCGCGAATTTGTATTCACGGCCTACATCGGGCAATACTCAGGCGGAAACTGGAATTCCACGATCCAGATGGAAAATAACAAAATCGAGAACGGGAGCCTCCCGAACCTGCTCGATTTCATGCACGTTTGCTCGAAGAACAAGGTCAAGACGAACTACCAGAACGTGCGGGCAATCCGTCTCGACAGCGACCAGCTATTTGTCGGGAACAAGGAGACCGGCGGGCCGCCGCCGTTTGTCTTCATGACCGGAACCCGGGACTTCACGCTCAGCGACAAGGAAGTCGAAAACCTGCAGAGATACGTCCGCTTGGGCGGCGCGATCTGGGGTGACAGCTCGGTGCCGGGCCGCCACTCGAGGTTCGACATCGCCTTCCGCCGCGAGATGAGGCGGGTCATCCCGGATGTGGACAAGGATTGGGAAGCGCTCCCGGCGAGCCACCCGGTTTTTGCCGGGGCCTATTTCCCGGAGGTCAAGAATGTTCCGACCGGTTTGAACTTCTACAAAGAACCCGTCTATGCGCTCAAAATCCACGGGGAAATCGCGGTCCTCTACACCGCGAACGATTACGGGGACATGTGGCAGGTCGGCCTCAACGACAAAGGCCAGGTGGATATGAGAAGGAATGAGCGGAATGCCTTTGTTGCGCTCAATCCGACCGTCTGGGACAACCGCGAGACCTACCTCCGCAACCTCACGCCGGAATCCCTCGCCCAAACCTACAAGTTCGGGACAAATCTCGTCATCCATCTGCTCACCCGGTGGGAGAACAAGACCGCTTCCGCGTTGTAGAAAAGTCGCCCCGTTTATTTTTTCGTCTGGTCCGGCTCGCTCAATGCCCGAACCCGCGGACCAGCACCGCGCCGACTCCGATGGCCGCGGTGGTTCCGAGGACCAGCAGGGTCTTGCGGCGGAGAACGCGGTCGCCGAGCGAGGCGGCGAGGCCGGCTTTGAGGAGCGAGTTCGCCACCGCCCCGAGCACGATGCCCTGCATCGCCAGCATGGCGGGAACCTGGCCGTCGCGGAGGAGGTTCGAGAGCGAGAGCGCGATCGCGTCCAGATCGGTCAGGCCCGAGATGAAACTCGCGATAAGCAGCCCGGCTCCCCCGAACCAGGTCGCCGCAATTTTTACGATCAAAACGACGACCGCATAAAGCGCGCCGAACTGGAGCGCGATCCGGAGGCTGAGCGGGTTCCGGTATTCGGTGGTGGTCACCGTGTTGCCGGACCCGCGCCAGAGGTGCCATCCAGAAAATGCCGCCCCGGGCAGGCTCATGAGAATAAAGTCGGGCAGAATCGCGAGGGCAAGCGGCGGGCTGATGGCGAGCACGAGAACCTCGACACGCCAGAGCATGACCGTGCAGGCGATGACGAGGGCGAGCGTGCAATCCTCCGCGAGTTCGGGGCGCTCGCGGCTCAATTTGCTCATGCCCAGAGTGGTCGCCGTGCTCGAGGCCAGGCCTCCCGCAAACCCGGTGAGCGCCATCCCTCGCGAGGCTCCCAGCCACCTCACCGCGACGTAGCCGGCAAATCCGAGCCCGGAAACAATGACCACCATGAGCCAGATCGACCGCGGGTTGAACGCGCCCATCGGCCCGAGATCCCGGTCCGGCACCAGCGGCAGCACCGCCCCCGTGACCGCGAGAAACTGCAGGGCCATGCGCGCGTCCTGCGGCGTGAAATTCTTCGAGATGCTGTGCAGCGAAGGTTTTCCGGCCAGCAACAGAAGCGTGGCCACCGTCAGCACCAGCGCGGCCCGGGGCTCGCCGGCGACGACGAGCCCCCCGAGAAGATATGTCAGCAGGCCGGTGGCGGCGGTGGTGAATCCCGCGCCCGCCTTCTCCCGGCTCTCGAAATACAGAAAGATCCCCAGCCAGGCGGCGACGGCCGCGAGTCCGGCCACGAAGAGATACGGCTGGCCGCTCTTCGAGAGGTGGGCGCAGACGGTTCCGAGCAACGCCCAGAGCGTGAACGTCCGGAGCCCGGCGGGAACGCGCCCTCCGGGGTGCCCGACCTGCCGCTCCCACTGGCGCTCGAGGCCGATCAACGCGCCCAGCGATCCGCTGACAAGGAGACTGGCCAACAAGTCGTTCATCCCGGGGAATTCACTCTCCCCACAAGATCATGCGATCATGGTTCGAATGCAATCCTTTAACCCGGCAACTGCAGATTCCAGGGCTTGCGGAAACCGGGCTGCCGCGTAGTGTGGGGGCGATGCCGCGAAGACCAATTGTCAAAATAGGCCCCCACAAACTCGGGGGCCGCGAGCTGTTGTTCATCTTGGGCCCGTGCGTGATCGAATCGGCCGCGTTCACCCGCCGGATGGCGAAAAAGCTGAAGGCGATCTGCGACGGCGAGGGGGCGGCGTTTGTCTTCAAAGCCTCGTATGACAAGGCCAACCGGACTTCGGGCAAGTCCTTCCGGGGAACCGGCGTCCGGGATGGATGCGTCTTGCTGGGCGAAATCGGCGGGGAATTCGGGGTTCCGGTCACGACCGATGTCCACTCGCCCGCCGAGGCGGAAATCGCCGGCGAAACCGTCGATGTGCTCCAGATCCCCGCGTTTCTCTGCCGGCAGACCGACCTGATCGTCGCGGCGGGATCGACCGGCCGGGTGGTCAACGTGAAAAAAGGCCAGTTCCTGGCACCGTGGGATATGGCCAATGTCGCAAAAAAGCTCGAGGCCACCGGATGCAACGCCTACTTTTTCACCGAGCGGGGAACGACATTCGGCTATAATAACCTTGTCGCCGACATGCGATCTATTTATTGGATGCAGAGCTTGAATTGCCAGGTCGTTTTCGATGCCACCCATTCGGTCCAACGCCCGGGAGGAGCCGGGGAAACGACCGGCGGTGACGGCGAGCTGGCCCCGATTTTGGCGCGCGCTGCGGTGGCCGCCGGATGCGACGGCCTTTTTATCGAGACACATGAAAATCCCGCAAAAGCCCTTTCCGACGGACCGAATCAAATCCCGCTACGGGATCTTCCGCGGCTTATTGCCCAACTCAGGACCCTTCGTGATGCGGTGGCGTAGCCTGATTCCCGCCTTGCTCTGCCTCGCCCTGCAGCCGCTCTGGTGCGCGGACCCGGTCCACGAGGCCGCGAAAAAGGAGGCCGCCGATAAGAAGCCGGCCGAAACGTCGCAGGACGGGCAGGAAGGGTTCGATGTTCCGGTGCCGCTCGGGATTCCCGTCAAAGGGATCAAAATCCCTCACCGCAACGAGGAGGGCAAGCTGGTGATGACGATCGAGGCCGATGTCGCCACAAAATTGGACGAGCAGCATGTGGACATGCAGAACATGAAGATCGAGTCCTTCGACGACGAGGGGAAAAAGATCAACATCGAGCTGCCGCACTCGACCTTCAACCTCGAGACCCGGATACTCACCGGCGACCAGCACGCCCTGATCCGCCGGGAGGATTTCGAGATCACCGGGGATTCCCTCGAATTCAACACCAAAACCCGCTATGCGGTCTTGCGCGGGAAAATCCGAATGGTTATTCAATCCGCCAACTTAGAAAAATGACAAAAATCCAGCCACTCATCGTCCTCTTGTTTCTGGGAGTCTGTGCCGCGAACGCGCAGCAGGGCCCTTCCATGAACGGGGGGAGCAAACCGGCATCCACACCGGCGGGCGCATTCGCAGGCCTGGGCAAAGACCGGCCCGCCGACGCCAAAACCGAGATCACGGCGAGCAAAGAAGCCACGTTTGACAACGCGGCGAACGTGGCGGAGTTCACGGGCAACGTCATCGTGCGCGACCCCCAGTTCACGCTCAACTGCGACCGCCTGAAGGTCACCCTGAGCAAAGACCACAAGGGAATGGACAGGGTCGAGGCGGTCGGCAATGTGGTGATTATTCAGGAAAACACCGAGAAAAACGGGCAGACGACCAAGGCGATCGGAAAGTCTGGGCTCGCGACCTATGTTCCCGCATCCGGTGAGGTGACCCTCAAGGACTGGCCGTCCATCCAGTCTGGGATGAACAATCAGGTGGGGACCGAGAAGGACACGGTCATGATTCTCAACCGCAACGGGAAATCCAAAACCATTGGGCCGAGCAAGACGATGATCACCGACACGGGCGACGCGGGGGCACCGAAATGAGCGACGAGTTCGCAGACCGCAAACCGGTCCCGCAGGGAGCCCCTCTCCTCCGCACCGACGGGCTCGTGAAAATCTACAACGGCCGCTCCGTGGTCAACGGGGTGGATATCAATGTGAAAAAGGGGGAAATCGTCGGGCTTCTCGGACCGAACGGAGCCGGCAAAACCACCACGTTTTACATGATCGTCGGCCTGATCCGCCCGAACGGCGGGCGCGTTTTTTTCCAAGATGCCGACGTCACCCACATGGCGATGTATCGCCGGGCACGGCACGGGATGGGATATCTGCCCCAGGAAGAATCGATTTTCCGGAAGCTGACCGTGGAGCAAAATATCCTCGCGATCCTCGAGACGACGAAGGCCACGAAGGCCGAGAGAAAGCAGCGCTGCGAGGAACTCCTGACCCGGTTCGGGATCGACCACATCGCCAAGAACCAGGCGCTGACGCTCTCCGGCGGCGAAAAACGCCGCCTGACGATCGCCCGATCGCTCGTCACCAATCCCGCCCTTCTCATGCTGGACGAGCCGTTCAGCGGGGTGGACCCGATCGCGGTTCATGACGTCCAGCAGATCGTGCAGGACCTCCGGGAACAGGGGCTCGCGATTCTGATCACCGACCACAATGTCCGGGAAACCCTCAACATCGTGGACCGCGCCTACCTGATTTACGAGGGCCGCGTCGAGAGCCAGGGCAACAAGGATTTTCTGCTGAACGATCCGATCAGCCGGAAACTCTACCTCGGCGAAACGTTCACGATGTAATCCGGCCCCCTCCCAGACTGCGATGCCGCAACACCCCGCCAAAACCTCCGACAACCGTGTCCCGCACATCACGGTCGGGCATTTCTATGCCAACCACGCCGAAAAACTCGGCCTGCGGCTCGAGGGGTCGTCGCGCGGGCTCAACCGCCTGATCCGCGAGCCCACCATCAACCGCCCGGGGCTCGCGCTCTGCGGGTTCTACCGCTATTTTGTGGGCAAGCGAATCCAGGTTCTGGGCGCTGCGGAGTTGAGCTACCTGAAGAGCCTGAAAACTCCCGAACTGCGCGAGCGGCTGCGGGCGCTCTTCTCCAGGAACATGCCGTGCATCGTGTTGGCCAGGAACGCGCCGGTGCCCGAGGCCATGCTCGATGCCGCGGGCGAATTCGAGACGCCGGCCTTCCGCAGCAGCATGATCACGATGAACTGCATCAATGCGGCCACGATCTCGCTCGAGTTCGATTTCGCCCCGTCCAGCTCCGAGCACGGCAGCATGGTGGACATCCTCGGGATCGGGACGCTCGTCCGCGGGGCCAGCGGGATCGGGAAAAGCGAGTGCGTGCTCGGCCTCATCGAGCGCGGCTACAGCATCGTGAGCGACGACATCACCCGCTTCCGCTCGATCGAGGGCCGCGAGCTCCTCGGCATGTCCGCCAACCTTTCCCGCTACCACATGGAGGTCCGCGGGATCGGGATCATCAACATCGCCTCGATGTTCGGCGCCGGCGCTGTGCGCGCCGAAAAACGCCTCGATTTCGTCGTCACATTGAAAGATTGGCACGAGGTCGAGGATGTGGATAGGATCGGGCTGGACCGCGAAAACTACGAGATCCTTGGAATCAAGATCCCGCATGTCACGCTGCCGGTGAGGACCGGCCGCGACTTGGCACGCCTCGTGGAGGTTGCGGCCCTTGACCAGAAACTCAAAGAGATGGGGGAGAACAGCGCAGTTGAATTCAACCAAAGATTGCTGCATATGATCAGCGAACGCCGGAGCCGTTAATGGGAATCCTTTCGAAAAAAAAGCCGAGTGAAGATGTGCATCGCTGCACCGGGGAGGTCGTGATCGACAACCGGAACGGGCTCCACGCCCGCCCGGCCGCCATGTTTGTCAAAATTTCCAGCCGCTACCGGGCAGAAGTGTGGGTCGAGAAGGACGGCGAACGCGTGAACGGCAAGAGCATCATGGGGCTCATGATGCTGGCCGCCGGCAAGGGCTCGCGCCTGCAGGTGATCGCCGAGGGGACGGATGCCGACAAGGCGTTGGCCGAAATCAAAAACCTCGTCGAAACGCGCTTCGGGGAAGAGTAACTGCGGTATTTACGAAGTGAATTCTTTGCGCTAGGAATGGCTCCCTCATGGAGCCTCCTAACCCCATCGGCACCGAGCAGAGATTCACGGGCATTCCCGTGGCTCCCGGCATTGCCCATTGCGCGGTCATGGTCCAATGGGAGGAGGACGAGGAAATCGCCCTCAGGAAAATCGAGCCGCACGAGTTGCCGGAGGAGATCGCGCGGTTCGAGTCTGCCCTGATCGCCACCCGCGCGGAACTTCTGGAAATCCAGCAGCGGATCGTGAATGCCATCGGGTCCACCGATGCCAGCATCTTCGACGCGCATCTGCTGGTGGTCGAGGACCGCACGCTCATTGATGAAGTCCTCCGCAACCTGGACCGGGAACGGTGCAACGTGGAGTATATCTTCCACCAGGTGGCCGAAAAATACTGCCGGACACTCGCGCAGATCGACGACCCCTACCTTCGCGAGCGGGTGGTCGATATCGAGGACGTGACGAGGCGGGTCATCCGGCACCTCCTGGGCAAGGCCTCCAGGAATCCCGCCACCCATGACCGCCAGCATATCATCGTCGCGCACAACCTGACACCGTCGGACACCGCCCAGTTGAACCGGGAGCTGGTGATGGGTTTCGCCACCGAGATCGGCAGCAAGACCTCGCACACCGCGATCATGGCCCGCTCGCTGGAAATCCCCGCGATCGTCGGCCTGCACGGGATCTGCCACCAACTGACGAGCGGGGACGATGTTCTGCTCGACGGGTATTCCGGTACGCTGATCCTCAACCCCTCCCCGCAGACGCTCGCCGAATACGGAAGGATCGAATCCGCCAAGGAAGAGGTCGTCGAACGGCTCGAACTCATCCGCGAAACCGCTTCGACCACGCTCGACGGCCGCCATATCGTCCTCTCCGCGAACATCGATCTTCCCCAGGAACTCGACGACGTCGCCACCAGCGGTGCCGAGGGCATCGGGCTCTACAGGACCGAATTTTTGTATCTCAACCGCATGGAGCCGCCGGACGAAGAAGAGCAGTTCGAGCACTACCGGCTCGCCGCGGAACGATCGAAACCCAACGGCGTCATCATCCGGACTCTCGACATCGGCGGCGACAAAACCACCCAGAGCCTCCACCTGCCGGAAGAGCAGAACCCGTTCCTCGGCTGCCGCGCGATCCGGTTCTGCCTGCTAAACCCGGAAATTTTCAAGACCCAGCTCCGAGCGATCCTCCGCGCGGCGACATTCGGGAATGTGAAGATCATGTATCCGATGATCTCGGGCGTGGACGAGCTCCGCCAGGCGAACGCGGTCCTCGAGGAGAGCAAGGCCGAGCTGGCGGCGCGCGGCGTGCCGTTCCACCCGTTCATCGAGGTGGGAATCATGATCGAAATTCCGAGCGCCGTCCTGGCCGCCGACCATCTCGCCCGCGAGGCGGCCTTCTTCAGCATCGGCACCAACGACCTCATCCAATACACGTTCGCGGTGGACCGCGTGAACGACCGGATCGCCCACCTCTACAACCCGACCCATCCCGCGATTCTGAGAATGATCAAAATGGCGGTCGATGCGGCGCATGCCAACGGGATCTGGACCGGCGTGTGCGGGGAAATGGCGGGCGATGTCCTGCTCACCCCGCTGCTCGTCGGGCTCGGCGTCGATGAGCTGAGCGCCGCGAGCGCGATCGTCCCGCGGGTGAAAAAGGCGATCCAGTCGCTCGACGCCTCGCAGTGCGAAGAGCTCGTGCGCACCGCCCTCTCGATGCACGATTCCGAGGCCATCCAGCAAATGAGCCTGGAAATGGCCCGCGACCGCTACGCCGAAATCGCCGATTGAGCGGCAGACTTTGAAAAGGGCGATGCGCCGTCAGCGCCCATTCATCCCGAAAACGGCGTTTCTTGTAGAGGAATTCTGAAAGGATTTCTCAACCTAGAAAAAGCGGTTGGATTTCACGCAAAGGTTCTTCTGGATTTAGGCTCAATCGCTGTTTTCGGGATTATCTGCCGCCCCCGCCGCAGCACGAGCGATCCGGGTCCGGCCTCCGCCTGCATGGCGAACGCAAACACATCCGCCCGCGCGCAGAAGCCCACATCCGCCGGGGCGTGGAGCGGGCTGGCGGGATCGAGGAACGTGGCGGCGGCGACAGACTCGCGGATGCGCCGGAGAAAAGGCTCGACCGGCGGCCTGTTCCCGCGAAGCAGCTCCGCCATCGATTCGGCGCAGGCGAGATCCTCGTCCTCGCTGCCGTAATGCACGGTGGCGGTGATGACGAACGCGGCGCGCTTGCAGCCGGCAG
>Ga0073936_10008407_pt1 | contig 13114 bp, 10 predicted proteins | sample AliMusrvi5mmetaG_FD_87041 | JGI IMG/M metagenome (GOLD analysis project Ga0073936, IMG submission 87041) | Freshwater lake bacterial and archeal communities from Alinen Mustajarvi, Finland, to study Microbial Dark Matter (Phase II) - Alinen... | ecosystem: Environmental > Aquatic > Freshwater >... | reverse complement strand
GCCCGACAGGGCAGGTTCATATTGGAAACATCCGGGCCGCCACCCCACACTGGTGGAGAGGTCAAAAGTACGCAGGCCAATTTCTCCTCCGCCTCCAGGATACGGACCGCGAACGATCCACACCCGAGGCCGTCAAAACCATCCTACATGCGATGGAGTGGCTGGGCCTCACCTTTGACGAAGCGCCCCTCTATCAATCTACCCAGCACGACCAGCATCGACTGGCGGCGGAAAAACTCCTGCAGAACGGCCACGCCTACAAGGAAGACAAGGGCGGCACCGGACAAGGCGAATGTATCATCTTCCGGATGCCCGGCACCGATATGGCCTTCCATGATGAAGTCAAGGGCGACCTCAAAAAGAAGGCCGAGGACATGAAGGACTTCGTGATTGTCCGCTCGGACGGCTCACCCGTGTTCCATCTTGCCAACGTGGTGGACGACATTACCCAGAATGTCACCCACATCATCCGGGGCGATGATCACGTTGAAAACACCTTCCGCCATGTCGCCCTTTACCAGGCCTTGGACGCTCCGGTTCCCCGCTACGCCCATCTCCCGATGATTGTCAATGCCCAGGGAAAACCCTATTCCAAAAGGGACGGTGCCGCTTATGTCGGACAGTTCCGCGACATGGGTTATTCGGCCGACGCACTATTTAATTACCTCACCCTGCTGGGCTGGTCCCCGGGCGAAGATCGCGAAAAGATGACCCGCCCGGAAATTATCGAGGCGTTCACGCTGGATCGTGTCAAAAGCGGACCGGCCCAGATGGACATCCGGAAACTGACTCACATGAACGGACTTTATCTCGCCGAACTGCCCGTGGGCATTTTTGCAGCGGAGGTTCGCCTTCATCTTGAGAAGTTGGACTGGGGCAGGAATCTCAATGAATCCCTTTTTATGGCCGTCTGCAAGCTGATGCAATCCCGCACCCCGCTTTACCCTCAATGCGAGACCTGGAAATACTTCTTTGTCGATCCCATTGAATACGATGAAAAGGCCGTTCAGAAAACGCTTCGCAAAGACGGAGTCAAAACTGCCTTGGAAGCCATTCGTGACACCTTGATGCACTGCGACTTCACGGAAGCCGGTGTGCAGCAGGCTATCAGGAAGGCCGAGGCCTCCCTGGGAAGCGGCGAAGGGAAACTTAATCAACCGCTCCGCATCGCGGTGACCGGCGTCGGAATCGGCGCAGGCATCTATGAGATTCTAGCCATCATGGGTCGCGAACGCACCCTGGCACGTCTGGAGCATTCCATCAACATTTTGTAATATCAAAGGCATATATTAGGGAGATACCGATGAAAACACCCGAATCCACCACTCCATCAGATTTCATCCGCGACATCATCAGTGAAGATATTTCCAGCGGCAAGCACCAGCGGATCGTGACCCGGTTTCCCCCGGAACCCAATGGTTACCTCCACATCGGGCACGCCAAGGCAATTTGCATTGATTTCGGCACCGCCCTCGAATTCGGCGGTGAATGTCATTTGCGCATGGACGATACGAACCCATCCAAGGAAAACATGGAGTATGTGGAGAGCATCAAAAATGATGTGCACTGGCTGGGATTCGACTGGGGGGAACATTTCTATTTTTCAGCGGACTACTTCGAGCGGATGTATGACTACACCTGCGCCCTGATTCGCAAAGGCAGCGCCTACGTCTGCGAACTTACACAGGATCAATGGAAAGATTACCGGGGAATCCCCACACAGCCCGGCAAGGAAAGCCCCTTCCGGTGCCGGCCAGCCGAAGAAAGCCTCTTGCTGTTTGAACGGATGAAGGCCGGCGAGTTCCAGGACGGCACGCTTTGTGTCAGGGCAAAAATCGACATGGCCTCGCCTAATCTCCACCTGCGTGACCCGGTGATCTACCGCATTATGCGAGCCCATCATTACCGGACCGGTGATAAATGGTGCATCTATCCCACCTATGACTTTGCCCATCCGATCGAGGATGCCATTGAATTCATCACCCACTCCCTCTGCACCTTGGAATTTGAAGTGCACCGGCCTCTCTACGACTGGGTCATCCAACAGTTGCATATGAATCCCGTCCCGCCCCGCCAAATTGAATTTGCTCGATTGAACCTGACCTACACGGTTCTGAGCAAACGCAAACTGCTCGAACTGGTCCGGGATGGCCATGTGCAGGGTTGGGATGATCCCCGCATGCCCACTATCGCCGGATTTCGACGACGCGGTTTCACGGCGGAATCCATCCGTCACTTCTGCAAACGAATCGGCGTCACCAAATTTGATGGCTATACCGATATCGCCCTGCTCGAATTCTGCGTGCGGGAAGAACTGAACAAGTCCGCCAACCGCGCCATGGCGGTTTTGGATCCTGTCAAAGTGATTATTGAAAATTTCCCCGAGGAGCAGGTTGATTTTCTGGAAGGGGTCAACAATCCAGAAAACCCGGATGCTGGCGTTAGGATCATCCCTTTCACGCGTGAACTGTACATCGAACGGGACGATTTCCGGGAGGAAGCTTCTAAAAAGTATTTTCGTCTGGCGCCCGGCAAAGAAGTCAGATTGCGTTACGGCTACTTTATCACCTGTACCGGGTTCACCAAGGATCCCTCAACAGGTCTGGTATCCGAAATCCGCTGCACTTATGATCCCGCAACCCGGGGCGGCAATTCCCCGGATGGCCGCAAAGTCAAAGGAACCATCCATTGGGTATCGGCCCCGCAAGGTGTGCCTGCCGAGGTGAGAATCTACGATCGCTTGTTTACGGCGGAACATCCTGAAGAGGTTGCGGAAGGGGTTGATTATAAAACCAATTTAAACCCCGACTCCTTGAAAATCGTCAAAGCCATGGTTGAACCGGCTCTGGCAAAAGCAGCCCAGGGAACCCGGTTCCAGTTTGAGCGAAAAGGTTACTTCATCGCCGATGCCAAGGATCATCTGGCTACGGCACCCGTCTTTAATCAGATTGTTCCCTTGAAGGATTCAGGACCTAAGTTAGAAGGAAAAGAACCATGAATTATGCTGGCAAGATTCTGGCTTACCTCGGCGAACCAAATCGATTTTCACAGGTGCTACTCATCGCCGGGGCTCCGCCGGTGGAAAAAGTTGGAACGCAGCTCCGGATTGTCATCAATACGGTTCTTACGCCCGAAGATATCCGGGACACGCTGGCAACGTTCGCCAGTCATGCCCGGCGATCAGGATCCAGCGACATGGGCGGGCAAGGTGTTTTCGCCTTCGGGTTACCCAACCAGGGACGCTTCAAAATCCACTACCTGACCCAGCGGGGCAGCATCTTTGTGTCCATCCAAAGAATGCCGTTTGATATCCCCAAACTGGAAAAACTGCTCGCCCAACCCGCGCAGACAGCCCTGGTGGACGAGATCCTCACCCAGCCTTCCGGCGGAATCGTCATATTTTCCGGAACCTTGCCAGACACTTTGACGACCCTCCTCTATGCCATTCTCGCCCGGATCAATGAAAAAAGGCATATGATTATTTACATTCTGGAACAACACCTATCTTTTCTGTTGAAGCACCAGAACTCCATCATCATTCAGGTTGAGGTCAGCACCGATGTCACCAACCTAACGGAAGGAATCCGCAACGGGTTGTTTTTGACACCAGATCTGATGTACATCAGTAACCCGAAAACACCCGAGGAGTACCTGAGTTTGATGACCGCCGCCCAGTCAGGCGCGCTGGTACTCGTGAGCACCCTCGCCATCGATGAGCAGCATCTTTATGCTGATCTTAAAAAACAGCTTACGGATGATTATCCCCTGTTTCTTCACTATGTCCGGAAAACCATCTCCGTGCAGACCAACACAGCGGAATTAATCTCCCTGATAGATTCAAAAACAGATCCGAAATGACGAATGACTGAAGGAACGCCATGATAAAGAAAATCCAAAGCCGCTGGGTGGTTAAAAGCAACGATTCCCGCTACATCATTAACCGCGAAAAGGATGGCGGTTTGATCTTATTAGACTGCTCGGTTCTTGAACCAAATGACCCGGAAAGCATGGAGGGTCTTTTCTATATAGCTCCGCAGGAAGCCGAAGCTTTTTTATCGCTGATGAAAGCTGCTATTGAACTGGACGAGAAAACCGGGGCGACTAAATCAGGTAAGGACCAAAAAACAAAATCCCCTACCAAACGAGGATAATCATGTTACTGAAACCCTACGGCACAACTGGCATCAAGACATCGGCTATCGGCTTTGGCGGCATGCGTTTCGCCGACCAATCGAAAGCAGATGAATGCGCCAACCTTGTCAGATACGCGTATGACCATGGCATAAATTACTTTGATACGGCTCCAGGATATGGCAAGTCCGAGGAGTTGATGGGAGTCGCCTTCAAAACCATGCTCAAGGAACGGGCACAACGCCCCTTCTTTGTTTCGAGCAAAACGTTTGGCGGGGATCCGTCCAGCGTCCGTCGTGATCTGGAAACCTCGCTCACCCGCATGGGACTGGAATACATCGATTTCTATCACATGTGGTGCATTTTGAACCCCGAAAGCTATGCCGAACGCAAAAAAAACGGAGCGTTGAAGGAATTTGAAAAACTGAAAGCAGAAGGACTGATCAAGCACATCTGTGTTTCTTCCCACATGGCTGGCGGCGATATCGGCGGCTTACTGGCGGACTACCCCTTTGAAGGCGTATTGCTGGGATATTCGGCCATGAATTTTGCCTATCGGGAAGCCGCCATCGCCGCAGCGGGCACACTGAACCGTGGCGTGGTAACCATGAATCCGCTCGGGGGAGGCATCATCGCGCGCGAAGCCAAGCGCTTCGAATTCGTGCGTACCAGAAACGATGAATCCATCGTGGAGGGAGCCCTGCGCTTTATCATTAATGATCCTCGCATCACCGTCGCGCTGGTCGGGTTTAGTTCCACCGCCGAGGTCGACGAGGCCCTACGCGCCGTCGATGGCTTCCGTCCCCTCTCCAGTGAGCAATTGGCTAAAATTCGGGCCGGGCTCAAACAGTCCTTCAATGAACTCTGCACGGGTTGCCGCTACTGTGATGAATGCCCGCAGGGAATTCCCATCCCCAAGTATCTGGACGCCTATAATCATATGATGCTTGGCAATGGGCCGGAAGATATGATCAACCGGTTAAAATGGCACTGGGGTATCTCGCTTGAAGACAATTACCTGGACCATTGCACCCAGTGTGGACTCTGTAATAGCGCCTGCACGCAGAAATTACCCGTCCACCAGCGTCTGGCGGCCATCCGTGACGAAATTATTGAAGCCCGGGCCGCCGCTGCTGAGAAAAAATAATTCAAGGGAATCATGGCAATTAAGGCCTTCATATTCGACCTGGATGGCACGTTATTGAATTCAGAAATACTCTGGTGCAAAGCCATGCAGCAGCTTATTTCGAATAGAGGCCTCCCGGTAACCGAATCCTATGCCTGCGAGTTGGTTTACGGCCGGGCCTGGCGTGACGTATTTTCCCGTCTGCACAGGGATTATCCTTCAATCATAGAGGATCCTTTGGCCCTTGAACAGGAAAGCCAACGTTACTACGACGAGCTCCACGCAACGGTGGACATCCGGATCCATAGTTCCATCGAACTGCTCAAACGACTGGCGCAACATTACCCGGTCGCCATCGTCTCCGGTTCAACACGCCGGCAGATCGCCACCGCCATCGCCCTCATGGAGATCCAGGGTCAACTACAATTCTATCTGGGCAGTGAAGATTATCCCCGCGGAAAACCCGACCCATCAGGGTTCCTGCTAGCCTCCCGGCATTTCGGTGTTGAGCCGGAACAATGCCTGGTCTTTGAGGATTCTTCTGCTGGCGTTCGGGCGGCAAAAGCAGCCCACATGCGTTGTGTCGCCTTGTGCCGAAAAGGACTGCCTCCTCAGGATGTAAGCATGGCTGATGAAATTTTAACCGATCTCTCAGACTTCAACATAAGCTCATGATGCCCGCGTTCATTTTTGTCACGATGGGATTATCCCTGTTGTTCCTGATCATCAGCGGAGGCGGTCTTTTCCCGATCACGGTCGGGATCGTGGCGCTGGGGACCAGTGCCGTCGCCTGTCTCTCAAATTTCAGAAATTCCCGCTCAATCCCCGGGAAGGTACCGGAACCGGGCCTTCCTAAACTAGAGATTACTCTCGCAATGATGCTCCTCTTTATTTTAATCACCGCCCTACCTTTGCCACCAGTTTTGTCTTCGTTTTCCGGCTCTTTGCGGAACCAGCAAAACCAGGAGGTCGTGACTTCGCTCCATGAGGCGGCGCACTATGGGGCACCGGCTCTGATGGAAAACCCCTGGTTCTGCCTGAGCAGGAATCGGGCAGGCACCCTCCGTTTTTTCCTGTTGTTTGCGGCCGCCATCAGCGCAGGTTTGCTTGCCGCGGCATTGCCGGCACGCGGAAAAATCCTGTTCCTGTCATTCCTCGCGCTCATGGGTACCGGGGTAGGAGTCGCCGGATATATTGGCCAATGGAAAATCCCGCAGGGGGATACCCTCTGGTGGTTTATCCCGATCCCCCATTCACCCACCTCCCCCGTCGGGTGTTTCCTCAACCGTAACCACTTCGCCGGCTTTGTCGCCATGCTTTGTCCGGTTGCCCTGGCACTCGCCGTTTATTTCACCCAAACCCGCCGCTGGATTTCCGCTCTCATCCATTTGGGTCTTACCGGCCTTATGGCCGAAGTGGTATTTCGGTCGTTGTCCCGTGGCGCCATGCTGGCCATGATCGCCGGACTCATGGCAACCGCCCTGATTATAGCGTTCCGGCAACGGTTGCTCTGGGGATTCCTTCTTCTGGGTCTGATCGCGATCAGCAGTGGCATATTGGCAGCCAAAAGTCCTGCTGTCCGGGATCGTCTGGACGTCATTCATAACCCAGCCCTACTCGACAGCGTGCACAGTCGCCTGAACGAATGGCGCGAATCACTGCGGGTTTGTCCCCATTATCCCATCATAGGCGCTGGCGCCAACGCACTGCGCATGGTCTACCCTCAATACCGCCAGACCAGTGTGGGCGGACGGTTAATCCATGCGGAAAATGAATATATCCAGCTTCTGGCTGAAGGTGGACTGGTCGCTGTGACACTGGCCATAGTCTTGATCAGAACAATGCGCCGGAGAATACAACAGGATTCTTCACCGGTTCCTGACGTCGTGATCACCGCCGTATTCGGGGCGTTGTCTGTAACAGCAATCCACTGCGTATTCGATTTCCCGGCTCATCTCCCGCTCTATGCCCTTGTAATGGGAACGCTGGCAGGACTTCTGCTCACACCGGCGGAAAATGTCGCCCCCCATACCCGCTGGGCGACCATGCTGCCGGCGCTGATCGCGTTACTTGGCACGGCCATCATTCTCATTTATCACCCAACCGACGTACGGAATTTAGACGACCCAAATTACCTTTTCAGCGCAAAAAACCGCGAACTGCAACGTGCTTTGATCTGGGCGCCCACCTCGTCGGCCTGGCAATACCTGGGACGCTCCATGCTCAAGGAAGGCCTGGCAACCAGAAATGGTCCACTCTGCAGCAAGGCCGAATCATTTATATCCCGTGCGGCGGTCTTGGATCCGCAAAATTACCGGCTCTGGTACGAAGTAGGACAGGTTCGCCTCAGTCTAAGCGATCCTCAACGAGCCTCCGATGCTTTTCAGCGGGCACAGTCACTCCGGTCCTGGTTAACCCCACCGTCGTTTCCCGCGGGTTCCACACCATGAACCATGCCCTCCTTGGCGCTTCATTTCCTTTTGCTATCGCACTCGCCTGGTATTTGATGCGGCGAGGCCGTGCCAGTCTCGCCATGCTTATCACCACGCCGCTCTGTATGACGGTCTGCGGAGTTTGGGCCTCAATACCGGATCTACCCCGGCTGATTAGCTGGAATTCGCTCTACTCGAAACTCGCCCAGGATCCACGGATTAATATCTTTTTCTGGCACTATACGATCGACCAAATCGAACCCGACTCGTCATGGTATTCAGCCGGGGTCTTTCTTTTAGGGGTGGCAGTGATGATGGCAGCTTTACGTGAACTCAAAAAGCAGGAGACACCCTGATGGCCCATGCCGCTCTCCATTTCGCCGCGGGAATGACCGCAGGGATGATCCTGCTGGCTCCGGGACTGAAGCAAGCGTGGCAGAAGCGCACGCTCATATATACCGCCACCAAATGGTGGGTTCTCGCAGCCTGGGGGTTGGGGTTTGTCGCGATCATTCCCAGTCTGTTGAAATTCGAAGGACTACCCGAACCATTCTGCTCAGGCTGGTGGATGAATCTTTTCCTGCTCCATCCTTTACTCAACCGGTTTTTACCCCAGAATTTGATTCTGGCCAGCTTCATCTTTGGCAGCCTGATTGCATTCCAGTACGGGGTCATTCTGGCCGCCATTTTTCGACTGAAGCGGAAAAAGCCGCATCAACTGGGCGACTAGTCCCTGGCCGCCGAGGCGAGAAGGCCACGGCGGACACCGCGCGCCCCTCTGAACAACCTCCATGCAAATAACGAACCATACCTTGACTTTCTGAGGCGGGTTTTCTAGTTTTACCCCGCCTTTCGCAACCCTTTGGAGGGGTGGCAGAGCCCGGTTGAATGCGCATGACTCGAAATCATGTTTACCTTCACTGGTAACGGGGGTTCGAATCCCTCCCCCTCCGCCATTCGACGCGCGGCCTGACGGCCGTTTAACGAATCACATCTTTAATCTACTCTCCGATAGCTGATGAGAGCTGCCTGCGGGCGATTGGGGCAATGCACCGTGTAGCCCTCTGCCAGCAACACATGCCCCGCAACGCGTACCGGGACCGGGGCATCGAGATCCGTCAACTCATACAGAGCGTCGCGGTCAAGGCCGCCGAGTTTACAGCAGAACGACGTGGCGATGGCCTCGTGCCGGCGAAAGGCCTGAATAATACCAGTGCCGGTGTCCGGTCGGTGGAACTGCCAGGCCATCCAACACGTACCATCCAAGCTGTATTCGGTCAGCGGATAGTAATCGCCCAGAAAAGCGCCGGCGACTTGCCGCCACTCCGCCACCGCGCGGCGAAATGCCTGCCAATCGATTTCCCCGAGTAGCTCGTAAATCCGCTTCTGCCCGCAGAAATGCTGCATTGTCGCTTCGCACATTTCCCGGGGCATCAGGCCAATGGCGGGCGTGAGATGGCTGCGCCGGTCGTAATCATCCTCGATATAGGAAACCCCTCCTTGATACGGCACCCAAGTTGACAATCCATAAGTCTGCCCCTGGTTGCCGACATCCAGCGGGATGGGATCATTCGGCGAGAAGAACCGGCCTTGCGGGGTTTGATAATCGCTGCGCAATAGGATCACCGCCCGACGCAGAGTCTCCAGGTCATTGCGCCGTCCACCAGAGGAACAGGTGTCGATAATCAGGTTGGGATGCCGCCGGTGCAAGGCATCGAAAAAGGCAAGATAACCCTGAATGTAGAGATTTTCCGTCATCCCCTGCCGATCCAGCGTATCGCTCGCGCGCCAGAAGGCCAACGGATCGATATTGAAGTCCTGCCGGTAGAGGTCCAAGCCCCGGTGGGTCAGGTAATCGTCAATGAGCTCGGTGAGCCACCCACGCGCCTCCGGATGGCCCAGGTTCAGAAGACGGTCCCCATCGTTAATCTTCAAGCACCACTCCGGATGGGTCTCCACCATCCAACTGCCCGGGCTGACCCGTTCCGGCTCGAACCAGAGGATCAGACCCATTCCCTCGGCATGTGCCTTCGCGGCCACCGCCTGGATGCCGTTCGGAAAGCGTGCCGCATCCGGCTCCCACGTCCCCACCTGGGACCAGTGCTCGCCGCAGGGATACCAACCGGCATCCACCCACCAGTAATCCAGCGAGATGCCGTTTTTTCGCCAAGTGTCGATGAAATCAATCTGGTTGGCCTCGGTTAGGTCGGGACCAACAATCATTAAACTGGAGAGAACTGGCTTCGGCGCCTGGCCTGCCATGCGCGGAGTGTTGTGCGCCAGCATCCAGCGACGCCACAGGTTTTGCGCCCGCACATAGTCGCCCTGCCAGAATTGCAGCACGATCAGCGGTGAACGCACTTCTTCGCCCGGTTGCAATGTGAGCGTGGTCAACTCCTGCCCGCCGGTCATGCGCAGCGCGGATGCCGCATCACGGATAAAGCTGGCAGCCCACTGCCCCGGCCAACCAATGACGGCAATGACACCGCCGCCGTCGAACTCCACATTATAAAACGGAAAGACGCCAAACGTCGGGCGTCCCCCGGATGGCGCGAAGGTTTTTTGACTGGTCGGCTCCAAGCCCAATGTATGCGGCTGAAAACTGGCCGGTGCCGTCAAATCGCCATCCGCATAATGCAGCAGGAACTCCGTCTCCAATTCACGTGTCACAGTGATATCCATCCCCTGCAGATCCGCGAGCAGCGGGGTTGCCGTCACCCCAATATTCTTCCAGTAGACCGTCCATTCCGCCGTGGGGAAATCGTCGTAAACAACCGCCTCGCAGCGCACCTGCAACGCTCCGTCAGGCTCGTTCCAGACAAAGGAGTATTGCCGGCGGTGTTCGTCCAGCACCGCACACACTTCGTGTCGCGGCCACGCCGCCAGCAGCGTGGCGCCATCTACACCACCGACGGTGAATGAAAAGGGCAACTTCGCGCCCTGCGTCAGCAACTGCTGTTTGAGCCAGGCATCACGCCGTGCGAATTCTGTTTGCGTGGGGATCAAAGTGTTAAGAGACATGAAAAAACATCCTTTCCAAAGTGAGTTAGGGAAAAATCGGGAACCCAGTAACAGTTATTGATAATGTCCATCTCTTGAGTGCTTTTGTATCTGTTAAGACTCATGTTCGTCAACAACTCCATTAGCAGTTTGGCCGCCGTCAACACGGTGAAACATTTTTCTATTCAAAACGATTCATCCTATCTTAGCATGATAACTTATGTGTTTACGTAGGCCTATTCTATCACTTTGGAGCTCAGGAGAATCATGATGATGCGAGAACTGAAATACGGGCAGGACTGGACCTTCGTCAACGCCATTGAAATCGAGGATACAAAATCAGGCTTAATCCCCCTGCGTTTTAAACGGTGCCACCTATCCGAAATGGGAGAAATGGCCAGGATTGCCCGTATGGCCACCGGCATAGAACTTCAGTTACGCGGGACATTCGTGAAGATCGAAGTCGACGTGAAAACCGTATTTTCCGACGGTTTCGGCGAAGCCGTGGAATGGTATTGGGGCCCTTACAAGATACTGCCACACGCCAAACTCGGCGGCGATGGAATGATAACCACGTTAACACTTCATGTCGCCTCTTGGTCGAAAGTGGATTCCCGCTATCCTGTGCGCCTGATCTTCCCCACTCATTGCGAGGTGCAAGTTCTCGCTGTTCGGGCAGATGGCGATGCGATGCCAGTTTCAACTTATCCCTGCTTCGACTATCGCCAACTCCCCGGTGCGCTGGGATTGCGTTGGATGGTGCATGGTGATTCCATCACACAGGGCGCAAACTGTTCCGTGCCGTCCATGACCTGGGTGGACATCACTGCCCGAACAATGGGGTGTAAGGCGATCAACCTCGGAATCGGCGGCTACGGTATCGCCGAGCCCATCATCGCCAAGTCCATCGCTGCCCGTGACGATTTCGATGTCCTCTCCCTGCACGTTGGCGCTAACGCCAAAGACCCGGTTACCTTCCTGGCCAATCTTGACGGGATGTTGCGTGAAATCCGGTCAGCTCATCCCGCCAAACCGATATTCGTTGCCAGCCCCATCCTGTCCATGGGCAAGGAAGGAACGCCGGAACCCACCATCGCCAAAATCAGAGCGGCTTCAGAATTGCACCTCTCCTTGCTCAACAAATCTGATCCCCATTTGCATCTACTGCATGGAGAGACGCTTTTCGGCGACCCCAACGGCATGAATGTCGATTATCTACATCTCTGTGACTTCGGGTTCACACGATACGCCTCCAACGCTATCAGGCTCATGCGCCCTGTGCTGGAGCGCGACAGGCCTTCACCGGGCGTATTGCTCGGCGACGTCCATCGCAATCCGTGACCACTCCCACAATCGTTGCGGCTTGTATCGCACGGTTGAAATGTCTTTCATAATGAATTCCACATGGCAGACCCCCCCGGTCGCCTCTATGAATTGCATCAGGTCGGCCCGCGCCCGCTCCGGATGCCAGTTATCCTCGGCCAGTATCGCCGGGCTCGGCTTGCGGCTCAGCACATATTGATCCCCAAAAGCCGATACAGCTCTCTCGCTCTTACACCAAGGACTGATGGAAACCTTTCGCAGGTTTGGTATACGCTTCAGAATTTCGGCTTTGCCGTCCAGCGGCTCACAACACCCATAGTAGGTCAGCCCCCACCGCGCAAGCCAGCGTAAGTCATGTTGAATCGCGAAATCCCAATGCATTTCAGGGGACACCTCGGAGAATATCTGGGCGTTGGAACAACCCCACATGTTGTGCGGCTTCACGAGAGCGTGTTGATAATCCTTGCCGGGTAACGAGGACACATAGCCATACCCCCCGGATCCCACGCGGGTATTGTTGTTATCCAGCGCCAAAAGCCCCTGCGCCTCAAACTGGTCCATCTCCACCATCCAGGCATCCACCATCCGTTCCACAGCGGCATGGACAAAATCAGGACGGTCGTACATGTCGGTCATGGCTTCCTCGATACCCCACCAGCGAATCAGGAAGTCCCAAGGTGTAAACCATACATGGGACTGCCCCACTCTCTTCACGGGCATGATTCCCGCATAGACCGACTCCATCAAGTGAAAGCGGGCCTCCGTTTCCGCCACATGGTGGGTGACTACCGGCATCCGGATCTTCTCAAGATCCTTCCAGTCACAAATCTGCTTATTGAAGTGACGCGACACCACCGCGTTGGACTCATCGGTTTTGACCACATCCACATCCTCGCGTATGCCAAATCCTGTGCTTTCAATGGCCAGCGGGCAGGTCAGGTAGTCATTGATAATCATATCGCCTGGAAGGTGACGCCACTGGTAGATCGTCTGCCGCAGCCCCCGCTCCTGATCCTGAGCCCAGGGGTGCTTAGTCTGGAGAGTCAGTTCGCCATCAACATCCATTTCGTTCCAGCAGATCTCATTGATCCAGACCATGGGC
>Ga0073936_10008402_pt1 | contig 13124 bp, 11 predicted proteins | sample AliMusrvi5mmetaG_FD_87041 | JGI IMG/M metagenome (GOLD analysis project Ga0073936, IMG submission 87041) | Freshwater lake bacterial and archeal communities from Alinen Mustajarvi, Finland, to study Microbial Dark Matter (Phase II) - Alinen... | ecosystem: Environmental > Aquatic > Freshwater >... | reverse complement strand
CTTTTTGGGGCTGAACGCCGTTGCACAGACTTCGGCAGAAATGGTGTTTGAAAGTGTCGATCATGATTTTGGCAAGATCAAGGAAGACAGTGGGCCTGCCAATTTTAATTTTAATTTTAAAAACATCGGGAAAGTGCCCTTGGTGATCTCTACCGTTAGTGCTTCCTGTGGATGCACCACACCGGAATGGAGTAAAGAACCTGTCCTTCCAGGAAAATCGGGCTTCATCAAAGTTTCGTACAATCCTCAAAATCGTCCCGGAAGTTTCAACAAGACCATCTCTGTGATGGCCAACATCCCCAATGGGGTAGTCGTTTTGAAAATTTCCGGAGAGGTGTTGCCTAAAACACTGACTGTCAACGAGCAGTATCCCATCGATCTCGGAAAAATCAGGATGCTGAACAACAATCTTTCGTTCGTTAGGGTGAAAAATAACGAGCAGAAGACCGACTCCCTTAAGTTCATCAATGTCTCAGGCAGTAAACTGAAAATCGGTTTCAAGGGAGTCCTTGCCCATCTTGCAGTTAAACCGATTCCTGATGTAGAGCCCAACGGAACAGGCTTCTTCGTGGTTACCTATGATGGGGCCAAAACTACCGAACTTGGATTTCAAATGTCAAGAATCTATCTGACTTTTAATGGTGAAGAGAATTATAATTATGGCGTTAACGTGACCGCCACCGTCGAAGAGGACTTTTCAAAGTTGACCCAGAAAGAGCTTCAAAACGCTCCTATCATCGATTTCAATGAGCGGGTTTATGATTTCGGAGAGGTTACAGAAGGGAAAAAAGTTGAGTATACCTTTAAGATTATCAACAAAGGGAAGAGCGACCTGCAAATCAGAAGCGTGAAAGCCTCTTGCGGCTGTACTGCTGCAAGTCCTTCAACCAACGTGATCAAACCCGGAGCTGATACCGATTTAAAGGTAGTGTTTGATTCTACCGGCAAACTGGGATTGCAGAATAAAACCATTACCGTCATTTCGAACGACCCCAATCAATCCACTTCGATTCTAAGAATCTCTGGAACAGTGTCCAAAGCCAAATAGTTTGGGATTGTCTATCTATTCACTGAGACGCATTTGCATCCGGTCGTGACATATTGGATGTCTCTGAAAGTTGCAAATGCGTCTCTTTTGTTTTCAATCATACTTTTAACAAGATGACTGGATCCCGCAACTTTTACCATCCTGAAAATGAACCTGAATTTGCCGCGCTCAACGTCAGCAAGGGAATTGTGCAGCCGGGTGCGGTAAATGCCGATTCCGTTCATCGTTTTATCAGTAAAAAAAAACAGAAAGAGTTAACGGTTGAACAGTATTGCAATGGGATACTTCAGGGCAATCGGACCATCTTAAGCAAGGCTATCACGCTCCTTGAAAGCAACAAACCCGACCATCAAGCTGTAGCTCAGGAAATTATTCAACATTGCATTCCTTTTTCCGGAAATTCAATCCGTATCGGAATAACCGGCGTACCTGGAGCCGGAAAGAGTACGTTTATTGAATCATTCGGGACCCATCTCACTTCCCAGGGGAAAAGTCTGGCAGTACTGGCCATAGATCCAAGCTCCGAGCGCACAAAAGGTTCAATTCTGGGCGACAAAACCAGGATGGAAGCACTCTCCTCCGACCCCAAAGCCTATATACGGCCCAGTCCATCATCCGGATCGCTTGGAGGCGTTGCCAGAAAAACCCGGGAAACTATTCTGTTGTGTGAAGCTGCCGGGTTTGATACGATTTTGATAGAAACTGTCGGAGTGGGTCAATCTGAAACCGTTGTTCACTCCATGGTCGATTTTTTTCTTCTGCTCCAGATCTCAGGAGCCGGAGACGAATTGCAGGGAATGAAACGGGGAATCATGGAAATGGCCGATGCCATTGTCATCAACAAAGCAGATGGTGACAATATCAACCGTGCCAATGCAGCCGCCACACTCTACCGCAATGCCCTTCACCTCTTCCCTCCTACTCTTTCGGGTTGGATTCCGCAGGTCAAAACCTGCTCTTCCCTTCGCAAGACAGGGATCAATGAGATTGCGCATTGCCTGGATGATTACTTTGAATTGGTAAAAGGCAACCATTATTTTGAAGAGCGGAGGTCTACTCAATCACAATTCTGGATGTTTGAAACCATCGAAGAACAATTGAAAAGTAATTTCTATCAAAACAAACGGGTCAAGGCTGCACTTGGAACAGTGAAAAAAGAGGTATCCGGTAACATGGTCAGCCCATTTGTAGCCGCACAGGAGCTACTAAAAAAATATTTTGATGCAATCGGCAACCATTAAATGCCCTGTTGATTGTCAAAACGTCTGCGCAAACAGCCTATTTGCAGCTGCCCGAGAAGAATTTTATTGACATGAAGTAATGATCCGGCACCCATTCCTGCTGTTTCGGTATCTCTAATTCTGAAAATGTTTCCTATTTTTGAACTCTTCATAGTAAACGCGGGTTGATGAAACCCTTAAACAAAGTAAAACAGATGATAAAAAGAATGTTGTTTTTGGGGTTAGTTACCTGGAGTATCATCTCCTGTGCGAAACCTGATAAGTTTGTGATCAATGGGGAGATCAAGGGAAAAGATAGCGGCAAAATCCGGTTGATGAAATATGCGGATGGAAAGTGGATTGCAGAAGACTCTACAAACATTGTCAAAGGCAAATTTCAGCTTCAGGGAAAGGTCGTTCTTCCTGAACTACGTTACGTCACCACCGGTCCGCAGCAGTTGGTAGCACAATTCTTTGCCGAAAATGGCACGATCAGCCTTCAGGCTATAGCCGATAGTCTGGATAAAACCGTTATAAAAGGGTCAAATTCAAACGAAGAATTCAGGGTATACCAGCAGGAGTTGATGAATCTTTCCAAAGAAGCACAGGGAATGCAGCAGAGATACATGTCTGCCCAACAGACTGGCGACCAGGATGGGATGAAAAAGGCCCAGATCGATTACGAAGCCATGGTGCAGAACCTTACCGTCTATTCCAAGAACTTTATCCGTGAGCACAAGAAATCAACAGTTTCACCATTGGTTGCCATGATGCAATTTGGACAAACTATTTCTGCCTCAGAGATTGATACACTCATCGCCTTTCTGGACCCATCCGTCCATGCATCGATTTATGTGGCTGAACTGAAAAAATTGGCCGACAAAAAGAGAACCACAGATGTGGGATCCATGGCTCCCGATTTTACATTGCCAACTCCTGACGGCAGTACTTTTACCCTCTCTTCCACACGTGGCAAATTTGTGATGATCGATTTCTGGGCTGCATGGTGCCAGCCATGCCGCCATGAAAATCCCAATGTAGTAGCACTTTATGCAAAATATAAAGACAAGGGGTTCGATATAGTAGGTGTTTCGCTTGACAGGGAAAAAGAAGCATGGATAAAGGCGATCTCGGACGATCAGTTGATCTGGCACCAGGTATCTGAATTGAAATTCTGGCAAAGTGAGATTGCACAAAAATATGGTGTATCTGCTATTCCTTGTACCTTCCTGCTCAACAAGGAGGGAAAAATAATTGCGAAAAATCTTCGCGGGGAAGAACTGGCCAGAAAACTGGAAGAATTGCTCGGGAAATAGTTGAAATTGAAAAGTAGGAAACAAAGGAAATTCGTTCCTGATACTTCAATTTAAAAATTTATTGCAATCCCAACGCAACCATTGTAATCCCCAATAACGTCTTAAGTTTGGTCAGCAGTCCTGAAAAAACCGGAGAAGTATTTTGATGGTTTGGCATTTTCGTTCTGTAACAACTTTTAAAGACATTTGCGAAGATTATCTTGTGTCGTTCAGAAATCATCCAAACCATTTATCAGGTTGTTTAAAGTGACCCAATTAGAAGAGATCATATACAAATGCAGGGAAGGAAACAGCAAAGCTCAGACAGAGCTTTACCGTCTTTTCTCACCCAGGATGTATGGGGTCTGCAAGAGGTATGCCAGAGACAGTGCCGACGCAGAAGATATTCTGCAGGAGGGTTTTGTGAGGGTTTTCACCAAGATCAGACAATTCGAGTTCAAGGGTTCTTTCGAAGGATGGTTGAGACGTATCATGGTCAATACTGCCCTTGAAAAGTTCAGAAAACTCGATCGGCTGTACCCGGTTGAAGAGATGAAAATTTACGAATCAACCGAATGGGTTGAGGAGACAATTTCTACGATTACAGCCGATGAACTGATGACAATGATACAAGAATTACCTCCCCGGTACCAAATGGTTTTCAACCTTTATGCCATAGAAGGTTACTCGCATCTTGAAATCGGAGAGATGATGAATATCTCGGAAGGTACTTCCAAATCGAACTTGTCAAGGGCAAGATTAATTTTACAAAAGAAGGTGTCTGAAAATTTTGGGACTGCAAAAAAATTGATTGAAAAAGCAATATAACGATGGAAAATCATCCTATTGATCAACTCTTTAAAGAAAAACTGGGAAACTTCGAACAAGTTCCCCCGGTTGATCTTTTGGATAAGATCCATCAAGAAGTCATTTTCCGTAGTAGAGTCAGGAGGCTGAACCAGGTCAAGGCAGTGATTGGCATTGCAGCAGCTCTCGTTCTGATCATGTTGGCCGGATGGTACACTTCCAGTCTAAACCAATACGCTGGTAACAAAATCTCCGCAATATCTCAGGAGAATAATACAAGTGAACAGACATCGCCGGCTATATCGACCCCTGTAACCGCAAAAAGTGAGCATCCACTAATGGCTTATCAGCAAAGCCAGAGCCAAATCAAGGCTAAACAAAATAACGGTACGACGAAAATTTTCCAAGGGCAGAAAAAAATAACACCTGTTCCATCGGGAAATGAACCCATGGCCATTGCACCTGTCAACGAGGAATCCACAAAAGGTACAACTACCACAAAACCCTCTTCGGTATCGAAGGAAACTGCCAAAACTGAATCGGTGCAAAAAAATAGCCAGAAGCGAAAAGAACCTCTCTATTTTGCAGATTCACAATTTGGTACAAATGTACCACAGAAAAACCCGGTCAAGGGAAGTTGGGTAATCAAAGCAGAATTATCCCCAATGTTCGCCCCTCAAAATCAAAGTGGATCCTCCTCTGGATCTGCCAATACCAAATCTATCAATACCTTAAGTGGTGGAATGATCGCTTCCTATAAGCTGAGCAAACGAATCAGCATAAGTTCCGGTGTCAGATTTTCCCAGATGAAACAGGGAACCCACACCGATTACAGCATCAGTTCCACTTCCGGGATCATGTACTTGCAACCGGTAGAAAAGAGTGCCAATATCTCAAGGGATGTTTCGCTCTATTTACCCTCCCTCTCCAGCATTGTATATTCCAATGGGATGAAATCTAGTTCAAGCAATATCTTCGCATCTGATATTTCACAGGAATTCAAATACATTGAAATACCTCTTCAAGCTACCTACAAACTAATAGATGACAAGCTTTCACTGGGTCTGACGGGTGGTATCGGCACAAACATACTGGTAGGGAATCTTGCCTCTATCACAGAAAATGGCATCAAATTGTCACAGGGTGATACCAACAATCTAAGGAATATTATTTATTCTGGTACTGCAGGTCTTGAAGTAGGCTACGTTATTGGCAAAAATCTGATACTTACTGTCGAACCCAGGGTTAAACAGTACATGCATTCTGTCAGCACCAATGATCTGGTTGATTATAAACCACTGCAACTTGGTATTTTCACCGGCATCGCCTACACTTTCAAGTAGCCATTCCTCCCCTGTTTAGTTAGCATCCGTTGAATTCACTTATTTACAGATAGTTAGGACAACTATTCCCTGTTTCATTTTCCCACTGGTCAACATTACTGGTTAGGAATCATCTCCGGTAGCTGTTTTTATTCCACTCCTACTTTTCTCGTTTTTTCCCTTGCCCAAGATCGCTGTCGCCCTTTCCCCCTGCACCATTTTATACCTTGCCCATAAAATCCTTTGCTCCCTTCGCAGGAAAAAAGTATCTTTGCCAATTCATCCAATCTATAATTCCGAAAGTATCAGGCTATGTTCAATAATAGGGCACCAATCATAAAACTTGCTTTATTCTTCTCTTTGTTGGCAGTTTGCATCATCTCATGGGGGCTGTTTGTCAACTCAAGTCCCATTAAGACCCCGTCTGCTGAAACTCCGCGGCTTTGGACGACATCGGTAGAGATTCCGGCTTCAATGGAGTTTGCAGGTGAGAAAATTCCCCTTACAAATTTTGATGTTCGTGAGGCATTGGATCGGGAACTGCTCGTAAACAGCTATTTCCAGTCACAAACTGTTATGTATCTGAAGAAATCGAAACGATATTTTCATCTGATTGAACCAATTCTGAAGAAAAACAGCATTCCCGATGACTTCAAATACCTCTCGCTTGCTGAAAGTGGTTTTCAGGAAAAGGTCACCTCTCCTGCCGGGGCAGTTGGGTTGTGGCAACTGATGAAAAAAGCCGCTACGGAAAACGGTCTCGAGGTGAACAACGAAGTGGATGAGCGGTACAACATGGAGAAATCGACCGAGGCTGCCTGTCGGTACCTGAACCATTCCTACCATCTATATGGCAGTTGGATCAGCGTGGCAGCCTCGTACAATGCCGGAATAAGCGGCATCAAGCGCCAGGTTGAATTGCAGGATAGTAAGAATTATTTCGATCTGTGGCTCAATGAAGAGACGACGAGGTATGTGTACCGCGTTCTGGCACTAAAATTAATAATGGAGAATCCTGTGAAATATGGATTTAGAATTTCGGAGGAGGAAAAATATCCAATCCTCTTCTGCAAGGAGATTCCGCTTACCGGTAGTGTGGCAAATTTCGCGGAATATGCCCACAAACAAGGCATTAACTACAAGATTCTAAAATATTTCAACCCCTGGTTAAGGCAGTCCTCTCTGAAAAATACATCCAGAAAAAGCTATTTGCTGAAAATCCCCGAACCCGGAACCCGCGCCTATGCGCTGGATTAATATTGAACAATCGACCAATGGACGGTGAAGATCAAATTGTTGTCAGAGGAGCGCGTGAGCACAATCTGAAAAATATCTCTGTTTCCATTCCACGAAACAAGTTAACTGTCATAACGGGACTGAGCGGAAGTGGAAAGTCGTCGCTGGCTTTTGATACCATCTATGCCGAAGGGCAACGCCGCTATATCGAAACCTTTTCTGCCTATGCCAGAAGTTTTCTCGGGACCATGGAACGCCCCGATGTGGATGAGATTACAGGATTGAGCCCTGTCATTTCCATAGAGCAAAAAACCACCAATAAAAATCCAAGATCCACCGTCGGCACTGTTACTGAGATTTACGATTTCCTGCGTCTTCTTTTTGCCCGTGCAGGGGAAGCCTTCTCCTACAATACCGGTGAAAAAATGGTTAAATACAGCGACGATCAGATCATCGACCTGATTATCCAGAATTACAGCAACAAACGCACTATCTTGCTGGCACCCATCGTGAAAGGGCGCAAAGGCCACTACCGGGAACTTTTTGAACAGATTCGCAGACGCGGGTTCCTGCATGCCCGGGTGGATGGCCAGATTGTTGAACTTACGCACGGATACAAAGTTGACAGATACAAAGGACACCACATCGAGATGGTGATCGACAAACTCGTCGTGGAAGAGAAGGACCGGAAGCGGCTTCGGGAGTCGCTCGACAGAGCCATGAAACACGGAGAGGGAATTGTTATGATCCTGGATCCGGATACCGGCTCGGTCCGCTATTTTTCCCGCCACCTGATGTGCCCGACAACCGGAATCTCCTACAATGATCCCGCTCCACACAGTTTCTCTTTCAACTCGCCTCAGGGTGCTTGCCCGACCTGCAACGGAATCGGGGTGATCAATGAAATAGATTTTGAAAAGATTGTACCTGATCTCACCCTCTCCATCATGCAGGGAGGGATAGCTCCATTGGGACCTTACAAAAACACCCTGATATTCTGGCAACTGGAGGCCTTGGCCGAGAAGAACAACTTCTCCCTGAAGACTCCTGTGGGTGAATTTGATGATGAACTGCTCAACGCCATCCTGCATGGAACCGGTGAGCGTATTCAGTTGAAAAACTCTCCCATGGGAAGTTCCATCGATTACATGATGACCTATGAAGGCATCGTCAAATATGTGGTGAACGAAAAAAGCGATAACCTCTCCAGAAGTGCTCAAAAATGGGCCGATCAGTTTCACAAGACATGCGTCTGTCCTGACTGTCTGGGTCAACGCCTGCAAAAGGAGCCATTGCATTTCAGGATAGATGGCAAAAATATAGCGGAGTTGGCCAAAATGGACATCGGGGAGCTCTCTTCCTTTTTTACCGGGATTGGAGATCGGATGAGCAAACGTCAACTTCAGATTGCAACGGAGGTCAACAAGGAGATTGTCACGAGGCTAAGCTTCCTGCTGGATGTGGGGCTCAATTACCTCTCGCTCGACCGGCCTTCAGCCTCGCTTTCAGGAGGCGAATCACAACGCATACGGCTGGCTACACAGATAGGATCGCAACTGGTCAATGTGCTCTATATCCTTGATGAGCCAAGCATCGGGCTACACCACCGCGATAACCTGAGGCTGATCCGTTCCCTCCAACAGTTGCGCGATACCGGCAACTCAGTAATTGTGGTCGAACACGACCGCGACATGATGTTGCAGGCCGATTACCTGATCGACATGGGACCACATGCAGGTCGTTTTGGCGGCGAAATTGTTGCTGCAGGTATCCCCTCCGAAGTGCCGAAGATTGATACACTTACTTCTCAATACCTGACCGGAAAGAAACAGATCGTACTGCCTGTCCAACGCAGGCCGGGGAATGGAAAAACTCTATCCCTCAGGGGTGCCTCCGGCAACAATCTCAAATCTGTGGATGTCGATTTCCCTCTGGGAAAGTTCATTTGTGTCACAGGGGTCTCAGGGAGCGGTAAATCGACCCTGATCAACGAAACCCTGTTGCCAATTTTGAGCCAGTATTTCTTCAAATCGCTTGAAGATCCACTGCCTTATGCCTCTATCCTGGGAATAGACTTTCTCGATAAAGTCGTTCAGGTCGATCAATCGCCTATCGGAAGAACACCCCGGTCGAATCCCGTGACCTATTGCGGGGTCTTTACCGAGATAAGGACTCTTTTTACCATGCTTCCAGAGGCCAAGATAAGAGGTTACAAACCTGGTCGTTTCTCATTTAACGTGAAAGGCGGACGATGTGAGGCCTGTGAGGGTGCCGGACTGAAAACCATCGAGATGAATTTCCTGCCCGATGTTTATGTCCATTGTGACAAATGCAACGGAAGACGCTACAACCGTGAAACGCTTGAGATTCGTTACAAGGGTAAATCAATCAGCGATGTACTCGATATGACCATCCAGCAGGGAGTCACTTTCTTTGAAAACATTCCCGCCATCTCACACAAGCTCAAAACCATCGAGGAAGTCGGGCTGGGTTATATCACCCTCGGACAAGCATCCACCACCCTTTCAGGAGGTGAAGCGCAGCGGGTGAAACTTGCCACCGAACTGAGCAAACGCGATACCGGACGTACCCTCTATATTCTGGATGAACCCACTACCGGACTTCATTTTGAAGACATCCGTGTATTGCTTGGAGTTTTGGACAAATTGGTGGAGCGCGGAAATACCGTCATCGTGATCGAACACAACATGGAGGTAATCAAAATGGCCGACCACATCATCGATATCGGTCCCGAGGGTGGACGTGAAGGCGGAATGCTCCTTTGCGCAGGCACCCCGGAGGAGTTGATTGAAAATGAGAATTCTTACACAGCGAAATATCTGAAGGAGGAATTAATATCAAAGGCTAAAGGATAAAGGATAAAGTAAAGAACGCTACGATTGGAATTAGGAAACAATCCATACTCCACCATCAGGCACATTGGGCGGAACTCACTTTAGCCTTTAGCCTTTAGCCTTGGAACTTTAACATACCATTTACGTTTAAAAAGCATGACTAAACAAGAACCCATTCCTATCGAAATGTTCTATACCTTAACTTGTCCCAATTGCCGTACCCTAAAGAGAATGCTGAAGGAGATTCTTCCGGAATTTGGGGACAAATTCAAATTGGAGACAACCCTGGCCAACTTGCCAACCGGAATGATAAGAACCATGAAATTAGGCATATACGCTGTACCAACCCTTTTGATAGCCAACGAAATTGTTTTTAGGGAAGTTCCTTCGAAACAAGATTTAATTAACAAACTTAAAACGTATTGAGTATGGAAACAAAAAAGAAACTGAGATGTCCGCTGGGAGTACCGGGAGGTATAATCGCAGCATTAATAGGTCTTTCGGGGATCATTTGCAGCTTAATGCATCTGGGCCAGCCCTATGCATGGCATGGCTTTGCCGTATCACTGGCATTGTTCCTGCTTGCGGGTCCCTTTGTACGCATTACCATGATGGTCCATTCGGCCAATGACCGCCTCGACGAACTGGAAAGCAAAATAGACAAGAAGTAATTTTCTGGTTGAACTATATTAAAGGCTCCGTTGTACATCGGGGCTTTTTTTGTTTCCCTATTTTATGAATCCGCAATTGCAAAATCCGATCTTCAAATAAATTTATCAAATTCAGATACAAACTATTTTTATCAGTAAATTTGGGCTACAGTTGAAAAAGATTATGAAGAAGATTGAAATATATTGTGTCAATACCGGAACCAGCGATTTTTTCCCGTTGGGAACTACCTTGTCCGAGATAGCAGTAAAGATGGGCATAGCATTGGAGAGCCCCATTTGTGGAGCCTATGTCAACAACCGTGTCAAACCGATGGATTTTGAACTGGTTAAACCCAAGCAGATCGAATTTTTCAATTACTCCAACCGGGACGGACAGCGGATCTATCTCAGGACGCTCTCGTTCATCTTCTATTCGGCCGTGAAAAATCTTTGGCCCGACGCAAAGTTGAAAATAGACCACGCCATCTCCAAGGGCTATTACTGCAGCATAGAAGAGCTGGATCATCCCCTCAAGGAAGAGGATATCTGGGCGATCAAAGAGGAGATGAAAAGTCTTATCCATCAAAATCTGCCAGTAGAGCGGAAAGCCATGCTGACTGAAAAGGCAGTTCTTCTTTATGAACAGGAAGGTCTTACCAGGAAAGCTGAACTTTTTAAAGAGTACGGCCGATTGTATGCCCCTATTTTTGAACTGGGCGGGCATTACAATTTTTTCTATGGACACCAGTTGATCTCAACCGGACAAGTCACCAAATTTGGCCTTGAAAAATACTATGACGGATTGTTGCTTCGTTTCCCCAAACGGGAGAACATGGATGAATTGGAGCCGGCTGTCGAACAGGATAAACTGTTTGGCATTTTCAGGGAGCACAAGCAACGCGCCAGTATCCTGGGGGTCAAGGATATCTCCCACTTGAACAAGATGACAGCCAAAGGCGATGCTGGAGATGTCATCAAAGTATCGGAGGCCCTTCATGAAAAGAAAATTGCGGAAATTGCAACCCTTATCACGGGGAAACACGACAAGGTCAATATTGTATTGATAGCTGGCCCATCCAGCTCCGGCAAAACGACATTCAGCAAGCGGCTTAGCGTACAATTGGCTGTTAACGGACTGCATGCAGTTGAGATCTCACTCGATGATTTCTTTGTCGATCGCGAACATACGCCATTGGACGAAAATGGCGCCTACGACTTTGAGGCGCTGGAGGCAATTGATATTCCTTTCTTCAATCAAATTTTACTTCAACTTCTCAACGGAGAACAGGTTGAATTGCCAAGATTTGATTTCCAGACTGGCACACGCATTTTCAGGGGGGACTTTATCCGGATGGAAAAGGACAATATCCTAATCATTGAGGGGATTCACGGACTCAACCCAGCATTGGTTCCCATGATTGATCCGGAGAATACCTATAAGATTTTCATATCTGCCCTCACCCAGATTTCCATAGACGAACACACCTATATACCGACCACGGATAACCGATTGTTGCGCCGCATGGTTAGGGATGCCAAATACAGGGGGCACAGCGCTTCAAGTACCATCAGGCAATGGCCGAGCGTTCGAAGGGGGGAGGACAAACATATTTTCCCTTATCAGGAAAATGCAGATATCATGTTCAATTCAGCATTGGTATATGAAATCGCCGTCCTGAAAAGGTACGCCAATTCCTTGCTCAAATCCGTGAAGGAAAATGAACCTGAATATGCCGAGGCCGTTAGATTGTTGATTTTTATCTCGTACTTCAATCTGATACCGGAAACGGAAATTCCGCCTACATCCGTTTTGAGGGAATTTTTGGGAGGTAGCAGTTTCGATTATTGATAGGTTACCTTAAATTCAAGTTTGAAGTCGTCGTTGGTACTTATGCCCATCAAGGACGGCGGGTCAATTTTGAACTGTGTCATTTTTAGGCTGAAATCACCTGAAAATATTAGTTTATTACCCTCCTTTGTCAACTTCCCTTTCACTGCAACGGGCTGACTGACTCCATGAAAGGTCATGTTCCCGGAGGAGGTGAAATCACTGCCGTCAATAGTCACTGAAGAGCTCACATAAGTGACACTTGGGTATTTCAACGCCTCTGTAACCTCCATCATGTGTGAATCACGATTGGCATTTTTACTGTCAAATGTGGATAATTTTGCAGAAACAGCCACCTGATAAATGGTGGTTTTTGCTTCATCCATCAGGAGAATGGAGTTGATCTCCTTACTTTCACCCGTCCATTCATGCAGAGGATGCTTCATGGAGTAAACAATGGATGATTCCTCTTTTACAGCGTTGACCTTGATCTTGTTCTGTGCAAAACCGCTGACAACCATCATCATGGCAATCATCAAAATACGAAATCTTTTCATGCGCTTTTTTATTCTGGTATACGATAAAAGAGGAAGGAAGGTTAATGCATTTTAATAACCCTTTTAAAACCTTAACGAATATTATGATTTACTGACAACCAGCTAAAACTTAATCACAATCATGGATGCCGCGAAGGCTCCGAAAGCAGTGAATGCGGCTGCCTTGTGCCAGTTTTTGAGGCTTTGGCTTGGGTGTCCCTCCATTTGGCCGGCCAGAATCATGGTGGTTACCATACCCGTAAAATGAATCATCGCCAATCCCTTGTGCAACTTGATGCTGCTGTATCCTTTTCGTTCGTTCAGCAT
>Ga0073936_10008396_pt1 | contig 13127 bp, 14 predicted proteins | sample AliMusrvi5mmetaG_FD_87041 | JGI IMG/M metagenome (GOLD analysis project Ga0073936, IMG submission 87041) | Freshwater lake bacterial and archeal communities from Alinen Mustajarvi, Finland, to study Microbial Dark Matter (Phase II) - Alinen... | ecosystem: Environmental > Aquatic > Freshwater >... | reverse complement strand
CTTGCGCCGGCGGCGCAGCACATAAATATAAGCGGCCACCAGCAACGGTGCGGCCAGCAGCAACCCCAACGTTCCTGGCCACTGGAAAGTCATGGCATCCGCCCCAAGCGCAGCAGCGTTACGGCGCTGATCCTGCAATCACTATAAACGTGCTAGGGCGCCGGTGACCATGCATCGGCCTTGGCCTGCGCCTGCGCCCAGTGGCCTGCATCCAGCACCTTGTCCAGTCGCGCCTGCAAGGCGGGCGCAACATCGGGCAGGCCATACAAGCGGCGCGCCGCATTGCTGTGATAAATCAGCGACCATTTTCCAGCCTCGACCGGATCGGCGGCGACGCCCTCCCCGTCGAGATACAGGGCGATCAGCCCGTTCTGGGCATTGGGCAAAGAGGCGTTGGCCGCTTTCAGGGTCCAGGCGGCGGCTTCGCGTCTTTGGGCCTCGGCGGTGGCGGGATCTGGCGCTTTCCTGGCGGTTTCCAGCAGGCAGCGGCCCAGATTGAATTGCGACAATTCATAGCCGGTGCCCTGATTGACCAGGGCGCGATAGATGGGGATCGCCACATCGCAGCGGCCTTGCAGCCGGTAGCCATCGGCCCGGGCCTGGGGCTCGGGTGGCGCGTTCTTGCCGGTGTTGCTGTAGTCATGGATGTCGGGAAGCGTCATGGGCGGCGGCACTTGCTGTGCCATAGCCCGGCCCGGCCCGCCCAAAATGGCGAAAACGGCCAGAAACAGGCCAATATGGGCCAATCTTGCTGGCGTCACCCGGCATGCCAGGGTTGCAATCGCGGTTTGGCGCGTCATGGGGGTGCCCGGAAGGGGTTTTTGGGGCTTTATACCTAGCGCGGCCCACGGGTTAAGGCAATTTTTTGCCTTTCGGCAGTAGGGCTGCGCCCCCGCATGAAGTAACATGCATGCCTGTTTCACAAAGGATTCTCGTATTGGAAAACCGCCCCAGCGTTGTCGAGCGCGCTTTCCAGATTGCCAAAAGCGGCAAAGTGGCCAACATCGCGGCCCTCAGAAAGCAACTGGCCGAAGAAGGCTATTCCAACGCCGTCCAGGCCCTGGCCGGCCGTTCGCTGGCCAACCAGCTCACGCGCATGATCACCGACGCGCGTACGCCCCGCACACCGTAACAATCTTCATCCTACGGTTTTGAACCAGGCACCCAGGCCGAAGGCTTCGCCCTGTTCGTCCAGCAGCCGCCAGATGACGCCGTCTTCGATGAAGAACAGGCGGCCCTTGCGGCTGATGCGCCGACCGCTATAGCCGTGCACGAAATTGTCCTGCGCCACCTTTTGCATCGCGATGGCGCGGGCGGGGCGATCTTGCGGCGGCGCAGTGATGGCGGATGGCTGGCCGATGAAATCGTCCCAGCCGCACTCCCACAGATTGAGCGCGAAGGCGTTGGCGTAATTAAGAGTGCCATCCGCATCGCCGCGATGGGTGAGCAGCGCGTAATCACCCTGCCACGCATCGCGCCCCGGTGTGCGCGATGGCGGCAATAGCGGCGTGCCGGTGACGCGCGTGAAGGACGCGGCGACACGCTGGATGTAATCGTCCTGCCAGGCATTGGCGGGCGCGGGGCATGTGAGAATGGGTCCGATGGGCATGGCGCTATCTTCCATGCTATGGGGAGCGCCGCAAAATCAAAAAAAGCAGCACATGAAACAGCGCAAATTGGGTGCCTTTACCGTCTCGCAGATCGGCCTGGGCTGCATGAGCCTGTCCAATGCCTATGGTCCTGCCCCGTCGCGGGCCGAGGCAGAAAAGGTGCTGCTGGGCGCGCTGGATGCCGGTTACACATTCTTCGACACCGCTGCCGTTTACGGGCTGGGCCATAATGAACGGCTGGTGGGCGAAGTGCTGGGGCCGCACCGGGACAAATTCGTGCTGGCGTCCAAATGCGGCATGACCAATGGCGAAGAGCGCGATCTCAATGGCACGCCGGAACGGCTGAAAAAGACCTGCGAGGAAAGCCTGAAGCGGCTGAATGTGGATGTGATTGATCTTTACTATCTGCATCGCTGGGACAAGAAAGTGCCGATTGAAGACAGTGTCGGGGCGCTGTCCGAGCTGGTGACGGCGGGCAAGATCAAAAGCATCGGCCTGTCGGAAGTCTCGGCGCCGATTCTGCGCCGGGCGCATGCGGTGCATCCCATCACGGCGCTGCAGACCGAATATTCGACCTGGACGCGCAATCCCGAAATCGCCGTGCTGGCGGCCTGCCGTGAACTCGGCGTGACATTTGTTGCTTTCAGCCCTGTTGGGCGCGGTTTTCTGGCGGGCGGCTATCATGGCGCGGCCCTGGCCGGCGATTTCCGCAATGACATGCCGCGCTTCCAGGGCGAGGCGCTGGCCGCCAATCTGAAATTGCTGGAGAAATTCACCGCCCTGGCGGGGTCGCTGGACTGCACCCCGGCGCAGCTTTGCCTGGCGTGGCTGTTGCACAAGGATCCAGACCTGATCCCCATTCCGGGTACTTCCAGGCCGGATCATATGGTGGAAAATGCCAAGGCCGATGCCATCAGCCTGAGGCGCGAAGCGATGGCAGCGGTGGAAACGCTGGTGAATGACCGCACCGTGACAGGCCCGCGCTACGGCGCGGCGATGCAGGCCTGGGTTGATACGGAAATGTGAGCCGCAATTCGCCCAAAAAAGAGGCGCGGGGAATGGCGTAATTTCATTGCCGGGAAATTGTCCTAAACCGGCGTCGCTCATATCGCATTGCAGCATAAAAGCCTTATGCCGCAAGCTTAAAAGCTGTGGTTGCAAACGCCGCGCCCTTGCCAGTTTTCGCCCGATATGGAAGGCTGATCACATAAATATGGAGGGGACGAGGGCCGTTCCTTTTCCCCCCTGTTCACAGGGGAAACACATGTCAAAAACCAAAATTCTGATCAAGTCATCGGTCGCGGCGATTGCGCTTGCACCGTTCCTTATTGCCAGCCAGGCCGGCGCACAGACCGCGCCCTATGGCCAGCCCTCGACCGCAAAGGGCGACTGGCCCTTGTATTTCGCCGATACGAACGGCTCACGCTATCTGCCCTTCGACCAGATCAATGCGTCGAACTTCAACAAGCTGGAAGTCGCCTGGCACTTCAAGACCGACCAGATGGGCGCCCATCCCGAGTACAAGCTCGAAGGCACCCCGATCGAAATCAACGGCACCGTCTATACCACCGCCGGTTCGCGCCGCGACGTGGTGGCGCTGGATGCCAAGACCGGCGAGCTGAAGTGGGTCTATTCGATGAATGAAGGCCTGCGCGCCGCCGTTGCGCCGCGCCAGCTTTCGGGCCGCGGCGTGTCCTACTGGACCGACGGCAAGGGCGATGACAGCGTGATCTACATCACCACCGGCTATCGCCTGGTGTCGCTGAACGCCCATACCGGCCAACCCATCGCGGGCTTCGGCGACAAGGGCATCGTGGACCTGAAAGTCGGCGCCTATCACGGCGTCATCGGCCAGCCCGGCAAGTATGAGCAGATTGACCTGGTGACCGGCGAAATCGGCCTGCACACCACGCCGACCGTGATTGGCAACACCATCCTGGTGGGTTCGTCCTTCAAGGAAGGCTCGCAGCCGCTGGAACAGAACAACACCAAGGGCCTGACCCGCGCCTTCGACGCCGTTACCGGCAAGCTGATCTGGACCTTCCACAACATCCCGCAGCAGGGCGAGCCCGGCTATGAGACCTGGGAAAAGAACTCGGCTGACTTCAACGGCAACACCGGCACCTGGACCGGCATCACCGCCGATGCGGCGCTGAATACCGCCTATCTGCCGATCGAAGACCCCACGGACGACGCCTATGGCGGCGGCCGTCCGGGCAACGATCTGTATGGCGACAGCCTGGTCGCGGTGGATCTGACCACCGGCAAGCTGAAATGGTATTTCCAGGTCGCCCATCACCCGATCTGGGACTACGACATGTCCTCGCCGCCGTTGCTGATGGATGTGAACATTGATGGCAAGCCGCGCAAGATCGTGGCCGTGCCGTCGAAAGAAGCGTTCCTCTATACCTTCGACCGCGAGACCGGTAAGCCGATCTGGCCGATCAACGAAAAACCCGTGCCGCAGACCAACGTGCCGGGCGAGAAGACTGCCAAGACGCAGCCCTTCCCGACCAAGCCCGCGCCCTATGCGCTGCAGCAGATCGGCACCAACGACCTGATCGACTTCACCCCGGCGCTGCGCGCGCAGGCGGTGGATATCGTCAAGAAGTACTGGAAGATGAGCCCCATGTTCGGGCCCGCGGTGGTCTCCAAGGTCGGCGGCCCCTATGGCACGATGGACATCGGCACTCTGGGCGGCGGCACGAACTGGCCGGGCGCCAGCTTCAACCCGGAAACCCACACCGTCTTCGCCCCTGCGGCGAGCAACGGCGTGTCGATGATGGGCCTGGTCGAGCCGCCGGCCGGCCTGACCGATCTGAAGTATCTGGAAGGCATTGGTGGCCAGCCCTTCCGCATCAATGGCGGTCCGGGCTTCGGCTCGTCGTCGGATGCGCCGAAGGTCAGCGATGACGACCGCCGTCTGGCGGCCGCGCTTGCCGCCCATCCGCAGTCCGCCGTCGAAGCGCCCCCGCCGCGCAATGTCGGTGGCCTGCCTTTGACCAAGCCGCCTTACGGCACGCTCACCGCCATCAATATGGATACCGGTGATACCGTCTGGCAGGTGCCCAATGGCGACACGCCCGATGAGATCCGGAACAATCCGCAGCTCAAGGGCATGACCATCCCGCGCACCGGCCAGGGCGCCCAGGACGGTGTTGCCCTCACCAAGTCTTTGGTGATCGAGGGTGACGGCCAGTATGTGACGTCGGGCGGCAAGCCCCGCGGCGCGTACCTGCGCGCCTATGACCAGAAGACCGGCAATGAAGTCGGCGCTGTCTGGATGCCGGCACCGCAGAGCGGTTCGCCCATGACCTACAGCTATGATGGCAAGCAATACATCATCGTGGCTGTCTCGGGCGGCAACTACTCGGGCGACTATCTCGCCTTCAGCCTCCCCGGCGGCAACTAGCCCCGGTCTGTAAGACGTGAGAAACGCAGGCCGCCCCTTTTCAGGGGCGGCCTGTTTTCTTTTTGGCCTGCCTCTTTCGCCACTTTCTCGTCACGATCCGTTCAGCCCCGCTTCAGCTTGGCCCTGTCATGGTCGAGCCTGGAGCAAGTGAGGGTTTTCGTGATGACCAAGCGCATTGCCGGCATTGCCGTTCTGACCGTATCCGTCCTGTTTGGCGGTTCGACGCTTTTATACGCGCAAAGCGCGCCGCCGCTGCGCTCGGCCTGGAGCGGGGTCTATAGCGCCGCGCAGGCCGACAAGGGCAAGACGCTGTTCGAGGACAATTGCGCCAAATGTCATGGCGGCACCCTGGACGGCAATGACGAGATTCCGCCGCTGAAAGGTTCGCACTTCATGGCGGACTGGGAATCCCAGACCGTGGCGGAACTGATCCAGCGCGTGCACGGCACCATGCCGATGGACAATCCCGGCAAGCTGAACACCGAAAGCAGCACGGCGGTGGTGGCTTATCTTTTGCAGCAGAACGGCATGGCGGCGGGCGCCGCGCCCCTTACCGACGGCACCGCCGCGCAGAGCCGCATTGATGCGGTGCGCCCCGCGAACATCCCTGCCCCCGCAGCGCCTGCGGCCACGCCGTCAAAGCCGGTGGTTCAGGCCAAGGCGGCGGCGAAGCCCGCCGCGAAAGCCGTGGTGAAAGCAAAGCCGAAAGCCAAACCCGCGAATTGAAACGGGCGGCGGCTTACTTCTCCCACACATAAACCGGCGTACCGGGGGTGCAACTGTCCGGGCTGGCGCAAGTGTCGAGGCGGGCGGTGAAATTCTGCGCGCCCGCGGAATAATTGAGGATGAGCTTTACGCCGGCGCCGGCGATTTCGATGTGCGGGTTGCCATAGTCCAGCGAATATTTTCCCGTCACCGCGCCCGAGGCCGTGCCGTTCACCGCCTGGCCGTTGCCGTTGGAATCGTCGATGTCGATTGCGCCGGTGAGCTGCACCGCGCCCACCGCCATGTTGAAAGGCGTGTCCGAGGCGCGGGCGGGAATGGATAACAGGCCGGCGAAAAAAGCGGCGGCCAAGCTTGAATGCAAAAGGCCGAGGCGCAAAAGCGTTTTGATGGGAAACTCCACCGCTGGATATCGCGGCAAGTGTGGGCTTGAGGCCGGCGGGCCGTCAAGAATTGCGCGATGCGCCCAAAAGAAAACGGGCCGCCCTGTGAGGGGCGGCCCGTTCTTTACGCTTGTATCAGGCGAGTGGCTTACGTACCGCCCGGCAGGGCGAAGGCCAGATAGGTGCCCGAGATGTTGCCGCCCGAGACAGACACGATGATGTACTGCTTGCCATCGTAGCTGTAGGACATCGGCGAACCGCTCTGCGGCGCCGGCATCCAGACCGCACCGACTTCATTGCCGGTCTTCTGGTCATAGGCGCGCAGATAGGCACCACGCGGCTTGCCGTGGCCGGTCGAGAACTCCGGATCGCCCATCACGACGATGGACTTCAGGACGGCTTCGCCGACGTTGCCCGGCTGACCGGTCTTGGGAATGGTCAAGCCCTTCAGAGCCGGGTTGTTCTTGATCTCATCGGGCGTGTCGCCATGAGCGACCTGCCAGCTGATCTCACCCTTGTCCATGTCGATGGCGGTAAGCGTGCCATACGGCGGCTTGACGAAGGGAAGGCCGTCAACCGAACGGGGCGGCGGGGTGCCGACGGCGGCCTGCGGATGGGCAGCCAAAGCGGCGGCCAGACGCTGGTCGTCAACCGAAACCTTGGGGGCGTCCGAACCCGAACCGAAGCCGGGACCGGCGCCGATACGGAAGGGCTGACCACCAATGCCTTCGAGATACTTGAGGTCCGTCAGGCCTTCCGGCGGAGCAACCAGGCCGAACAGCGAGATGCCGGCATTGAGGGCCGGCAGGAACGCGACATGCGTTTCCGGGTTGAAGCCGGCGCCCGGCCAGTTGGTGCCACCGGCGAGACCGCCGATGTCGAGCGAGGCATAGGGACCACCAACCTTCGAAACCGTCGCGGGCCCGAACATCTGGGGCTGCATGCGATAGTTCTTCTTGATGATATCGACGGCCTTGGCACGCAGTTCCGGCGTGAAGTCGATCAGGTCTTCGGTGTTGATCGCCTGGCGCGAATAAGCGGCGGGCTTGGTCGGGAAGGGCTGCGTCTTGGCAGTCTTCTCGCCGGGCACGTCGGACTGGGCGACGGGCTTTTCAACGATCGGCCAGATCGGCTTGCCGGTCAGACGGTCGAACATATAGAGGAACGCCTGCTTGGACGGCACGGCAACGGCCTTGATCGCCTTGCCGTCGACATTGATGTCGGCCAGCAGCGGCGGCGAGGACATGTCATAGTCCCAGATCGGGTGATGGGTGACCTGGAAGTACCACTTCAGCTTGCCGGTGTTGATGTCCAGGCAAACGATGCTGTCGCCATAGAGATCGTTGCCGGGACGGGCGCCGCCGTAGGCGTCATCGGTCGGATCTTCGACGGGCACATAAACCAGGCCCGCTTCGCGGTCCACGGTCATGGACGCCCAGGTGCCGGTGTTGCCGTTGAAGTCAGCCGAGTTCTTTTCCCAGCTTTCATAGCCGGGCTCGCCCTTCTGCGGGATGTTGTGGAAGACCCAGAGCATCTTGCCGGTCTTGGCATCGAACGCGCGGGTCAGGCCCTTGGTGTTGTTCTGTTCAAGGGGCTGCGAGCCTTCCTTGAAGGACGAACCGACCAGGATGACATTGTCCACCACGGTGGGGGTGGAGTGCAGGCCGATTTCGCCGGTCACCAGGTCAATCTGCTCATACTTGCCGGGCTGGCCGATCACGCCGTGATAGGCGCCGACCTTGAGGTCCACGACGCCCTTTTCGCCGAAGCCTTCGACCGGCTGGCCGGTATGGGCGTTCAGTTCCACCAGGCGATAGCCGGTGGTGACATAGACGATGCGATCATCGCCCTTGCCGTCGGTCCAGTAGGACACGCCGCGGCCGGACAGCTGGCGCGGCGCAATGGCGGCGCGCAGGCCTTCATTCATCGAATAGACCCACTTCAGTTCGCCGGTCTTGGCATCCAGCGCCACCACGTCGCGGCGCGAGCCGGCGGTGGTATAGACGGTGCCGTTGACTTCGATCGGGGTGCCTTCGAGCTTATACTCGGGATGGGCGCCCATCTGGTCGGTCTTGAACTGCCAGGCCACTTCCAGCTTGTTGAAGTTGGAGCCGTTGATCTGGTCGAACGGCAAATAACGCGATCCCGACGGATCCGCGAAATACATGGGCCAGTCGCCCTTGGCGGTGGACGGTTGGCCATACGGCGCGGTCTGCGCCCCGGCCGGAGCGGCCATCACGCTGATCAACAGCGCCACCGGCGCGGTGCACAGCAACCCGCGCTTCAACAACTTGTTACCCGACATGCGTTTCATCCTTGATTTTATTTTTTAGACAGCTTGCCAACCCCGGACGTTTTGTCAGGGATTCCCGGGCGGTGTTTTAGTATCATTTCCGTAAGCTGGATAGACACCCGGAAACATTATTCCAGCGGCTTATGCTGCACTGCACCAATTCGTCAGCCAGCCTTGGCGGAAGAAAGCGGCCCTTTCAGACCCAGGCCCGAGGTCCAGCGCTGCAGGCGGCGGCGATTGGAGACGAAAGTGAAGAGGTTGCCGGCCAGCAGCGCCACTTCCGGGGTGAAATAATAATCGCCCAAATGGGTATAGGGATACCAAAGCCCCCCGATCAGCGCCCCATAGGCGATCTGGCGCCAGCGCCCAATCGGCACGGTGCGCGGTTCGGTCAGCATCACAAACAGGAAGAAGCAGAAGGCGGAATGGACCGCCATGGTGGTTTCGGATGCGCCCAGCCGCGCCAAAGGCGTGTTGATCAGGGTCAGGCCCAGCACCACAACCGCGAAGCTGGCGATCAGCTCATAATAATGCAGCCGGGTCAGCACCAGGATGCCGCCCACGATAACCAAAGGAAGAATGGTGGCATTGTCGCCGATCCACCAGCTGGCCGAGCCCTTGAGCACCAGCCCGCCCAGCGCCACGCCGAAAGCCGCCGGATTGAAGATGTGCTTCTTGTTGGTGGCGACAATGTATTTGGAGCCCATCGCCCAGGCGCAGCAGAACACCAGAAAGCCGATGGCGGTATAATCACTCGGCGCCGCCGGACTGACGATCAAGGTCAGGATCAACGCGCTGATGCAAACCGATTCCCAGTTGGAACGGGCGCCGAAGATGCGGGCGAAGAGCGCATTGACGGCAAAGCAGCTCGCCAGCGACACCGCCACCGAAAAGACGATGTTGAGCGGCAGCGGACGGATGATGCCGTACCAGGCGAGCCCGATGGAGACGAGCACCAGCGCGGCCAGGTAATACAAAGTGAGCCGGTAGGTCAGGATACGGCGAAACCAGTTCACTGCTGTTCTCACTGACGTGTCGCCCGCGTAATTGCAAAAAGCGCAATGGCCATAAAGGCAAAACGCTTGCGGCCACAAATGACCGCAAGCGTTTTACTGAGTCAACGGGGCGTGAAGCCCTTGTTTACTGGGGCGTGACGACGACGCGGCCGACCGAGCCGTTGGCCACGGCCATATTGACCTTGGCGCCGGCTTTGAGGACCGAAGCGTCGCTGGGAACCCAGGCCACAACCTTAACATTGGCGGGAACGTCGAATTCCGTCTCGCCCGTGCAACCGGTGGCCTTGCCGTCCGTGGCGAGGGTGGCGTGGCCGGTGCAGTTGGCGCTGCCCGGCGCGCCCGAGCCATGGAAGCTGAGCTTGATCAGCGGCACGCCGCCGGCACTGCCAACCTGCTTCACGGTGGCGTCGGTCATCACCTGTTTCACAGTGGCGTTGGTCATCACCTGGCCCGGCGCAGCCATGGGATATTGGCCTTCGCCGCCCGGGGCGCTGAAGATGCGAATTTCGTTGGCGTGGATTTTTCCATCCGGACCCTTGGTGCCGCCCGAGGCGATGAAGGAGCCGGGCTTGATGTCGGCCAGGGTGCGGGGCTCAACCTTGAGGATGCGGCTGTCCGCAGCCACGGCGGCGGTGACCGTTTGGCCGTCATTGCCCTTCACGGTGAGGGTTTTGCCATCGAAGGACTGAATCACGCCGGCCACGGGGGCGGGCGGTGCCGTCTGGGCCGATGCCTGCGAAACAAGCAGGGCCGACGTGGTGAGCAAAAACAGGGCTGTGGAAATGCGCATCGTGAAGTCTCTCCCATTCGCGCGGTCCATGCCGCGGTTCGCTCAAAGTGTAGCGCCTGTGCGTCTCGGACGGAAGGGGTAGGGCCGAACCTGGCGATTCGGCAAGAAAAAGAGCCCGGCTTGCGCCGGACTCCTGATCCACGAAAGGCGGATTGGCCTTACTGCGAAACCGTCACGCGCGCTGCGGCGCTGCTGCCGTCCGGCGCCTTGGTGACCGTCATGCTGGCCTTGGCGCCGGGCTTCAAAGCGGAAGCGTCGGCGGGCAGCATCGCCACCACGGGAATATTGGCGGGGACGTCGAACTGGGTCTCGCCGATGCAGCCCTTGCCGTCGCCGCCCGGCGCTTCGGAGGCGCGGCCGGTGCAGTTGGCGCTGCCCGGTGCGCCCGCGCCGTGATAGCTGAGCCGGATCACCGGCACGCCGCCGGCGCTGCCAACCTGTTTCACCGTGGCGTCGGTCATGACCTCTTTCACGGTGGCGTTGGTCATCACCTGGCCAGGCGCGGTCATGGGAAACTGACCCTCGCCGCCCGGCGCGGTGAAGATGCGGATTTCATTGGCGTGAATTTTGCCATCGGGACCGCGCGTGCCGCCCGAGGCGATGAAATCGCCCGGCTTGATGTCGGCCAGAGTTTTCTTGACGCTCGCCTGGATCCGCACATTGGGCGCCAGCGCGGCCGCGACCACGCTGCCGTCCGCCGCCTTGATGGTCAGCGTCTTGCCGTCAAAGGATTGAATGACGCCGGACACCGGCGGTGGCGGCGCCGTCTGGGCCATTGCCTGTGAAACAAGCAGGACCGATGTGGTGAGCAAAAACAGGGCGGTGGAAATGCGCATTGTGAAATCTCCCGTTTGCGCGGTTCAATGCCGCGCTTCCCCGCCACCCTAGTCCCTGCCCGGGCTGGACGAAAGCTGTGTTCCCAAGCCTGACAATCCCGCAATGAAAAAGAGCCTGGCTTGCGCCGGGCTCCGGACCGAAGAACCGGCGGTTTAGCGCTTGTGGTTCTGGTCCTTGTTCAGATTGTTCTTGTCCGGGCTGGAACTGGAACTGCGATTGGCGTCACCACTTTGGCCCTGCGAACCCTGCTGCGCCTGCTGACCCTGCTGCTGCTTGGCCTGCTGGCTGCTTTTCGGCTGGTTCTGCTGGCTCGTCTGATTCTTGCTGCTGCTTTGATCGTTGTGCTGGTTTGTCATTCTGAAAGTTCCTTACATTTGATGAACCCAACCCATGTTGCTAACCGCTGTTTGTGCGACGCGTTCCGATAAAATTTCGCTTGACGTGCATTGCGCCATCGCAAGCGGAAAGTTGCGCGGGTTCCGGGAACCTACGAAACTTCAACTCAGAGAATGCGCCCGAACCAGGCCAAGGACAGGCCGGCGGAGATCATCATCAGCAGGGCCGCGGCGGCGGCGAAGAAAGAGGTGATCTCCATCTCCTGTGTCTCGATGATCAACTGCTTGGACAACACGCTGTAAACCGCCTTGAGCTCGTCGGCGCTGGCGGCGTGGAAATAGCGGCCCCGTGTCTGGTCGGCGATTTTCTTGAGCGCTTCTTCGTCAATCTGGGCGCGCATCTGGAAGCCGCCAAAGCCGACAATGGCGCCGCGCGTGCTGCCAAAGCCCACGGTATAGACCTTGACGCCATATTCCGAGGCGATGCGCGCCGCCTGGATTGGATCATAACCGGCATTGGTGGCGCCGTCGGTGAGAAGGATGATCACGGCGTTCTTGTAGGAGCCAGGTTCGACCGGAACATGCTTGGCCTTGTCGGCGGGGCCGCGCCTGTCGCCCAGCGCGCGTCCGCCAAAGCGGTTGCCGAAATCATTGTTGCCGCCGCCAAAGCCCGCGCCGCCATTGCCGCGCCCAAAGCCGCCGCCGGCAAAGGTGCTGATGGGGAAATCATCCTGCGGGAACAAAGTGGAGAGCGACACCAGAATGCCGCTGCCCACGGCGGTGCCGCGCTGCAGTTCGAAACGGTCAATCGCGGCATTCAGGGCGGTGCGGTCGGTGGTGGGATTTTGCACCAGAAGGGCGGTGGCGGCGAAGGCGACGATGCCGATCTGCACATCCTTGGGCTGGTCTTTGACATATTGCTTGGCGGCGGCCTGGGCCGCTTCGATGCGCGACGGATTGACGTCGGCGGCGCGCATGGAGCCGGACACATCCATCGCCAGCATCACCGTGGCGCGGGTGGATGGCAGGCTGACTTCGGCGGTGGGCCGGGCGATGGCGATCATCAGCAGGGTCAGCGCCCCCAGCATCAGCATGGGCGGCACATGGCGGCGCCAGCCGCTGACGCCGACGGCGCGCTTGACGATGGCCACACTGGCGTAATTCAGCGCGCCGCGTTTGCGCCGGCGCAGCAGCAACACGTAAACAACCGCGATCACCGGCACCAGCAACAGGCCCCACAGGAAGCTGGGCCACAAAAAGCCGATCTTGGGGAACAGGCCGGTCAGCACATGCCAGTCGGGATGGACGAGAAAGGCGTTGATGGCGCTCATGCGGGCACCGCCCCCGTTCCGGAAACCGGACTGGCGAAGCGATGCTTTCGCATATCCGCGAAACGCAGCACGGCGTCGGTGATGTCGTCTTCGGTCGACAATTCCAGCGTATCCACGCCGGCGCGCTGGAAGGCGCCGCGCAATTGTTCTTCCCGTGCCTCAGCCGCGGCGGCAAAGCGTTTGCGAAAGCCACGATCCGTGGTGTCCACGAAAAGCTGTTCGCCGCTTTCGGCGTCCTGGAAGGTGAGCAGGCCCAGATCGGGCATCAGCATTTCCATGGGATCGCTGAGGCGCACCGCAATCACGTCATGGCGGCTGGCAAGCTGGCCCATGGGCTTTTCCCAGCCCGAGGCGGTGATGGACGTTCATTTGCAGTATTACCGCGCCGGGGCACACG
>Ga0073936_10008393_pt1 | contig 13132 bp, 22 predicted proteins | sample AliMusrvi5mmetaG_FD_87041 | JGI IMG/M metagenome (GOLD analysis project Ga0073936, IMG submission 87041) | Freshwater lake bacterial and archeal communities from Alinen Mustajarvi, Finland, to study Microbial Dark Matter (Phase II) - Alinen... | ecosystem: Environmental > Aquatic > Freshwater >... | reverse complement strand
GTGTGAGCGCGTCGATTAACACACGGCGAGCTGGGTTTTGACACTCGACGCCGCGATCCGAACGAAGCCGACCTGCCGCGCGAGTGAGCCGAACGACGATTCTGACCGGGACGAAGTGCGCGGATGAATTGTGCGCCGTCGTCGGCACGTCGAGTGCGCCGAACACTTCTGCACGACGCCCGCAGCGACTATGCGGGCGATCTGCACGCTGACCGCAGAGCATGTGCGCAAACAAAACGGCCGCTTCCCGAAGTTGGAAAACGGCCGGCCATTTAATGGTGGTCTGGTTATCGACCGGGTCTGTCGTGCCACGTAATGCGAACATCTCCGAAGCGATGATACATGGCATACTGGATCCGGCCGCAGTTCTTGCAACGACGCCGAGAAAAATCTTTCCCGTGATCCTCTTCTCCAGGGTCCGCCCAGAACTCCCAATCGCATTCGAATTTTAGAACGGGTAGAGCCACCGTTGAGGATTGAACGGATGACTTCCTAGCCCGGAGACATCCCCACAAATTCTTGATCCAAGTTGGCATCTGGTTGTCCTCGATGGTCATCGATCGCGCGGCCTAAGCTGACACTTGGAACTTGGACATGTTGAACTTGGGGAAGACGATTCCGCAGGCCATCATCTCCGCGCGCAGCTGCTCGACCAGCGGCGTCATATTGTGGAGGTGCTGGTTATAGATGGCCGTGGTGCGCTCCCACGTCAACTGCAGGGCCATCATCCGCTCCGCCTGATGGCAGCAGCGGACAATGTCGTGCCACAGCGCGCGGGCCCGCTCCCAGCCATCGGTCCAATCTGCGGACCCCTCGACGTCCTCATCCATACACTCGCGCCAGAAGTCCAGGACGTGGACCAGCGCGCTCGGATAGATGTACCATGGCGGGTCGAGCAAGAACGCAGCGCGCGATCCTTCGTGCGCGTATAGATCGAAGCTCTGTTCTGGAGTTTTCATGGATCACTTCCGCTTGGGAACGTACTCGCTGGCGCGGCGGTGCTTGGCGAAGACCGTCCAGCCTTGAAACTCACCGTCTGTCCGGGCAGAGGCGCCCATGCTGCGCAGCTCCTGGGTAGAGTTCATACCGAACCGCACCAGCTGGGCTGCCTCGGCCATCGTCTCGGCCGTCATATTGATGGCGAAGCAGCCCTCTTCCTCTATTAACTCGAATTTCATGGTTCACTCCGGGATAAGGCTCAGAACGCGGCCATCTTCCCGCGGGCGGTCGTCGGGGACGATCTCGGCGAGGTGGAAGACGCGGTTGAATTTGTAGGGGTTAGGCCGGCGCACACTGGTCGCCGGGCGGACGGACTTGAAGTCGGATACGTATTTGATCGGTTTGTGGCAGCTCGCGCAGGTGCCGTGCTGGCAGCGGACGTGGCCACAGTGGAACGGCTTGCCCTCGAACCTCCAGCGCCGATAGGACAGCCCGCAGCAGTAGGCCATCTGGGTGATGTGCTTCACGGCGCACCTCCGCCCTGGGGAAGCTCGGCGCGGTCCTGGAAGCGGGTGTAATCGCTGTGGAAGTTCAGACGGATCTCGCCCGTCGGGCCATTGCGCTGCTTGGCGATGTCCAGGATGGCCAGGGTCTTGTCCTCGTGGTCCGGATCGTCCTTATAGTAGGAGGGACGGCGCAGCAGGCAGACGACGTCGGCGTCCTGCTCGATCGCGCCCGAGTCGCGCAGGTCCGAAAGCTTCGGCACGCCGCTCTTCGTGTCCCGCGATTCCGGCGCCCGGCTCAGCTGGCTCAGGCAGAGCACCGGGACGTGCAGTTCCTTGGCCATCACCTTCAGTTCGCTGGAGATCCGGGCCACCTCGTTCTGCCGGCCCTCCCGTGCGGCCTCCTTACAGTGCAGCAACTGCAGGTAGTCCACCACGATCAGCTCCGTCCCGGTCTTCCGCGCGATCTGGCGCGCCCGCGACCGCAGCTCCGACACCTCCAGCCCGGCCGTATCGTCCACCACGATCGGCGCCCCCAGCACGCCGCGCTCGGCCTCCTCGCTGTAGGGCGGGATGCGATCGGTGCGAAATTTAGGTGCGGGGACGCTCACAGCACACCTGCCGGGATCACTGTGCGTTTGTCGATGCCGGTGTAGTGCAGGCGGACCGCGCCGGGGAGGATCTTGTAATTTCCCGTCCCAAAGTGCTTCGAACACAAGCCCACCGCAGCGATCCGCGGTCCGGAACAATGGCCAGTTTTCGAAGTGCTGTCAGGGGGTGTCGCAATCCACCCAAACTCATCCCATTTGACGTAGATATTGATGTTCATCGCGCACCCAGCCACATCACCGCTTCAGCGGGAATAGACGCGATTCGGCAGACACGATATTTGCTGTTTGTAAGTGGCCGGTAGGCCTTGCTTTTCGCGGGGATCAACTTGGCTGTAGCATAATCCGAACAAGACTTGCGCGTGCGGCAGTTCGTCCAGATCAGGCCAGCCCATTTGAATAATTGAGCTTCGCTCATGGCGCACTCTCTTTCGTGTGCTCGCCGTCGTCGTGCGAGGCAAAATGACGGAGCGGGTGCCGGCCTTCCACATATTCGCAGAGCGCTAGGTTGGCGACGTCCGGAAGGTGCTCCAGGTTCCCGGTCTTCCGGTATTTCTCGAGCCGCTTGATGGCATCGGCGACGCGGTCATACTGTGGCTTTCCACGCGCCCCGAGGCGCCCGTAGCGGAACGCGCCCATGACGAGCCGTGATACACGGGCGCGCTCGAAGGTCTCGCAGCGCTCAGTCAGGAGTAGAGCGGATGGCGACGGCATGAGGCACGGCCGGCGGTCGTCTGTCACGAGGCCCCAAGAGTGCAGTATCCTCTCGCGAATGCGCTCAATGACGGTGATATTTCGATGGTCGATGATGGCGAAGCTCATGTGGCTAGGTCCTCAAAGGCGGCAGCGAAACGTTCGACCAGCTGTTTTTTTACCAGCGCCATAAGACATTGCATGTCCGGGTGTGCCTTGCTCGACGTGCGCTGCTGCAGGATCAGGCGCCACTCGCGGAAATTCGCGGTGATGACGACCTCGGTTTTCAAGCTGTTCGGTAGGACGGAGCGCGCCAACTGTGGAGGCTGTCCAAGCTTCAGCAGGCGCTTATAATCCTCCTCAGCACCGAGCATTGACCGGAACCAAACGTCGGCCGGAAACGTGTCCGTCATGTGGCCGTCGGTCGAGTTATATACACCGGGTGGAACGTTTCGTGAATACCCGCACGGAACGACGAAGGCCACGTCGCCCTTCCCATAGTTGCAATACCGCGTGGACTCTTGGGAAAATGACGCGATCCGATGCCGGACCAGCTCGTGTGAAACTCCGCGATCGCACACCAGGTGAAACGTCGCGGTAGCGTGCTCCAGGACAGACAGATGTCCAGAGGCGATCAGCTTTTTAACGAACGCCGATGCTGACGTTTCCGTGATGCGTTCTTCGGACTTGTAGCAGACGCGTCCGGCGCGCTCGATCAGCGCGATCGGGTTCGGCGTGAAGGCGATCAGTTCAGCGGATGGTGATACAATTCTCATGATTTTCCCTTCGGCTGCGGACAACACGCGGTGCAGAGCGTTTGCGTGGCGTCGGCCCATGCGCAGGTTCCGCCGAAGCGTCCGATGCAGGGCGTGGTCTGGGTGCAGCCGCAGCGCTTGCATACGCCGCGGACCGGAGCGGCCTGTTTGGCCAGCTTGCGCAGGCGGACCTCGACGGCCTTGCGGACGGTTGATTGCAGCGACTTCATTTCCAACGCGGCGACGCATTTCGTATAGGTGAACTCCTTGACGCGCGTGATGCGATCGTGCGCGTCGCAGACCTGCGTCCACCGGGGATATTGTCCGCGCGGTGATTTGTTAGCGAAGGGGTTTCCGTTATACATGGCGTCCGCCTTTCTCCGAAACATCACGCATCAGGCTCTGTGAGTTGAGGTTGTCGCCCCACTTATGCGCTCCAGCTTTCGCCGCCTTCAGCCCACGCAGCTCGGCGTAGTCTTCGAGCATAACCTGCAAGGCGTCGGGATCCTTGGTGACGGGCAGCAGGTGCGTGTGCAGACGCACGCCGACGCCGTCCTGGGCCCACCAGCCGACGTAGTGCTGCCCGGAGGCCGTGGCGAGCACGCCAATGGTCCGCGGGCCGTCGTGCGGCGTGTTCCAGATGAACGTGGCACCGTGGAAGGTCTGTTTCGGTTGAGCATCTGGGCGCTCGTCCGGAGTCATTTTGAGGACCTTCGTATGGCAATTGATGCAGAGGCTCGGTTTGACAGAGCCGTCCCATTTGGTGCTATAGATCCACGATTTATCAGCGAAGTTGGGAGGGTTCTGGCCGCAGAGCGCCTTGCCCTTCCTTCCCTTCGAGGCTTCCAGGAGGTGGGCCTTCCCCGCGTGTTCAACGCAGAGAATCTTCCCGTACATTTCTTCGGCAGTTTTGAATTTTCGCATGTTCCTTTTCCTCTGTTGGCTAGATCAGCCGCGCATTTTCAACTTCTTGGGCGGCTCGCTCGATAGACTTCATCCGTTCGAGAGCAATGCCGCTCAGGTGTTTTTTCTTCATCTCCGCCAGCAAAGCCAGCAGTTCCCTTTCCGCTCGGTCCAAAAGTAATGCTTCGATTTGTGTGAGGTTCATGTGCGCCCCTTTCCTCAGTGCCTGCTGTAGCGGCCGGCGACCCATTTCCGCATGTCCTTGAGCGTCTCGGTCCACCGCGCCTGGTCGTTGCGCTCGGCGGCGAACTGGTCGAAGATGCCATAGAAGGCGTCGCTGAAGGTCTCCAGCAGGCGCATGCGGCCTTGGAAGCGGCTGACGGCGTCGAGCTGCTCGCTCTGCGGTAGCTTGAGGCCCCGGAAGGCGAAGCTGTCGGCCTCGAGGCCGCAGGTCCACATCTCCTTTCCGCGCGCGAGCGTGATCTTGGCGCGCTGGAGCTTTTTCCCCGCCAGCAGGGCGGACTTGGCCTCGGCGCTGACGCGCGGCTCGCCCTTGGCCAGCCGGACCGTATGCGCGCCGCCGCCTTCCATCACAAAGGACAGCGGCCCCTCGATCATCAGGCCGAACTCGCCCAGATCGGGCAGCTTGACCAGGGCGCGCCGGGCCTCGGTGATGAACCAGAACCAGGTCAGGAAGTCATGCCCGACGCGGTCGCTGACGGGTTCGCCCATGGCCTCCGGCGAGAAGCACGCGAGATTCCACTGGCGCACGTCGATCTTCCGGCGCGCGGCGGCGACCTCGGGCGTCATCGGCACCGGAGACAGGCCAACGGCCTGGCTGAAGTGCTGGGCGAAGTCCTCGGCCTGGGCATCGGAGAGCGCACTGGTCCACAGCCGGTTGCCGTAGGGCTCAACGACGAACTGCTGCGCCTTGAGCTGCGCCGGCATCGTCGGCAGCAGGCGCGAGGTAACGCTCTGGCGGATGTCACTGCGCGCCCGGGCGCTCAGGCGCTCGAAACCGCTGGCGGCAAGCTGCGCCAGCTCTTCCATCTTGCACTCCGTCCGGAACAGCGCGGACGGAATGACGCGACCCGCGACGACGAAATCCATCAGGAGATAGCCGCCGAAGTGCGCGGTGTCATCGGTGAGATTGCGGTCCAGCAGGTGCCGGTTGGTGACCCAGCCCGCAATATTCCCCTCGCCGAGCGTGTCGATCGGGGGGAGCGCTTTCTTCTGGAAGAGCGCTACGCAATTCTCCGGCAGCTCCGCCGGCATCAGAAACATCCGCATACTGATCGAACCTGACTTGAACGAACTCATGGCCTGTCCTTTGTTGTGGTTTCACCGCATTTCGAACAAAAATTCACGCCGCGGGGGTGGCTTTGAAAACTGCTGGCCGTCGCGCGCCCAGCCGGCCTGCGTGGCGTTCTGGCGGACGGTCCGCAGGCGGATCGCGATGCACCGGATGCGGCTTTTAAGGCTGTGCATGTAGTGGTTGATTTCTTCGGCCGATTCCGGCACGAAATATCCGCTGGAGCCGGCGCACAGGGGAAAGCCGAAGTCGCCCAGCCGTGTCTCCAGGAGCTGCTCCGCAGCGCGGCGGTTGGGTAGGCCGGCCAGCTCGACCAACTGCTCGAGCGGCACGGCCGAGGCCTCGCCGATCCTGTCCTTCAACAGATCGCGCACCCGGGCAAAGTCGTTTTCATCCACAGATTTCACGGATTCACACAGATTTTTTCCAGCGATCAATCTGCATCTCACCACAGATGCAGATGGAGTCCGGGGCGTACAGAACGCAGCCGACGTTGTGGCGACCAGTGGCCCATTTATTGGAACCGATGGTGGATCTGCGGACGTTGGGGCGGGAGCAACCTTCGAGGCATCGGAGTTGGCCAAAAATGAATTTACCCAGCCTACAAACCACCCTATTTCAGGAACAGGGTAGAGCTTTTGCATATGCGTTTGCGCCCACTTCCGCGAAGTTTCCCATTCTGCGTCCAGTTCTTGTTCGCGCTTCGATTTTACCCGTCCGCCTTCGATGTTCGGCGTTGGATGTTCGGTGTTCGATGTTCGCTTCTCTTTCACGCGGCCGCTCCCTTCGGCACGGCGTGGCGGAGGCGGTCCTTGATGGCCTCCAGGCACAGCAGGCCGGCGTATTTCGGCACCTGATCCCACTGCAGGAACCCCTCGTGCAGGATGCCTGCCAGGTCCTTGCCGGCGGCCTTCCGGATGATCCCGGCGAGGTAGGTCTCGTTCCGCTCGTCTTCGGGCAGATAGTCCACGAGCAGGGTCCACCAGCGCTCCATGGTGTAGCGCAGCCGGCTGTTGATCATGCCCTCCGTCGGCAGCTTGTCGCGCCAGTAGGTACGGATCACGCCGGCCGGCGCCGCGACGATCCCGGCATCCACGCGATCAAAGAGCAGCGTCTCGAGCCAGCCCATGGTGCGCTCGAAACTAACCTGGTCGAGCAGTTTGCTGCTGCGCACGCCGGCGGCGCGGTCGAGCAGATCCCGGTAGGTAGGGTCGTCGAGCTGCGCCCAGCGCTTGTACTTCTGAATCGTGACGATCTGCTTGCGGTTGATGATGGCCTTCATGGGTGCCCTCTGTCCGATGCTCAGTTAAAACTGCCGAACCGCGCGCGCAGCTTCGAGAGCGCGCGGTGCTCGATCCGCATCACGGCGTCGCGTGTCAATGGCCGCTGGTATTGGCCGGTGGCGTTGAGCAGCGCCGCCGTCTCGTCCAGCGTCAGCGGGATGCCCTCCAGCGCCTTCCCGGCGCATGCCGCGAGCGTCGCGCCGTCGTCCGTATTGCCCCAGTGCTTCATGCTGCTCGTGCTCATCGTTTTTCCTCCGCTCAGTTCACGCCGCCGAGCTTGATCACGCGCCAGTTCGACGCTTCCGCGCTCAGTGCCGGCGGCCGCCCCTGCAAAACAACCTGGAGCGTGGCCGCCTCCCAGTAGACGAGGTCCACCCGGCCCGTGGCCGGGTGGTGCTTGGCGTAGGCTACGCCGACGAGTGCGCAGCCCTGGCTCATGGCGAGTTCCCGTCTTGCGCGCGCAACTTGGCGACGAGCACCTCGCGCAGCGCACGCACCGCCGCCACGGCCGCGGCAGGCCGCGGCGGCATGAAGACCAGCTGCTCGATCCGCTTGCCGCGATACGTGCCGACGTGCAGCCACTTCTTCTGCACCGTCTGGCGGTCGGGGTCCTGACTTTGGCAGTTCATGGCTGCGCGGGCTCCGTGGGCACGTTCACCTGGGCGATGTCGAGCGGGATCAGCTCGAAGTCGCTCTGCGTGTCTTTCCGCCGGTAGAACCGGCAGTGCGTGCGGCTGGATTGCACGGTGATGGACTCCCGGATCAGCGCCATCGCCTTGAGCCATTTTTCGCCCTTGATTTCGAGCTTGGTAAGGCGCAGGACCTCGCCAAAGCGCAGTCCGCTGTTGCGGGCGTTCCGGAAGGCCTTGTTGACCAGCGTGACCAGGTCGTGGTCCACGTCCTTGGTGCGCTCGGCGAGCCATTCGTTGAACAACTGCTGGGCCAGCAGCAGGCGCTCGTCGAAGGCCAGCGTCTCGCTCGCCCTGCGCTCGATGCGCAGCGTGCCGTCGAAGCTGGTCAAGATGATGCCGTTCTTTTCGCCGCCCAACGTGACGCCGTATAGCTCGGCCGTCGCGCGCTGGAATTTGGCGATCTCATACAGGCATTTCGTCTTATGCATAGCCAAGGCGGCGCTCAGCTTCTCCGCGTCTTTGGTCAACCGGCGCACCAGGCGATCGCGCGCCTTATCGATCGCCGGCACGTAGGCCGTGGGGATCGCCTGGCCGGACGAGTCGATCATAGAGGTTTGCTTTTTCATACGGCCACCCCTTCCGGCAGCCGGACGTTCGCGCCGCGCTCGGTCGTGCGGGCCTTGGTTCCAAAGTCGTTGGTGATGATGTGCTCCGCGAACACGGCGTCTTCCCGCGGCGCCGGCTGCACGATCGCGCGCAGCCGCAGCCGGTCGATGTGCCGTTCCATCTCGCCCAGGTCGGGCAGGTTCAGCCGGGACTGCGTGACCCAGTTCTGCGCGTGCATGAACACGCTCATAAGCTGCTCGTCGCCCAGCGTCCGGACCTCGTCCAGTTGTGCCGAGCCGAGTTCCGCCTCGCACAACTTGATCAGCCGTTCCACCAGCTGCAGCTTGCGCAGCGCCCGCGTGCGATAGAGCACGTCCACGTGCTGGTTCTGCGGCTCTGCCCGCCGCCCCGCTTCCGCCCCCTTCACCGCTTTCTTTTCGTCGTTCATGGTTGTCCTTTTTTCTGCTCTGAATTTCCGCTTTCCGCCCTCTGCTCTTTATTTCTGCTCTCTGCTTTCAGCTTTCTGCTTTTCCTCTATTTCTCCTCACTGAATTGGTATCTCCCCTTTCGCCTGGCATGGGCAGCTCCCAGGTGCCGCTCGTCTAGCTTCTCGCCGCGGCGCTTGGCCAGCGTGCCGGCCTGGCGCAGCAACTCGAACAGCACGCCGAGTTTCCCGGGCTCGTTGGCGATCTTGTGGGCCAGCGCGATCAGGCCCGCGCTCGCCTCGCCGCCTGTGGCGCCGGGTCGGTGACCCGGCCTACAAAACGCCTGGCAGATCGCCCGGCATTCCTCGCGGCGCACCGCCTCGGGGATGTAGAGGACGTCGGCGATGCGGCCGGTGAACTGTTCCAGGTAGTCGCGCAGCCAGCCGCTGTTCATCTCCTGGGCAAAGCTCGGCGTGACCACCAGCCCGATCGGGCAGCCGGTGACGTCGTGCAGCCGGCGGATGAACTCCAGCTGGATCGGCCGGTGCTCGGCGCGCTTCGTGGGGATCAGGCGCATGATTTCGTCCAGGATCAGCATGCGGCGCCGGCTGAAGCTGGCATAGATGGCCTCGCGCAGCTCGAACGTGTTGCGCTTCCGGTGCTGGCCCGTGCTCTTGGCGATCTCCAGCAGCAGCGCGCGCAGCCCGCCGGTCTCCGGGCAGTCCACATAGATGGTGCTGCCGTGGTTGTTCTGGCGCTTCCACTCCAGCGCCGCCGCGGTCTTGCTGCGGCGGCTGGGTGCGCAGACCATCACCATGTGGCCGCCCTCGATGTCTCCGGCCTTGGCGTAGTCCAGCAGGTCGAAGATCTTCTTGGTGACGGGCGTTTCCACGAAGCCGCTGTCGGCGTTATCCTCGGCGCGGCGCCGCAGATCGCGGACCAGCTCCATGAAGCTGGAGATCTCCGCCTCGTACTTACCGCAGAGGATTTTCCAGACCGTGGACCAGGTGCTGTCGAGCAGCTCGCACAGCCGGCTGCGCGAGTTGCCCAGTTCCGTGCGCGTATAGGTGGCGAGCCAGAGCAGATCGTCCTGATCCTTCTGGGCGTAGGCCACGATCGCGCGGGCGATCGTGTTGTCGGCGATCGAGAACACGTCGGCCGACGAGGCGCCGGTGCCTTCGATATCCGTGGCGCTGGCGTCTTCGTGCTCGCTCACAGCCCGCCCTCCAGCCGCTCGGCGACCGCGTCCTGCGGCGCCGGCAGCTTCGCCGCCGTGGCCGGCCCGATGCGCAGGTTCCACTTCTGGCGGCCTTCGACCTCAGTGACCGAGATGACCGACGCCATGCACGCGCTGCGCACGCACCCGGTGACCACGACACGGTTGATGCTCGCCTTGACCGTCTCCGCTTCGCCCCCGCAGAACGGACACGGCAGCAACGTCTCCGCTCCGGCTGACTTCTGTCCTCTGTCCTCTGTCGTCTTCTTCAGCGTTTCCTTTTTCATGTCCCTTTTCCCTTTGTTGTTCCGGCTTCAGGCCGGAAATCAAAACGGCAAATTCTTCTGGTCTTGCTCGATCAGCGCGAGCAGCTCGGCGTCGCCGGCGTCCAGATCCTGCGCGCCGCCTTCGCCCTGCAGGCGCTCCGCGGTGTCCTCGCGCAGCGCCGCGTCGAGTTCGTCGGCCAGCTCCAGCTCAGCGGCGGTCGCGGGCACGGCGGCCGGCTGCAGCGTTCTTCCTCGCCCCTCGCCCCTCGCCCCTTCTTCCGCCGCGGCCGCCGCCGGCAGCTGGAACACGTTCTGCGCCGCATCGCCGTTGACCGTGGCGGACCAGCGGCCGAGCCCGCGCTGCTCAGCGCTCGCGCGCTTGCTTTCGTTGATCTGCCGGCGCTGCAGCTTCATGCCCTCGCGCAGCTTCTCGATCGTCTCCGGCGTGGCGTTTTCCGTGCCCGCGATCAGGCCCGGCAGCCGCTCGACCTCCTGCGCCGGACCGATCTCGCGGCCGTCGGCGGTGAAGATCCACGCCTGCGCGATGTTGTCCGGATCCACCTTGACGCGGACCGCGGCGCCGCTGCCCATCAGCCGCCAGAGCTGCTCGCTCCGGTACCAGCGGTTGAGCGCGCGCACCATGCCGCCGCGCATCACCTGCCGCGTGCCGTGGACCTCGCGCAGGAACGCCTTGTAGATCTCCAGCGGCTCCAGCGCCGCGCGCAGGGGAATGCCGGCGGCCGCGCGGACTTCCAGCGGGCTCTTGCCCTTGAGGATCTCGCCCTGCCCGGGCGTCTGGTGATAGATCGCCGCCAGCCACTGGGCGAATGCCGCGGAAAACTGCTCAAGCGTCGGCAGGCTCTCCGGGTGGTTCCAGGCCGCGTCCGCCGTTTCCGGCCGCGTCGTCGGGTTGCTGCCGCGGTAGGAGTCCCAGAGCTTGGAGAAGTGCGCGCACAGCGTGCCGAACATCCGTTCGATCAGTTTGGCCCGGGCGTTGTAAGGAATGGCGAAGTGAACCCGACAGCCGAGCTGCGTCGCCACGTTGTCCAGCCGCTTGCGGTCCTCTTCCGAAAGCCGCTCTTCTCCGGCTGACTTCTGTCCTCTGTCCTCTGACCTCTGGGATGCCTTCAGCGCCGCCTGATAATCCTTGCCGTTGTCGATATAGAGATGCGCCGGCGGGCGCCGGCCGTTCTGTTCCAGAGCCACGCGCAGCGCGCGCTCGATGCTGTCGCGGTTCGGACTGATCGTGCGGATGACGTACCCGGTGTAGTAGAGGCTGCCCCAGTCCATCCACGCCGAGATCCACGGACGCATCGCGCACCACTTGCCCGTGGTGGGATCCCAGACGCGGACCGCGGCGTCGAAGATGTGGTGATCGCTGAACCAGCATTCGTCCACGCGCGGGGCCTCGCGCATAATGTAGCCGGCGACGTTGTTCCGGAACCATTCTTCCCCGTGGCGCGCGATCAGGACCGCCTTGTGGTCCGTGAACTTGTCGTAGTAGTGCTGCACTTGGCCGATCGTCGGAACCTGGTCCGCCGCTCCGCCGCCGTGGTGGAAGGCGATGCCGGCCAGCTTGTGGGCTTCGCGGAGGCTCAGGCAGTTCGGGTGCTCATAGAAGCGCGCCAGCACGAGCCAGAACGCCGCCGCGCCCGGGCGCGCGTAGGCCCGGCTGCCGCGATACTGCGGAAGCAGCGCGCGCCAGTTTTCCGCGTTCGGCCGCGCGCCGAGCTTGCCGAGCTTGCGGGTCCACTGCCGGAAATTCGTCCAGGCGGTCGTCTCGCCGAGCGCGCTCTGGCCGCCGCGGCCGGCGTCGAGCAGCGCCGGGAAATCCTCCCGCGCGCGCGTTGCCACCATGCTGCAGGCCGTCTGCAGCGGCAGCTTCTTGGCCCGCGCCAGGCCGAACGCATCCGCGCAGAACTGCGCCTTCTGCCGGGCCTCCGAGCACTCCTCCGTCGAGTGCGTCTGCTGCAGCGCCGACTCCACCGCCGCCGTAGCGACCAAGGCGGTGTCGCCATCCGTCCGATCCGCCCTATCCGTCACATCCAGCTCGGCCCCCTCCGCTCCCTGCACGGTCAGCCGGGTGTCGGGGCTGGTGGTCTCCGTGCAGGGAGCGGTGATGGCGGGGTTCGCGCCAGAGGCCGGATCGGCTGTCACCGTCTCGGAGTTTTGTGCCACGGCCGCCGAGGAACAGTCAGCGGCCGCAGCGGTGCAATCTCGTGTTTCCTGCTCGGGCTTCGCGGTAAGTGTGGCGGGCAGTTCTTCCAGGGTGAGCGTCGCCACCCGCCGGTCTACAGGTTCGATGCCTGCACCCATCTGGAAGCACGGCAGCTTCACGTGCGCGCACCTTTTGTTTTACGGGCGAAGCGGCTAGACTTCCGCGCAGAAGGAGCGGCACATGAAAGTGAACGAAGTTTGGGAACAGTTGCTCGACGTGAAGGCTGCGCTGCAGCGCTGCGAGATAAACTGGCGCAAGGCGGTTTCTGACCTGGAGAAAGAAGTCGCTGTACTCCGCGAACGAATCGAGCATCTGCGCGGACCGGCGCTCCAAAAGCAAAGGACCGTGAAATCCCGCGCACGCCGATCATGACGTCCAGGGCCTTGGAAATCTCGCGGATCAAAAGCTTATCCGGAGTTTGGGAACTCACCAGGGCGCGCAGATGACCGAGCGCGTAGATCGCGTTTTTTATCCGGTTATGGAGCACCAGCGGAGAAGGCGGACGCAACTTCAAACCCACGAATTTCATGGCGTCACCTTTTTGGTCTGCACTTCGTAGCGGATGGCGGAGGCGATGTCCTCGAGGTTCTTGGCGGCGCCGAGCAGGTCCTTCGAAGAACACTCCGCAGCAGAGATCCTCCGGATGTGCGCGTTGATGTAGTCCACCTCCCGCTTGATCTCGATCTGTCCCCGGCACTTCGGGCTGTCGAGCCCGGCCATCAGTTCCGCCGGCGTCGGCATTTTTCCGTAGAACAGAAACGTCAGCTGCTTCT
>Ga0073936_10008391_pt1 | contig 13133 bp, 12 predicted proteins | sample AliMusrvi5mmetaG_FD_87041 | JGI IMG/M metagenome (GOLD analysis project Ga0073936, IMG submission 87041) | Freshwater lake bacterial and archeal communities from Alinen Mustajarvi, Finland, to study Microbial Dark Matter (Phase II) - Alinen... | ecosystem: Environmental > Aquatic > Freshwater >... | reverse complement strand
CTTCCATACAACACCGCCGCCAACATCACCGACTCAAAACTTGCCGGTCTAAAATATTTTAACGCCAAAAAAGTAATATCGTCACGTAGCCCAGGAATCTTATCAATCGTTTGTTTTAGACGCTCTGGTGAAGCCGTGTAATCATCAAGTTTGATCCTTAGTTCCGTTATATCTCTTAGACAGTCTTGTCGGTCCAAGACTACCGCCAGCTGAAAATATCTATGTTTTTCAAACCGTTCGTCTATATCTACCGGCACTAACTTTTTTACGTCAGCCACCATTGCCTTTATTTTATCCCCTAATAGTAGATCAAGGGTTAAGATGTCGTGCCAATAGCGGTATAATTTACTATCTGCCGTCAGTAGTCGGTAAAATTATATTGATATATGCAAAAAGAAGCTAAAGCCCGAATAAAAATCAATAAGTTACTTGAAGACTCAGGTTGGCATTTTTTTGACGATGATAGTGGCAAGGCAAATATACAAGTAGAACCCGGAATTAAGTACTCAGAACTTGGCGATGATTTCGAACACGAAAAACATGGTTTTATAGATTTCTTATTATTAGATCAAGATGGTCGCGCCCTAGTTGTGGTCGAAGCCAAACGTGAATCAATCGACCCACTTTCCGCCAAAGAACAAGCCAGAAACTATGCCAGAAATGTCGGCGCCCGATTTATCATTCTTTCAAATGGCAACATTCATTATTTTTGGGATACCAAGCATGGTAACCCTGACACTATTTCGCGTTTCCCCACCCAAAGTTCAATCACTCAGTACGAAAAATATACACCGAATCCAATTGAACTTGCCCAGACCAAGGTAGATGAAAATTATATCGCCGAAACACAATTGCCAGGGTTTGCCAAAGACCCAGCTTTTCAAGATGAGTCAACAAAATCTTCTTATTTGAAAAAAAATAATCTTAAACAACTTCGTCCCTATCAAGTAAAAGCAGTCGAAGCACTTCAAGAATCAGCGAAAAATGGCAATCAGCGTTTTCTTTTTGAAATGGCCACCGGCACCGGCAAGACTCTGATTTCGGCAGCAGTCATTAAATTATTTCTAAAATCTGGCAATGCCAGACGAGTATTGTTTTTAGTTGATCGCCTAGAACTCGAAGACCAAGCACAAAAAGCCTTTGTTCAATATCTTGGTAAAGATTTTAGATGCGTAGTTTATAAAAACAATCGCGACTCTTGGCAAAACGCCGATATAGTGGTCTCAACCATTCAGACTTTTTTAGCCAATGACCGTTACAAGAAAGAATTTTCACCAACCGATTTCGAACTGGTAATTTCTGACGAAGCCCATCGTTCGATTGGTGGCAATAGTAGAGCCGTCTTTGAATATTTTGTTGGTTATAAACTTGGTCTAACTGCCACACCCAAAGATTACCTAAAAGGTTTTGATGCCGAAGGTGCCGACACTCAGAGAGAATTTGAGCGCCGACTACTTTTAAGCACATACAAAACTTTTGGATGCGATTCGGGTGAACCGACCTATCGGTACGATTTAGTAGCCGGAGTTAGTGACGGATTCTTAATCAATCCGATAATAGTTGATGCCAGAACTAAAATCACCACCGAACTGTTGTCAGAAAAAGGTTATGCCGTTCACACGACTACCGACGAAGGAGAGAATGTAGATGAAGTGTTTAATGAAAAACACTATGAAAGAAAGTTCTTTAATGAAGAAACTAATATTGCTATGTGTAAGGCATTTATTGATAATGGATTATTCGATCCAGTAGCCAAAAAACTAGGCGTTCCTATGTTTGGGAAGTCTATTGTCTTTTGTGTTTCCCAGAAACACGCCGCCAGAATCACCAACATTTTAAATCGATTTGCCTTTGAAAAATGGCCAGAACTTTATAGCGAATCCGATTTCGCCATGCAAGTCAGTTCACAAGTCCAAAGTGCCCAACAAATGACCATCAATTTTTCTAATAACCTTTTGGGTGGCAAAACCAAACAACCCGATGGTTATGACACTTGTAAAACACGGGTTTGTGTTACGGTTGGAATGATGACCACCGGTTATGATTGTCAAGATTTATTAAATATAGCCCTAATGCGTCCAGTTTTTAGTCCATCCGACTTTGTCCAGATTAAGGGCCGTGGCACTAGAAAATATCTTTTTGAATTAAGGGACTATACCAACAATGACGCAACTTCGATTGCCAAGGAGAAATTTAAGTTCTTCGACTTCTTTGCCACCTGTGAATATTTTGAAGACGAATTTCAGTATGACGACAAAATCAAATTACCTACAATAAAAAAGGTTGACGAGTCCGAAGTACCAACTAGCAATGGTTCAATACAAGGCGAATTTATTGATGAAAACGGTCATAAAGTATTTAGGGGGCCAATTGATATTGCCACTCCCGATGAAGTTGTCTCTGTTGCCGAAACACCAATCGGTGCCGATGGAATGCGAATTGACCGCGAAGGATTCAAACGTGCAGTTGAAGAAGATATCCTAGGTAATACCAAACTAAAAACCCTGTGGGAAAACGGTGATACTCAAGAAGCCGAAGACCTTGCCAAAAAAGAAATTTTTGACAAACCAAAATATTTCCTTAACTTGGATAAAATCCGCAAGATATTCAATGTTGATCGCCGCGTCACAGTCAGAGAGTTCTTACAAGTAGCTTTTGGCGACAAAGAAACCTTTGAAATGAAAGATGACTTACTTGAATCAGAGTGGCAAAAATTTATGGACATTAACGATGTCGATCAAGAACACTATCAACCAGTTAAGAACTTTTTCAAAGCCTACATTGTTGATGAGGAAGTCCGCGATATTGTCAAAAGCAATCAACCAGCACGATTCTTCAACTGCCAATCGTTCGACTTTGAAGACTATCAAAAGTTGAACGGGTTTAAGACAACAGTCCCTCAATACGTTCAAGATTATGCCTACCAATTAACCAACCTATAAATTATGAATACTGAAACTAAAAGACATATTGATTCTGCCCGACAAGTTTTGGTTGGTGTCGTCCCAAATCCAACGTCACAAATTGATCAGATTACCAACGCCTTGATCTACAAGTTTATGGACGACATGGATCAAGCGGCCATTAAAGCCGGTGGCGATTCATCATTTTTTGTCGGTGACTTAGAAAAATATGCCTGGACACGATTAATGAACCCGAGACTTGGTAACCAAGAACGAATGAACTTGTATTCCGAAGCCCTTCTAAAATTTTCCGAATCAAAACAATTACCAGAACTTTTCCGTGGTATTTTTAAGTCAGCTTTTTTGCCATATCGTAGTCCGGAAACACTGGGTATGTTTCTAAAAGAAATAAACTACTTTGATTATTCCCATCCCGAAGAACTTGGTAATGCCTATGAGTACTTATTGTCAATTATGTCTAGTCAGGGTGACGCTGGTCAGTTTCGGACACCGCGCCACATTATCGATTTTATAGTTGAAGCCGTTAATCCGACCAAAGATGATAAAGTTCTTGATCCCGCTTGCGGTACGGCAGGGTTTTTGATTAGCGCCTATAAACACATCCTTAAACAGCACGACGGCGTTGATGACCCAGATAAAAAAGAAAAACCACTGACACCTGATCAAAGAAAAAATTTATTTAACAACTTCGAAGGTTACGATATTGATCCCGGAATGGTTAGAATCGCCGAAGTCAACATGTATCTACACCAGTTCAAAAACCCCAAGATATTTCAATATGACTCACTATCAATGGAAGAGCGATGGAATGATAAGTTCGACGTCATCATGGCGAATCCGCCATTCATGTCGCCAAAGGGTGGTATCAAACCACATACTAAATTTAGTATCCAATCAAGCCGAAGCGAGGTGTTGTTCGTTGACTACATTATCAATCATCTTCGACCAAAAGGTCGCGCCGGTGTCATTGTTCCTGAAGGAGTAGTATTTCTACCCGGTAATGCTTATAAACAATTGAGAAAAAACTTGATTGAAGATGGTTTGTATGCAGTTGTTTCATTGCCAAGTGGCGTATTTAATCCGTACGCAGGAGTTAAAACAAGTATTTTGTTGTTTGATAATGGAATATCAAAGAAGTCTGAACATATTTTATTTATTAAAATTCAAAACGATGGATTTGACTTAGGAGCACAGCGACGACTAGTTACAGGAAGCGATTTACCTCTTGCACTTGAAGTATTACTTAAATACAAAAAACATCACGATTCAAATGGCAAAACGTCTATCACTGGTTGGCCAGAAGGCGAAAATCAAATTGATACTTATCCGAATTGTTTCTTTGTTTCAAAAAAAGAGATTTCTAAATCTGGTGATTACAATTTAATCGGTGATCGATACCGCACAACAATAGACAACCCTAATAATAAGTGGCCTATGGCAAAGCTGAAAGATTTAATAACGATTAACTTTGGTGAAAGAATCACAAAAAGTAAAGACAGAGGGACAAAATACCCAGTATACGGAGGGGGTGGCGAAAGTTTTAGAACTGATAATTTCAATAGAGAAGATGAGTATGTAATTTCGCGTTTTGCAATGTCAGAAAATTGTGTTCGATTTGTTAGAGGTCAGTTTTGGATGATGGATTCCGGTGGAACATTTTCGATAAAAGAAGAATATCAGGCAAAAATTAATAAAGATTTTATAGGTAACATTTTATTAAGCAAACAACAGGATATTTTTAGATGTGCACGAGGTGGAGCCCAGAAAAATCTTAACAATGAACAATTTTACGAAATAACCATACCCTTACCACCAATAGAGGTTCAAAAGAAAATTATTAATGAAATCGACAGTATCCGGCAAGAAAACATTAAATTGTTTAGTCAGATTGAATCTAATAAAGAGAAAATTAATAAGAAAATAGGGGAGGTGTGGGGAGAATGATATGGCAGTCATGGATTATGTACTGGTAGTATTCGGCCATAAAGATATTTTTAATTCTAGCGGATTGTCTTTTGATGAGGTTGTTGAGGAGGTAAAGAAATACAATTTTTACGCAATATCCGAGGTAATATCTAAAATTTCACTTAGACTGTTTTCTGGTGGCGCATTTTCCCGACAGTCCCAAGGTGAATTGATTCAAAATATTTTCGCAAATAGCCCGGAAACGATTGAGGCAATAAGTCGTTATTCCCTAAGTATTAAGCACCCGCCAGTGGTCTTTATCGAGCAGACGATAAAAATACTACAGCTATTGGCTCTCTTATATTCGCCAAGGTCTGGTGGCGAAGTGATACCGCAACAGAAGTTGGGAGATATAGGTAATTTAGTTTTAAGCTTAACTGATTTTGCCATGCCGCAAGATGAGAGCTGGAAGGAAATCAGAGAACACTGGGTAAAACAGTTTTACTCTCAAAGCGAGGAGAGATTAATATATCGGCTCGCGCGGTATCAAATCTTTTTTAAAAAATTACTGACGAGAACAAACCAATTAAATTTTGAAAGTAAGTTTGTGGAGGCGACAGGCGGTGTATCCTTTTCAACCTATACCATGATTACTTTTTTCCTCTTGGTTAAGTGGATAAATGTTAGAGGTAAAAACCCTAACATAGGCAATGATTGGTTAATCTGTAAAACCAAATATTTCCAAGATACAAAGTTGGCTATAGACGAAATTGATAAAGTTCTAAGTTTGCTCGAACTACCGGTTGATAATTTTAAAAATTACTACGACGATTTAAATCGGGTGTTTGCCTTTGAGACAAAAAATATCGCCTACAACTTTCTTTTTTTTGAAAAAAGGCCGTTGGTACCAATCGGAGAAGGTTGTTATGTTTGCCCGTCTCCGTATAGTTTGATGGATAAAGCCACTGATGGGGTTTACTGGATACTAGAGGAATACCTCCGGGATAAAAATGCAAATTTACATAATACTTTACCAATGATATGGGGAGACGTATTTGAAGAATATATAAGTGATAGATTTGAAGGAATTTACGGTAAAAAAGCGACAAATAGAAAAGTTGATATATATGGAAAAGGTGAAATTGATACCCTTTGTATTGGTAGTAAGTTGATTCTTGTTATTGAATCGAAATTCGCACACTGGAAGTATCGCGCCAAGGTAACCGGTCTCAAGACAGATATGGAATCCACTTTAAAACAATTATTTTCAAAAAAGAAGGGCATTGGCCAATTAAATTCGAATATACAGAATATGTTAACTACCAAACTCAATTATGATGTTAATAAAGACAATAATAAAATATTGCCAATTTTGGTTGTTGGAGAGCCCATGCCAATGGACGCTTTAAACAGAAATTTGTACGAGAGTTTTGCAAAATCAGAAGAAGCTTGGATTAAGTTTGACAATAGGGTTTTACCTCCAATAATTTTAGATGCAGAAGAAGTGGAAATGATTGAAGGTATTGGATCATCAGATTTGAATTTGGCAGAGAGACTACTTTGTGGGTACTCTGAAGTGTTCAAAAAAAAGAACCCAAGGGGGGCATATTCTAATTCGGATACTTTTAAAAATTATTTGTTTGGGCATTTAACACCACCTTTCCCAGTCAACTCCCTACTCGACAAAACATTTAAACAGATGAGTGATGTTGTCACGTTAAAAGCTTTTCCTTCCTCCAGTAAAACGACGGGGTAGGCGGTAGTGATATCCTGTAAGTATGATCGATAATAATCTTAATAGCGTTGATCCGGAACTTAAGAATGTAATTGAATTTGTTATAAAAACCCAAAAGGCATCGGCCACATTGATACAGCGACACTTCAAGCTTGGGTACGCACGGTCAGCTTACCTACTCGATCAACTTGAAGATTATGGTGTTGTCGGCCCAGTTAGAGGAGCCCAACCCCGCGAGATATTAGTTAAATCGCTCGATGGATATATCATTAATGATTTGCCAAAGATAAACCTCCCAATTGCCGGCGCACCTGTATTGAAATGGAAAAAGACAGTAAAGCCCGATAGTGGGTTTATCGTAAATCTAGGTAAAAACGAAAACAAAGAAACGATTACAGTTGATTTAGAGAAGTACAAAAACTTGATCTTAGTCGGTTCACAGCTAACAGCAATTAGCGAATTGACCAACCAGATTATTGCTCAAAAGGTAGTTGAAAAATCACCAGACGACTTAAAGCTTATTGTCGTTGACGGGTTTATTAATCAGATTGACTTACCACCAGGAGCACCACACCTATTGACGCCGATTATCAAAGATAATCAAAAAATAATGTCGGCTTTGAAATGGCTACAAATGGAGATTGTTAATCGATTGAGAAAAGATGATACCAAAGATAAACCGGAAATATGGCTAATTATTAACGGATACAACGTAGTTGATTATAGTTTTTATGAAGACAAAGAAGTAATAAGTCGAATACTTAGCCAAGGATGGAACGCAAAAGTTTACAGCCTGATGACATTTGACTATCTCGGGCCAAATTTCAAAAAGGAAACACTAGCTAATATCGGAGCCAAAGTGGTCTTCCGGCCAACGACCCGACAGATGGCAAGGAGTAGTGGCATTCCCGAATCGATAAAGCTTGCCAGTCCAAATGAGGCAATTTTAGATACAACATTTGAGGGTAAAACAAAATTTACCATCAATAAGAAAGATATTAAGGGTGATTATAAGGAAACATTCGAATAGTTTATATTTTACCTACAGCTTTTCTGTTGGCGTGTATTTTTTTGTGTTTGGCTTCTGATATCACCCGAGTATTTTTGGCAGTGGTCTTACCACCTTCGGCCACAGCTTTCACATGATGAAGCACTTTCCCTTTTGGTAGTTTCCCAGTGGGATACCCCTTTTTAATAATTACTTGTTTAACCTTTTTCGGGTCTCTTTCTTTCTTCATAATTTGGTTTAATTTATAACCATCAGCATATTATTCCTAACTGGGAGGGGTTTGCAACCTTGATGTCACGACATTTATTTGTATCAGAGGTAGAATATTGCCATGAATATAAGACAAATCCTCGATGAAATTAATAACATGGCAATTGTCATGCCAGAGTTTCAGAGAGAATTTGTTTGGACACTCGAACAGTCAAAGCAATTAATGGTTTCTCTTTATCGTAACTATCCCACCGGTGGTCTTTTGTTTTGGGAGGCTAGAGGAGAGGATGTGCCAGAGATAAAAAATAATGCCGTAGCAAAAGATAAAATGGGTTTGATAAAAGTCATCTTGGACGGCCAACAGCGTGTTACCACCCTTTATCTTTTAATTAACGGAGAGATTCCGCCATATTATAGTCAAAAAGATATTACTTACGATCCGCGACATCTTTATTTCAACCTTAACACTGGCGAGTTTCAGTACTATATGAAACAGAAAATGGAAGGAGACCCGTTATGGCAAAAGGTCACTGACTGTTTTAATGAAAAACTGGTTAATGCCGTCGACATCATTGATAAGGTAAGCGGTCAAGAGCAAAATATTGATCGGGAGTTATTGAAAAAGGTCAATGAAAATCTTACCAATCTTAGAAGCATTGAACGAGTTGAGTATCCATATCAAACTGTGCCTACCAGTGCCCGCCTTGATGAAGCCATCGACGTTTTTGATCGTGTAAATTCTAAGGGGACAAAGTTGACTGATGCCGAGCTCGTTTTAACCCACGTCACTGGTAAGTGGACACAAGCTAGACGTCAAATGAAAGCCAAAATTGATCATTATGAAACCCAAGGATTTTATCTAAATTTAGACTTTCTTACCCGTTGTATGGTTGTCGCGTTGACAGGGTCGGCACTTTTTAAGAAAAACTCCAAGCTGGATTATGAAGTTTTTACCAGTGAAGACTACACCAATGCCTGGGAAAGGGTTAGTAAGTCTCTCGACTATCTAATTCCGATACTAAAACAGGATGGGTTAATCACCAGTTCCAACGACCTAAGTACTTTGAATGTCATGATCCCAATTATCGCGTACCTATTGGCCAATAAAATTGCACTCACAAACAGTAAGAAATATGGATTTTTATATTGGATGTTTCTGGCTTTGGTCTGGGCCCGTTATAGTGGCCAAACCGATCAAAGATTGGACAAGGATGTATATCTGGCAGTTAACAGTACTAACCCTATCGATGAATTGGTGGATCAAATTGAAGATCAAAGGGGACGCCTAGAAGTCAAAGCCTCTGACCTAGAAGGCCGTGAATCCGGTCACCCTTTGTACCGCATGCTATATGTAGTTACTAAATATAAGAAAGCTATCGACTGGTCAAACGGCGGTAGCATCTATGGCACCATTGGCGATAATTACAGTATTCAAAGCCATCACATATTTCCCCAAGCCGTATTGTATAAGAATGGATTCGACCCGGAAAATCACCTTGATAAAAAGCGGGTAAACGAAATTGCCAATCGGGCATTTATTACTAGAGACGCCAATTTTGACATTACTGATAAGCTACCAATCGAATACCTTCCCGAAGTCGAGAAAAAGTTTAGCAACTCTTTGTCAAAACAATTCATACCGGCCAACAGCGAATTATGGAAGGTCGAAAATTATCAAGAGTTTCTGAAGGCACGTCGAGAATTAATCGCCACCGCCATCAATGAATATTTTGAATATCTAAAAAACACTTACTTAGAACATGATGGCGAAAGTGAGACACCTAATTATCTTGAGCTGATTGAAAAAGGCGAAAGTGATTACGCTGAATTTAAGTCCTCACTACGATGGGATTATCGACAAAATCAAGTTAATAAAGACCTGGAATATGTCATTGCCAAAACCATATCAGCTTTTTTGAACAGCCAAGGAGGTAGATTGTTTATCGGTGTGGATGATAATAAACAAATCTTAGGTCTGGAAAACGATTTCAAAACTCTTGGCGGCAAGATGAGTAAAGATGGTTTTCTTCTTAAACTCGATGAAATCGTAAACAACTATCTCGGTAAAGAGGTTCATCAATATTTGTCCGTCAACTTTGTCAGCGAAAACGGTAAAGAATTTTGCGTTATTGATATATCTCCTAGTAGTTTTCCTGTTTTTTGTAAAAAAGACAGTGGCCAAGAGTTCTATATTAGAGCTCAAGCATCATCAACACCTCTAAACATGAGCGAGGCAATGGAATATACCAATAGTAAATGGGAAAAATAGAGACTAGACCAGATATTGGCTAAACACTTTTTCTACTTCTTCAATTTTGTAATTACCAGGATTGAATCTCACCAGTGGTAAATTGGCCTTTTTGAATAAATCACCCACAAAGTTATCTCTCTCACGTCGTTCGTCTGTGTCATGACTAGAATCATCCAGCTCAATAGCAAAAATGGGGGATTGGGTTTGCCTGTTCACCACCACATAATCCACCGATTTCTGATTAATTTTTCTCAAATAACCCAAGTAATATTTATATTGGCGTTGGTACTCGACGTCAAAAATCTTATCCAACTTCATTTGCGGATAAATGTCGTATTTTTGTCCAAGCACATTTCTCAGTGTTTCGAATAACATCCTCTCCGCCGGCGTCATCAATGTCTTTTTAGTTTTATATGGCAGAGTATCGAACGAACTGCCACTACCTTTCCATTTTTCTACGACATTACCGGCATCCGTACCCCTGTTAAGAAACGCTCTTATCAAAACAACTACGACTATAACCACTAAAACTGAAGTGAACATGACAAATTATGGCACAACCAATATCAGATCGAATGTTTTAATACTAAACTTGTCTGAATCAGGCACGGAAAACTGAAAAAAACAACGAAAATCAATAAGGTGACACTTTATACCATTGGAAGTATAAGTTGAAATATTATTTGTCTCGAACGCCGAGACAATTAGTCCGACTTCAAATCTAGCAATTCTCCCGGTCTCTTTTTTAATGCTAAAGCAATTTTATAGACGACGTAGATTGATGGGCAAGCCTCACCTCTTTCAAGCCGGCCAATATAGTTCCGGTGAACACCGGCTTTAGCCGCTAAATCTTCTTGAGACACATTTCCGCGCTCTTCCTTTACCCTTTCACCAAATTTTTTAAGTAATCCATCTTTAGATAACATCAACCCGATGTTATGGGATTGAACACATTCGGTCTACACACGATAGTGTATAATTTAGTTAGAAATTAAGCATGTTTGGGCAAACCATGAAACAAGTCGATGAAGTAACATTTGATGATTTGAAAATTAAGTTTAAAGAAATGTTTAGGAAGAAGTCGTTCAAGGAATTGTTTGAAGAGGCAAAGACGATGCCGGACGACTGGAAACAGATAGGATCAAATTTTCCCAAAATAGTAAATCCTTTTGGTAAAAAATGTCCTAAGTGCGACTCGAGAAAAATTAAACAAGTGAAACCAACTATATGGCGGAAATTTATGGCTGCAAGTGTAGCCCCTTGGGGTCATCCACCAAAAACTTTAAACGTCTGCCGGGATTGTGGTTTTAGTTGGGAAGACAGATAGAGAATTGCGCCTGTGCCTATACTTGGGAGTTCTAAATCTCGCGCCGTCGCGAGAACTGGTGGAAGAAGATTGCTCTTGACGTCGACTATTTACCGGTGATATATACAAAGATAGTAATCAACAAGTCGATTTTGTGACTAGGCTAGATATAGAGATAGAAGATATATAAATTGATATTCCCAGATTTTACCCGCGCGTTATCGTGTGGTCTTACCAAGCTTTTTGGGTATAACGTACCTAAACAAGTTGATAAAACCATGTCGCAGGAAGCCTGGCCGTTTCAGGTGGGGTCGACGACAAAAAACAAAACGAAACCAAAGTAAACGTTGAAAACCTGGCTCCATTGCATACGGAAGTCGATGAAGTTTTATGAATCTGGCTAAGAACGGCTGGGAGTCCGACAAGATTCGGACGCCAACATTGTCACTTAGCAAGTAAGAACTATAAAACTAATAAAAACACTTCTGGCGCATTGGTGGAGGAAGAAGATAATTATAAGTTCAGTAAGGGGCGAAAGCCAAAACTATGGAAAGTAAACAAGTCAACAAAAACATATCAAATGGAACAACCAAATTGGTTCGGATAGATAATTACTATCACCGACAATTAAAACTCAAGGCCGCAGACGAAGGAGTGTCAATTAAGGCAATACTAGAGGACTCTCTCGCCGAGATTTTTAGTCTTGCACCAAAAGAAAGTTAGAAGCTGCCAACTCTAACAGCTCCAGACCTGTTTTGTTCATTGTATTCTTGAATCCTTCTTGATTCCTGGGCTTCCTCTTCTTTTGTTCTCGCGGGCACTGAAATAGAAAACTGAATCCGGCTCACTTCACTGTTTTCGTTAGTTCCACTCGCCTTTACACCAACGCCGGCACCCAATACTTCAATGAAACCCACTTTTGCTGATCCACTCCCTTCAACCGCATTGGTATAACTTGTAGTTACGGCGATGTCAAAATTCACACCCCCATCTTCAGTTACTTTTACCTTATAACCTCGATTGGTTGCACCGGTAGCAATTACCAGCCCATTATTAATGTCTTTCAAAACATTGGCCACAAATTCATCTAATTTCATAAGTAATTATATCTCTACACGTCACGACAATAGTTTTCAAGGCCAATCTGGAAATCAGAGAAGTGACTACGATGCCGCCGCACGAGCACTAAAACAGATTTTCCGACCAGGGGGGCATCTCTACTTTTCCACGCTAACAAACAAAACGACCTATCACTTCTCAGCTCCAACACCTAAATAATCAACAAATATAATGAATAAACATATAGTTCAACATAGTAGATAATTAGCTACTATTCGCTGTTTATTAGCAGTTAACTCCAACCATATTGAACGTCGGCAATGGTTCATAATGAGTCATGTTGTAGGTTCTAATGTCGTCTAAGACGCAGAGCAAATTATTTATTTTTCTTAAAGAAAGCGTAGAGATGACCCCCAATACTAATTGAGCCTAGTATTAATATCCACATTAACGGATTTTGTAGGTTAAAGATATACATAATTAAGATTCCAACGGCTATTCCTCCAAGACTATGAAGAGTCGCATGATACATAGGATGTTTTTTCATAAAAGCGATTAATTTTTTCATTTAATTAAAGATAACACTTTTCAAGTGTAATAAATTCTGATTTTGTCATCAGGGAGCAAATTTTTTTAGGCATGAATTTTATCCATATAACTCATTAACTCAGACAGAACTCTAACTTTACTAAAACTATAGTAGATTCTCCTCTTCATTTTTCAGTTTTTTATAT
>Ga0073936_10008390_pt1 | contig 13136 bp, 8 predicted proteins | sample AliMusrvi5mmetaG_FD_87041 | JGI IMG/M metagenome (GOLD analysis project Ga0073936, IMG submission 87041) | Freshwater lake bacterial and archeal communities from Alinen Mustajarvi, Finland, to study Microbial Dark Matter (Phase II) - Alinen... | ecosystem: Environmental > Aquatic > Freshwater >... | reverse complement strand
GTAGATGTCGACCTGATAGTAGGTCTCGATCAAAGCGCGAGCCTCCGTGTAGCGCCGCAACCGCATATAGAGGTCGGCCAGACGGAAGTTCGCCTCCGGACTATCGGGGCACAGGGCCAGCGACTGCTTGAAGGCGTACTCGGCTTCAGGAACGAGGCCGCGCGCCGCATACAAGCCGGCGATGGCCGAACGCAACTTGGAAAAAGACTTCTTCGCATCACTGTTGCGGCGGAAGTCCGCTCGGGCCAGGAAGTTGCTCGACAAGGTGTCCCAATAGGCCCGGTCGCGCGCGATGATATCCTGCCAGACCTTGGGGTTGTCCTGAGGCGAAGGCACAGGCTCCTTCTCAAGCTTCATGATAATCCCGGCAGGCGTGAGGTAGGGGTACATCCAGGGGATGACGTAACTCTCCTCCACGTAGAAAGCGTGCTTGTCCTTGTTGTGCTCGAAAATCCATTGGGCCAGGATGCCGTTGATCGTCATGACCCCGCCCACGCCCTGCACGCTAACCCGCCCGTTCTCAATGGTAATGTCGGCACTGGCCGGCATGCGGCCGGACCGGACGTCCTCAACGTATTGCTGGAACGCCCGGTTATTGTCATCCGGGCTAGGGATCCAGATGGGCGCCGGCGGATAGGTGTGATCCCGGTGGAGAAGCTTCCAGCCGAGCTTGAACAAGAACTGCCGCCACTCCGAATACTGGGCAATGGTTTGCGGATGGTCGGCATCCGGCCGGGAGTAGTCGTAGTGATCCCGGATGTAGCTCATGTACGTATTATCGGCCAACGCGTTCTGCGTGATGATGTAAACGTCGGACCGGTCAAAATCCTTGTTCCTGAAGCGATCCTTGGGCGCGACGCGGCTCTCGCAGAAGATCATGTAGGTCGGAACGAACCGGCCCGGGTCGGTGCCGCCGTACAGCACGGTATTCTTCTCCATGGGCGGGTAACCGCCGCCCGGCTCGAACATCAGGTAACCGAACAGGTAGCCGAAATCATGACCGCGCAGGTTGCACAGCTCCCAATTGCGCGTGTAGGTGACACGCGGCAGTGCCATCAATGCCACGCCGAGCACCGCCACGAGAATGGTAGATCCCTTGGGCCCCCGCCAAGCCAGCAGGCTCAGCAGCACGGCGATCCCATACCCGATCAGCATGGCGTAGAAGCCATGCGCGGGCGCGAAGAACTTGATCGTGATTTCCTGTTCCTGCTTGTCCAGCTTGGGGTTGATGATGGTCAGCAGGCCAAGGCTCGTGGCGCCGAACGCGGCCCACACGAACACCATCCAGGCGCGTCCGCGCGGCTTCATCCCCCGCCAGCAGAGCGCCATGGCAACAAGCGATACCAACCCGAGCAGCACCACCGGCCAGGAGTACTGATGGGCCAGCCCCTGCGTGAACACCTTGATCTTCAGGAGAAACTCCTCACTGAAGATATGGGCGGTCTGGACCTTCTCATACTGGCCACGTGTGATGGCGTGCAGGAACCCCTCCTTCGTGGCCGCGTAACCCCAGTTCATCGGCGGGTTCGTCGCGGCAGCCAGCGGCATATAGAGGTAAAACGAGACGCCTAACAGGAACGACCCCGTGCAGGCCAGTGCCCGCTTTATCGCCCACCACCCGGTCGTTCGGCCGACGACCAGCACCACCGCACCGGCAATCCCGGCGGCGATCCCTTGCATGAAAGCCGGATCAGAAGACATCGCTCCCGGCGGCGTCCGTAACCAGGCGAACACAAGCAGCCCCACCATGCCGCTCAGGAGCCCGGCGGCAGCCAGCTCCCAGAAACAGGCCAGGCACGTCATCAGGGTCTGCAGCAGGGGGGCACCCGGGTGTCGGCGCCGCTCCTCGACAAAGGCCTCAAGCCCGACCGCCAGAGCGCCGGCGCCGAAGGGGATCGCCATGACCGCGATCGTCTGGTGATTCGCCAGGCTCAGCCCGAACAACAGCAAGGTCGTATACAGGAATCCGCGACGATACGGCTGAACGATCCACGCAAACAGAATGCAGCCGATCAGAACGAAGGAGAACACGTTGAGCACGCGCATTTCCGAGACGCAGGCCCACAGCCAGACGCCGCGGTTGAATCCGAAGAGCAAGGCCGTACTACAGGCGACCGTCAACGCCAGCCAGTGCTGAAGCCGTTCGGAGACGGCCTCGCTCCAAGGCAGGGAGTGAAGCAACAGGCGCACGCTACGGGTCATCGTCACGGTCATGACGGCGACCGTGAGCGCCCCGGTCACAACCGACAACATGCCGATCCGCCACGCGGGGTTGCCGAACGGCAGGAGCAGGTGACTCCAAACATAGCCAAGAAAGGCCCACAGCGGGTAGCCCGGCGGGTGCGGCACGCCAAACGTGAAAGCCCCGGTCACCAGCTCGCCCGAGTCCTGGAGGGTTACCTCCGGGGCCATGTAGTAGAAGAATGCAAGGCCGGAGAGAAGCCCCATGGCCAGACCGGCCAGCCAGTCTTCGGGCTTCAAGAAATGTCGGACGCTTTCGGTGGGTTCCTCGACGGGCACCGGAATGGCCGCCATGGACACCGGCGGCGTAATGGTCGCTTCGGCGGTCTTTGCGCTCTGCTTCTTTGCCATGGTTCTTCCTTGTCTCCGGGTCACTGGCGCGCCACAGGTACGCGAAAAACGGAGCCATTCCCCCAAGGAAGGCCCATCGTCCCGGGTCGCCTGTCGCACCACCCGTGCGGGCGGCTTGCCCCTTAACGGGCAGAGTCATGAAGATGCACCCCGGCAGAGATCGTGTCAAGCGTTTGACGCCGCGCAACGCAAGGAAGACTCCGATGCGAATGGACAGAACCCTCTCATTTTCCCAGAATGCTCGCGCAGTAAACCGAACCGGTTCGGTTGGCGGATTCCCGGAGGCACAGTGAGCGGATCAGACCAGAACACAAACGAGGCGAAGAACAAGAGGCCACGGGTCTGCGCGACCGTGCTGGATCTCGGCGGATTGCCGGGACTCAGTGAGGCCGAGGCCCGAGCGCGCTTCGATCAGGAAGGCCCGAACGAGCTTCCCGCGCAAAAGAAACGCACGTTGCTGAAGATCGGCCTCGAGGTCGCCCGCGAGCCGATGTTCCTCATGCTCGTCGCGGCGGGCAGCCTTTACCTGCTGATGGGCGAGACGGCTGACGCCCTGATGCTGCTCAGTTTCGTCTTCGTGGTCATGGCCATCACCATCGTTCAGGAGCGGCGCACCGAACGGGCGTTAGAGGCGCTGCGCGACCTGTCGAGTCCCCGGGCCCTCGTCATCCGCGATGGCGTCCATCGCCGCGTGGCCGGGCGCGAAGTGGTACGGGGCGACTTCATTGTCCTCTGCGAGGGTGACCGCGTCCCTGCGGATGGCCTTCTGCGCCGCGGCATCAACCTGGCCGTCGATGAGTCGCTGCTGACGGGCGAATGCGTACCGGTCCGGAAGCTGGCGTCCGCCGAAGCCACGGGCCTCGACACGCCGGGCGGCGACGATCTGCCCTCGGTGTTCTCCGGAACCCTGGTCACCGCCGGACAAGGCATTGCCGAGATCATTGCCACGGGTTTGCAGTCCCAATTCGGCAAGATCGGCAAGGCGCTGGAGCAAATCGAGCCCGAGCCAACCCCGCTGCAGCGCGACACCGGGCGCCTCGTGCGGACCTTTGCCATCGTGGGGCTGATGGCCTGCGCAGTCGTGGTGGTGGCGTTCGCGGTGACGCGCGGCGGAGGCGCCGAGGTCTGGAAGCAGGGCTTTCTCGCCGGCGTGGCGATGGCCATGGCTACGCTCCCCGAGGAATTCCCGGTCGTGCTGACGGTCTTTCTGGCGCTGGGCGCCTGGCGGATCTCACGTAGTAACGTTCTCACGCGAAGAATGCCGGCCGTCGAGACGCTGGGTGCGGCCACCGTGCTGTGCGTCGATAAGACGGGTACGCTCACGCAGAACCAGATGACCCTGCGCCAGCTCGCCACAGCCGGAAGCGCCATCGATCTCGCAACGCTCCACGGCGCCCTCCCGGAAGAGTTGCACAGCATCCTCGAGAACGCGATCCTGGCGAGCAAACGCGACCCCTTCGACCCCATGGAACGGGCACTGCACGTGGCGGGCGACAAGCTGATCAAGAACACAGAGCATCTGCATCCGGGGTGGTCCCTGGTCCGCGAGTACCCATTGATACCAGGCCTGCTGGCGGTGAGCCATGCCTGGGCTACCGGCAACTCCGAGGAAGTGGTGGTGGCGGCAAAGGGCGCGCCCGAAGCCATCGCCGACCTCTGCCATATGACGGCAACGCAACAGGCGACATTGTCGCAGGAAGTGGCGACCCTCGCCTCGCAGGGCCTCCGCGTTCTGGGCGTCGCGCGGGGGATCACAAGCCGGGCCTGCCTCCCCGACGTTCATCACGACCTATCCCTCGAGTTCGTCGGTTTGCTCGGGTTCGAGGACCCGCTGCGCCCGACTGTGCCGGCCGCCGTGGCCGAATGCCAGGCCGCCGGTGTGCGCGTGGTGATGATCACGGGCGACTATCCCGCTACCGCCCAAAGCATTGCCCGTCAGGCCGGTTTTGCCAACTGCGACATGACGATCACCGGCCCCGAACTCGACAAAATGTCGGATGATGAGCTGGCCCGGCGCATTCGCGACGTCCGGATCTTCGCCCGTGTTGTTCCCGAGCAAAAATTGCGCATCGTCAATGCCCTGAAGGCCAACAAGGAAATTGTCGCCATGACCGGCGATGGGGTCAACGACGCCCCGGCACTGAAAGCGGCGCACATCGGCATCGCCATGGGCGGCCGCGGGACGGACGTCGCCTGCGAGTCGGCGGCGCTCGTGCTGCTCGACGACGATTTCTCCTCCATCGTCGCGGCCGTCCGGCTCGGCCGGCGCATTTTCGACAACATCCGCAAGGCCATCGCCTTTATCCTCGCAGTTCACGTGCCCATCGCGGGCTTGTCGATGATCCCGGTCTTCTTTGCCCACTGGCCGCTACTCCTGTTGCCGGTCCACATCGTGTTCCTGGAGTTGATCATCGACCCCTCGTGTTCGCTGATTTTCGAGGCCGAGGAGGCTGAGGCCGACGTGATGAAGCGACCGCCCCGGCGGCCGAACGAGCGGCTCTTCTCGCTACGGACGATCGGGTTCTCGGTCATGCAGGGGCTCAGCATTCTGGTCGTCTGCCTGGGCGTCTTCCTCGTCGCTCGTGCCGGCCATACTGATGAGGCCGCCCGAGCCCTGACGTTCGCGACCCTGGTCGTGGCCTTCCTCGTCGTCATCCTCGTCAACCGATCCTGGACGCGATCGGCTTTTGCCATGTTGCGGGTCCCCAATGCCGCGTTGCGCTGGGTCGTGCTCGGCACCTGCGTGTTCCTCGCCGTGGTCCTGCTCATCCCCGTCGCGCAGCGACTGTTCCACTTTGCCCCGCTTCACGCGCCGGACCTGATCCTCAGCCTCGGCGCGGGGTTGGTGTGCGTCCTCTGGTTCGAATTGGTGAAACTCGCCAAGAAGGCGCGCGCGTGATCGCGGCGTCCGAGACTACACTCGTCAAGGCCGCCCGCCAGGGCGACGTTGACGCGTTTGAGACGCTGGTGACACGCCATGAACGGCGGATCTACGGGCTGGCCCGGCACCTGACCGGATCGGATGAAGATGCTCAGGATGTCACCCAGCAAACGTTCCTGGACGCCATGCAGCACCTGGACGGATTCCGCGAGACGGCGGCGTTCGCCACATGGCTCACGACCATTGCGACGCACGCGGCCCTGAAGGTGCTCCGCAAACGCCGCGGCCTGCCCGTCATCTCGCTCGACGCCGCGACGGAGCCGGACAGCGACGGCCACATCCCCCACCCCGAGTTCATTGCCGACTGGCGCGAAACCCCGGATCAGTTGGCGCAGCGCGCAGAGACGCGTCAACTGCTCGATGCCGCCATCGCCGAACTCGATGCCAACCACCGGGCCGTCTTCCTGCTCCGCGACGTCGAGGGCTTATCCGTGGAGGAAACGGCCGAGGCGCTGGGCATCAACGAAGGCAACGTCAAGGTACGCCTGCTCCGGGCGCGACTGGCGTTGCGCGAACGACTAACACGCCTGTTCGGCGACCCGGCGCTGCGGTATAATGCGGAGAGGCATGGACATTGAGAAGCGGGAGAAAATGATGAGCAGCAAGAAGGCAACGGAAAGCCACACGATCGGCGGCAAGCACGGCGCGAACTGCGGCGAGCTCCTCGCTCTGCTCAACGAGTACGTCGACGGCAAGGCCGATCCCGCCGTGTGCAAGGAACTCGAAGGTCACCTGGCCAACTGCAACCCGTGCCGCGTGGTCGTGGACAACATCCGCAAGACCATCACGCTCTATCGCGACAACGAACCATGCGAACTGCCTGAACCCTTCCGCAAACGTCTTCACGCCTGCCTGCGCGACCACTGGAAGAAACCGGCAGAGGGCGGGAAGACGCGCTAGATTCTTCTTGCATGAAGATACTTACTCTTGCGTGGAGATTTGGCGGGCGCCGCGCCGTCGGCGCCGGTTGCAGAGAAGATGGAAGACGGCGGCGACGACGCGCCGCCCTCCTCCGTTCACTTTTACCTGTTCACTCTCTTTCCCTGTAACCTTTCCCGTCCCCGCGGCTCTAATCCTGTAGCGGACATCAGGTCCACAAAGAGGTTGAGCCATGAACGGAGTGACAGAAATACAGGAACACGACTTCCAGGACGAAGTCCTGAATGCAGAAATCCCGGTGTTGATGGATTTCTACGCGCCCTGGTGCGGGCCGTGCCGGGCGCTGGCACCCGCGCTGGAAGGCATCGCCAAGGCCTACGACGGCCGTCTGAAAGTCGTCAAAGTCAACATCGCCGAAGCCCAGCAGTTGGCCTATGCGCACGGTGTGCGGGCTGTGCCAACCCTGATGATCTTCAAGGACGGCAAGCTCGTGGACACGATGGTCGGGGTGCCGCCGGCCCAGACCCTGCGATCCAAGCTCGATGCAGCGGCGGCTCCAGTTGGATTCGGCGTGTGCAGTGTAAGCAAGGCATGAATGGGAAGGACGGTACATGATGACAGCGCGACTTATCATCGGGGCAATCGTCGGCGGGGTGCTCGGGTTCGGCATCTACAGGTTCATCGGCTGCGCCAGCGGCACTTGCCCCATCACGTCAAACCCGTGGGTCAGTACGATTTTCGGCGTGGCGATGGGCGCGTTACTCGCTGGCACCCATTGAAGCAGGAAAAGGGAGACATCACATGACAACGGAACGATACGTACGCATGGTGGCAGGAGCATTCGTCACCGTGAGCCTCGCACTGGGCTACTGGGTTCACCCCGGTTGGTTCTGCTTCACAACCTTCGTGGGCCTGAACCTCTTTCAATCGGCCTTCACGGGCTTCTGCCCTCTGGAAATGATCCTGAGTCGTTGCGGCGTGCCATCGGCCGGCGCCCGGTGCGGTTGCGACAACAAACGCGGTTGAGGGCTGCTGGCGCCTTGCCCTGTGAGACGGCATCCGTTAGGCTTACGCTGCCAATCTGGCATATATCGAGAGACTTTACCGTCTTATCGCCATGAAGGAGATCGACCGCATGAAACCAACTATCGGGAATACAAAATTGGCGATAGCGTGGGTCGTGGCCGCGATGGGCACAACGGCACTCCAGGCCGTGACGCTGGACGACTGCATCACGGCCGCCCTGCGCAACAACCCGGACTTGCGCGCCGCCACCGAACGCGTGCAGGCGGCCCGCGCGGCGCTACAGCAGGCGCGTTCAGCCTATTACCCCACACTCGGCAGTTCCGTCACCTACGCGCGCACCGACAACCCACCCCAGGCCTTCATGATGATGCTCAACCAGCGCAGCGTCTCCATGCAGTCGGACTTCAACAACCCGCCGGACACGGACAACCTCGCCCTCGGGCTGGGACTGAAATACCCCTTGTTCGACTTCGGCCGCCGCTCCCTCGACACGGCCATGGCACGGGAAGGATCCGAAATCCAGCAACTGGTACTCCAGGGACTGCAGAACGAACTGGTTCATCAGGTTGCCCGCGGCTACTTCAGCGTACTGCAGGCCTCGGCCTATGTGGCCGTCCAGGAGGAATCGGTACAGACGCTAGAGGAAAGTCTTCGCGTCGCCAACGAACGATTCAAGGCTGGCAGCGCCGTGAAGACAGACGTGCTGAATCTTGACGTGCAACTGGCGCAGGCCAACGAAGACCTGATCCGCGCCCGGAACGGCGTACGTCTGACCCTGGCGGCGCTCAACACAGCCATTGGCGCCAACCTGGCCGGTTCGTCCAACATGCCTGCCGTGGTCGAACTCCCCGCCACCCCGCCGCCGGAACACGAGGATCCTGCCGTGTTACAGGACCGCCCGGAACTCCAGGCCGCCCGCAAGGGAGCAACTGTGCAGAGGAACGCCTTGCAGAAGGCACGCAAGCAATACTGGCCGACCGTCAATGCCTACGGCTCGTTGGACTGGAACAGTGCCGTGTCGTCGGACTTTGAGCGCAGTTACCTGGTGGGCGTGATGGCTGAGGTCGATTTGTTCGACGGGTTTCGCCGCCAGTCCGTCACCACGGGGGCAAAGGCCCAGGCCCGGGCCGCAGAGGCGGAGGTCGCCAAAGCCGCCAACAACCTTGCTCTGGATCTCACTGCCGCGTCCATCCAGGCCGGCGAGGCGTGGGAACGTCTGGAGGTGGCGCGCAAAAGCATCGCGAATGCGGAGGAGGCCCTGCGGATCACGCGCGAACGCTACCAGCAGGGCGCCGCCAACCTGCCCGAACTGCTGACCGCGCAAGTGGGCCTGACCGGCACCCGCACCCGCAATGTTGCCGCACGCTACGACTATCTGACGGCGCTTTCGAACCTGCAACGCGCCCGCGGCGAACTGGTGCGGCGCTACACAAAAGACGAACAGGCTTCGGGAAAGGTCGGCAGGGACGCCGACCCCACATTGAAAGCACCCTGATGTAGAGCGGATGTCATGACTATGAAATGTGGGGCGGATGTCCCCATCCGCCTTAACCGTAGAATCACAAGGAGCACACCATGAGCGACACACTATCAACCGAACCGACGGCGCCTGCCGAAACTCCCGCGTCCGAACCCACGCCTGCCCGGCCGCCCGTGTGGCGCCGCCTGGCCAAACCCGTGGTCGGGATGGCCGTGCTGGTCCTGGTGATCCTGTGGAGTGTAGGCGTCTTCGAAACCCGCGTGCCTCCGGGGCGTGTCGACGTCCAGCCCGGTCTGCCGGTGCCCGCCAACGCGCAGACACTCACGGTGAAATCGAAATCGCTCGCGCCGCGCGTGGACGTGGTCGGCACGGTAGAGTCCGAACTCAAGATTGACCTCAGCGCCCGCATCGGCGCCACCGTGAAGGAGGTCTTCGTCTTCGCGGGCAGCGTCGTTACCAACGGCCAGCCACTTCTCACACTCGATGACCGCGACATCAAGGAGCAAGTGGCCGCCGCCGCCGCGCAGTTCCAACAGGCCGAAACCGAACTGAACCGCACCCGCCAGTTATTCGACAACAAGGCCGCCACCGAACAGGCGCTCACGGCGGCGCAGGCGCTGTTCGCCGCAGCCCGCGCCCAGTGGGAACGCAGCCGGGTCATGCTCACCTACGCGCAGGTCGTCTCGCCGATCGACGGCGTCGTAACCGAGCGCCGCATCGAAGCCGGCGACCTGGCAAACCCGGGCCAGGTACTCCTCGCCGTCTACGAGCCGACCCATATGCAACTCGAAGTCCCTGTGCCCGTGCGCCTGCTCGGCAAGTTACCCGTGGGCCGGGATGTCGACGTGACGCTCGATCGGCCGGCCGGCACCTTCCAGGGCCGTGTCCGCCAGATCGTCAGCGAAGTTGACCCGCTCAGCCGGACCCAGATCGTTAAGGTGCATATTGACTGCACGACGCCCGACCTCCTGCCCGGAACCTTCGGACGGCTCTGGGTGGCCGACGAAGCCCGCGACACGTTGATGATACCCACCGGCGCCGTCTACTCGGTGGGCCAGATCGAACTCGTGCAGGTCGTGAGCGACGGCCGCGCCATCCGGCGGGCCGTGCGTACCGGGCCGACGCACGGGCCGTCGGTGGAAATACTGTCAGGGCTCGCGGCTGGCGACACCGTGCTCGTCAACCCCATCAAGGAGGACTGACGCATGGATGCCGCACCCAAACATTCGGTCCTCAGAGGGATCATCGAGACCTTTCTCAAGGGCAATCTCGCCATCCTGCTGATCATCATCGCCCTGGCGGCCGGCGCCGCGGCGCTCTTCGTTACGCCGCGCGAGGAAGAGCCGCAGATCGTTGTGCCTCTGGCCGACGTCATGGTCATGGTTCCGGGCAGCACGGCCGAGGAAGTCGAACAACTCGTCTCGTCGCGACTGGAGCGGATGCTCTACCAGATTGACGGCGTCGAATACGTCTATTCCATGTCGCGCCCCGGCATGGCGGTGGTGACGGTCCGCTTCAAGGTGGGCGAGGATCGCGAGAAGAGCCTGATCAAGCTCTACAACAAAATATTTCAAAACATCGACAAGACCACGCCCGGCATTGCCGGCTGGGTCGTGAAGCCGATCGAGATCGACGACGTGCCCATCGTCAACGTGGCACTCTACAGCGACCGCTACGACGAGCACACCCTCTACCGCGTCGGCGAGGAAGTCGTGGCGCGCCTGCAGCACATTCCCAACACCGGCGCCGTCACGTTGCATGGCGGGCAACGCCGCGTGCTGCACGTATACCTGAACATGGAACGGCTGGCGGCCTACGGGCTTTCGCCGCTGGAGATAGCCGGGGCGCTCAAGGTCTCGAATGCCCAGCTCGATGCCGGCGGCTTCGACCAAGCCAATGCGTCCTTGCGCGTCAAGGTCGGTCCCTTCCTGAAGGATGCCGCCGAGGTGCGCAACCTCATGGTGGGCACCCACACCAGCCGACCGATCTACCTGCGCGATGTAGCCCGTGTGGAGGATGGCCCAGAAGAACTGCAATCCTACACCCGCTTCGGCTTCGGCCCCGCGGCCGGCCTGACAATGTCCCCGTCTCTCGGAACCAGTAACCTGCAGCCTACAGCCTATAGCCTACAGCCTTCCCCTCGCAGCCTTCCCGCTGTCACCGTCGCCATAGCCAAGAAGAAGGGCAGCAACGCGGTATGGGTGTCGCAGGAGGTCGAGCGCAACCTTGAGGCGATGCACGGCACGGTCATCCCGGACGAGATCCAAACGCGCATCACGCGCGACTACGGCGCAACCGCCAACGACAAGGTTAACGGCCTGGTCGAAAGTCTGGTCGAAGCCATCATCACCGTGATCGTGCTGATCGCCGTGGTCATGACCTGGCGTGTGAGCGTCATCGTGGCCCTGGCCGTTCCGATCACCTATGCGCTGACGCTGCTGATCAATTACCTCGCCGGCTACACGATCAACCGCGTCACGCTGTTTGCCCTGATTCTCGCCCTGGGGCTCCTGGTGGACGATCCCATTGTGGCGGTGGAGAACATCTACCGACACCTGACCATGCGTCGTTACCCGCGCCTGCAGGCCATTGCCATGGCCATGAACGAAGTCATGCCGCCGGTGGTACTCGCCACGCTGGCCGTGGTCGTGGCCTTCATCCCGATGTTCTTCATCACAGGCATGATGGGCCCCTACATGCGGCCCATGGCTCTCAACGTGCCGCTCGCCATGCTCGCCTCCATGCTGGTGTCCTTCACCATCACGCCGTGGGTATCGAGCAAGCTCCTGCGCGACGACCACCACCACGACGAAGGCGACGTGAAACACACCCGCACTTACCGTCTCTATAGCGCAGTGATCCGGCCGTTCGCCGATTCGCGCCGCAATGGCTGGCTGCTCCTCGCCGGTATGGGCGTGCTGTTCGCTTTTGCCATCGGACTCGTCATCACCGGTCGCGTGCCGCTCAAAATGCTTCCGTTCGACAACAAGAACGAATTCCAGATGGTCGTCGATATGCCCGAAGCCACGACGCTGGAAACGACGGATGGCGTGGTGCGGGACCTGGAAGCATTTCTACGCACGCTGCCCGAGGTGACGGACTTTACCTCCACGGTCGGCGCTGGCTCGCCCATGGATTTCAACGGACTCGTGCGGCATTACTACCTGCGCCAGGGCCCGAACGTGGCGGACATCCGCGTCAACCTGCTTCCCCGGACGCGGCGTGAAATGAACAGTCACGCCATCATCCTGCGCATCCGCAACGACGTCGCCGCGATCGGCCGCCGCTGGAATGCCAACATCAAACTGGTTGAGGTACCGCCCGGCCCGCCGGTGCTCTCCACGGTCGTAGCCGAAGTCTACGGCACGCCACGGCATACGTATGCCGACCTCATCGCCGCGGCGCAAACCGTGAAGGCCAGTCTAACCAACGAAGCGGGCGTGGTGGACGTCGACGACACGGTCGAGACCTCGCAGCGCGAATTGTTCTTCCGCGTGGATCGCGAGAAGGCGGGCCTGAACGGCATCTCGACGGAAGACATCACACAGACGCTCGCCGTGACCCTGAACGGCATGCCCGCCGGCGTGGCACACCTCGGCGGCCAGCAAAACGAAGTGCCCATCGTGCTGCGACTCCCGCGCCAACAGCGGTCGGATGCGGCCCTGTTGAAAGACATCGTCGTCAAGGGCCGTAATGGACACTCGGTTCAGTTGGGCGAACTTGGCAACTTCGAGGAGGCCACGGTCGACAAGACGATCTTCCATAAGAACCTCGAACGCGTCGTGTTCGTGACCGCCGAGATGGCCGGCCGCGGACCTGCCTACGCCGTGCTCAGCCAGCAATCGCATTTCGAGAAACAGCCCCTGCCCGCGGGCATCACGATCGACTGGCGCGGCGAGGGCGAATGGAAGATCACGCTCGACGTGTTCCGCGACCTGGGCATTGCGTTCGCGGCGGCCCTGATCGCCATCTACGTGCTGCTGGTGTACGAGACGGCCTCGTATATCCTGCCCGTGGTGATCATGATGTCCATCCCGCTGACCATGATCGGCATCATGCCCGGCTTCTGGCTACTCAACCTGCTGGTGAACAAGCCGGTGGGCGGGTTCGACAATCCGGTATTCTTCACGGCCACGGCCATGATCGGCATGATCGCATTGGCCGGCATCGTGGTGCGGAACGGCATCATCCTGGTCGATTTCATCCGTAACGCCGTGG
>Ga0073936_10008388_pt1 | contig 13139 bp, 12 predicted proteins | sample AliMusrvi5mmetaG_FD_87041 | JGI IMG/M metagenome (GOLD analysis project Ga0073936, IMG submission 87041) | Freshwater lake bacterial and archeal communities from Alinen Mustajarvi, Finland, to study Microbial Dark Matter (Phase II) - Alinen... | ecosystem: Environmental > Aquatic > Freshwater >... | reverse complement strand
CTTAATAATAAGCAGCAATCTTTCGTTTGCTCAATATCAAACCGGTAAGAACACATATGGTGCTCTGCTGGGCGTTGGCGGAGGCGGATTAGATGGCTCGGGCGCGGTTCCTATCGCTCTTGAATATAATTTCTATAACGTCCATCCGAATATACAACTCGGTGTTATCGGCTCCTTTGCCACGACAAGCGGCAACAACTGGAACTATACCTATATCGTCATTGCCGGACAGGGAAACTATCACTTCAGAATGCAGGATAAAGAATGGGATCCATTTGTCGGTCTTACTCTAGGTTACAACATCGGATCTTCTTCATGGAACGGACCCAGCAATGTTGCTCATGGTGATGTCAGCACGGGCGGATTTTTCTTAAGTGGTCAGGCAGGATTGAATTACTGGTTCTCTCCTAAATGGGCTGTTCAGGTTCGCGTTGGATATTTCCCTTATCTTGGAGTTGGAGTAACTGCTGCTTTATAGTGGTTACGTTCTTGTCATTAAAAAAGGCTGTCCCTGTAAAGAGACAGCCTTTTTGCTTTAAAATAAAAAAGGCGTTCGAAAGAACGCCGGATAATCTCTAGCAAAAAAGAACTAACGAGACATAGCTTCTTTAACGGTGATTTTTCTACCGCTAAGTTCAGACTCATTAAGAGCTTGCAGAGCATTCTGTGCCTCAGTTTCGTTTTCCATTTCAACAAAACCAAAACCACGTGAACGACCGCTTTCGCGATCTCGTATCACTTTGGCAGAAACAACTTTTCCATGGGGTTCGAAAACCGCCTTTAAAGAGTCGTCTGTAACTGCCCAAGGGAGACTTCCAACAAAGAGCTTTTTGACCACTAAATACCTCTAAAAATGAAAACTAAAAAGGGTAAACCTTTTACCCATGTACAAATTTAGCTTTAATTTTCTTAAATGCAAAAAAAAAATGCATATAAATGTCGTTTATACCCCTCAAAACGGCATTTTTGTCTTTTTTAGGCCAAAAAAGGTGCATTTTTTGCTCAAAATATCAGACCGATTGCCGGGAAAATGACAAATTACCCCCAAACTGAAACTTTTAACGAGAAGGTCTTTGTTACACAAATAGAAGCATTTGACGATGGGCAAAAGCATACATTGCTTCGTAACTTGTGCTGAGATTTTTTATTAGAAAAAAAACAGCAAATAATTTGATTTTATGGCTCTCCTTTTCTAAACTGTATGTTTAGCTTTTCAGGAATTGTTTTTGGAACAAGAAACGATAATTATCCGCGGTGCACGCGAGCATAATTTAAAAAATATAGATGTTGATATACCGCGTAATGCGTTAACGGTAATAACGGGACTTTCGGGTTCGGCAAATCCACGCTCGCTTTTGATACGATTTACGCCGAAGGACAAAGAAGATATATCGAATCGCTTTCGCCATACGCGCGTCAATTTCTCGATATGCTTGAAAAACCCGACGTTGACCTCATTGAAGGGCTAAGTCCCGCCATTTCTATTGAACAAAAATCCACATCAGGAAATCCACGCTCCACCGTAGGTACAATAACGGAAATTTATGATTATCTCCGTTTACTCTACGCGCGTGTCGGCATCCCTCATTGCTACAAATGCGGCAAGCCCGTCCAAAAACAGACAACCACCCAGATATTGGACGCCATTAGTACAAATTTATCCGATAAAAGAATCGTTATTCTTGCACCTGTTATACGGGGACGCAAAGGTCATTACCGCGAATTGTTTGAGGAAATTCTTTCAGATGGATTTATCCGTGTCCGCGTTGATAATGAACTGCATGAGATAACAAAAGGATTTCAGGTCGACCGCTATAAGATACACAACATCGAAATTGTCATTGACCGAATGAAAGTTGCCGCGGATGCGCAAACACGTCTCAATGAATCAATTGATGTGGCGCTTAATTACGGAAACGGAAATATTATTATATCAGACGGCGAAAAGGATTTTGTGTTCAGCCGTCATCTTGCCTGTCTTGACTGCGGAATTAGCTATCAGGAGTTGGCGCCGAATTCTTTTTCGTTCAATTCGCCTTTTGGGGCTTGTCCCGATTGCGAAGGACTGGGCGAGAAAAAGGAGTTGGATATTAATCTCATTGTGCCGGATTGGGACAAATCAATAAACGAAGAGGGAATTGCGGCGTTAGGCAAACCCCGAGAGATTTACATATTCAGCCAATTACGGGCTTTGGGCGAACGGTTTGGATTTGATTTTGACACGCCGCTCAAAAAACTAAAAGAAGAACAGCGGCAGATACTTCTATACGGCACAAAGGAGAAAATCCCGTTTACCTACAAATACAGCAAGGGACGCAGCGTTACCTATCAGCACAAATTTCCGGGTGTCTTCGGATATCTGCAGAATTATTTCAATACGACATCAAGTAACAGTATCCGTGAGTGGGTCGAATCTTTCATGAATACCGTAACGTGCACATCGTGTGGCGGTGGAAGATTAAAGAAGGAATCGCTTTCAATACATTTCCAGGAAAAAAATATTGCCGAGCTGACAAGCTTATCAATTCACCGGACAAGAGAATTTTTTAGAACGCTTCAGTTGACGGGACGCGAGGCAATTATCGCCGCGCCGATATTAAAAGAAATTACCGAACGGCTGGATTTTCTTTTGAATGTTGGATTGGATTATCTCACGCTGAACAGAAACGCGCGTACCATTTCGGGCGGAGAGGCGCAACGCATACGACTCGCGACACAGATAGGCACGCAACTCGCGGGAGTGTTATATGTTCTCGATGAGCCGAGTATCGGTCTCCATCAGAGCGATAATATAAAGCTCATTGACTCTTTGAAAAAATTGCGGGATATCAGCAACACGGTTATAGTTGTTGAGCACGACCGCGAAACAATCGAAAGCGCCGATTACCTTGTTGACCTTGGTCCTGCCGCGGGCGAACATGGCGGCGCTGTTTGCGCAATCGGTGAAACCGCCGAACTGATGAAGTCAAAAGATATTAAGAATTCCATCACTCTCGATTATCTGATGGGAAGAAAAAAGATTGAGGTACAATCCGAACGCAGAAAAGGGAATGGGAAATTCATTACGCTTAAGGGCGCTAAAGGAAATAACCTGCGCGATGTTACGTTGAAGCTTCCATTGGGAATGTTTATCGCCATAACGGGAGTGAGCGGTTCGGGCAAGTCATCTTTGATAAATGAAACGCTGGTGAAAATCCTTATGCGGGACATCTATCACTCGAAGTTAGTTCCCTTGCCATACAAAAAGATTGAGGGGATGAGTAATGTTGATAAAGTGATTGAGATAGACCAGTCACCCATTGGAAGAACTCCACGCTCAAATCCCGCAACATACACGGGACTGTTTACTTTTATACGTGATTTATATGCTCAGATGCCGGAATCAAAAATGCGCGGCTATTCAACGGGTCGCTTTAGTTTTAATGTTTCCGGTGGCAGATGCGAAGCGTGCGGCGGCGACGGTCTTAAAAAAATCGAGATGAATTTTCTTCCCGATGTATATGTGCAGTGCGATATTTGCCGCGGTAAGCGGTATAACAGAGAAACACTGGACGTGTTATTTAAAACGAAATCAATATCCGATGTTCTGGAAATGACGGTTGAGGAAGCGTTAACATTTTTTGAAGACCTTCCGCGTATTCACCGCAAACTCAAAGCCATTAATGATGTGGGACTCGGTTATATCCGGCTTGGTCAACAGGCGACAACTCTTTCGGGCGGTGAAGCACAGCGCGTGAAACTCGCTACTGAACTGAGCAAAATAAGTACGGGAAAAACAATTTATTTTCTTGATGAACCGACAACGGGACTTCACTTTGAGGACGTACGTGTACTTCTGAATGTTCTCAATAAGCTGGTTGAAAAAGGAAATACGGTTGTTGTGGTTGAGCATAATCTTGATGTTATTAAAACTGCCGATTGGGTGGTTGATCTTGGTCCCGGCGGCGGAGAATTTGGCGGAGATATTATTGTTGAGGGAACACCAGAGCAGATAATCACCAACCCGCTAAGTTTAACAGGCCGTTACCTCAAAAAAGAACTCAACCGCAGGTAAGAGAATGGAACACGGATAACCACGCCAATCGGCGGGCAAGCGCGGATTTGAACTGATAATCACGGTTAATATTATTGGAAATGCCGTCCTATGTGGACGGCATTGTTAGTTAAAAGATTCAGTGAAAATCCGCAAAATCAGCGTTCTCCGTGTTCAATTGCGGTTAGTTGTTTTTCACCAGCATGACAAACTCGCCCTTGAGGCTATTTTTCTTTGCGGTGTCGCGGATTTCCTCTAATGTTCCTCGATAATAACACTCATCGGATTTTGTCAGTTCGTACGCAAGCACTCCATGCGTGTTGCGCGGAAAAGCGGTGGCAAGGTCTTCAAGCAGGCGAATCAATCGGTAGGGGGTCTCCAGAAGAATTATCAATCCTTGTGTCTTTTTCAACTTTTGCAATTCTACAGTGCGAATCTCTCTTTTCGGTGAGAGCCATCCATAATAATGAAATTTGTTGATGTCGAATCCCGAACCCGATAACGCAGTCATCAACGAACTTGTTCCAGGCAAAGGAATGATTGGTATGTTTGCCTGAATACATAGACCAATAAGATATGTTCCGGGGTCGGAAAACAGAGGAGTCCCGCAATCGGAAATAAGCGCGAGATTTTTTCCTTCTTTTAATAGGGCGACAACATCACCGGCCGAGTCTCGTTCATTATGCTCGTTAAGCGAAAAAAGTTCTTTTGTTATTTGCAGTGATGAGAGTAAGCGTCTTGCTTCTTTATATTCTTCGCACACAATCAAATCGACTGATTGCAGTGTTTTTAATCCGCGCAAAGTAATATCATCATAATTGCCGATAGGTGTCGGAACGATGTACAGTGTGCCGGGCATTATGTGGTTTCCTTTTTCGGGTGGACAAAACCTTTATATGTGTCGAACTTTGCATAGTAGCCAACAATATTGAAATTACAGTCGCGCAAAGTGCCGCCACTGGGATATAGATAGAAGTCTTCCACCGTGCCTGTATCACTCGCTGAAGGAATGCCATTCAGCGAATGGAACCGCAGTTTATAAAAACCAAGAGTGAAAGAGATTTTCTCGATCTGCTTTGCGATGTTGACTTCAGAGAATGAATATAAGTCGCTAGGTATCATTATAAATTAAATTATTAAGCAATGATACAATTTAACGAATAACTATTTGCCACGAAATCAGCTTTAAAATAATTCCCGCTCTTTCTTTGGGATGGCCTTCTAATTCGATATTTTAGAAGGCTAAAGGAATCAATTTTCCCCGGAAATTGTTTCATAAATAGATGTAAAACACAATAAAATTGAATAAACAGTATAAAAAGGCTTAGTATGTCCTCAATTACAAAAGAAAGCGTAACAAATTCACTTAAAAAGGTAAACGACCCCGATCTGCACCGTGACCTGGTTACTCTTAACATGGTAAAAAACGTATCCGTCGAAGGAAAAAATATATCGGTAACGGTTGAGTTAACAACTCCCGCCTGCCCCTTAAAAGATAAAATTAAATCGGATTGTATCGAGGCAATCAAGGCTGACCACCCCGGCGCTGAAAACATTACTATCGAAATGACCGCCCGGGTTATTGGCGCGAAACCGGTGGGACAGTCAGTTTTGCCGAATGTACGAAACACCATTGCCGTGGCAAGCGGTAAGGGCGGCGTGGGAAAAAGCACCGTAGCGGTAAACCTCGCTGTCGCGCTTGCAAAAGAAGGCGCGAAAGTCGGTTTGCTTGATGCCGATATTTACGGACCGAGCATTCCACTTATGCTTGGCATTAACGAACGTCCAAGAATGATTGAAACGCCGACCGGCACGCGAATGCTTCCCGTTGAAAATTTTAATATTAAATTGATGTCAATCGGATTTCTGGTTGATGAGGCGGCTCCTATTATTTGGAGAGGTCCTATGGCAAGCGGCGCAGTCAAGCAGTTTATGTCGGATGTTGAATGGGGCGAACTTGATTATCTCATTTTCGATATGCCTCCAGGAACAGGTGATATACAATTAACGCTATGTCAGACTATCCCATTGACGGGTGCTGTTATCGTTACCACACCTCAGGAAATTTCTCTCGCCGATGCGCGCAAAGCATTGTACATGTTTAACAAAGTCAACGTTCCTGTTTTAGGGATTGTTGAAAACATGAGTTATTTCCTCGCTCCTGATACGGGAATGAAATATGATATTTTCGGAACGGGTGGCGGTAAAAAACTTGCGGAGGAAACTTCTACTGAATTTTTAGGCGGCATTCCTATCGACCCGCGTATTCGCATCGGCGGCGATACGGGAAGTCCGATTGTTTACGCGCATCCCGATTCAGAGCAGGCAAATTGCGTTCTTGGGATAGCGCGCAATATGGCGGCACAGATAAGCATTAGAAATATTGAAGCTGCATTTGCTCCAAAGATGGAAATCTCGTTAGAGTAGGAGTAATATACTTCGAATTTAGCTGAGCCGTCCCGGTTTGCCGGGGCGGCTCATTGCTTTTAAAGTGGTGAAGGGCTGTCAATTATTTTTCGCCGAGATATTCAAAGAAGTCGTAATCGGCATGGTTTGCGCTTTGTGTGCCGTTGCTGCTTGCGTACATTCCGATATAGGCTCCCGTAAATCCTCCCGCTATTGTTCTGCTCAGAATTCTTCCGTCCGCGTGTTCAAAGAGCGGAGTCAAAGTTAATTCGCTTGAGCCATAATAAAAACTGTAATCCTGTTCGGTTGCGGTGACCTTTAGCAGAATTCTTTTCGATGCGATTTCTTTTTCAGAAAGAATCGTATCGGCACCTTTTTCACGACGGACTACCCGTAAAATCAATTTCCCATTTTTCAGAAGTTTTTCAACGCGGAAATGGAAGTCGTCATTTTGCAGAAGAACGATACCTGCAGTCTCACATTCGTTTTGCGGTGCAAACTCGAATGCGGTGGTGCATGAAAAATTTATATGCTCCTGCCTGCGGCCAATGAAACTTGGGTTTTCGCGTTTCGTAATGCTTTGCGGACGAAGGTACAGCCGGAGAAATCCATTGCGTTCAGTAAGTGAGTAAATGTTTTCCCGGGGCGTTCTCAGAAAGTTCCAGCAGAATGCAAGACGGGATGAATCAAAGTTATCACGTAAAGAAAGTTGTGGAACCGGCGATTCGGGCAAGTCTGGTGCTGCTTGCTGAAGTAAAACTTTTCCTTCACCGGGGCAAACAACCGGCCAGCCGCTCTCCCACACTACGGGCGCGAGAAAAGTTTCTCTTCCTAAATTATAATGGAATCCTCCATACGGTCTTACTCCCAATAACACCATCCACCAGTCACCCTTTTGTGTTTGTACTAAATCGGCATGTCCCGTGCATTGAATCGGATAACTGCTTCCAAGATGTCTATGCGACAATATCGGATTTTTCTTGTTGCCCTCGTATGGTCCCCGCAATGTATTGCTTCTGAAAATAGTAACCGCATGATTTTCTCCGGTGCCGCCCTCCGCTATCATCAGAAAATATTTTCCCTGAAATTTATAAAGATGTGATGCTTCGGCATTTGAGGCATCGTGCAGCGCACCTTCTTTCAAAATGGTGGTTCGCTCGCCAATCAGTTTCATTGAGGTCAGGTCAATTTCCTGCAGCCATATCTCCCTGTATTTTGAGTCTTTGGGATAATCATCGGGACGGAAGTTCCCCGTGTAATATGCTTTGCCGTCATCATCAAAAAACAGCGAAGGGTCTATTCCCGGAGCTTTGTCGATCCAATAGGGATTTGACCATGGCCCCGCGGGATTATCTGCGGTAACAATAAAATTTCCTTTTTTGCCAACCAACGTATTTATGACATAAAATTTCCCGTTATTATAACGTATTGTCGGCGCGTACACGCCGCCTGATGCTTTTATGGAATCGAGGTCCAATTGTTCTGCTCTGTCTAAAGCATGACCGATCTGTTCCCAATGAACTAAATCCTTACTGTGAAACACGGGAATACCGGGGAAGAATTCGAAGCTTGACGTTACGAGATAATAGTCGTCGACGACACGACAGATGGATGGATCGGGATGAAAACCGGGAAGGATGGGATTAGCGAAAGTTCCGTTCTGCGCTTGCATGCCGGTCGTACACATGAGCAAAACAACCATGGCGAAGTTGAAAAGCGCCAAATATCTCCGAAGAAAATTTTTTCCCATTTTTACCTCAACGAAATGCACTGTGCTTAAGTGAAAAGCACAGATGACAATTTATAAAATGATTTACAATGGCAGTTTCACATCATACTTTACAGCGAATGCGCGCATAACGGCAGTTATAATAATGCAGACAAAAATGCTGTACGTGTCTGAAACATGTAAATTGCGCATTATCACAAATGCGAGAGAAGCAAAGAAGGAGCAGGTCGCATAGAGTTGCCCGCGTCTGAAAATAATTGGTATCTCATTGCAGGCAATATCCCTGAGAACGCTTCCGAAAGATGCTGAGATTATGCCGATGATAACCGCAATAAATGATGTGGTGCCCGAATGCAATGCGATAGCGACGCCGCTGGCGCTGTACAAACCAAGTCCGAGGGCATCGGGAAATAAAATCGTCTTTTCCGTTACGTGAAATCGTTTCGAGCTGAGGGTGACAGAAGCGACGAACGACACAACAAGAACAAGTATGGTAAGTTCCTGATTTTCAATCCAATAGAGAGGACGCCTATTTAGCAAAATATCCCGCAGTGTTCCGCCTCCGAAAGATGTTATCAATGATATCGCAAAGACGCCCATTAAATCCATGTTTCTCCGCCGGGCTTCGATAACACCCGAGAGAGCGAAGGCAATCATACCCAGCACTTCAATAAGTTTAAACATCATAGAGGAACAATCTTATAAATCTGAGTTATAAATATAAAGTCAAAAGTTTAAAGAGTAAAGAAGAAGACGCTTAACTTTTCCAATACTTCATTATTAATGTGTGGAGGTATGCAAAAAGAAAACCGAATCCCGTACCGATTATAGCTCCGCCGAGTATGTCGCTGGGATAATGAAGTCCCAGATAGACGCGAGATATTGCCACGAGTGATGCGGTAATGAAAAGTGGCGTTTTATATTTTGGGTAAAGAATGGCAAAGAATGTCGCAATGGCAAAATTGTTGAGTGCGTGATTTGACGGAAAGGAGAATGCTCCTGTTGGTCCGACCGGCAAAAATGCGTCATGCAACGCCGTACATGGGCGAATGCGATGGAAATATTCTTTCAATACACGAAAACCGATTTGATCTGTTGCTGTTATCATAATGAGTGTAAGGGCAAGTGCGACACGTCCCTTTTTCCTCCCTTTGATGATGAGCAAAAGCGCAAAGAGGATGTAAATAGCCATCCAGTTTTTGACATTTGTTATCAGTGCGAAAAATTTATTGAAAACGGGATTTGAAAGGGTGTGATTGAAAAAGTAAAATATGCTGAGATCTATGCGGTAAAGAAAATCTGCCATGAAATACAATTAATCGTTTGTTTTAAAATAATATCGGAATCCCGCACCTGCATCAAAGGTCATTCCAAAATAAGGATACGCAACAACAACCGGCGCAACTTCCGCATAAAACTCGAATGGGATCTTGTAGTAAGGATACCACATAATACCGCCAACGAAACGAATTCCTTGATTTGCGGATTCATCCTTGTGTGCCGTATAGCGAAGTCCGATTCCGTAATGCAGGGCAAACCGTTCACGCGAATGTATTAACTCGAGCTTATGCCACAGATAATCCAAGTGCATGGTTAATCGGTTATCTTTTGTCGCCGGTGAAAAACCAATGGCAAGTTCGAATGCATTTTTGTCGTTTATCCAGCGTTTGGCGTCAATACCAAAAGGTTCGCCAAACACCATACCCACACCAAAGCCTTCGGTTTGGGAATAGCAGCGGGCTGACGACAAAAATATGATAACTAAAAGTAGTAGCGCTTTTTTCAAACGATTCCGATTAAATGGAAAATATAGTTCAAATTAGTGAAAAATATTTTACATTCAAACAAGCAAAGTTGGAGAGGATTTATCTGCATTGGAGAATTTTCCTTATTTTGGAAGTATGAACAATAAACTCTTACGCAATAGAAGGGCTTTATGGAGCAACCGTCAGCTAAAATAAACATTCGGGCACTTTTCAATACAACGGTACTTGTCTCCGCTTTGGGGTACTTTGTTGATATTTATGACCTGATACTCTTCAGCATCGTGCGCGTTCCAAGTTTAACATCTCTTGGTGTGGCGTCGACGGAATTGGGCAACATTGGGTTAACCATTTTAAATATGCAGATGGCGGGTATGCTTGTCGGTGGTATTCTCTGGGGCATATTGGGTGATAAGAAAGGCCGGCTGTCTGTTTTATTCGGGTCTATTCTTTTGTACTCAATTGCGAATTTTGCGAATGCGTTTGTTCCGAATATAACACTGTATGCATTATTGCGGTTTGTCGCCGGAGTTGGTCTGGCTGGGCAGCTGGGAGCGGCGGTAACTCTTGTTAGCGAAGTGATGCCAAAAGAAACACGCGGATACGGTACGGCGTTAGTCGCGACCATCGGTGTTACGGGCGCAATATTTGCGGCAATAGTAGGAGAGTTGTTTACCTGGCATACGGCATATATTATCGGCGGTGTTCTTGGGTTTGTGCTGTTGCTTACACGGGTGCATATGTTTGAATCCGGTATATTCAAAACCGTTAAAACCGCGGGTATCGTGAAAGGAAAATTCACGTCATTGTTTACATCACGCGACCGTTTTTTCAGATATCTGAATTGCATTCTAATCGGACTGCCGATATGGTTCGTTGTGGGCGTGCTTGTCACACTGTCTCCTGAATTCGGAAAACTGCTGGGGTATCACGACCCGATTGTCGCCGGCCGCTCGGTTATGTTTACGTACACGGGACTGATTTTCGGCGATTTTCTATCCGGATTTGTCAGCCAGCTAATCAAGAGCAGGAAAAAGGTTGTCCTATTCTTCCTGATGTCGACACTGGTTTTTATTTTGATATACCTATATCTGCCGGGAAAAAGTGCGGCATATTTTTATTCTCTGTGTTTTGCTCTTGGCTTCTCCATCGGGTACTGGGCTGTGTTTGTTACCGTCGCATCGGAACAATTCGGTACAAACTTGCGGGCAACCGTTACGATAACCGTCCCCAATTTTGTGCGGGGAGCCGTGGTGATATTTGTATCAGCATTTAAATGGCTTATTCCGGTTGTCGGTATGGTCAACAGCGCGTTGATAGTCTCAGTCGTCAGCGTTGTCATTGCAATGGTATCATTATATAATCTGCACGAGACCTTTGGCAGGGATTTAGACTTTCTGGAGAGTGATGTATAATATTCATTTCTTTACATTCTCCCGAAAATTCAGTAAAATTACTACTTGATAATCTATTATTGTTGAGAAAGCATCAGTATGTTAGAAATTACAAAAGAACTCCTCACCCGTACCGAAAAAGTTAAACTCCCCGAAAAACTTGGATTTGGCATTCATTACACCGACCATATGTTTGAAGTGGATTATTCCGAAAAAGAGGGCTGGCATAACGCGGCTATCCGTCCCGTGAGTAATTTTTCACTCCATCCCGCATCAACATTCTTCCATTACGGACAGGCATTATTTGAAGGCTTAAAAGTTTTTAAACAGGAGAGCGGCAACATTGTTATGTTTCGCGCCGAAAAACATTTTCAACGGCAGAACAACTCCGCCCGTAGATTATGTATGCCTGAAATGCCGGTTGAAACATGCCTTGAAGCTTTATCTGAACTCGTAAAAGTTGAAAAAGACTGGATACCCACAAAAGAGGGCGAAGCATTATATGTCCGTCCATTTATGTTTGGAACGGATGTTGCGCTTGGTGTGCATTCCTCAACCACATACAAATATGTCATTCTTCTTTCCCCTGTCGGTGCATACTATGCCGAAGGATTTAAGCCGGTAAAAATACTTGTGCAGGATGATTATGTCCGCGCGGTCCGTAAAGGACTTGGCGAATGTAAAACTCCCGGCAATTATGCGGCTAGCATGATAGGCGGAGAGATAGCTCATAAAGCTGGGTATACGCAGGTTCTCTGGCTTGACGCGGTAGAGCTTAAGTATATTGAGGAAGTTGGCACAATGAATATGTTTGTCGCTTTTAATGATGAGGTTGTTACTCCATCATTGACGGGAGGAATACTTCCTGGTGTTACCCGCATGTCCGTTTTGCAGATATTAAAAGATTGGGGATACAACGTTACTGAACGGCAGGTAAGCATTGATGAGCTAACAACCCGTTATGATAAAGGTGAGGTTGTTGATATGTTCGGCACCGGTACGGCAGCCATTATTTCATCTGTCGGCGAATTGAAATTCAAAGACAAGGTGATGAAAATTAACAATGGCGAGACCGGCGAACTTGCCCAAAAACTTTTTGATTTTATTACAGGTGTTCAATACGGTCACCGCCCCGATACTTTCGGATGGCTAAGACGGGTTGAATAATACATTTTTATCCCCTAAAATTTGTGAGGAATTACCGTGTTGAAGTATCAATCAACGGCAGGTAGGTTGTTGTCAATATTTAAAACATCGTCCGTACTTATTCTGTTTGCGGTCTCAGTTCTTACCGCGGGCGGTAAAGGTAAAATAAAGAATATCATCCTGCTGATTGGCGACGGCATGGGAACCTCGCAGGTCAGCACCTCGACTCTCATGAATCCTCAAAGTCCATTTAAATTATTCAAACAATTAGGATTTTCAATCACGTGTTCAGCTGATGCTTTGATAACCGACTCGGCGGCGGGTGCGACAGCTTTATCAACCGGGCATAGGACTAACAACCACTGGATAAATGTTGACCCCCAGGGGAAGCAACTTAAAACTTTTTTTGAATATGCCGAAGGAAAAGGTCTTTCAACGGGTATGGTTGTCACAAGCACCGTGACGCATGCAACTCCGGCGGGAATGATAGCGCATATTGATGACCGGGAAAAAGAAAACGAAATTGCAGCACAATACCCTTTGCATAATATTAACGTTGTGATTGGCGGAGGACGGAATCACTTTCTCTCCAAAACTGAAAGTCATAAAAAGAATGTAATGGGTGAGCTAATAGAGAAAAGGTATTCCATATTTACCTCGTATGATGG